>Ga0265327_10000349_pt1 | contig 87781 bp, 126 predicted proteins | sample 41621metaG_FD_202089 | JGI IMG/M metagenome (GOLD analysis project Ga0265327, IMG submission 202089) | Rhizosphere microbial communities from Carex aquatilis grown in University of Washington, Seatle, WA, United States - 4-16-21 metaG | ecosystem: Host-associated > Plants > Roots > Rhizosphere...
AGCGCCTCCCGCGTCGGCTGGGGTGCGAGATTGTTTAGGGCAGCAACATAGATCGGTCGCGCGCTCGTTCCTGCGCTAACTTCCTTCGCCTCGGCGGTGGGCTGGGCGGCGAGGGCTCGCTGGCCTTGTTCGAGAAGCGCATTCAGCGCCTCTCCGTCTCTATCGTCTTCATGCCTGAAGACCGAGAAATCGAACTCGACCAGCGCTTGCAGCGCTCCCCGCAGCGCCAATGCTTCGGTACGGTCTTCTTGCAGGTCGGCGACCGCATCGCGCAGCTTGTCGACGAGCGACCGCGCCGCGTGCTCGTCTGACTCGCACCAGTCGTTGACCGGCGCGAAGGCTTCCCGCAGCGCCTCCGCTTCCGCCTGGTGCTGCGCGGCGGCGTGACGGTATCCAGCAACGAACAGCGACCACAGCGCGCCCTCCCGATGCTCCTCGCGCGCAACCCACTTGAGGTCGTTTGCATATTCGTCAGTGGCCTTGTGCTTGTTCCACGCGACCATCATCGGGTGATCCGCAGGTAACGGAGACATGACGGTCATAGTTCGGCCCCCTGCTGTTGCGAGGCGCGCGCCGCCTCAACTACTTCGGCAACCTCAGCGCAGAGGCCGTCTTCAGCGCAGCCACTACACAGCGCCACGTGGCAAAGTGCCTCGCGGTATTGCTCCGCGCGCTGCCGCTCGGCCTGGAGGGCGATCTTGCCGTCAGCGATCCCCAACCACAGGTGCAATTCCCGTAATGCGCGTTCTCGTACGTCGCCGGTTTCTGCTGCGTAGCCCTCCAGCACCCTGACGCGGACGCGCTCAAGGTCCGTCAACACCGCCAGCTGCTCTGGGGTCAGCATGGGGAGGCTCACGACGCACCTCCGATCAGCAGGCAGCCGAACAGCACGCCGAGTCCGGCTACCAGGCTGCATCCGAAGCGTGTCGGCATCGTAGGCGCTGCGAACGACATCAAGGCCGCAACCGCTGCGACGGCGAATTCAAAGGCTGATCCTGTGTTCACGACGCACCTCGCACGATGGCGCGCGCGGCGTTCAGGCAAGAGAGCGCTCGCTGAAACAGTGGCTCAGCCTTCGCGAACCGCCGAAGCCGGCAGAGATATGCGCCCATGAACGCGTTTGGGTCGGCGCTCTCGATGAGGCTGTGCACCTCCGCGCACTCCGCCTCGGTGAGAAACGGGCGGGGCGTCATCGGGAAGACTCCTGCGCGGCGACAACTTCCCGCCGGCACTCCCACAGGCAGCGCTCGACGCCGCCGTTGCCGACCTCGTCGCGCAAATGTTTCAGCTTGACGCTCGACTCGGCCCAACCTGCTCGCGGCGGGATGACGCGCACCAGCACAAACCCAGCTGCGCGAAGCGACGCGCCAGACTCGCCCTTCTGCGTATAGGTGATGACTCGCTCGTAGCCCATCGCGAAGGCCGCACGGCGGGCAGCGCCGTACAGCATCGAGTTCGCGTTGCGTGCGCCGTCGGTGCACGTGCGGTTGATCTCCAGCGTTGCGCCATCGTCGAGCGCGCGGGCGATCGGCCGACCCGACATCGCGACGCCGACGAGCCGCCCATGCGCCAGGACGCCGACCGAAAACTTGTGCCCGCGCGGTGGCTTGTTGTGGCGGTGTAGCTCCCTCACGAACGCGCATGCCGCCTTGAACGTCACCGGCACGATGCGCAGGCCCGGCGTGACTATCCGAGTGCTCATCGCAACTCCTCCCTCGCCACGAAGGCGTCGCACTCGTCGGAGGGGCCGAGGGGCGGCTGTGGCCACCGGGTGACGAACTCCCAGGTCGCGCCATGGCCAAGCCGGTCAACGAAGTCGTTGACAAACTGCGGCGCATTGCGCCGGCACTCGCCCGTGGCGGCGCGGTAGGCTCGACACAGCCCGCACCGCCGCTTGACACCTTGCTCCACCACCGCTTCCTGCATCACCTCAGCCACGACCGCCTCCAACCGCCTCTGACCCCACCCACCTAGGGTGGTTTCTATTTTTCGCTCCAAATGGAGCATTGGTCTTGCGAGCGCCCAGCGCTCGTGATTCAATAGTTCTCATCTGGTTCTTTCTGCTGCGTTGACGCGCAGCGGTTCTGCACTCGAAGGCCGGGGTTGGCGCCCTGGCCTTTCGTGCGAAAAGAGGGCGCGCTACACGGCGCCCGACCTCCGCGACCTCATCGTTAGAACCGCTGGTCGCGTTCCATGCGACGCAGACATTCTTCCGGCGTCTCGTCAGGCCACAGATCCTGACCGCAGCCGGTGCAGCCGCCTTTCCAGCTGCCCGTTTTCTCGCCGACCTCAGCGTTGAATCTCACCTCGATCGATGTGCAGATCCGCCGCAGGAACGGCAGGCATTTGCGGCGCCAGATGCGGCGCTCGACGTGCACGGTCGCCTGCCGCTCTTGCACCTCGCCGCTGCGCAGCACGTAGCGATAGGGAAACGTCTTCGAGACAGCAGCGACCCGCGTTTGGTGCCTCTCCCAACTGCCCTTCTCGCCGATCCGGTAGAAGCGCTCGCCGTCGGCGCGCTCAACGGCGACGACGTTGCGGTCGAAGTCGAGTAGCTCGGTCGATCGCCAGTCGAAGTTCCACGGATACCACCAGACCCAACTGCGACGCTCGGCGCGCGTGCCCTCCGTGGGGCCCCAGTGTAAGTGGAGCGCGTCTTCGTGAAACGAGAAGCCGTAGTCGAGCCACTCATCTCCCCAGTTGAGGCGACGGAGCGGAACGAACACCTTGACGAACACCGCGAAGATATAGAGGCATGGCCGGTCGCCGTACGCATGCACGCCGAGCCCGAAGCCAGGAGAAAGAGCGACCTCGCCCCAGCTGAAGCGCAGTGACTCCACCTTGCCACGTCGATAGTCGACCCACTGGAACCGCGACCACGACTTGATCGCAGCAACCACGGTACTCACCGCCGCCCCCTGCGCGTGGCCGTGCGGGGCTCAACCGCTGCGGTGGCATGAGCGACCTCGACGCCACCGATTGTGCGCAGGTAGCCCAGCTCGCTCGTGGTGCTGAGGTCGGCAAACCGCGTAGCCGTCAAGCGATGCAGCGGCTCAACGCAATCCCGCAACTCCAAAGTTAGCAAAACGGTGCGGGGCTTCATCGTTCCACCAGCCCCGCCAATGCATGCACGACGCCGCGGAACAGCACGTCCTTCGCCTGCTGCTCGGCCGGCAAGTGATCGAACGGCACGATGCACGGATGCTGCTTCAGCGCCTCGTCTTTGATCCGGCCGTAGATCCAACCCATGCGCGCCTTCTCTTCCAGCCAGTTGTCATGGCTGGACGATGCGGTCGCGTCGGGATTGTTGAGGTGGAACACGACGCCGCTGATGGCGCTGTCGCGCTGCCAGGTTGGCGCGTCGTCCCACGGCTTCTGTGACGTGTCGCCCAGCCCCAAGCACAGCGCTCGGTTGGCTTCATGGGCGACACGGGCCACGTCGATAATCAGCATCCTCTCCTCCTCATCCTGCGGCGCTCACGGGCGCCGGGTCGTTGGGCGGCAGCACCAACCCTTCAGGCCGGTAGCCGTTGCGCACCCACGCGTCCCACGGCACACGCTTGTCGTAGGCGCCCGTGATCCAGCGCTGAAAGCCGACGAGTTCGCGCGTCCGCTCGAATGGCATCGGATACGGAACGGCGCCGAAATCACGCAGGCGCCGCCGCCGATATTCTCGGTCGACCGCAGTCTCGCCCGGCCAGTAGCCGACGAGCACGTAGACCATGATGTTGCGCGGGCTCACGCCGTGCGCGACGAGCCGTTCAAGGCCAGCGAATAGCCGCGCTTCGTCCTTGCGATTGTCCCACGCTGCATAGATCCGGCGCTCGCGCATCGACAGGCTGCGGTAGTCGACCGACGCAATCGCCGCCGCTTCCTCGTCGCCGATCGCGCGAACGTTAATGCCTTGGCAGAAGCTGACGCGGAATTTGCCGGCGCGCAGCTCGTCGATGCGATCGCGCCATCGCGGCTGCCCGAAGAAATCGTTATCGAGCAGCACGATGTCGCGCGGCCACGGATCGCCGCGCCAAATCTCGGCAATGGTCGCGGCTTCGCTGACAGCGCCCTCTTTGCGCGGCACCACGCAGAACGGACACTTTTGCCGGCAACCGCGCTGCGTGAATCCGATCGACGAGGTGAAGGCTGGAAAATCCGCGTAGTCGACCGCCCAACCGTCAACGCCGATCTGCTCCAGTGTCGTTTCGTTCCCACTCCCAGTGCCCCCGACGATGGCGCCGGGAAACTGGTGGCGTACCGCGTCGACGAGATTGCGGCTCTTGGCGAAGATCGCCGACGCGTAGACGCGGTCCGGGCGGAACATCAGCTCCGGCGAAATGTCGCGCGCATGCGCCCAACGCCGCAGCTCGACATGATCGCCAAGCGCACGATGGTGCGCGGCGATCCGCATAAGCGCGAAGTTCGGCAGCGCGCCGTCGAGTTGGGCGAGGAGAATGTTCACGCACTCCTCCGCTCATCCACAGCATCATCGTCGCAGTAGAATCTGGCTCTGACGCCATCATGCTTCGCCACGATCGGTCCGAGCTTTCCCTTGCGCGCCAAGCCCACCAACGCCCGCGCGCTCTCGACCGTGCGGTAGTGCGTCACCTGCGCAGCAAGGATCTCTTCGAGCGTGCAGCGGGGATGCTCACGCACGTACGCAATCAGCTGCTGCACGTCGCTGCGGAACACGGTGAAGTAGCTGCTGTCTGCATTCCCCGGCAGCGCCCAGAATTTGTGCTCTTCGCGGAGATGCTGCCCGAGCTCGCCCAGCTCCGTGCGCAAGAGTGGTGCCGGCACGGGCTCGGCGATGCCGCTCCTGCCGACGACGATCCACCCGAGCTTCAAACCTTCCAGTATCTCGCGCTTGATCGCTTCGTCCTCGCTGCGGCCGAGCGGCGGTGTGGCAACAGCGACCCAGTTCGCGTACGGGCGCCACTTCGCTGCCTGCAGCATCACGTCTAAGCCGAGGTGCATCTTGCACTCGACGACGAGGATGGATTGCGCGAGTTCCGGCGTGGCGACGATGTCGGGGCGCTTGCCGCCCTGCTCCATCTGGACCTCGCCGTAGACCTCGTATTTCTGGCGTCGCAGGTGTTGGGCGACTTCAGAGGCGAGGGATTGTTCGTGGGCGGAGCGAACGCGGCGGGTCATGCGGTGGCCTCCGCGACCAACGGCGGGTCATTGCGCAGCATCTCCAGCTGCCGCAGTGACCCGCGGCCGTTGGCGATCGCGTCCTCAATGTTGCGCAGCGCCTGGCTGTAGTACGACGGCTTCAACTCCACGCCGATCGCGCGCCGGTCGTTGCACAGCGCCGCCCAGACCTCAGAGCCCACGCCCATGAACGGCGTCAGCATAGTCTCGCCCGGATTCGACCACAGGGTCAGGAGGCGCTCGACGACATCGAGCTGTAGGGGGTGCAGGTGCTTCTCGTCCTCCGGATCGCGCGCCACCTTGTACTTCAGCACCCGATCGATACGGACATCGTCCCAGAAGGCGGATGCGTACTGCCGCCAGATCCAGTGCGAATAGCGATTCTCGATCTGGTTGCCCTCAAAGCCGCGGTAGCGGAGCAGCTCGGCCGGGATCTGCCGCGCGCCGGCGTATTCGAGTAGGCCATGCGGATGCGCGATCGGAATCGGGTTCTTGCCGTGCCGACGGAAGACCAGCACCTGATCGGCGGCCGCGTTGCTGCAGCGCGATGAGTCATCGACGATGGTCCGGTGCGCGAGGTTCTTCGCCATCGTCCGGTTGCGTACGCCGAGCGGCTCCTTCCAAACGTGGTACCGCGCGACGAGTTCGAACCAGCCGTGCCCACACTCGCCGTTGGCACGCTTGAGCGGCGCCGCCTTGCAGCTCGACTTGCGGCAGTGCGCGTGCAGCTTGATCACATCGCCGGGGAAGTCGATCAGGTGATCGGTGCCGGTGTTGCCCGACGGCACGTCCATGCAGTGCACGGCGGTCATCCGCCCCGGGATGGTGACGCGCTCCACCTCGCGCACGATGTGGTCGTAGTGTTCGAAGAATTTGTCGTAGGACGGCGCGTTCGACAGGTCGCGGTCCGATGACGAGTAGTGGAACAGGCCGACAAACGGCGGCGAGTAGATCGACAGATGTATCGACTCGTCGTGCAGCGCCGAGAGGACCTCGCAGGAATCGCCGAGGTACACGGCGAAACGGTCGCTGATCTCTTGCGCGCCTACGCCCATGCCGGCACCTGTTCGACTTCAGGAAAGCTGCGTCGGTGATCGATGGCCGCGGCGCCACGCATGTGGCGCACCAGAGCGGCGAACATCTCGTCTGCGGCCGCCGCTTTGCGCCGCAGGTTCGCCATCACATTGCGGTCGCCTTCGGTACCAATGAGGTCGACCGTGACCGGGCGCGTCTGTCCGAAGCGCCAGCAGCGCCGGACTGCCTGATAGTACCGTTCGTAACTGTGGTCGGGGAAATAGGTGAGGTGCGCGCAGTGCTGCCAGTTGAGCCCGAAGCACCCGATCGGTGGCTTGGTGATCAGGCGGTCTATCTGCCCTCGCGCAAACGCGCTGAAGGCCTCTTCCTTCTCCTCATCGCTGTCGGTGCCGCTCACCTGCTTCGCGCCCGGAATGAGCTTCTCGAGCAGATCGGCCTCGGCGTTGAGGTGGCACCAGATGACCGAGCTGTCGTGGCCAGCCAGGCGCTCGGCCACCGCTTCGCAACGCTCGCGCAGCGTGCGCCGGCGCTCCTCACGTTGCTCCTGCAGGCCGACGGCCGCCATCGGGAAGAGCTGACCTGGCGCAAGCGTGCGCGATTCGATCAGCACTTCGTTCTCGATCAGTGCCGGCAGCGCAAAGCGCGCGTCGTCGAAGCCGAGGTCGGACGGTCGCCGCGCGGCGCGCGCCCACGAGGCGACCCAGCGCCAGAATGGCTCCTGCGCATGGCCCTTGAAACGGAACTTCTCGCCAGGCGCCGACCGTGCGAATTTCACGCCGTCCTGCGTCGGCCGGAAGAAGCGCGAGAGCATGTCGGTATGGCCTAGGTAGCCGAGGGCCTCCGAGGACGTGCCGAGCTCCACGTAGTCGTTCGGCGCCGCCGTGGCGGTCGCGAGCAGCCGGAATGGGATCGTGCGCGCGAACTCCGTCACGGTCGCGCGGCGCTTGCCCTCGAAGTGCTTGATGGCGCTCGACTCGTCGCCGACGAACCCGCCGTAATCCCTCGGATCGAAGAGGTGCAGCCGCTCGTAATTGGTGACCGTGATGTTGGGACGCGGCTTGCCGTCGGAGGAGCGGTGCGCCTCGATGCCGAACTTCTCTGCCTCGGCGACGATCTGCGGACTGACCGCGAGCGCCGTGGCCAGCAGCACCGGCTTGTTGGTCTCACGTACGACGTTGTCGGCCCAGACAAGCTCGATCGGCGTCTTGCCCATGCCGCAGTCGGCGAAGATGCCGGCGCGACCGCGCGCGGCGCCGAATTCGAGCAGTGCGGACTGGAAATCGAACAGGAAGTCCGGCCGCCAGCGGAGCGGAAAGCCGGTGCAGTCGGCGTTCTGCGCTTTCGCCGCCAGGAACGCGCGATATTCTTCGAGCCGCGTCACTTCCCACCTCGCCCCGCACCCGAGCGCCGACCCGAAAGCCGACGCCCGGCCGTGCGAAAGGAGGTGAGATCCCGAGCTACTTCATGGTGCGCCTCCTGTGCTGTGGACTGCTCGAATAGGGAGACAGCCGAGCGTCCGTGGAGACGCCCGGCTGTCGTGGAACGGCTACGCGGGGGGGAGCCGGCAGCCGTCAGAGAACGTCCGGCGCTCAGCTCTCGGCGGGCGTGAAGTCGAGGTAGTACGACTTGCCCGGCTGCAAGAATCCTTGCGCCGCGGGATTGCTGATCGTGATCGTCAGCTCGCCGTTCGGCGACGCCTTGTTGAAGCGCTGGTTTTCCTCCAGCTCGTCGGCCATCACAGCGCGCAGCTTGGCCTGCTCCTGGCCGCCTTCCCAGGTGGTGATCGACTCGACCTTGAACTTCGCTCGCATGGTGCTCCTCCAGTGTGGCGGCGAGATTGCCGCAGAGTGCCGTGCTCATGAGTCGCTCCGCTCGCGACCGCGCCAGTCGTCACCGCCCCAGGCCTCGTGCTTGGCGCGCGCCGATCGAGACTGCGGATGCGTCCGCTGAACGGTGACCTCTCGCACCTCAAGCTTCTTCTTCAGGCCGTCGAGCGTGGCGCCAGTCTTGTAGGCAACGATCCGACTGTCGACGCGTTGCCCGTCGCGGAAGATTCCCTTGCGCCAGCCGAGCGCGCCGCACGCGCAGGAGTAACGCAGGCTCTCCGAGTCGGAGATTTCCGGCTCGTGAGTCCAGGTGTGCTGGCGACCGTGCGTCATGCGGCCTCCGACGCACCGGCAACGAACGTTCCGTCAGCGCAGTGCAGGTGAGAATGCCGAGGATCTGGGCAGGCGAGAACTTCCGGAGGAATCTGCTTCAGGCGCCAGCCCGTACGCTCGAGTGTCAGGCGCCCGTCGGTGAGCGTGTAGCTGGTGAAGGGGCAAGGATCGGTCCAGCTGCCGTGCAGCTTCAGCATGGTGATGGAGAACGTGCCGCCGTACTTGGCCCGAGAGGACGCGTGCAACACGACGCGCAGCACGCCGCTGTTGCGCATGCGGACGACGTCGCCGGTGCGCAGCGAGAGGAACTCCGCGTGCGTCACGCCACACCTCGATCAAGAGAGGGGGCGGCGACGGATCGGTGTTGAGCTTGGGCAGCCCGACCCGCCGCCGGAATGCCGCCGGGGGATCGCCGGACGGCAAGGATGATGGATTCAGACGGCGCGCCAGCCGCAGAAATGCTGGCGCGCCGCCGTACCGCCCTCGAGCAAGCAAGCTGCACCTGCTCCTGCCGCCACCGGCGGCGTCGCGTATGCCCTCCGACCTGGTCGCGGGTACTGGTACGCGCGGCGACCAGACCGTGCTCGCGTACCCCATGCCTTGTCGGGCTGACCGAAGTCAGCGAAGGGCTCTGTGGATTCTGGATAACTTCCGCTACTGGTCCCGGAACCACTTTCGCCACCCGATTTAGGGTGGTTTGCCCCCGATTCGCACTCGGGCTATAGGACGCAAGCCCTCGTAAACCCTTGCGCGCCCGTAGCTCAGTTGGACTAGAGCGTCTGGCTTCGAACCAGTAGTGAGCGTTATTCACGGCGTTTCCCCCGATGTCCGCCGGACCAAAACCGGACCGTTTTCGCTGCCAATTTTTTCGAGCGCCTCGTTCAGCCGCATGAGCTGCGCTTCATCGGCGTGCGGCAGGTACCGGGCGTAGTGTTTCTCCAGCGTCGCCACCGAAGCGCCGACCTGGCGCGAGATCCAAAACAGGTCGACACCGCCAGAGACCGCCAGCGAAATGAACGTGCACCGCGTGTCGTAGAGGCGCCGTGGCCGCACCTCCGCAGAAGACAGTGCGGCGCGCCAGTGCGTCTTGGCGAAGCGGTCCTGGTTGATTGGGCAGCGGCTGGGCGTCGTGAATACGGGCAGCGCCTCGCCGGGATGAAGCGGGCGCAGCTCGCGCAGCAGATCGGTTGCATGCTGCGACAAGCGCACTGTGCGTCGGCTTGCGCGTGTCTTCGTTGAGCCGACGATGCCGCTCACCCGCGAGCGCCGAATAAACACGCGGCGCGCCGACAGGTCCACATCGCCCCAGGTGAGCCCGGTAGCTTCGGATGGCCGCATCCCTGTCGCGAACAGAAACGCAATCAGACCGTGCGACCAACGCCGGACGGTGCCCTTCTTCCGCGCGCTGAGCGGGGCCTCGCGCAGCTTCGCCAAGATCTTGTCGCGCTCCTCGGCGGTGAACGGATCCGGGTCCTCGATCTCCTTCGCCGGCCAGCGCAGCTTGAGGCATGGATTCACCTTGACGACGTGGTCGACGTCGAGTGCGGTGGCGAAGAGGCCGCTCAACGACCCCTGCAGGTAGTTGCGCGCCGATTTCATCTTGAGCCCGGCGCCGACCCACTGGCCGCGTGCTGCTTCCAGCACCGCAGGCGTGATCGCCCTTAGGCGCATGGCGCCGATCCGCACACCGTCGAGCTGCGTGGCAGCGAGTTTCTTGATCGCGGTATTGAGCTCCTTGTACCGCTTCGCCTTGACCGACTGGCGCGCGAGCCATTCCGTCGCGTACCGATCGAAGGTCGGCTGCGCCGTCTCCTGCACCTCGATGCCGAGTGCGGCCTGCATCTCGGCGGCGCGCAGGCCGTGCGGGAAGAAGTGCAGATAGCGCGCCGGCCCGAAGTCGCCCGCCTTGATGGCCTCGGAGACGCGCGCGGCATAGCGCTCCGCCTTGGCGCGGTTCTCCGGCGTGTCGGGCCACGTCGTGCGCTCAGGCCAGCGTCGCCCCTGATGCCACAGGCGCAGCACGAGCTTGCCGTCGCGCGATTGCACCGCCGCGCCCATCAGTCGATCAGCTCCTCGTTCAGCGGGCAGCCGCGGTGCGGTTGCGCAACGCCAGGGATCGGTTGCGGTGCGCCTTCGCGAACCCAGGTCTCGAGCGCTTTGCGGCTATAGAGCGGCGCCGAGCCCTTCGGCTTGAACCAATGCACGCCGCGCCGCCAGCGCTTGGATTTGCGCAGCGCGTCGATGGTCGCGGGCGCCTTGCGCAAGAGCGCTGCCGCTTCGTCGCGGGACAGAAAGTCGCCGAGCGGCGGCACAAGATCGCCACGCCCACGCTTTTGTTTGCCCGCCTCTACCACCTGCTCCGCCACGATCCCTATCCCACCTCGCTGTCCCACCCAGAACAGCGAGCCCCTTGCGGCACATGGCCGCGTTGAAACCTAGACTGCTCTCAGCGTCCTGACTTTCTTCTCGCGCCCGTCGCCATGTAGCGCGACGATGCGATAGGCCGCGCCGTCGACGTCCATGACGACACCGCGCTCGGCGTACCACCGCACTTCGCGCCGGCCCTTCTGCACGCCGGCGGCGCTGCCGACGAGATGGCCGATGAGGATGCCGAACAGCACGAGCCCGATGGCGAGCATCACCGACGCGCCTCCGCGCGTGGCGCCCCTACGACTGCAGCCACCCAGGCCGCGGACTCGAAACCGCGCGCGGCGAGATTTGGAGTCTCACCTGTGCCCTGCACGCCTGGATGATAGGTAAGGGTGGCGAATTGTAGATCGCTATCTACCGGCCCTACCCTACCGCAATCGCTCGCGCTGCCCGCAGCGGATCCGCCAACAGCCGCAACGACATCGGCGATTGCGCCAGGCGTCTGGCGTGTGTTAGCGTCCAGATTGTAGCTGTCAATTTGCGCTACCCCGTCGCTGCCCTGACGCGATATTACCTGGCGGCAGCCTGGCGATGTTATATCAACCGCGATCTTTCCCGTACGCGGATCGGCGAATGTCCCATCTGGCCTAAGCCGGTTGGCATCAGGCATCTCACTGACACCGCGCACCTGTGGGGACCTGACGCGCGGGAAGGAAGAATGCCCGGAGCTTCGCCGACGGTTGGGACGACCGGCGGAGAGCCTTCGGTGGGATCGCGCATCGGGCGCAAGACGGGACTGGTGCGGGAAGAAGGAGCGCGATGGATCCGAGAGGCGCGATGGCGTGCGCAAGTGCGCGCATTCGTGTGGTGATCGCGTGCACGACGGCTCAGCCGCGTCAGGGCGCCGCAGCATTGCAAGCGTTCGCCGCTGAGCTGCGGCGCACGGAGCGAGGCGCCGGGCCGACGCCGATACAGGGAGGGCATCGGCACGCTCGATGCTCAGCGCGTTCGCGTGCGCAATGTGAATGAACGTTCGCCGAATGCCTGCGTCAACGAAGGGCGCGGTCGCCACCGGGTGGCGGGGGCCGCGCGTATAGTTCCAGAGTAGCAGCCGGGATTGACCGGCGGGGGTAGCGATGGGAGCGAATGGAAGCGAGACACAAGCCCTTGTGTTCACAAAGCCTAAAACAGTCGTATTGCGCGCGGGCGAAAATTCGGCGAATCTACGTCCGCGTCGTATGGCTTCCGCCCTGCGACATCCAACACTCAATTCGCGTGATCGGTCCAACGCACGGTGCGTTCGGGTATCGCCGCGTGCTGACGAAGCCTGACTTGGGGGACAGATGGACCGATCGTCGCGGCGTGATAGGGGACGTGGCGTGGCGGAGGCGGATGTGGAAACGAACAATCGGCGCGTCGCATGCACAGCGGCGCTCCTCGACATCGCTTGCGGCTCGCGTCGAGGGCCACGAATCGAACTCTCCGACGAGGAGCGCTCAATCGGCGACGCACTCGCATCGGGCGAGACGGCGGCGGCGCTGAGTTCGCGACTCGGCATGGCGCCCGAGCGCTTGGCATACGCCTGCGTGCGCATCATCCACGCCTCGCCTACTGATTGACCGCGGCCGCCTGGGCGGGCTCGTCGAGCCCGAGATCTTGTCGAGCCCGCCCGACGGCTGCATCGCGGATGTACTCCGCTCGCGAGAACTTCCGCGGCCCGGCCTTGCGCGCCTTGTCGACCAATCTCTTTTCGGGTGCGCTCAGGGTGATGCCGCCGATTCTCTCTCTGCCGCCTTTAACTGGGTCAGACATAGGTGGGGCCTGACTAGCATCAGTATGGTACCACTGTAAAGCCGAATCCCGCCCAGTGAGAAAATTTTTCGAGGGGACCACTTCGGTCCCTAATTGATAGCGCTGGGCTTTTTGACCGGGCGCTGGAGCTGCTGCAGCTGGGTCCGGGCCTTCAGGTAGAACTGCCACATAGCGGGATCGGTCTGCGCCTCTTCGGGTGCGACTAGCTCGGCGCCAGTCTCCTGCTCGATCTGCGCAGCAAGGACTAAGGCTCCATTGCGCAGAAGCTCCGCTCGCGACCAGCCCTTCAACTTGGCGGCCCGATCGAGGATCTCGCGTTCGCCGTCGGCGAGGGTCAGTCCCCCGACCCGCTTACGCCCGCCCTCGATCTGATCCGCCATCGTCGGCGGTGCCTACCAGCATGGCGCTAGGCGTCAAGAACCATCCGGATTTCATGGTTAAGAGACAAAAATCTCACTCTGGTACCAGATTTCACTTCCAATGGTACCAGACTGGTGCTACAAGTACGGGCATGCAAAAGGTCGCTGCTCCGATAGCCACCCCGGTCCCTACCGCAACTCGGCCGGCCCCCTTCTCCATCCTCTCCGTCACCGTCTGGGGCGCGACCTACCGCTGCGAACACTGCGGCGGCGAGTGTGAAGTCGACCTTCAATTCGACGACCTCGACGCCTCCGACCCCTGCTGCCCCGAGCCGCCGACGCCCGAGCAGGAGCAGGCGATCATCCAAGCGATCACGGAGGAGCGGGAGCCGTTCAACGCTTCCGCTTACGTATGAGCCGCGCCGCTCAATACGACCGCGACCGCCGCGCGGCGCAGGCTGAGCTTGCGCGACATATCTGCGCGACCTGCGACGGGTGCGGTCGGTGCACCGATCTCTGTGGACGGCATTTTGGCGACGAGAAGTGCGGCTGCATCACGGTGTGCACCGGCTGCACCAGCACGGTAATTCGCGACGACTGTCCGGTCGGCGATCATCGGCTGCTAGCGGCGATGATATTGGCGCCGCGCCCGCGGATCTTTCGGAGGGCTGCGTGATGGAGCCGCTATCCATCGTCGTTGCCGGCTCGAAGGGTGACTACGTCGTGACGCGCAGCGCCGCCGGCAACTGGCACTGCAGCTGCCCAGCATTCGCTCGCCGTCCCACTCAGCTCTGCAAGCACATCTCGAGCATGCACACGCCACGTGCGGAGGCCGCATGAAGACGCCACTCCCTTTGCAGCTGCCCTTCGACGATCAGGAGTTGTGGAAGCTCGCGACCGCCGCCAATGACGCGTGCGCCAGTGACTTCGCCATCACGCCGAGCGCGCTACTCGACTCGCTCAGCCGGCACGCGAGCGCCATCGACGACCGGATCATCTCCGCAGCGCACAATGAAACGCTGCGCGCGGAACGTGACGAGCACCGGCGCCGAGCAGACCAGACACATGCGGCCTATGTCGGCGTCGATGGGCTCTATCGAGCGTCCCGCGAACGCGAGCACACCACCGAGGGGCATCGACAGGAGGCTTTTCGCTCGCTGGAGCACGAGCGAAAGCAAGTCGATCGGTGGCTCCGGGTCGCCCTGCTGTTAGCGAAAGGTGACGTCCCGCAGCTTGTCGACGCGGTTCGCGCCTTCGAGGCGCAACGCGATCGCGTCATCGCTGATCCGAACGCGGAGGCGCTCGCCGAATACAGGCGGGCGGGTAGTGCGATCCTGGAACTGATCGGGCACGCGCCCGGGGAATCAGCCGCATGACCGACCGCGACCTGATCGAGCGTGTCGTCCGTATCGGCGTCGGCGCTGTCACCGCGCTCGAACTCTCTGGCCTCTTTCAACGCGGCTACATCGAGACGAGCAACGGCTTTCGGCTGACCGAGCGCGGGCAAGCGTTGCTCGATGCAGAGCCGCCGCACTGTCCCGAGAGCGGCGAGAGTGTCGCGGACTGCGATCACTTGGTCGATCTCAGCGAGGTCGAGTTGGGCGGTGAGGGATGATGAAACTCGGTTGGTTCCTGCTCGCGGCAAACGCGGTCGCGGTGCTCATGAACCTCGCCTGCGTCGTGGGCAATTCGATCGCCGGCAACACCGGCTGGGCGTTCGTCAATGGTGCGGGGGCGATCGTATCGCTGCTGGCCACGTGGCTATGCGTCGCGGGAATTCGCCGACGCCATCACCGAGCGGAGGCATAGATGCAACTGCGCGATCTGTTCATCCCGGCGTTCATCTTCGCCGCCGCATACGCCTGCTTCTGGATACCGGCGCTGCTCCCCATCGGAGGTTGAGATGGTCACCGTCCACATCGGCAAGGTTAGTCCGCTCCCACCACGCCATTACCGCGACGACGACATCGAAGTCGTTCTCGTCCCCAACGGCTGCGTGTGGATGAAGGCGAAGAATCTATTGCCCGGCGATCTGATCCAAAGTCGGGGCATCGTCACGCGCGTCGAGGCGATCAAGGAGGCGGCCTAGTCATGCCCGACCGCTCCGCAAACGACATCGTCCTCGGCGCGCGCGCTGAGCTGGAAACAAAGGATCAAGCGCGCCGACTCGATCATTTCGCCGCTGCCGCACTGACCGGTCTCTTGTCGGTATCGCCACCCGATCGCGACTGCTTGACGCCCGAGGCGCTCGTGGCGACCGCTTGGCACTACGCACACCTGATGCTCGGCGAGTCTGAGAAGTGGAAGGCGGAGGTGAAGTCGTGAGCCGCGCCTTTCTGCTCGTCCTCGCCGTCATCGCAATCGAAGGCGCCGTGGTCTGGCACCTCGTCGCGCCGGTGTTCTCGCGATGACGTGCTGGAGCATTCTGGTTGTGCTGCACGGCTACGTCGTCACCCGGCTCGGCGGTCGCGGCGAGCCGCTGCGCGAGTTGCTCAACAGTGCAGCCGTCGCCGACACGCCAGCCGCCGTGCTCGCGCATCTGATTCTTGAAGACGCCGAGATGCCGAGCGGCGCCCGGGAATGCGACGTGCTGGTGCGGCTCCATCTTGCACCGCAGCTGGAGAAGAAAGGCCAAGCGCACGTCACACGCACACAGCTTGAGCGCTGCGTGGCCGAAGCTGAGCGCGGAGCGGCGGCGTGAGCGACAAGCCCTACATCTCGACGTCGCAGATCACGACGTTCGACGGCTGCGGCGAGCAGTATCGCCGGAAGTACATCGAACGTGAATTTCTGCCGTCAGGGGTCGCGGGCCTGCGCGGCTCAGCGGTGCATGGCGCCTCCGAAGTGAACCTGCGCCAGAAGATCGCGAGCGGCGTCGATCTGCCGCTGTCTGACCTGGTGGATGCTGCGGCGACGGCCTTCGAACGGCGCAAGGACGAGGGCTACATGCTGACGCCGGAAGAGAAGGCGATCGGCGCCTCGATCGTGCTGGGGCAAGCGAAAGACCGGGCGGTAAAGTTGACCGGGCTCTATGCCGATCGCGTGGCGCCGCACATCCAGCCGAAGAAGGTCGAGACGCGCCAGCGCATCGCATTGCCCGGTGAGTACGATTTGCTGGGCATCCTCGACGTCACCACCACCGACGACCGAATCAAGGATCTGAAGACCGGCAAGGCGCTCGCGCAAGAGACCGTCGACCAGTCGCTGCAGTTCTCGATGTATGCGCTCACGTTCCGCGCAGTTGAGGGCGTAGACCCGACCGGTATCGACGTCGAGAATCTCGTCGACACGCGCGTGCCCAAGCATGTTCGCCTGACCACGACGCGCGGGCGGCGCGACTACGAAGTGCTGGTGAATCGCCTGAACGCCCTGCTCGCCGCGCGCGAGGCAGGCGTCTTTGCGCCAGCGGCGATCGGCGATTGGAGGTGCTCCGCGAGGTGGTGCAGTTTTTTCACCACCTGCCGGTTCGCGAATTCCGAGCGTCGCGCTGCTGCCGACCAAGTCGACGTCGAGCAGTGACCCTCACGGAGGAAGACATGATCAAAGGCATTGTCCCCGCGCTCGCTGAAGGCGGAAAATTGAAGCTCGGCGGCCTCGGCGAGACGCGGAAATCGCGCAAGGGCGAAGACTACCGCATGCCGGTGAAGCTCGATCACTTCATCGTGACGACCACCGAGCGCGACGCGTCGACTGGCGACCTCATCATCGACGACGAGATGATGGCCGCGCTGCCAAAGGATGAAGACGGGCACTGTCGGCAAATCCCGATCGTACTGCACGACGACGACATCGAGCGCGTCTTCCCGACTACCTATGCGCTCTACCAAGGGCGCACGCTCGTCTGTCGCGGGGATGGCGAGAGCGCCACGCGGTTCGAGGTGAAGAACGGGGAGAAGACGGGCGCATTCAAGGACGTCGACTGCACCTGTGCATTTCTCGATGCAGACAGCGGACCGATCTGTAAACCGCACGGCACGCTGCACTGCTCGATTCGCATTCCGGGCCACGCAGTTGCCGGGTCGGTGCACAAGTGGCGCACGACCTCGATCATCTCGATTCGGCAGATGATCGGCAGCCTACAGCAGATTCGCGACGTCTGCGGCGCGCTCACCGGGATTCCGCTCTGGCTGGTCGTGAAGCCGATCAAGGTGACGCCGGTCGGCTCGACCCCGACCACCGTCTACTGCTGCCACGTCGAGCTGCGCGCCACCGACGTGCAGGCCGTGCAGCGTGACGCGATCGCCGCGGCCGAGATGCGGCGTCGGGTGCGGCAGTCGATCGGGTACCGCGCTTTCACGCCGCCGGCGGTGGACGAGACGCCCGAGGAAGAGGCGGACGTCCAACAAGAGTTCCACCCGGACGTCGATCCGAACGCCCCGCCGGTGAACGGCAACGGTAACGGCACAGCGAAGACGGTCACGCTTGACGACGTGATGAGGGGCGCCGGCGCCACCAAAGACCCGGCTCCGCCTACGCAGCCAGTCGTGTACCTCGGCGACTACATCCAGGCCGTCAACGAGCTGGTGCAGGAAATCGAAGCGCGCAAGGCCGGCCAGGGCAAGAACGCGCTCATCATGGCGGTCGGCAAAGACGATCTCGACGGGCTCACCAAACAGCAGCTCGAAGAGGCCGCCGAGTTCCTGCGCTCGATTCTCCCCAGCTTCAAGGCGGCACCGGCGGAGCCGGAACCGACGACCGATCTGCCGCCCCCGAAGACGCAACCGACGCCCGACGCCAACGGCCAGCGCCGCCTCATGTAGGCCGCGCGCCACCCCGGAGAACCCGACCATGCGTATTGTCACCTCAGGGCTGAAATCTCACCCGCTCAGCATCGAGCTGCCGAAGTTGGCGTTGATCACCGCCGGAAATGGCGGCCACAAGACTGCCATCATCGACGCGATCAATTTTGCCGTCCTTGGTTACGTTCCCAGACTCGGCAAAGAGCCTGCGCGCACCGCCAAGATCATGAGCGCCAGCGCCCGCGAAATGCGCGTGCAGCTGACGCGCGACAACGGGACGCAGATCACCCGCACGCTCACCCGCAAAGCGGACGGCGGGTTTTCGCGAGAGGTGCGTGCGTCGTGGGTGACGAGCAAGAGCGAGGACGAGCATCAGGCGGCGATCTTCGAGCTGTTCGGCGGGTCGGCTGTGGAAGCCGAAGAGGCGCTCAACATCACGGGCTTGATCCGCCTGCCCGAGAACCAACGACAGGCCCGGCTGCAAAGCCTAATCGAACGCGGGCAGGACACCGACGCCATCTCGGTGGCGGTCGCGAAACGGTGGACGCAGATCCTCGCCGACGTCGAGGACGCGCGCGTTCCGCCCGACTTCGACGACCCCGCTGGCGGCTCGCAGAAGATCCCCGGCTACATCCGGCTGCGCCCGCTGATCAACGGCTACAGCGATAACGAAGCGCTCAAGCCGCACACCGGCCAGTACGCATGCGCGGTCTACATGGCGGACGAGCTGTGGCCGAAGATCAAGCACGGCGGCATCGCGGGTGCGCTCACTTGGGCCAACGAAGAGAAGAAGAACGCGAGCGCGAGCCTCACCAAGAAGAAGCAGGCCCGCAAGGAGCTGTCCGAAAGTCTCGAGGCGATGCCCGCACCGGACGCGGGAGAGATCGACCGACTGGCCAAACGTGTCGCCGAGCTCGACCAGCAGATCGGCGCCGCAGAGGAGCGCGCGCAAGCGACCGCCCGCGCCGCCAAGCTGCTCAGCGATGCGAAGCTGCATCAGGGCGCGGCCGGGCAGGTGCTCTTCTGGGCGATAGTGGATCGCGTCATCTTCGAAGACGAACAGGCCCAGTTGCCAACCTGGCGCGCGCAGCTGCCGGAGATCATCGCGGCGCTCGACGCGTTGACCGCCCCCACCCTGCCCGACTTCAGCGAGGCTGAACGCTCAGAGCGTCAGGCGACAGATGCGGATGAAGCTGCAGCCGCGGTCATCATCCCGGACGCGCTCGATCTGGCGCCGCTCAGCCAAGCGGTGCTGCGCGCGAGCGGTGCCCTGTTGCTGGCGAAGCAGTCCCCATGGGCACGCGCCGCAGAGATCGCCGCCGCCTTGAACCTCGAAGCGGTCGCTCTCGGCAAGAATAAGAACCTCGTCGTGAAAACGGCGAGCGCGCACATCGTCGAGTACGCGACCGAGCTGTCGACACTGGCCAGCACGCACGGCGCGGCCGATGTCGAGGCGTGCACCGCGGATCTGAAGCGGGCGGATGCGGCACTCGCGAACGCGGAGCGCGATGCGAACGTGTCGTCGACCGCGCGCACGGCCGCACTCGCTCGGCGCACTGCCCTGCAGGATGAAGGCACCAAGGCGCGAGGCGCGGCCAAGGATCTGCGCGCCAAGCTGACCGAAACGTACGAGCAGGAGCGCGCGCTCTACCAGCAGCGCCAGGCCGAGTTGACCACGGAACGCGACCGGCTCCGCCCGCTCGTCGATGGTGCCACCACACGGGAGCAGTCGACGGCCGAGGCGGTGCGCGACGCCGCGCAGATCCTGATCGCCGCGCAGCAGCGCGTCGCCGATCTGCTCTCAACGCCGATGCCGAGCGGCACAGCATCACTGGTCGCCGATCTCACCACTGAGCGCACGGCGGCAGCGACGCGCCTCTCGACCCTGAATGCCACCCAAGCCACGCGCGACAAGTTCGAAGAGCTGGTGCGCGAGATCGACGCGCTCATGGCGGCCGAAGTGGTCTGCAAGGCGTTGGAGAAAGCGCTCCAGCGCGTGCGCAGCGAGGAGATCACCCAAGGCGCGGAGCCGCTGCTCTCGATTGTGCGCGACTACCTGAAGGGAGCGGGACGATCCGAATCGCCACGTCTCCTCGGATGGGAACGGGCTGGTGAACCGATCGACATCGAAGCGTTCTCCGGCGGCGAGTTTGCGCTCTTTGCCTTGGGCTTTGTCGCCGCGGTCGACATTCGGCGCGGGATCTCCCTGCGGCTGCTGCTGAGTGAAGCGGCCGAAGCCGACGCCGAGACGCTGGCGCAGATCATGATGGGCATCAGTGCAATCGGCGATCGCTTGACGGGGGCGATCATCGCCTCGCCGCATGAGCCGGCGCGCATTCCTCCGAACTGGGTTCAGATGACGCCGACGGGGGAGCGCATCGAGCGCGGGAGGAAAGCGGCATGACGCGCGAACAGCTGGACGAGTTTCGCTCCATTCTCGGACGTTCGTTTCTAGGCGATCAGTACCCGCTGTGCTCGTTTCTCGGATGGACCGTGGCATTCGGACCGCATTCGCTCTTCGCGATTCAAGACACCGACGGCGAAGAGCTTCCGGAGTTGCACGAGGAGCTGCAGCGATATTTCCGGCTGAACGTGATCGGGCGCGTAGACTCGGCGTATTTGCGTGAGGTCGTCGGGACGCTCGAACAGATGACCGTGCAGTGCCCGAAGTGCGCCGACGGCAAGCTGCCGCCCTGCGACGAGTGTACGGGCGGCGGCGAAGAGACGCACCAGTGCAATGAGTGCGACGAAAGCCACACGGCGGTCTGCAACGCCTGCGACGGCGCAGGGACGCAGGCCTGCGAGTGCATCGACGGCAAAGCTCGGACACCGCAAGAGCAGTGCCTCATCCTGATCGGTGACAAGATCTTCGACCGCTACCGCCTCGCGCCACTGGTGGAACGACTGGAAGGCGCAACGATCGATGTATCGCTCATCGACGACGTGGTGTTGCTCTCCACGGATCAGACGCGCGCGCTCGTCATACGGATGCGCGATACCGACGCCGCATCGGCGCGACGACTCGAACTGGAGGCACTGCCCGCATGAGCGCCGAGCGTCGCAATTCTTCCGTGGTGGTGGAGTCGCTCGTCAACGATGACCAAGAGCCTCTCGTTCAGGTCACATTCACGCGTGAAGGCGTTGGCACCGTAGTCCAGCTGACCGTCGCCGAGGCGAAGCGCACCGGCATGGACTTCCTTGAGGTGGCGATCGCCGCCGAGTCCGACGCGGCGGTGCTGCAGACGCTCTTTCACGACGCGCGCGGCGTGACCGAGGAGCAGGCCATGCACGTGCTGCGCGGGATTCGCCGCCGCCGCAATACCCCGATCGCCTTGGCGGTCGACAACAAGCCGAAATGCGGAGTGCCGTCGTGAACGAATCGCATGCATCAGCGCGGAGGGCGCGGGGCGTACAGATGGCGAGGCCCCGGCGCCGTCTCAGTGGGGGCGTACGTAACAGGATGTATCCGGCTCATCGCTCTGGGTGTCTTCGGATCTCATGTGCCGAGGGGAATCCGGGATGCTGGCAAACCGGTCGCACCCTCCGCGGTGATGCATGAGCAAGCGCCCGCAGAACGAAGAAGCAACCGGCTCGTTCATAGACGATCTCGACCCGGGCATCCGCGATACGGTCATGCTGCTGCGCGACCGAGGCTTCGAGACCACCGATTCGGGCGACGGCCAGAGCAAGGACGGCTGCGGCGTCGCTGACGATAACGGCGTCGTGCATCACCTCGCCTTTCCGCACGTCGCGGCGAAGACGACCTGTCCGCATCTGTTCGAAGACGCCAAGCGGATGCAGGCGCTGCTGCGTGAGCACGGGCCCGACGGGCTCTCCGACTGGAGTGTCGAAGGAACATTCAGCCCGGACGGTGGTTGCACACTGTTCGCGCGAGCCAACCCGCCGGACATGTGGAACGCAATGCGCACCGCCATCTGGCGCGCAATCAAGCTCTATGCGGTCGCCAACGCCGAACCGCTTCGATCCACTTGCGCCGAAGAGGTGGACCGACTGCTGACGTGGCTTGTCATCGACATCGCGCTCCAGACGATAGAGGACGTCCGGTTTCAGATCGCTGCGCACGTTGAGAAGTTCCGCGATCGGCACCATCCGGACGACGGACCAGCGCGCAACGCGCTCACCGAACTCGCCCTAGAGATCGAAGACGGAGCAGACTTCCGCGAGACTCGAGTGCTTGATCGAAACGGCTTCGACGTCAATGCGATCCGCCGAGAGGGGCGGCGATGAGCGATCGTCAGCCCACAGCACTCCATCTCTTCTGCGGCGTCGGCGGCGCCGCGCTCGGCTATCAGCGCGCAGGCTTCACTTCGGTCGGCGCCTTCGACATCGACGCGCTCGCCTGCAAGGCGTTTGACTACCTGACGGGTGAGAAGGCGACGCAGGCCGACCTCTTCGCGATGTCGCCAGCCGATCTCCGCAACGCGTGCACCGGCCGCCCCGACGTCGTCTTCACCTCGCCGCCGTGCAAGCCGCATAGCCGCTGCCTGCCGCAAGCGAAGTCCGAAGAGCCCGAGTACGTCGCCATGGCCGCGGTCGCGCTGCACTCTATCTGGCTGGTGCTCGAAGCCTGGGAGACACCGCCGCCGCTGATCCTGCTGGAGAACGTGCCCGGCATGCTCTCGCGCGGCAAAGACTGGATGCGCCACATCAAGGCGCTGCTGCGCTCCTACGGCTACGCGATCAAGGACGACCCGCACGACTGCGGCCAGCTAGGCGGCCTCGCGCAGCGCCGCAAGCGCGTGCTGCTCGCCGCGCGCCACATGGAGCAGGTGAAGGCGCATCTGCGTTTGCCGCCGCTTCAGCGCCTGCGCGGCGTCGGTGAAGTACTCGGCCAGCTGCCGGTGCCGCTGCCCGGCTCGAAAGAGGGCGGCCGCATGCACCGCCTGCCGCGAATGAGCGCCATGAACTGGGTGCGCCTGGCGCTCATTCCGGCCGGCGGTGACTGGCGCGACCTGCCGCCAGCTGTCGCGATCAACGGCGGTCCCGATCGCCACCATGGCGGGTACGGCGTCAACGACTGGGACGAGCCGAGCAAGACGGTCGTCGGCGCCGCCGAGCCGCGCAACAAGCCGGTGTCGATCGCCGACCCGCGTCTCGGCGATCGCGCCGGCCGGCAGAACGGCGGCTTCGGGGTCAATGAGTGGCCCGAGCCGAGTCACGCCGTGTTGGCCGAGGGCACGGTGCGCAACACCTGGGCGAGCGTCGAAGATCCGCGGGTCAACGCGAGCCCTGATCGGCACACGAGCGGCCTCGGTATCAACGAGTGGAAAGAGCCGGCGCGCACGGTGGTCGCGAAGGGACGCGTGCGCAGCGCGCGCTACTCGGTCCAAGATCCTCGTCTCTCCGACAAGGCGCGACACAACTCGCAGTATGGCCTCGGCGATTGGGGCGAGCCGGCGCAGACGATCACGGCGAGCGCGCGCTTCGGCGGCGGCTGGTCGGCGATCGCTGATCCGCGCCTGGCGTCGACGCCGCGCAGCGACAGTTACGGCGTGGGCGGCTGGGACGATCCGGCGCACACGGTGCTCGCATCGGAGAGCCACGACAACAGCCGCGCGTCGGTTGCTGATCCTCGCATTGAGAAGCAGCGCCGCGAGGGCGCCGTCGGCGTCACCGGATGGGAGGAGCCGTCCACGACCGTCATCGGGCGGGCCATGGTGCAGAACGGGCCGTGGCAGGTCGCTGACCCCCGCCTCGGTCATCAGCCGCGCTCGGGCATCTTCCACGTCCAGGCCGGCGACGAGCCTTCGAACACGGTCATCGCCAGCGCGGGCAGCAAGACCGCTGGCGGCACGTTCGGCCTTGCCGATCCGCGCATCGATTACACGCCTCGTCCGGGCACGTATGGTGTCGTCGGTTGGGCTGAGCCGTCGCATGTCGTGCGCGCCAACTTTGCGCCGAACCGCGCTCCGTCGAGCGTTGCCGATCCGCGTATGCCCGAGATCGTCGGTCCCTCGATCGACACGCAGAACAAACGACCTTGCTACCTGATCATCCAGGCGGCCGACGGCACCTGGCATCGGCCGATGACCACGCTGGAACTCGCGGCGCTACAGGGCTTGCCGATGATGGTCGACGGCAAATGGCTCGATCTGCCTGGCAACCACGAGCAGATGCGGGAGTTGATCGGCAACGCCGTTCCAGTGCCAGCGGCCGAAGCGATCGCACGCGCCTGCGCCGCCGCACTGCGCGAGGCCGGCGTCTTCACGCTGTCGAATGACGAGATCTGGGTCGCGCCGCCCGTTGAGGCGTTGAGCGTCTGATGCTGCTCGATCTTCAAAGGGAGCGCTGGCCGGGTGCTGATACACCCGACCAGCACCCTCCGACCACAGTCGTAGCCTGTGACCCTCGGGCCCAAGGCTCCCCCGCCTCGTACGAAGCGCGCGGACCCTATCGGCCCTCACTCCACGCGACAACAGGAGGGTCAATGCGCAGTCCGATTCCATGGATGGGGAGCAAGCGGCGGTTGGCGGGGATGATCTTGGAACGACTGCCCGAGCATCGGTGCTTCGTGGAGGTCTTCGCCGGCAGTGCCGCGTTACTGTTCGCGCGCGACGAGGCCGCCGACGTTGAGGTGCTGAACGACATCGACGGGGACCTGGTGAACTTCTTTCGAGTGCTGAAGCATCACCTCGAAGAGTTCTGCCGCCAATTCAAATACGCCATCGTCAGTCGGCAGATCTGGGAGTGGACCAAGGCCACTCCACCGGAGACGCTGACCGACATTCAGCGGGCGGCGCGGTTCTTCTACCTGCAGAAGCTCGGCTTTGGCGGGAAGCCCACCGGGCGCACGTTCGGCTACAGCCCGACGGCGCCGCCGAAACTCAACCTCGTGCGCCTCGAAGAGGATTGCTCGGCCGTGCACCTGCGCTTGTCGCGGGTCCTGATCGAACAACTCTCGTGGGAGAGCTGCCTCGATCGGTACGACCGGCCAACGACACTTTTCTTTCTCGATCCGCCATACTTCGAGACGGCCGGTTACGGCGGCGCGCGGTGGACGCGCGAGCAGTATGAGGCGATCGCCGTCGCGCTCCGAGCGATAGCCGGCAAGGCGCTACTCACCGTCAACGACCATCCGGTGATGCGCCAGGTGTTCGCAGCATTCCCGCTCGAGCGCGTCGCGCTGAAGTACACGGTGGCTCGGGCCAGGGGTGACCGACCCAGCAGCGGTGAGTTGCTGATTCGGACGTGGAAGTGAGGAGGAGTACGTGAGCGACGAATCTGCCTCACGCGCCATCACCATCGTCACCGGCCTCGGCCGCTGCGGCAGCTCACTCGTCATGCGCATGCTGCACCGCGGCGGCATGCCGGTCGTTGCCGACGACTTCGCCTCCTACGAAGATCTCCGCGTCACGCTTCTTCCGGCGCATGCCGAGTGGCTGCCTGAATGCGTAGGCAAGGCACTGAAGATCCTCGATCCGCACGAGCACCTGTTGCCCTCGGCAATCTACGCCTATCGCTTCCTGTGGTTGACTCGCGATCTTCGAGAGCAGGCGCGCTCACAAGTGAAGTTCATCCGCGCCAACGGCTTCCGCATCGAGTCGCAGGCCTGGCGCTGGACGGAGCGTGGGCTCGCCAAAGACGTCAAGCGGAGCATCGACGTCCTGCAATCGCGGTATCAGTCGTCCACGCTGCTGCCGATCCGCTTCGAGCATCTGCTTGCCCAGCCTGGGGCCGAGGCGCGCCGCATCGCTGAGTTCTGCGGCCTAGCGCCTGAGCGCGCGCCGATCATGGCCGCCTGCGTGAAACAGCGCACGCCGAAGTGCCTGCCGTACCTCATGGAGTACGAGATCGTGGCCGAAGAGGAAGCCGCTCGTGGGTAAGGCGAGCCGCAGAAAGCGGGAACGCGAGCGCGCAAAGATGGACTTCGCCGTGTCGCGCTTCAACCTCGCGATGGACGCGCTCGCTGCCGATCCCTGCGAGACGTGCGCGTTTCGCGATCCGGAGGCGTGGATTGCCGATCCCGCCATCCCGCAAAAGCTCGCCGATGCGATGGCGCGCCACCAGCCGTTCTACTGTCACCAAGGGCTGGAGACGATCGACAACGTGTACCAGCCGGCGCCCGACCCCAGCACGATGAAGATGTGCGCGGGCTTCGCGCGGCTCTACCGGCGATTGGGCAGTCGGTCGGCGATAGAACAGTTGGCGGCGATTCGCGCGCTGCAGAGTGGTCTCTTGAAGCGGTACCTCACCACCGACGACGAGACGCCGAATCGTCTGCGCGGGCCTGGTGGTGTCGAAGCACTGGCCCAGGCGCTCGACGTCATGGCGGACCTACGCCGGCGGGGCATCGATCCTGAGACGCTAGACGAGCCGGACATCATCGCCGAGCTCGCGGCGGCAGAAAGTCGTGCGGGGGCTGTCCAATGATCGAACGGCCGATCCTCTTCAGCGCGCCGATGGTCAAGGCGATCCTCGCCGGCACGAAGACGCAGACGCGGCGTGTGGTGAAGCCGCAGCCGGAGATGCTCAAGCCGCTCGGCCCGAACGGTACGCCGTGGCCCTACCGCGTCGGCCGGCCGATTGCCGATATGCCCTCGGCCCGTTTCCATGAGCCATTTCGCTGCCCATACGGCGCGCCTGGCGATCACCTCTGGGTCCGCGAACACTATTTCGTCGCCGAGGTCACAGGCTGCGGGTCCGGTTATCCGTTCGTCGTGTTCGACGATGAATGGACGCAGGACGGGGGCGCGAAAGAGCCGTGCCCGACAAAGCTGCGCCCGATCACCGGCCAAAAGTGGGGCAGTCACGCCGGCTTTCATCTGCCACGCGCCGCGTCCCGCATCACGCTTGCCGTCGAATCGGTGCGCATCGAGCGCGTGCAGGACATCACCCTGGACGACGCCCGAGCCGAAGGTATTCCGCAGACCGCCGGCGAGGCTCAGGCACTAGGGCTGCATGATCTGACCAAGTCGCCAGGTCACGAGTGGGACAACCGAACGAGCGCCGAGAACTATGCGCGCCTCTGGGATTCCATCAACGCCGCGCGGGGCTTCGGCTGGGATGCCAACCCCTGGGTTTGGGCGATCACGTTCCGTGTACTCGAGTCGAAGAGCGCAGCGGGCTGACCACCACTGAAGGAGACCGCCATGCCATCGCCTCACATCGATCTGACGACAGTCCAGAGCAGCAACGTCGAAGCGGTCGGCTACGACGCCGCGACGCGGACGCTGCGCGTTCGCTTCAAAGGCGGCAAGGCGTACGACTATGCCGCCGTCCCTGCTGAGATCTATGCCGCACTGACGGGCGCCGCCTCGATCGGCAGCTTTCTCGCCACGCAGATCAAAGGCACATACGTCGCCAGCCCGGTCGCCCCGGAGCCCGTGGCAGAGGCCGCCAAGCGATTCGTCAAGGCGTACGTCGAGCACATCGAATCGGACGGCGCCGTGCGCCTGACGATAAACGCCGACATCGTGCGCGAGCTCGAGGCGCAGCCCGACGACTGCGAAGTGCACCTGCTGCTGGTGCAGCGTGACGGCAAGCCACTGGTCGACGTGCTCTATGACCGCGGCGCCGCGCCGTCCCTCAGCGTTGGCGGGTTGCAGTACCCCATGCCCAACCCCGATCCGCTCAGCCGCACATGATGGGCGCACCGTGAGACCGAAGCGAGCCGCATTTCAGGGAGTACCGAATCGAGGAGCGCCCAGAGTGCTGGGTGGTGAGGAGGACGCGGAGATGGACGAGGCGCTGAGCGAAGACGAGCAACACGCGGTCGTGACACGGCTCCGGCGCGACGTCGCCGAAGCGGCGCGCACGATGAACCAACGCGAGGGCGAGTATCTGGTGCGCGTCTATCACCAGCAACAGCGCCATCGCCTGGCGCTCGAAGCCCAGTTGCGCAGCCTCGGCGGCGCACCATCGGCCACGCTCGGCTTTCTGGTGGAACAGGCGCGCACGCTTGAGGCGCAGGTGCGGCGATCGCTCGATCTCTGGACCCGCGATCATCCGCCCAGTCAGTGGGCGAGAGGGATTGTCGGAGTCGGCCCGGTCGTCACCGCCGAGCTCCGCGCGTACACGCACATCGAGCACTGCCCAACGGTCGGCCATCTCTGGGCGTTCGCCGGACTCGATCCGACCAAGACGTGGGAGAAGGGCCAGCGCCGGCCGTGGAATCCCGATTTCAAGCGCCTCGCGTTCATCTTGGGCGACAGCTTCACCAAGGTGCGCGGCAAGCCGGGCGACATCTACGGCCAGGTCTATTTCGATCGGCGCGCCTACGAAGAGGCGAAGAATCTCGCCGGTGATTACGCCGAGCAGGCCGCGGCGAGTCTCGGGCGCGTCGGCAAAGAGACCGGCGCGCACAAGCATTACGCGGAGGGCCGCTTGCCGCCGGGGCGCATCTTCCTGCGCGCCAAACGCTACGCGGTGAAATTGTTTCTCGCGCACTATCACCACGTCACCTACGTGCACGTGCACGGGACGGAGCCACCGCTGCCCTACCCCGTCGTGCATCTGGGCCATGCACACGTCTTCGCGCCGCCGGCGTTCAAGAAAACGGGCACCGAAGACGTGTGACGTTTCACCTGAGCCGCATCAGCCGAGAGCACCGTGGTGTTGGAGCGATCCACACAGACAGGCAGTGAGCCGACATTCCGGGAGTACCGAGGTGTGGGAGCGAGCCGTCAACTGCGAGAGCACCGAGGAGGTTCAAGCGAGCCGATTACCCGAGGAGTACCGAAAGGAGGAGGCGAGCCGAATTGGATCTGGGAGCACCGTGGAGGTGGAGCGAGCCGATCGTTCTGGGAGCACCGTGGAGAGCGGGCGCACCGATCGCTGTGAGTACCGAAGAGGGGATTCTGCATGGGTAAGCGTCGGGGCAAAACCGATCACGTTCTATTCGGCGGCGCGATCGGTGAGGTGGCGCATTGCACGCGCTGCGGCGAGGGCTTGCGCATGGGCATGCCCGTATTGGTCGACGTGCTCGTGGCAGCAGGCAACGCGTTCGCGAAGGCGCACAAGAACTGCCCGGATACCGGCCGCGTCGAACCGGCACCAACGACACCTGGGGAGTGGATCGCCAGCCGCGATGTCGGCGTTAGTTCTGCAACGATCTGGTCGGTGATGACCGGCAAGCCGTCGCCGCTGGAGCGGTACAACACGCCGATGGACGAAGCCGACTTCGGCCGCTGCGATCGGCTGCTGGCGTTGTTTCCGGAATGGCGTACGCGGCTGCACGAGGTCGCAGAGAAGTTTCCGGCGTGGCGATCCGTCGTTACGCGCTGGGAGGAACGCACCCCGCAAGCGGCCGGAGCGGACCGCTAGCAATGGCCGGCCGCTCTCAGTCTACCCAAGATCTGCGCAACGCGCTCGTTCGCGCCGACGAGCTGTTCTCGCTGCTCCGAGACTACTGGAACAACGAGGACGACATCGGCGAGCTGATGCCGCGCATTCGAGAGTTTCAGGAAGAGGCACGAGCGATCCTCCGGAGGGAAACGACATGAACATCGAATCGATCACTATGGCTAAGCCCGACGCGCGCGCCGCCTTCGTCGAGTACCGCGACGCCTTGAAGGCCCGACACACGGCCGAAGACGAAGCGCTGATGCGCGGCTACAAGGCGCTCGCCAAGGGACAGCAGGTCATCGACCTGCACAACGTGATGCGCGCGGCTGGGCTCGACGAGGAAGGACGGCCGCGGCTGGCGATCTGTCGCGCAGACATCGGATGGGTGCGCTTCCGTCGCTATGACAGGCGCTTTGAATTCAGCGACGCACCCGACACGTTCTGGGGCATCCAGAATCGCCATCGACGACTCTACGTCGATCTACCGAAAGAGACGTGGCCCGACGACAAGCTTACGCGCCGCGACTGCCGCGCGATCGTCCCGCCGATCCCGCCGCGCTTCCGTCCCCAAGGATCACTCAGCCGCTACCACATCCTGTGGGAAGCCGAGTGGCAGGACGTGCCGACCGATCCGCTGCTGCTCAGACACCTCGGCGGCGCGCTGTATGCGGTGCTGGCGCAATGGGACCTCTCCGCATTGGAAAGGGCCGTGCTGCGCGGCCGGCTCGGGGCGCGATGAACGAGAGGCCAAAACGGGGCGCGGGGCCTAGGACATCTCGCAGGGGGCCGCTGCTCGATCGGTTCTCGCAGCGAAGGCTCAAGGCGCTGGCCGATCGCTTCCATCAGGAGCGCATCGCCCTGGAGCATGCCCAAACGCTGGCGCGCGCCGGATTCCTTTGCGGGTTCTCCGATCACGATCTCAGCATCCTATGGCGCGCCGGGTTCTTGTCGCTGCACGACCTCTTCATCTTGAAGCGCTCGTTCCGCAATGATCCGCGCACGACCATCCAGAGTGGCGCCAACCGGCGCAAGGCGCACCGATGAAACGGCGCACCGATCGCCAGCTCGTGGACACCGCCAATGCGCTCGCGCGGCGCTTCTACGCGCGCATGGGCTATCAGGTACCCGAAGGGTATCGCTTCGATGAGGCGACCCATCCGCACGAGGTGATGTGCTGGGAGAACGCCGTCGACGCCTTCACCATCATCGCCGACGTGTCGGTCTACGACGCGCTGGCCAACATTGAGGACTAGGCTCGGCGCCCCGCGTTTCGCTGGTTTTCGCGGTGGCGTTTGGCGCGCCCGGCGCTGGTGGGGGCCTCGTAGGGAGGCTCCCCGCCGGGCGGAGAAATGGAGGAGACAATGCGAGGCGATTTGCGACTGACCGATTTGGGACCGCGCCGGACAGAGAGCAAGCTGATGAACACGAAGGTGCCTGAGAATGTGCTGCAGGCGATCGGGGCCGCGGCCGCCGAGCTCGGGTGCTCGAAGACGGATGTCATTGTGGCGCTGTTCAACGAAGGGCTGGATGTGTTCGAGGCCAAGCGGGCGGAGTTTGAGACGATTGGGGCGCCGAGGGTACGGCGGGGGCGGCCGCCGGTGGCGCGCGCGGAGTAGTGGCGCTCACGATCAACGCCCAGCGTAGAACAGGCCGACGAACGTGACGGCGGCGATTGCCCAGATCAGCGGCGCGACAAGCTCGACGGCGCGGTCCTGGTCAAGGGTGACGGCGAGCTGGCGCAGCCGGCGGATGATCAACAACAGGTCTCGCATGCCAACCTTATGGGCGGCGCGCTTTTGATCGGTACGCCGTTGGTACATCGGCTCGATTTTCTTTGCGGCGGAGGTGGAGATGGCGGCGGCAGATGTGGCGGCGATCGCTGAGCAGATCCGCGCGCACGCCTATGCGTTCACCGACGAACGCGAGCTGCAGGACGGGCTTGCCATCGTCCTGGCCGACGTCGCCGGCCTGCACCGCGAGCACAGTTTCAGCCCGCAGGACCGCATCGACTTCCTGCTTCCGGACGGCGTCGGCATCGAGGTGAAGATCGACGGCAGCCTGTCCGACCTGGCCCGCCAGGTGCACCGCTACGCGCAGCGCGAGGAGATCACGGCGCTGATCGTCGTCACCAACCGGCTGCGCCTGGCGGAGCTGCCTGAGACGATCAACGGCAAACCGGTTGTGGTGGTGAAGGTAGGTGGATTGTGAGGACGTTCGGCACCGCAGAGCTGAAGGGCACAGAATGGGAGATCCGGTGCGAGCCGCACGTCGCCATTCGGCTGAAGCGCATGTTCGGGAAGGCGCAGCGCGCCGGCGGCAAGGTGCGGCTCAGTGACACGATCGAAACGGCGCGCGACCTGCAATGGTTCTGCGAGCGCTTCCCGCTGGCGATCACGCCGCAGGAGCATCTGAACCGACGCGCCGCCGCGCACCGCGAGCGCGAGGCGACGGTCTCGGCGCTCCTGTCAGGTGATTACGTCGCCCGCCCTTTCGAGCTGGCGATCCCAGCCCGCGACTACCAGAAGCTCGCAGCGGAGATGACGCTGCAGGTCCGCGGCCTGCTGCTCGCCGACGACGTCGGCATTGGAAAGACCGCGTCGGCGATCTGCATGCTCACTGAGCCGGCGACCCGTCCGGCCCTCGTCGTCACGCTCACCCATCTGCCGCGGCAGTGGCAGGACGAGCTGCGCCGCTTCGCCCCTACCCTGCGCGTGCACATCGTGAAGACGGGCAAGCCCTACGATCTGGTCGGCGCACAGCGTGGGCTCTTTGGCGAGTTCCCCGACGTGATCGTGATCAACTACCACAAGCTTGCCGGCTGGGCCGACACGCTGGCGCCGCACATTCGCTCGATCGTCTTCGACGAGGTGCAGGAGTTGCGGCACCGCAAGACCGGCAACAAGCCCTCGCGGAAATACGAGGCGGCAAAGCATCTGGCGGAGAGCTGCACCTATCGACTCGGCCTCTCAGCCACACCGATTCACAACCTCGGCGGCGAGATGTGGTCGGTGCTCGATGTGCTGAACGAAGGCGCACTCGGCTCGTGGCCAGAGTTCTTGCGCGAATGGTGCGGCGACGGCGTCGACGACAAGGGGCGCGCGAAGATCAGCAATCCCAAAGCGTTCGGTTCCAGCCTGCGCGAGCAGGGCCTGATGCTCCGCCGCACGAGAGCGGACGTCGGCCGTGAGCTGCCCGACTTGACCAAGATCGAGCACTACGTCGACGCCGACACGCGCGCGATCGATGCCGGCGAGTCAGCCGCAATGGAGCTGGCGCGCATCATCCTCGATCAGAACCCGCTCGCAAAAGGTGACAAGTGGAAGGCGTCTCACGAGTTGAACAGCATGCTGCGCCAGGTGACCGGCCTCGCGAAGGCGCCGTACGTCGCGGACTTCGTTCGGCTCTTAGTCGAGAACGGCGAGCGGGTCGTGCTCTACGGCTGGCACCGCGAGGTCTACAAGATCTGGATGGAGCGGCTGCGCGACTTGCAGCCGGCGATGTACACCGGATCGGAATCGCCGACGCAGAAGCTCGAGGCCAAGCGGCGGTTCGTCGACGGCGAGACGGACGTGCTGATCATGTCGCTACGTGCCGGCGCCGGGCTTGATGGCTTGCAGGGCTGCTGCCGCACCGTGGCGTTCGGCGAGCTCGACTGGTCGCCAGCCGTGCACGAGCAGGCGATCGGGCGCGTGCATCGCGACGGGCAAGGCGATCCGGTGGCAGCCTACTTCCTGATCGCCGACAGCAAGATCGACAAGGTGATAGCCGACACGCTGCAGGTGAAGAAGATCCAGATTCACGGGATACGTGATCCGGATGCAGCGTTGGTGGAGAGGCTGCAGGTGTCGCCGGATAACGTTAAACGGCTCGCGCGCTCGCTCTTAGAGCGCCGAGCTACGACATCGTCAGGGTCCGGATCCGTAGCTCTAGCGAACGATCGATGCTAGGATGGCCGAATGAGTAAAACACTTGAGGACGGGATTGCCGCGTTGTTCGCCGATCTAGAAGCCGGTGACGAGCAGCGGCAGAAGGCCGCGCTTGAGGAAGAGAAGCTGCGCGAGGGCCGCGATCAGCTCTGCCGCACCGTGCTGTATCCGGTGCTACAGGCTGCCGCTCTCCTGGTCAGCAAGCGATTCCCGCAGGCGACCGTATCGTACGACTATTCGGCTAGCCGCGACCCTCGGATGACCCTGACATTGGATGCCACGCGATCGCTCCAGTACACACCAGGGGTGAAGCCGCAGCGTCGGCTCATTGTCTCAGGAACGGAACCGACGAACATGCTCGATGCAGTGATAGCACTGCCGGACGATGCGGTAGGATTCGAAAAGCAGGTCGTTGCGGATCTCCGAGATCTTACAGAAGCGAAAAGAAAGGAACTGCCGTAGATTTCGCAGGTCACGGGGGGCCGTGCACTTGAACCAGAGACGGCAGCCCTAACCGCCTCAGGCATCGCTCAGGGCAAGCCCTTCTCCATCGGCAGCACGTCGCTCTGCTCAACCCACCGGTGATCACAGTGCGAGCACCGCCGGTGGTAGTGCCCGTCGCCGCCGTACGCGTCCGCGCAGCGCCAGCAGAAGCCGACCGACGCCGGCGGTCCGCCTCCGCACTTCGGACAGCGGACGCGCATGTTCGAGAATGGCGGGAGCTTGGAGACATGGACGGAGCCGGGCATGGGCCGGCGCTCTAGCACATCTTGCTGGCGAGCGGTCTCGGCCGTCGCTACCGTAAGCCGGCGTGCCGCTCCCCCGCTTCATTCCGATCGCGCCCCGCAAGATCGCCGGCCCAGTTGATCACCCCGGCATGAGCTGGGAGCTGAAGCACGATGGATTCAGGGCGCTCCTCTATCTCGACCGCGGCCGCGCGCAATTCGCTTCGCGCCGCGACATCGTGCTCGCGCGGTTCCAGCCGCTGGCCGACCGGTTGGCAGAACACCTCGGGGCGATCTCGCTCGTCTTGGACGGCGAGCTGTGCGTGCTCGACGACGCCGGCCGCTCGCACTTTCGGGACCTGCTGCGGCGCGACGCGGTGCCCGTCTTCTACTGCTTCGACATCCTAATGCACGGCGAGGACGACGTCCGCCGTGAACCGTTGACCGCGCGGCGTCGGCGTCTGGAAGATCTGCGCGGCCGCGCCCGCGAGTTAGTTATCGGCTCACACATTGTCGGTGACGGCATTGCCCTGTTCGGTGAAGTCTGCCGCGCCAACTGCGAGGGCATCGTCGGCAAGCCGCTCGAGTCGCCGTACGAGGCTGTTGGCGGCAAGAGTCCCTGGGTGAAGGTGTTGAATCCCGACTACACGCAAAAGCGCGGGCGGGCGGAGGCATTCAATCGGCGGCGGTGAGTTCACGAACGCGGCTGGCGCGCCGCCGTCTACGCGCTACGCTGGCTCTGTGCCGAAGCGAGACGACCCAACCGACCGCGAGATTGCCGCCCTGCTCCGGGGTCCTCGCAAGCCATCGATCCGCAAGGAGCCGCGGCGGAATATGAAACGCGACGGCGACGGGCAGCGGTAGCGGCTCAGATTATAGCGCTTGACTTATATAGCGCACGCGCTATACTGCTCGCATGGTTGAGGTGATCGTCACCCGCGAGTTCAAGGCCTGGTATCGCGGCATCACCGACACGGTCATTGACCAAGCGATCGACCGCGCCATCCTGTGGTTGGAGCGGTTCGGCGTCGCGCTCGGTCATCCTCAATCAAGCCAGGTGCTCGGCAGTCGCTATGCGATGCGTGAATTGCGCGTCAGCGCGAAGGGCCAGGCCATTCGCATTTTCTACATCTTCGATCCGCGCCGCCGCGCCGTGCTGCTGGTCGGCGCCATCAAGACCGGCGGCGCGCGCCGGTTCTACCGTGAGCACATCGCCCTGGCTGAGCAGAGCTACGAGACGTACTTGAAGGAGATCGATGATGGCGACGAAGAAGAAGACTAGCCAACCGTGGCGCGAGCTGCGCGCCGAGAAGTTCAGCGCGGCCGAGCGCGCGGCGATGGATGCTGCTTTCGAGCAGGAGCTGCTCGATATGGACCTGCGCCAGATCCGCGAGATGACCGGCGCCACGCAGGTCGGGCTCGCCAAGGCGGCGAAGATGACACAGCCGGAAGTGTCGCGCCTCGAGCGCAACACCGGGACGGCGCATCTCGCGACACTGCGGCGGGTAGTGAAAGCGCTCGGCGGGGAGCTGGAGATCGTCGCGAGCTTCGGCGACAAGCGCGTGCGACTGCGGGCTGCGGATGATCTGCTCGGGCATTCGGTCAAGTGGCGCAAGCGCGATGAGGCTGTCGGTATGTTGATTCCGCCGGCGGCGAAAGCGGTCGCCAAGCGCAAGCGAGCATAAAGTAACTGCGAAGCTGAGAAGCCCCATGCGACCGACACCCCTTGATCACATGCGCGAATACGACCGCTCGATCCGAGAGTGTGCCGAGTGCGGCCTGACGTACGCACCGGGCAACCCCGACGACCAACGTGAACATCGCAGGCGTCATCGACGCCTATCGCTTCGCTGGCGGTCGGCCCCGGGCGAGCAGATTGCTGGCGTCGACGGCGACCTTCGTGTGCTCGTCGTCAACTGCGCCTCGAAAGCGTGGCTGCGCCGGCGCGCAGATGGCATCGGGCGCCGCGCCAACTTGGAGATGCACTACGACTTCGGCGTCTACGACGGTGACGCGGTCAATGAGTTCCGCGAACACGCGTTCATTGGCATTGCCGCCGATCAGGTCGCCAGCTTCGTCGTCGTCGACTGCCGGACATCCTTCATGCGCGTGCCGTGGGAGCAGATCCACCGCAATCCTGTCGGCGATACCTGGCGCATGTACACGCACGGACGAGCGTTCGAGCGGCGTCGCGGATGGACGGTGAGCTTTGTCTGGACCCCCCAGGCAATCAGGCGGGCCGGCTTCGCGAGGCGAACGATTGCGATCGTCGCGAAGACCCTGCAGCTGCCTGTCGCCGACCTAGCATGGCACGATCCGTTTACGGACGCGGGACGAGATTTCGTGCGCTCGCTGTCACCCGAGACGGTGCTGATCGGGTGGTCGGACTGACGCGCGGCGAGCCGTAACCCGCCGCGCCAGCGCTTCTAGTTGACCGGCACCAACCCCGCGTTGATGCCGTCGATGCACGCCTCGGTCGCACCAGCTACCGTCGACAGATATTGCGCCGTTGTCTTCGCGGCGTCCGGCTGATCCTTCGCGAACTGCTCGCACTGCTTCTGCGAGGCGACGTCGATCTGCCCCTGCACCGCCGGGTTCTGCTGTGCGTTGCCGACGTCGGTGAACACCTTGCCTACCGTCGAGCATCCCGCCAGCGCGATGAGCGCCAGCCCTGCGATGATCCGTGTTCCCATCTTCCACCTCCGTTGTGGGCCTTGCGGCCGTTGATTCACTTCGTCGGGTCCTTTGGCGGAAACGGCCCGGTCCATCCGGCGCCGATGAGCGCCACCGTCGCGAGCGCGTTGACGCTCGTCGGCAAGTCGGCCGACCAGTCGACCTCGGAATTCAGGACCAAGATGCGCACCGCTTCGACCACCTCGTCGCAGACCCACTGCGGGTTCGCCGTCGGGTTCTGCGCGATCACGCCGGCAGCGACCTGCAGCGCGAGTGGAGCGCCCTGCGGCTTGAGCGTCGATGACTTGATCGCCGCGACGAGCTGCCCGAAGCCCCACGTCAGGAGATCGGCGGCGTCTTGCTCGAGATCCGGCGACGCCTTGGCGAGCACATCGAGCGCGAACGTACCGAGTAGTGCCGCTGCTCCCATCTATCCTCCGCTCCGAATCTTCTGCGCGACGACCGTGGCGCCGCAGCTCTCACAGCGCTCGGCGAGCTGGCCGGCGCTCTCGCGAACGTGACCACAGGCGCACTCGAAGCGCCGCCGAAACGAGCGCCGCGCGATCAGGCCCTGCGCCGCCTGACAGAGTTCCGCTGTCTCGTCGGCGGTCAGCTGGGTTGCGAGCTCCAGCAGCTCGTTCAGGCGCGCGCTCATACCGTAACCTCCACCACGCCCTGCTCCACCAACCGCCTGAGCATCGTCGCCGCGCCGCACTGCTTCGACACTGCCGTAGCCGACCACTGGTGATCAGCCACGAACTTCCCCGCCGTGTAGTGATTCGAGAAGCTCCACAGATACGGCGTCAGCACCTCCGGGTGCTGCGTGCGGTATCCGAAGCCGTTCCAGCCTTCGATTTCGTAGAGCAGCCCCGCGGCGCTCCAGTCGTTCCACGCCGGCAGGTTCCGGATGCGCAGCGCGTCGGCGGCGGACTCTTCCCAGGTAAACGGTGGATCGCCCGGCGGTCGGCTGGTCGGGTAGTGCACCGTTCTGGCCGTCAGCGGATCGCCGTTGTGCAGGTGGCAGTCGAAGCGCCCGCTTGATTCCATCTGGTGGATGACGGCGACGACGACCCAAGGCACCTCTATCGAGGCTTCGACGGCTTCATAGCGACCCTGGTGGGCGAGGATGCGCGTGGCGACCTGGTCGACTTCGGCGGCGTGCGCAGGACGGATTTCGCAGGTGCGCCAGAGGTCTTGGTACTCGGCGCGGAGGTTGGCGGTGAGGATCATCGGCCGCGCCCCTTCAGCGCGTCGTCGATCCGCTCGAGGTGGCGCTCGTGGTCCCTGAGTTTGTCGGTGTGGCCGTCGACGCGCTCAGTGATCGTCGCCATATGCTCGCGCATGAGGCCCCAGTTCACGACAAACGCCCCGACGCCCGCGACAAGGCCGGTAAGCGCGCAGCCGACTACCAGCTGCGCCCACGACGTTCCTCCGCCGCCCTCGCGCGACAGGGCCAGCGCGCGTGCGTCGGCCAGCGCCTGCGCGGCCTGCTGCAGAGTCGCCGCGGCCGCCTCTTGCCGCGCAACCAGGCGCTCGTACTTGTCTGCGTCATCCGCCGCCATCCCCACCCCCGGCGCGGCGCTCGCGGCGGCGCACCTCTTTTTGTAGCTGGCGCGTCGCCGCCTGCGATGCGGCGATCGCTTTGCCGAACGTGTCGAAGGCCGCGTCGACCGATGGGTGTTCCGGCAGTTTCCAGGTCACGCCGCCGGCGCGCTTCTCGCGCAGCGATTGCACGATGGTGATCCAGCCCAGCGCGGCGGTGAGGATGGAGATCGCGCCGCCGACCGCCGAGGAGACCGGTCGCGAGGTCACGGCTCCGACCAGGAAGGGGATGCTCAGACACGAGAGAAAGGCGCCGTACCAGATGTAGAGCCGCAGCGTGCCGTCGCCGGCCGCGATACGCATCCGGCTGCCGTGCCGGCGATAGTCGTCCATCATCCCGACGCCGAGCACCAGGCACGCAACGAACGTGGCCAGGTTGGCCGGGCCTTGCAGCGAACGAAGGATCGCAAAAGAGGCGTCCATCGTTTCGCCCTCAGCCCGCGGCAGCCGCCGGCGCTTTCTGTGCAAGCTCGACGATCTGTTGCGGCGTGAGCTGCGCGAGCGCGTTCACATGGTCGGGCGTTAGGTTACCGAACGCTGGTGCGAGATCTTTCAAGGACTGCGGCGTGACGTCGCCGCCCTTCACCAGCACCGTGAGCAGCAGCATGATGCCGCTGCCGACATAGCCCGTTGAGCCGAGCCACTGCGTGATCGGCGCGAAGGGCCCAAAGCCGGACAGAATGCCGAGCGCCGCGACCAGCAGCATGCCGCGGATCTTGCCGGCGTTCGCGGCGATGTACGCCTTCAACCTGCCCGACGGTCCGTTGACCGCGGCGCGAAACGTTGCCTCATCGGTCAGGAGCTTCCACAGCCAACCCAGCATCTCCGCCTCCGTCCGATGACGACGGTGCGGGCGCTGGTCTGTACCAACCTGCTGCTTCTCCCACCGTCGAACGCCATCGCTCCTCAGCCCGCGGGAGTGCCGCGGGAAGTCAGGTGGGGGCCCTAATCGCTCCTATGCCACAACGGCCGCGCGTTGCGAAGAGGTGTTGGAATAGGTCCGGCCGGCATTGACCGTGCCCGCCACTGACAGCCGGCCGGCCAGCGCAAACTCCTTCACCGTGCCCCCGTCGGCGGTCAGCGTCGCGCCGCCGAGCGTGCCGATCTGAGCGCCGCTGGCCACCTGCAGGCCGAACGGTCCGTCACAGTGAAGTACGATGCCACCGCCCGCGCCGTTGCCGGCCGAGGCCTCGCCTTCCGGCGCGCCGTGCGCGAAGACAGCCGCTGTCGCCGCGATGTGCAGCGCTGCCCTGGCGAAGAGACGGATCAGTCCGCCGCCGGCGCCGCCCGGCTGTGTGGTGCCCCCGCCGCCGCCGGATCCCTTCACGGCTGAGGTATCGGTGGTGCTGTCGCCCTGCCCTGCGCCGGCCAGATAGCCGCCGTCAACGCCGGCCGCGCCGCCGAATGGCCCCTCACCCGCAGCCGTCGCGGCGCCGCCGCGGTAGCCGAACGTCGATGAGACGAGCGCGCCCTCGAGGTCGATCGAGTGCGCATGCACTTCGAGCTCACCGAAGCTCGAGCCGTCGTAGGCCGCGACGTTGACCAGCACACCCGGAGCGATCCAAAGCCGGCCGACGTTGCGGTGCACGCCCGCGATGACCGTGTCGGCATCGACCAGCCAGTCGTCGCCGCCGTGGTTGCCGCCGGCGGTTTCGGTCCAGCCGACGGGATCGCCGGTGGTCGCATCGGCGGTGATGCCGTATTTGGCCGCCGAGTATTTGAAAGACCCGTATTTCATCCTACGGCAGCGGCACAAACCGCAGGTTCTGGACCGGCACGTCCACGTGAAACGTGTATTGCTGTCCCGTGCCGGGCTGACAGACGCCGGTCAGCACGTGCGGCTGCGTCACCTCGTCGCTGCTGCGGCTGCAGGTTCCCGGCGCGCATTCGGCGTTGCTAGTGCACGGCTGATCCTTCTTCGGCGGCGGCGCGACGCACTTTCCAACATAGCCGCCCGTCGCCGGCGGCAGGCGGACGGTGGCGCAGCCGGCCTGCAGCGCACAGAGCCCGGAAGTCCCGGGCGGGCAACCGGCGTCGTCGATGCAATAGTCGCCGGTGTTGGTCCCGCCGGTGCACTTCCGCGGGCATGGCTTGCTGCCCGGCGATGCTTCGGTCGTCTTGGCGAGCAGCACCTTGCCGCTGTTCACGTCGTTCACCTGATAGTCGAACGTCGGACACAGAGCGGGCTGGTGCGCCGAGTCGGTGAAGCTGAGATCGACGTCGCAGTAGCTGTCTTCGCGGCAGGCATCGTCGGCGCGCGCCGCGATCGGCAGCGCCAGGCAGAGGCTCAGAATCAGTCGGCGCATCGGTCCCTCCTCAGCGGATGACGGCCTGCACAGCGGGCGCGCGCGGCCCGGCCGAGACGTTGGGTTCGCGCACCACGATGGCCGCCCCCGGTCCGCGGATCACGGCGCCCTTCAGGAGGTAGCCGCTGCCGGGTGTTGGCGTGATCGTCGCGGTCCCCGTCGCCGTGCGCGTGTCGGTGCGCGTCGGCGTTGCCGTGACAGTCCCTGTTGGTGTCGCGGTCCGGGTGGCCGTACTCGACGGCGTCGGCGTGAACGTGTCGGTGGCGCTCGGCGTTGGCGTTGCCGTCGGCGTCGCCGTGCGCGTCACGGTGGCTGTCCCGGTCGGCGTGTCGGTTGCAGTGAGCGTGCTGCTCGGCGTCAACGTCGCCGTGCGTGTGCTGGTGCGCGTCGGCGTGTCGGTCGGCGTGGCGGTCATGCTTGGCGTCAACGTCACCGTCGGCGTGTCGGTCGGCGTCGAGCCCGGCAGCGGCGTATCGGTCGCCGTCGGCGTCATGGTGGGGGTCGGCGGCGGACCGAACAGCGGCACGAGGCCGTGCGCCGGGCGCGGATACACCGCGGCGATCGCCGCCATCAGCAGCAGCGCCAGCAGTGCGATGATGTCCGGCCAGCGCCACACTCAGAGGCCCCGCGCACCGACGATCGCAGGCGTTGCGGACGCATTTGCGGGTATGCTCTGATCTACCCACACATGGGGTCGTCTCGCCTGCCCGCGCTGGGGATTCTGCTTGTCGGTATCGTACTGATCGCCCGCGTAGCGGTGCGCCCCGGCGATGTCGACGCGCGTCTCGGGCACATCGCCGCCGAGCTGACCTGCGATCGAGAGCTGTCGGGCGGCAAGCGCATCCAGCTTGTCGGAACGCAGACGGCGGCGCTCAGCGGCCCCACCAATGAGCACACGTGCGGCGATCTGCGCGTGTCGCTCGATCACGGATGCGGCGCCGACATCGCGATCCTGCTCAACGGCGAGCTGACCGCGCTCACGTGCCATGTCGCATCGGGCGCCACGGATGCGTGCCGGAGCGGTCGGATCGTGTTGCCCGACGGCATCCTGTCGTTGCGCGCGGTCGCCACAGACTGCCCGGCGTAGGGTTCGTGGGCAGCTCATAGGTTCCCGCACGACGCGTAGGTGTCGCTGGTGCCCGTCAGGCAGTGGGTCATGAGATCGGCAAGCACCTGATTGCCCGTCGTCTGCATCGGGTTCGGGCAGCCCTGGCTACTACTGAACAAGCCGTAGGTCGGGTCGACCGAGAGATGTAGCGCGTCGCGCTCACAGCATGCGACGCGATGATTGTCGCAGCGGTTCTGCATCGCGCCGTCTGGGTCGATGGTCATCCAGCTGCGGCGCGCCGCCTCATGCTCCCAGTAGCCGCGGCTCGCCCGCAGATCGTCGCGGACGTTGGTGAACCGACACGTGAAGGTCGCCGTATCTGCCGCGTTGGTCTCCCACGTGCGCCACGGCAGGATGGCGATGAACTTCGTGCCGTGCGCCACGCCGTACGCGTCCATCGCGTCGAGGATCTTGCCGAGATAGTCCTGAAAAGTTGATTCGGTGGTGCGCTGCGCGCAGAGCCCTTGTGGGCAACCGTTCGCATTTTTCGCCGCCGGGACGCAGATGGTCGCGCCGGCACCGGTCAAGTTGCATTGCGCCGTGCCGCCCGCGATCGGCGTTCCGCATGCCGTCGCCGGATTGGCGCCGAGCCCGCAGAAGACGCCGAAGAAGCCGGGATTGTTGCAGTAGGACGTGAAGCTGGCGAGGTCGACGGCGCCGGCCGGAATCGAGCAGGTCGAGCCCTGGATCGTGTCAGGCGTCGGCGTCGCGGGTCCGCCCGGTGTCGGCGTCGGCGCTCCCGGCGTCGGTGTAGCCGGCGCAAAACAGTATCCATCGGTCGGCGCACTGGGCGCGGTGCCGTAGTCGTTCGCGCCGTCCCACAGAAAAAAGACATAGTCGCAGATCGCGCCGGTGGTGCCCTTGTAAACCTGCTGTTTCCAGCAGGTCGGATTGCCGCCCGCGAGCGCGCTGTTCACGCACGAGGCCGAGCCCGGCCAGAGCATGCCGAGCTTCGTGCCCTCGTTGCCGTAGTCGTAGATGTTGTCGGCGCCGTCGAGCTGCGCGGCGAGCGCCGTATACAGTGCCTGATCGTTCACCAGGCTCGTGCCGAACACGCACACGGTGTTCTTGGTGTCGCCGGTGGGGTCGGTCATCACCACGGTGGCCGGCGTCGGCGTCGGCCGGGTGACTTCCACCTCCGCCCAGGCGTCTGTGACACGCACACGAAAGCCGGAGCTGTTGGTCGACTGTGCGTCGAGCGCGAAATCCAGCGCGTTGATGTCGGTCAGGTTCCACGACGCGCTGCTCCAGTCAGAAGAGAACAGCGATGTCGGAGAACTCCAGTAACTCGTGCCATATCCGTTCGGGTCGAACGTCGAAGCGTAGCGCGTGGTGGTTCCGTTGCTGACACCGAAGCGGATCGGCTTGGAATTGCCATTAGCCGCCGTCTCGCGCAGGGAGGCGTTGAACCCCACCATCGCGTCCGGGCGGATTGATTCGCCGGTTCCGAGCGTCACATCTTGTAGCTGGAACAGATCAAGGTCGGTGCCCTGGATCTGCACATAGTTCGTCTCGTTGGTGTGGCCGCTCGTGCCGCTGATCGTGTCCTGCACGCATTGGTAGTCATTCGCCGGCGAGGTCCCGGTGCAGCCCTGGTTGTCGGAGGCGCCGTCTCCGCCGCTGGGCGAGCCGTTGGGGTGCAGATCCGCGAGCCGGAAAAATAGCCCAGTGTTGACGCTGCCTTCGTGCGCCAGGTTGTCGATCGAGTAGTCGATCGCGCCGGTGTTCGTATCGGTCACGCCCCAGCGAATCTCGCTCGTGTTACCGAGTGTCGTGACCGAGCACGTGCCCGCTGCGTCGCCTTCGGTGGTCTGCGAGCAATCTGTCGACTTCGCGCACGCCTCGCCGGGATGGAGCCCGCCCGTGCACACACCCTGCGCGCGTGTCTGGTTGCCTTGCAGCTTGCCGTTGACGAGCAGCCCGCACTGCACGTTGCCGGGATCGGTCAACGTGGTGTCGGTGGTAACCGCGACCTCGGAGCACGTGCCGACCTGCAAGACGGTCGAGCTTTGCGCAAAGTTGGCGGGCGCGCACGACGCGGCGCCCGGATTCACCTCACGACACACGGTGGTATCGGTGCAGTTGGTGCCGTTATCCAACGAGCCGACGCACTCCAAGCCCGTGTCGTGAAAATAGACGCGCAGACGCACGCCGGGGCTCTCGGCTTCCGCCATGAGGAAGCACTGCTTGGACGAGGTGGTCGCCGAGTAGAACGACACGACCTCGCGGTTGGTGCCGGTCGCCGGCGCTGCGCGCAGGCAGAACTCAAGATGCACCGTGCCGTCGGCTGTCGCGGTGACCGACGTCACCACATATTCGGTGCCACCGCTGGCTGGATTGATTCGGAGGCTGAAGTCGTCGCCGCTGTCGAGCCCACTGAGCCCGGTATTGGCCTCGATCGTGGGCGAGCCGACTACGCTGGAGAACGCTTTCGACATGGTCGACAACGTCCACGGCGTCGCGCCGCTATCGCCGCCGCCCTCGAAACCCTCCAGCACGTCACGAGCGGCGAAGCTGGTCGAAGCAACCAGCACGAGGGCGGCAGCGGCAATCAGTTCGCGCTGCATAGGAACGTGCCGTAGGGATACAGCGCGGTGGTGTTGTCAGTGCACGTCCCGCTGCACACCGCGTAGAAATGCACGCGGTCGCCTTGCGTGAACGTGTTCGTGGTGGTGTCGGTACAGGTGCCCGCAGCCGCGGTGACTGCACAGCTCGCGAGGGAAGTGGCACTTTCGTTCTTGGTGTAGCCAATGGTGATTGTGGCGCCGGTGGGCCACGTCCCGAAGGCATTGACCCTCGCCGAGAACGTGCCGGTGGTGCAGCTCTCCGGCAAGATGTCGAATTCGTAGACGGTCAGTAGCGCGTTCGAAGTGTTGTCCTTGATGTACTTCCGGGACGAAAGGGTCGACGCTGTCACCTGAGCGACGCCGCGCATAGCGAACGAGAGCCTCGCTGAGACATTGGCCTTGGTCGCAACGTCGGCGCTGTTGGAGTAGCTGCCGGCGTAGCGACACGACGTTGACGAGGTGTTGCCGCAGTCGATGACGCTGGTCACCACCAGCTTCGTCATCGTCTGCAGATTTGCGCCGAAGCTGTTCGCTTCGTCCTCATAGGCGATCGCTGTCGGGAGATCCGCCTTATCGATCGCCCCGTCCTGCGTGATCTGCGAGCCGGGTGCGACGTTGATCTTCGACGGGTCACTCGAATCGACCGACACGTCGAACAACGAGCTGAAGTTCAGGGTGAAGCCAGAGCCGATGAGTGTGCTGTTGTTCTCGACGCGCATCGGCGTCCGATCGACCGTCCACACGCCGGCCTCGCTGTAGAACATGCGCATCGACTGGCCGGCGGCGATATAGACCGGGCTGCCGGGTGTGTTCAGCACGTTGGTCACATCGGCAAATTTCACCCGCCCGGCCGATGCTTTGACGTTGAAGATCGTAACGACCTGGCCGGCGCGCGCGCTCGTCTCCTGCATCGTGCCGTCACAGCCGCCGCTGGTGTCGCTGCACGTGATCTCGACGTAGGACTTCGACGGATCGAGGTTGAACGTCGCGGCTGAGCTGTTGCCCGAGTCGGCGACGCTGACGGCCTGCGTGTCGAGGTCGAGCACCTTCAGATCGGCGCGGCCGGTCGAGGCGTCGGAGATGCGCAGCACGCCGGCGGCGTCGCGCGCCAGGCCGACGTCGCTCCACGGCACCTGCTGGCTGTTGCCGAGCGCGCCGCTCATCAGCGCCCAGTTCTGCACGCGGGTCCAGCCCGACGCGTTGCAGCTCGAGCCGGGGCACGAGTACATCACCCCGAGATCGTCGATGATGACCTCGCCGTTCAGGCCGTCGGTCTGCGCGGTCGGTGTGTCGGCGCGACGTAGCTGCAGCGTCGGCGAGTTGGCGGCGCGACTGGTGCCGCTCGACGAATCGCCGGGGTCGATCTTGATGACGTCGACGGCGCCGTTCTTCAGGCTGACCGAGCCAGACGCGCCCGGCTGCAGAGCGAGCGACGGCGCCGCGAGCAGCAGCGCGCCAAATGCCAGAAGTACCCGGCGCATCACGACAGCCTTTCGAGGCTCCAGGTGACGTACTGACTGTTTGAGAGCGTGGCAGGTGTGGCGATTTTCAACGTGGCACATTGTCCCGCCGTCGTGGTGGTGACGTGCGTGGAGTCGCTGCAACTCGCCGCCGACGCACCGCCCGTGATGGAGCAGGTCGTCGTCGCGTCAGACATGGTGCCGTTGCAGGTTCCCGTGCGCAGCGTGCAGCTGACCGTGTTGCTAGCGCCCGCGGCCGTCGTCTCCATGCAGCGCAGGTTGCTGAAAGTGCCTGCGCCGACCGGGATCTCGGCGCGCGCCTCGGTCGTATCGGCTGTTCCGCCACCAGAGTAGACCGTTTGGTTGGTAGTCAGGTCTGTGACCGACGTGCCCCAGAGGATCGGCTGCGGGATCGCCGAGCACGTGCAGGTCGTTCCGCCACAGGTTAGCCGCTCATTGCTTGCGCAGGTCGGCTGCGTGGCGCCCAAGCCGCCGCGGCTACCGGCGAGCGTTGCCTCGCTCGACAGGTTGCCGCTGCCGTCGTTGATGACGACGTGGTTTGCGGTGCCAGCGGCAATCTTGCTTCGCGCAATCGCCGCGGCCGCATCGATCATCGCGTTGACGACGGGCGCGAACGCCGGCGCACCAGATACGAAGGCGAACACCGTGTTCGCGCTGCCGGCCGAGGTGCATGTCATCGCCGAGCTGCCCTGTCCGTACGGCACGCCGTTGGTCGCACACGACGTCAGCGCCGGCGGTCCGGTGACCGAGATCGTGCCGTTCTGCATGCTGATGTTCGTGCCGCCGACCAGCGCCCAAGCTATGCCCGCCAGAAGCCACACGCTGACGAGCGCCACCGCACCGACAAAGAACCGTTCGCGAATCCGCTTCATCTTCCACCCCTCAAAATGCTGCGACATGAGCGTGCGGCGCGCTGGCGGCCGCTCCTGCCGAATACGTAGCTTTCCAGACGGCACAGTTGCCGTCGGGAACTGTGATCGAGTGCGTGAGATCATCGGCGGTCGTGCTGGTGCCGCTGACCGTGACCACCAGCGTGCTATCGGCGAGGGCCGTGCCGCAGGTGCCTGTCTGCGCGGTGAGCGTCACCGTCTCGCCGGCGCCAGGTGCGGTCGGTAGCGTCACGCGCGCGCGCCGAAGCACCGTTGCGTTGAGTCGCTGCGCAACTTTCGATTGCGTCGTGCTTAGGTCGGCACCGTCGATCGACAGATAGACCGTCGAGCCCGGCGTGATGTCGGTGACCGGCGTACTGCTGAACGCGTGCGGTCGCACCACCGCCGGCGACCCCGGCAGCTGCGCTGCGGCGCTCGAAGCGGCCAGCAGCGCGGCGAAGATGAGGCCGGCCCGCATCACGGCGTGATGACCTCCAACTGCTGGCCGCTGGTACACAGAAACTCGATCGTGCCGCAGTCGTCATCGGCCGCCGGTGCGATCGTAAAGTCGTAGGTGCCGGGCTCTAGGCGCCGACTGTTCGATGTCGTCACACCCGGGTAGCCGACGTGCGCGATGTCGTTGCCGAGCGGGTTGGTGATGCGCAGCTGTACGCACGGGCGCCAGCCGCTGCCGAGCGTAACGGCAGTGCCGGTACCGGCGCAGTTGATGCGGCCGTTCTTCCGCACAGCGCTGCTCGGAAGGCGGCTGACGATGTCTTGTGCCGGCGCCTGTGCGCAGCGCCCGACGACCGCGCTCCCGGGACAATCGGAGTCGAGGTTGCAGCCGGCGTCGTTGGCGTCGCCGGCATTACAGCGATTGCGGACGTCGAGCCCGACGACGGTGCCAGTGCTGTCCTCGTACGGATTGATGACGCCGAACTGCGCGCGCGCCATACCGCCGAGTAAGAGCACAGCACCGAACGCAGCGGCCCGCGCCACCGCGCCACCCATCCACCGCCACGTTCGGTGCATCCGCTCCTCCTCCACCCAACCGTTGAGGTGCTTAGCTCTGCGCGGCCGACTGATCGGCCGGCGGCGCGCTCGGCACCGGGTTCTCCGGGTCGGCGCCGATGGCGCGCAGCGCGTCCAGGTGCGCGTTGATCTCCGTCTGGATCTGCGCCGCCTGCTCGTCGGTGAGGCCGCCGGCTTGCTGCTGCGCAACGAGGGCGGCCAGCTTGTCGGCGATGCGCGTGGTCTCGCTGTCGACCGCGCTCAGCGCGCTCTGAATGTCATCGAATCGGGGCATGAGTTCCTCCTTCGTGGCGATCCGCGCCACACGGGCATTGGTGCGCAGCGTGGCGCACAAGTTGACGACGCCGAGCGCGGCCAGTCCGCAGACCGCCGCGCCGGCGCCAATGAGAAGAGCCGTCGTCACGGCGTTAGGAATTCGGACCCGGATCGACGACCTGCTCGATGTTCCACTGCACCGCCGCGATCGGGTTGAAGTTGATCAGCGGCAGGTACGTCTGCGCGGCGATCGACGAGAGCGGCGTCAGCACGTTGGCCACCGCCTTCAGGTCGTTCAGCGCATCCGCCAGATTCACCTTCGAGCTGACCGGCACGACCAGCGGGGCCGGCGGCGTCTTGCCGGCCGGCACGCCGAAGACGATCCGCACCGACACGTTCCAGTGCGACGTCTGGGCCTGCGCCTGCGGGGCGCCGAGGGCGGCGAGGCCGACCAAGGCGCAGATGAACAGGAACTTGCGAAGCATGTGCGACTCCTTCTGCCGCCTCAGGGGCGGCGGTTTCGGTTTCCCAGCCCAGGTACCCGCGCCCCGGCTTGAGGCGCGGCGTCCGTGGGACGTTGGCGGCGAGTAGAAACGCGTCCGGCAGTGCCCAGCCGAGCGCGACGTAGGCGCGGCGCACCTCGGCCTGGAGCTCGGCCGCGATGTGCAGCCGAAAGGCAGCGACCTGACGCGACTTGGCCATTTAGGCGCACGCGCATCCCTCCGGGGTCGGCGCCCAGTACGGGCCGCTGGCGCGCTTGCCCGGTGCGCAGACCCGCGGACAGGCGCAGATGTGCGGCTCACAGGTGGGCGCCGAAGCGAAGCAGCCAGCCGGCACCTGTGGACAGGCGGCGGCGCGCGCCGTGACGGCCGAGGCGATCGCCGTCTGCCAGGCGCTCGACGGCGTCGGCTCGGCGGCCGGCGCCAGCTGCACCAACGCGGCGCGCTGTGCCGCGAACCCCGACGAGACCGGCGTCGGGCTACAGGCAGCGATGCACAGCGCGATCAGGACCGCGCCGAGTAGCGTCTTGCCTTGTTCCTCTGCGACACCCATGCACCAACCTCCACGGCGGTGAAGCCGTGCGTGATTGCAGGGGCGTCGGGCGGGGCGGGCACGCGGTGGAACGCGCGGGCACCCCAGACGGGCCTGTATGTTCTTAGCGGCGCTCTACCACATTGCCGCGGGCTTGAGAATTCTCCTCGCTGAGTAGGTCCATAATCGCCCGCAAGCGCTGGTTGTACTCGCGAAAGTCGCGGGCGCGGTGCGCCTCACGGGCGGCGCGCGCATGCCGACGTACGTTGACGTCGAAGGGGTCGGGCGCCGGCGTGCTGCCAGCCCCCGACCGGATGTGGGGAGTTCGATTCACGCGACCCTGAATATTGGATAGACGACAGGAACTTCCGCGCCGGCGGCCATTGGATCGAAGGAGTCATGCGCGAAGACGAGCCGAAATACGTCCTCGGCACCGACGTAGCCTGATCGGACAAGCTCTGCAGTCTCCGGGATCACCACCGGCTCAGTGGGGGCCGAACCTGGCGCGCCGCGCCGTATCAGCGACGCAACGACTTCAGGCGCCACATGGACTTCTCGAAAGCGACCTTCCGCAATTGCCTTGAGCTGCTTCTCCACCACACACCTCCGCCAGTTGACCGCCGGGCGCCTTACGCGGCGTCTTCCGCCTCGAAGCCCGCCTGCGCCGCCGCATCGGTGAACAGCGGCGTCAGGATCATCAGCGCCAATGTAGAGAGCTTCTTCGCGGGAATCAGCTTGTAGCCAAAACGCTGCACCTTGACCTCGACTTCCTGCTTCATGAAGTCGTCGAAGCCCTGCCGGCGCTGCTCCTCCGCGTTGATCGCCGCCATGTGCGTCTCGCGCAGCTCGGCGAACTTCTGATCGAACTCGGCCTCGCGTGCCTTCTCCATGACGTACCGGCTGCCGCCCTCGGGCAGCGCCAGCACCTTCGCCTCGCCGCCCTCGCCCTTCTCGGCATACTCCTGCGCAAGCGCGCTGCGCGCCTGCTCAAACGCCAGGAACGCCTTGCCGGGCTTCTGCGCCTCGCGCACCGCATCGACCTCGCTGCGCAGGCTGTCGCGTGAGAGCTTCAGCGCATAGGCGAGCTTGTAATCGGGGCCGTCCATCGCGCCGGCGACGTGATCGATGGTGCCGGCGAGCTCCAGCACGTCGCGGCGCTGCATCTTGATCGTATCGAGGGCCATCGGGGGTCTCCTTCTGCGTTGGGGGTTGGGGTCACGCAATGTTGGAAAAGTACGGGACGTAAACGATGTTGCCGGCGTTATCGTGCACCTGCAGATAGCCGGTGTTGTCGCGACTCGTGCCGGCGGTGAGCTTTAGCGATCCGACGCCGGTTGACAGGGAGGTGTTCACCGCCTGGACGCCCAGCACGCAGCGCTCGGTGCCGTCCTCGGCGCGGAAGAACACCCAGGACTTTCCGGCCGCCGCGTCCTTCGCGTAGATCTGCACGGAATCGGCCGGCGACGATGTCGGCGCCGTCGCGTTGGTAATGCCGATCACGTTCTTTGCCGACGTGCCCACCGACGTGCTGCCCAGCTTCAGGTTCACGCCATCGCTGAACATGCTGAAGCCGCCGAGCGTGGTGCCACTGGTGTCGCGCAGCGAGACGAACGAGGAGCAGATGAGCGCGCCGTCGGCGTTGACGGCGAACATGACCGTCGTCCCGTTGTTCGCGAAGCCGGTGATCAGGTTTGCCGACTGGCTCGACGTCCGCCGGATGGTGATCGCCGTCATGTCGCTCGGGATCTCGAACACCATCTGCGCGGTCAGCGTGGAGGTGCTGGAGCCGATGACCAGCTTGTCGGTCGCGGTGACCAGGCGGATGGTCGTGCCGTCGTCACTCCAGCCGCCACCACCGCCGCCGGACGTCAGGTCGAGCCACGTCGAGCCGTTGTAGAAGTAGAGCTTGCTGTCGCTGCTCTTGGTGTAGAGCGCGCCCAGCTCGGTCGGCGGCGCGCCGCTCTGCGGGTAGAGGATCATCCCGCCGGCGGCGTAGAAGCCGAAGCGTACGTTCAGATCGTTGGTCGCGGATCCCGTGTCGATGCCGCACAGGATGAACTTGTCCTTGCGGTAGCTCGACGAGGTGCCGATGCCGTCCCAGTACGACGCGACAATCATCGCCGCCGGAATCGGGTACGACGTGTCGGCCATGTTCAGCAGGCTGGCGTTGGTCAATACGGCGCCGTTCAGCGGCGCGTAGTCGAACCCCCAGAGCGAGCGCGGCCCGTGCGACGTCAGCCCTGCGTGACCTTCGACGCTGATGGGCCGGTACTGCCGGTTCATCTTCTCGGCGCCGGCGGTGGCGAATCCGGCCGTAACGGCGAGCGGGTTGATGTGCAGCCCGCGGATCGTCCACGAGGTGTTCGTGATGTTGTGCGTGATGCTCTGGCCGAGCGTAATGCCGGTGTTGCCGCGGAAGTAGAAGCCGATCAGGTTGTGATAGGTCGACGTCGACGACTCGAGTTGCGTGTGGCCCGCCATGAAGCAGGCTTCCGGCGAGGTGCCGCCGGCCGCACCGACGTCCGCGCCGTTGTAGTTGAGCTCGCCGCCGACGCCGACGATCAGATTCCACTGGCCAATGCCGGCGCCGAGCTCGCACGTCGCGTCGACGCCGTACAGGTTGTAGCTCGCGAACGTGCCGGCATAGTCCGCGCCACCAGAGCCCTTGGCGAACTGGCAGTGCATGCCGCAGTACACGGCCGACTGCGCGTTCGTCGTGCCGGCGAACATATTGAGCGCGATTGCGTTTGACGGGATCATCAAACGCATTTCGTTCGTGTAGATCGCGCAGAACCGCCGCGTGGCGCTGTTGGTCGAGACGCCGTCGATCTCGTAGCGCAGGTCGCCGACCAAGCTGATGCCGGCCTGGTAGACGCTGTCGCCACCCTTCGGGATGGCGCGCGCGCCCGGGCCGATGGTCAGGTAGCGCGTTTTCATGACCGTGCGGCCGCCCTCGAGCCATGCCGCCTGGCCAGAGATGGCGTCAGCGTGGAACGTCCGCAGCGGATACGCCGTCGACGTCGTCAGCGCCTTGGCGTAGAGCACGTTGCCGCCGGCGGAGGCCGCGACCGACTCGCCGAGCGTCAGGCCGGCCACATCGCCGGCGCCGAGCGCCCAATTCCACACCTGCGCGTTGGCGCCGTTGGCAATCGTGTTGCCGCCCGCGGCGGCTGTTAGGCTGCTGAGCGCGGCCGTGCCGGCGACGCCGCTGACCCAACTGAGTACGCCGGTGCCGTCGGTCGCGAGCACCTGGCCTGCGCTGCCGTCGTCGGGCGGCAGCGTGTACGTGATCGTGCCGCCGGACGCCGGTGCCTTGATCAGCGTCGCGCCACTCGTCGCGCCGGTGAGCGTGATGCCGAAGCCGGCTTGCGTGGTGAGCGCGCGCGTCGACAGCGCACCGGCGCTGCTGACGCTGACGTAGGTGCTGGCGCCCGAGTTGTCTTGAACTTCGAGAATGTTCGCCGACTGCGACGCCGCGCCGCGGATGCGCGTGGCAACCTTGGTCGCCAGCGACGACACGACGCCGAGCTGCGCGGCGATGTCAGCCGTTGCCGCCGCTGAATCACCGAACAAGGCGTTCAGGCTCGGGCCGAAGATCTTGAGCGCCAGATGCGCGGCGGAGAACAGATTCGCTTCGGTGTCGATGTTGACGCCGAAGAAGTGGCCGGTGCTGTTGGTGGCCCCGAGGATCGCGCCGGCGGCGCCGAGCAGGCCCGCGGCCGCCGTCGCCGTCGTCTTCGAGAAGAATCCGCCCGCTGCGGTCACACTCGCGATCGGCGTGCCACCGCTGCTTCGCCATTCGGTGAACGCGCCCGTCGGCGTCGCCGCATGTTTGATGACCAGCGGAATGTCAGATGCCGACCCGGCCTCGACGTACAGCCGCGAGTTCGCCGCCGCGGTGGTTGCGCCGACCGCCACCTGGTCGCTGACCGTCGACAGACGCACGACCGTACCATCGTCCTGCCATCCGCCACCGCCGCCGCCGGATACGGTTGCCCACGCGCACACGCCACCGGAGCCGACCTGTAGGAACTGGCCGGCGGTGAACGTCGACGGCAGCGTATAGGTGACCGTGCCGGCGCCCGAGGTTGCGGCGATCGATACCGCCTCGCTGCCGGCGCCGCCGAGCTTGATACCCTGCTTGAACGCGGGGACAGTCCCGTTGAACGTCCAGGCGCCGATGATCGTCTCGTTGCCCGCATTGCGCGCGAGGATCGCGCCGTCGACGATGTCCGCCTCGACGATCGCGCGGAAGCCGCAGGCGGTTGCCGAAGAGGCGAACAGCGCATGCCCGACCGTCAGACCTGAGAGCGAAAGCGCGCCGAGCGTGTGCTTGTGGCCGGGGTCGATCGAGGCCGCGTTCTTGATCAGCCACTCGTGCGAGGTGGTGACCGCGGAGCTATCGATCCCGACTTTGGCCTCAAGCGCTAAGATTGCCGCGGCTCGGTCGTTCTGATGCGCCGCCAGCACATCGTCGACGCCGTCGGTCAGGACGGGGAACGTCGTGCCGGTGGTGTCGAGCGCCGCAGGATAGTTGATTGCCATCGCCTACCTACCTCACGGGGGGGCAAGGGTTCCGGTGACGAGCAGAGCGTTGCCGCCCGGTGTGGTGGAGCCGACCGAGGTGATGCCGAGTTGCACCCGGTCGCCGGCGAGCAGCGCCATCGGCGAGCCGACGACACTGTGAATCGCGTTGGTGCCGGTGGCGATCGTCGCGCTACGCGAATCGTCAGCGACCGACACGCGCTTGCGCGTCAGTGTTACTGTCAGCCCAGCGCCGACGGGTGCCGTCTCGCCGTACATCCAGATGTCGGTGAGCTTGCAGTCTTGCTCGACGAGGGCCTGCGCGATCTTGCTCGCGACCGAGGCGTTGCCTTGCACGAGGAAACGCAGCGGCGCAGGTCGGCTGGTGGCATCGACGTACGTCTTGGTCGCCGCGTGCAGCCCCGTCGTCGGCGCGCCGGCGAGCACGAGCGGTCCCAACATCGTGCCGCCGGCCAACGGCAGCATGGCGTTGATCAGCGCCAAGATCGCCGGGCCCGGCGTGCCGTCGAGCTTCAGCAACGTCACCCACGACGTGTTGGCGGCGTCGCGCACCTTCAACTCGTCCGGCGTCGGCGTCGTGTCCCACCAGAGGAATCCGGGTTGGACGTTGAAGGTCGCCGGCTGCGTGGCCGGATCGATGGGGCCGAACTCGCACGACTGCGCCGCGGCGATCGCCGCGTTCAGGAGTCCAATTGTCGTCGCGCCGTCCGCGAGCGCCGCCGAGGGAAGTATGGTTGCGTCTTGTGCCATCTCAGAACCCCGCCGCCTGCCAGGTGAAGTCTCGCACTAGGCGCATCCCGCCCGTGGTGACGACGTCCAAATCGAATCCGGTCGTCGTCTCGTTGGTGACCCGCATCTGCTCGATCTGCGTCGGCACACCGGCTGCCCGGGGCGTCACCACCAGCCCTGGGTTGCCGCCGATCGGATAGAACGCCTTTGGATAGGTGACGTGCACCACGCCCGACACCGACGTCGTGACGCGCCCGGTGAGCGTGTAGTCGGGCGCCTCGACCGTCCACGTGAGCGCGCGGAGCTCGGCCACGATCCCGTCGACCTTGGATTCGAGAAACACGCGGAGCCGAACCCGTCCGACCAGGTAGCTCCCTGGCTTGTACGGCGCCCACTCGGGCCGTGTGTCGCCGCCGGTCCAGTCATCGCCGCTCAGATCGTCGGAGATCGAGATCTCCGGCCGGGCGGTGATCAGGTTCGCCGCGTCGACGACGTTGACCTGTCCGATCGCGCCGAAGTCTGCCGCATCGCGAATCGAGGTCGCGTCGACGGCGACGGCATCCCAGCCGACGTTGATCCGCACCAGCATCCGCCGCGCGAGCGTCACGATGTGCGCGTCGGGGATCTGATAGTAGCCCGACATCTTCGGCGTGGCGCGCAGGTAGCCGCTGCTCGTCACCTCCAGGTTAGTGATGTGCTGCCCGAACTGCGCGGCCATCGCGTGCGCGGCGATGCGGTCGATCGTGAGTCCGTGATTGTAGAGCGCGATCTCATCGACCACGCCGGCAAAACGCGAGAAGCCGGTGAGCGGCGCCTCGGCGCAGATGAGCTGCGCGCCGGTGGCGATCGGCGCCCCGATGGTCGCGGGCGCCACGATCGGCGTGCCGCCATTGACCACCAGGACCAGCAGCCCAAAGGTGGCGTCGCAACCGGCCACCACGTGGAGGCGCTGGCCGGCGCTGTACGCGCCTGGCGGCGTCGCGACGACCTGATCGGTGGTGTCGAGCTTCGGGAAGTGCGCCTCGATCGACCCGTCGGCTTTGACCGCGATGAACGGACCGTTGGTGTAGATGCCCTGCACGTAGCCAGACGCAACGGCGTCGGGCTGGAACACGCATTCGAGCGCCACCTGCAACAGGTTCGCCCCGACCGGGAAGCCGACGCTTGCCGCGTTCGAGCCAGAGACGCCGGTGAAGTCGACCGCCTGATCGTCGTCGCCGTTCAGAAGGCCCGGCACGAACGAGGTCTCGGTCGATGCGATCAGCGGATGCGGCCCGCCCATCTGGTCGATGATGTGACGACTGGTCGGCGCTTCGTTGAACCGGCAGTAGGTGAGCGGCTTGGCCGCCATCACATACGAGCGGTAGACGCCTGGCCCGAACTCCCGTGCCGCGCGCCACCACGAGCGCAGCTGGTTGTGGTTCATGTACTGCGGGATCAGCGCGTACTCGTCGAAGTACCCGTTGAAGCTGCCGCTGACCGGTGAACCCCGATCGCCGAAGTAGGTTGTGCCGGTGGTCACCGGGAAGGTCGCGCCGTTGATCGCGCCCTCCGGCAGCCCGTCCATCGTGAGCTCGAGGAGCCGCGTCTCCATCCCGTGCGCATCGAAGCGCCGGAACGAGAGCGCGATCATGTGCATCTGCCCGTCGCGGAAATTCGACCCGCCCAAGATCTGCGAGCCCGAGGTCTGCGCCAGCCAGCGGAGCACACCGGAAGCCTCGACGGTGATCCACGCCCCGGTGCCCTTCGAGTACAGATAGGCTTGCGAAGTCCCCAGGCCGCTCCACTGCGCCCAGAAGATCAGCGTGAATTCGTCACGGTTCAGGTCGTTGACCGACCGCGTCAGCGTAATCCGGTCGCCGCCGCCGGCGGTGTAGACGTACGCCGAATTGGGGAAGAGATCGTTCACCACTGCCCCACCCGGCTGGAACATCTGCGTGTCGGGAACAGTCAGCGTGTAGCTGCCGGCCGACGTGCCGGGCGTGACCTCGTCGAAGACTTTCAGCGTGCCGCCCGGATAGGGCGACATCCGCCAGTAGGCGAGCGGCGCGTCGGTGATCACCAGGCTCGCGAAATCGCTCCAGCCCATCGCAAGCTCATCGGCGCCGCCGACGATGTTGCTGGCAGTCTCCGCGCTTTCCTTCAGCGGGATGCCGTACGGTTCGCCGTAGACGAATTGCGGATCACCGCCCAGGGAGACCGCGACGCGAGCGGCCACCCAGTAGACGCCGTCGGACACGACTTCGAAGCGCGTCTCGCGCGTAGTGCCGAGCACCACCGCACGCGCCCAGCCTTGGCTGCCCTTGCGGATTTCGTACTCGACCACGCCGCGGTAGTCGGCGACCGGATCCCAGGTGAGATAGAGCCGCGCGCCGCCAGTGACGTCGACGAACTGCGCCGCCAGATTGGTCGCCTGTGCGACCGGGCCCCAGAGATAGGTCCCGCGCACCACGTAGGTAAGCTCGGCGACGTCCTCGAGGGCCTGTTCGCCGCCGCCGTAGCGGTTGAAGGAGGTGAGCTTGAATTTCAGCGGCACCCCCACCAGTCGCGCCGGCAGGGCCAGCTTGAAGATCGCCGGGTCATCGATCCGCACGACGTTGGCGCCAGCGCGGTGGAGCTGATCCGGCGTGCCGAACCCGCCGCGGCGCAAGCCGGAGAGCGTGTAGCGGTTCGGCGCGGTCAATGCGGGATCGATGTACGACAGCACCTCGTACGGCACGCGCAGGCTCGTATCGCCGCCGTCGATATAGAGCTGCGCTTTGAAGCGGATCGCATCGGCGATGGTCTGCACTTCCAGCTCGACGGTGCTGCCCGCTGGCGCGCGGAGCTGCACATCGAGGCTGGTGCTGGTGTCGGTCATAGCCGCCTGCAGCTTGCCCATGCGTGCGCGGTCGGTGATGCGCCCCTGCGCCTCGTAGGTCACGCCGCCGTCCTCGGACATCCAGACGGTGGCGCCGCCCCACTGTTCTTCTTGGCCGTCGGCGGCGATCCACAGCTCGAGGTCGCCGCCCGTGAGCTCGGCGGTCGGCTCGAAGAGCACGGGCTCGAATATCTTGCCGGGCTCGCCGCTGAAATCGGGATCCGCGCTGGACGTCAGCGACGCTTGGCGCGGATAGCGCACGACAGTGTTGAGCCCGGTAATGACCTGATCCGCTTCGACATCGATCCGCTGTCCGGTGTCGTTCTCTTTCAGCGAGCTGATGCGTACGACGAAGTTGGAGAGCTTGCGGCGTGTATGCGTGAGCGCCAACAGGTCGCCCACTTCCAGACGGGAGTACCGGAAGTCGACGGTGAACTTGGCCGTCGGGCGTCCGGATACGGCGGCGCGCACGCGCGTCTCGCCGAGCTCCTGCGCCGAGTAGGAGTCGGTCAGGTAGTGCGCCTGGAATGTGCTCGCTTCATGCGCGCCGATTTCGTCGACCGACGCTTGATCTTTCGCCTCAACGGACTTCGCCGTATAGTCGTCGCGTCGATCCAGATACTCGATCGTGTGGATGTTCTCGGCATCGGCCGGGTCGGGATACTCCAGACTCAGATCGCCAATGAAGTCGTCGTCGGTGAGCGAGTAGCAGACCTGGATGCTGTAGCTGCCGTCAGCATTCTGCTGCAGAAACTTCGGCGTGTGCTTGACCTGATCTTGCGGCGCGGCCCACACGGGGCCCGTCGTGACGCTGTCCCACAGCGGCAGCACCTCGAGCGCGCCGTTGCTCATGCGCACGAGCGAATTGCTCTGCTCCAAAATATCGCTAATCCACTCGCGTGCTGCGCGCTGACTGTCGCACGGCACGCCCATCAAAAAGCCGTGCGCCAGGCATGCGGTGCGGTAGTCGTCGAGCGCCTCGCTGCCCGGCCAGTCCATGCCGAACACCGGGTTGGTCAGGATCTGCTGAATGATGTCGGCCGGATTCGCCCCAACCTTCAGGACCGGATGCTCACCGTCGCTGTCGGTGTAGGTCGCCTCGCTGCTCGCGTGCGGAACGAACGTCGGTTGCGGCGGCCCGTCTTCGATGCCTTCGGTCGGGAGACTCCAGTCGCGCACGGACTGCTCGAGCGCGATGCAGAATCCCTCGAAGGTGAGGTTCGGCAGCTGCGCCTGCTGATAGAGCGGCCATTCGAGGCGACCGAGGCTTGCGAGGAACGGATACGCCAACTCGATCGAGTTGTCGGTGGACCCCACATGGCCGGGCGTCAGCGAGGTCCAGAGCTTGCGGCCCGAACCGAGCAGCCGGTCATACGAATCGCGCCACGCGGGCTGATGCTCGGAGCCCGGAAAGATCCGCCCGCCGAAGTTGGGCGGGCGAATGACCCCGTCGTCGCCGACGTGGTCGAAGTCCGCGAGCGTGATGAACGTGTCACGCTTGTAGAGCGTGCGAATGCCCTCGATTGGCCCCTCGCCGATCGCCCACTGCAGCGAGACGAAATAGATGTATTGATCGTTGGTCGGATGCGCGGCGCCGAATCCTGACCCCGGTGTCTTGAACACGATTCCGGCCGCCGGCTGGTGCTGCAGCTTGCCCATCCAGATGAGCCGCGGCGTGACCATACAGCGACCGAAGTTGACGGCAATGACCTCGCCGTAGGCCGTCGTCGATACATCGACGCCCTTGGCGGGCTTCGTGCCCTGCGACTTGGGGAGCTTCGCGCCCATTAGGTCGCCGCCTCCCAGCAGTGCAGACTCCAGAGACTATCCGTGATGTCAGCGAGCGTGCGGTCCTGATCAAGGTTGGTGCGCACGACGCGACCCGCCGGCTGGTACGCATGGATGACCCATGGCCACGCTTCGACGATCGCGCCGTGCGTGACGCGCGCCACGACGCGCCGCCCCGTCGTCATCGGCACGCGAAAGAGCACGATGTCGCCGGGCAGCGCTGCGCGAATCACCTCGCGCGCAAAGCGGCCAATGACCTCGCGATACATCTGCTCGCCGGCGCGCAGGCGCGCGAGCGCGCCCTTGTACGGCTGCGGCTCAGGTTGCGAGATGAGGCAGCAGGCCGCGTAGACCCGCAAGAGAATCATCGCGCAATCGACGCCGGCGCCCTTGCAGCCCTGGCTTGCGACGTACGGCGTATCGATCCAGCTTGCGGCCTCGATAGCCACCTGCGCGCGCTGTTCCATCTGCAACACCGTCATGACTCGGGATCCGTCTCGGGAACCTTCACGACCACGTCGGTCAGATCCTTCATCTTGGTGCCGGTGATCGCTGCTTCCGGTGGGACGTTCGGGAAACCGCGATAGCGCGCCTGGTTCGAGAGTTTCGCGCAGCCGCCGCCGTACGTCTTGTCGCAGCCAGGCGAGAGCACGAACTGATCGCCCTGCGCCGGTGGATATGGCAACGGCATCGTCAGCTCGAAATTTCCGTCGCCGGGATGCTGCTTGACGGTGCGCCGCACAAAGGAGTTGAGCCCCGTCGTGAAGCGGATGACACCCTCATCGAAGTACCCCGGCGGCTTGTTGCGTGCGCCGACGGTTCGCACCGCATCGGCGCGGATCGATGACAGTGTCGAACCGATCGCCACCGCCCCCGGCAGTTCGAAATCTTCACGACGGAGACCGCAACCTGTACCGAACAGCGGCCATACGCAGCCCGGCCGATATACGTAGCGAGGGAAGTCGGCGGCGAGCAGATTGAGTGCGGACTTGACCGTCAGCTCGATGCGCGTCTCGGTCGGCACCGTTACCTTACCGACGTAGCCGGTGAACCGCTCGAGCGCGCCCGTGGCGTTGAAGATCAGCACGCGCGACTGCGGCGATGCGTTCACATTATTCGGCAGCAGTGCATTCGGATCGGTGAACGTTGGGTCGAGGATCGGTCCCGGCATCGGCGCAAAGGCGCGCCACACGGTCACCGACGCTCCAGCTGAGAACAGGCCGTTTTGCGCGGCAATCAGCAACGGGGCCGGAAGCAATGGTTGCGCCACGGTGCCGGTAACACCGGGGTCCGTTCCGCCCGCGGTATCGATTGGTGCCAGCTTTATCGTCAGGTCATCGACCTGCAGCCCCGGCTTCTCGCTGACCGCGCCAATGGTGACCCGGGCGCCGTCATGACGGAACACGGCGGCGCCCTTTTCGGGGAACTGCAGGCTGACGTCGGCCTCGGTGTATCTCAGCGTGAAGCCGTAGCGGGTGACGATCTCAACGGCGCGCGTCGACCAGAAACGGCGCGCCCCAGACTGCTCCAAGAGCGCCACGAGAGCCGGCAGGGCGGTCTTCATCGCTTCACGCTCTTGATGTGCACCTCGCGCAATGCGTGCAGGAGGTAGGTGAAGTTTTCGAAGTCGATCGAGTCGTCGTCGAACTCGACGCGGAAGTAGAATTCGCAGCTCGCCTTGATCTGCGTGACCGTTCCCGGTGGCGCGACCGCGAACTGCACCAGTCCTTGCGACTCGGTCCAGCCAGTCAACGTGGTGCCGCTTTGGTTCTTCACCACCAGCGTGCCAGCCTTGATCTCGTATATCGGCTCGACAAACCCGCCGTAGTTGCGAAGGATCTGGAAATTCTTCGTGACGCCATTCCCGGCACCGATGAATTGATTGGTGATGGCGAAGTCTTCCGGGTCCCGGAACAAGAACGTGTCGCCGCGGGCCCGGTGCGTCAGGAAATGGCCGACGATCGGCCGCAGCATGTCGCCGAGCTGCGGGTGCCCGGCTTGACCGATCGAACCGTAGGCGAGCTTCCAGTGCCAGCGCGGAAAGGCCCACGTCGCGGCGGCCGTATCGAGGCCGCTGGCGACCTCTTCAGTCAGCGTCTTGAACTCAGGACTGCGCGCGCTCGACCAGTCGAGCCGCCCGGTGCCGGTGCCCGTTGCGGCGGGGGGGAAGACGGCGTTGCTCATGCAGCGACCCTTGACGGCGAATCCCGCTGCGGCGTAGGCAGCGCGTCCTGATGACGACACAGACGGCCAGGCCGTTTCTCTGCGCCGCTTCGCTCCTCCTCCTCGCTGGGTGCTGGACCTACGGAACGAAATTCACCCAGGACCAAGTCCGCCAACTGAAGCCGGGCATGACCGTTGACGAAGTCGAGGCGATCATGGGGCCACCGAACTCCATGATGGCCGGCACCGTTACGCGTGCGACATGGGTGTACGCCACGGCCCTCGGCGCGGTGAACTCGCTGAATCTCGTCTTCGGCGCCGACGGTCGGCTTACCGCCGTCCCGGGCTCCGCAACTCCCGCGCAGGCCCCCTCGCTGCTCGGCCATGCGGACCAACTGAAGGCCGGCATGACGATGGAGCAGGTGACCGCCATCATCGGGCCACCCGATCAGGCGACTGCCGGAATCCCGGCGGTTGATCCGGCGACCGGCCAGACAACCGGTTCGCAGACCATCGCGACATGGGTTGCGCCGCCCGGCACGCCAGGCCTTAAGGCGCTGACGCTGATGTTCGGTCCAGACGGACGCGTCACATCGATCCCACCCTTGCCGCACAGCTGACCTCACCGCAGCCTCCGGGCCATGTTCTGATCGAAGCCGCGGACGCGATCACCGAAGAAACGGCTGAATCGGTCGCCGTGCTCTTGGAGCACACGATCGACGCCCGTCGCATCCATCGCCTGGATGACCGGCGCAAAGGTGAACTGGTTACCGGCCTGCGCCTTCGCGCCGGTGTCGTGGCTGCGTCGCTGCACGCTGTCCGCGATCCGATCACCGAGCTGCGCATAGTGCGGCATGGTGAGCATCGGTGCGTTCACCCGCTTCACGCTCCGAACGAGATCGACCGCTCCCACGACCGTCTCAGAGATCCGTCGCGGCAGCACGAGTTCCTTCGCGTGCGCCTGCAGCATCATGTCGCTTTGTAGGTAGGCGCCGCCGGCCGCCGAGCCGCTGGCGGTGACGGTGGCCTGGCCACTGGCAATCATCGCGGCGGTGATCACTGCCGTCGGGCCCGCGGCGAAGCCGCCGATGTACGGGATCATCGCGACGGACTCAGCGGACAGCGCGATCGCAGCAACCGCGGCGCCGACCGCCACTTCGTGCATCGCTGAGGCGAGCGCGCCGGCCTCGATAGCGATCAGCGGCTGCAGGATCGCCATCACGATCATGCTCGCCGCCGCGACGGCGAACGCCGCAGCAAGCTCGATCGTCTGGGCCACGAGCTGAATGGTCCCCGCCAGAGAGACGGCGATGGTCGCGGCAGATGCGGCCAGCTTCAGCGCCTCGCCGGCCACCCATGCAGAGACCTCGCCGATCTTTGCACCGATCGACGTCGCGATCTCGCCAAGCGTCAATCCGGTGCGGCTGCCGGAGTTGACGGCCGTCGCCGTCGTCTTCGCCGTTTCCGCTACGCCGTGCGCCAGGGCTTCGCCATCTTTGGCGGCGATGCTCTGATAGGCCTCTGCCCACGCCATTCCCGTACGGGCGTTGCTGCCCGCTTCTGTCGCACCGATAATGCCCGCCTGCGCCGCCCAAGCGACGACGACATTCTTCGCCTGGCCCGCCGCCCATTCGGCGGAGCCCTTCACCGCCGCATCGCTCAGCGAGAGCAACATCGACTGCCCCGCGGCACGTGCCGCCTGCCCGAGCGTGGTCGTGCCCTGGATGATGCCCTGCACTGACGTCGAGAACGCGCTGGAGATGCTATCCGCGACGGTGGTGAACGTGTCCCCGATGAGGTTTGCGACCTTGAGCGCCTGCTCGTAGCCCTTCACTTCGATTGCGACGGTCTGAATCTCCTCTTGTCGCCCCTGCTCTTCTTCGGGGTTGGCCTTCTCGGCACCTGGTGCCGTGAGGGTATCGAGCCGCGACCGCCCGGCGCTGATCTTCTGCTGCAGCGCCCCGGTGACATCGTCGCTGCCCTGGAGGCCGAACGCCCTGAAGATGGCGGCCTTCTGTCCGATGGCGACCAGCTGCTTGTCGTAGTCTTCGAGCGCGGCGCGCTGCGCCTGCAGGCCCTTGGCATTGGCCAACTGCTCGTTCAGGTCGCGGTATTGCCGGCCGAGTGCATCGACATCGGCGGTCAGCTTGACGACCGATGGATCGGTTGCGCCGAGGGCCTTCTGCTGCTGCGCAAGCAGCGTGATCTGCTGATCCAACTCCGTCTTGGTCGCGCTGACCTGCCCTTCAAGTGCCAGCTGGCTGTCGCCGTAGACACGTGCACGGATCGATGCCGCGTCGAATTGCGATGCGAGCCCCGACGTGTCGCCGGCAAGCGCGCTGACGCGCTGCTGCAGCGCCGTAATGATGGCGCCATTCGCCCCCGGCAGCGAGGCGATTTCCTGTATCGCACCGCGTAGAAAGTCAATTGAGCGCGCGGACACGTCGAACGACGGCCCAACCGCCGCCGCTTGCCGCCCGATCTTGGCCAGCTCGTTCTCAACAGGCGGCCCGACCTTCTGCAAGTCCATCAGCTGCGCGCGAAGCGACGCGGCGGCGCCGGAATTTCCTTGCGATTCGAATTCAGCAATCTTGCTCTGCAGCGCGGAGACTTGCTGCTGCCAGGCGCCGAACGCATCGCCGGTGAGCCCGGCTTGCGCGCGGATGGCCACCATCTGCTGATCGAATTGGAAGGTGCTGCTTTGCGCGGCGGCGAGCTCGCTCGCGTATTTCTTCGCGGCATCGGATGCCGGATTCAACCCCGCATCGCCCGCCTTCTTCAGTGCGGCCTCGATCGCATTGGCGCGCTCCGCAGCAATATCGAAATTCGGCCCCAGGAACTTCGCCGAGACGTTGATACCCTGGAGCTGTAGCTCCAGGTCCCTGAAGATATTCTTGACCTCGTTCGTATCGGCGCCCATCGACTGCGTCGACGTGCTCATGCTGGCGGCGGACGCCGCGGCTTGCTGCGCTGCTTGCGCAACCGCTTGCGCGCTCTGCTCGCGATCGCCCTCGGCGCGCGTATCAATCTCCGATTGGCGCAACGTCACCGGTGCTGATGGCGGGGTAGGCGTTGCGAACGTTGGCACTGCGGGCCGGAACGCTGGCGGCGTCGGGGTCGGTGTTTCCGCACCGCCTTGAACAAACGGTGGCGTATAGGCCCCACCGTAGGCCGGCATCGAGATCGCCGTCGGCGGCGGCACATAAGGCGCCTGCGGTGCACCCGTGCCCACCCTATTCGCTGACTCGTTCAGCAGATCGATCGTACCCTTTGCTTCGGCCGCCCTCTTGCCGACATCTTCGATCCGCTCACCCATCGTCTGAAGCGGCGCACCGGCGGCCGTGGCAGAGCCGCTGAGTCCATTGACCGCGTAGCCCGCTCCGGTCGCGGCGACGCTGAGCGCAACGGCGCCGGCGCCGACGATCCGCATGAGGCTTCCCGCGCCAGCAAGGCCGGCGCCCGTCGCCAGCACCTCGAGCGCGCCCCAAGCGGGCACGAGCGCACTCAGCGCCAACAGCAGCGGGCCGGCGACCACCGCGAGCGCGGCCGCAGCGATCGCCGTGCTCTGAATCGGCAACGGCAGCCTGCTGAACCCGTCCGCCATGGCCGCGACAACGCCGAGCAGGGGTTCCGCCGCCTGTAGCGTCGAGGCCAGCGCCGGCGCGAGCCGATCCCCCAGGGCGGTCGCCACAGCGATCGCGTCGTTGCCCACCTGCCTCATCGCAAAGCCGGGCGTGGCGCGCGTACGCGCGAGTTCATGGTCGATGGTGCCGTTGGCCTGCACCACATCGGCAGTGACCTGTCGGTAGCTCTTCGCCTGCACGCCCGCGGTGTTCAGAATGCCCGTCAAGGCGCGCACGTCTTCGACAATGCCGGAGAGGCCTTGCGGGTCGCCCTTGAACGCATCCACCAAGCCGATAAGCGTCTCGGTCAGCCCCTTATCTTTCACCTCCTGGCGCAAGGCTTCGCTCGATAGACCGATGCCGCGGAGCGCCTGGCTTGCTTGATCGGACGGGCTGACCATGGCTAGCAGCGCGCCGCGGAGGCCGGTTACGGCTTCGTCGGCCGTGCCGCCGAGTTTGGTGAACGTTGCAACGAATGAGATGACATCCGAGAGCGGAACGCCGAGCTGCGCGGCGATTGGGATGACGCGATTGAGCGAGCCGGCGAAGTCTTCCGCTTCCGCGCCGCCGGCCTGGATGCCGACCGCTAGCTGATCTGTCGCCTGCGCCGCGGTGAGCCCGGTGGCGGAATATGCCTGCAGCGCCGCCGTCACCGTGCGTGCCACGGTTTCGGTTGAGCCAAAGCCGATCGTCGCGGCCTTGGCTGAGTTTTCGAGGATGTCGAGCGCCTCGGCGCCGCGCGGGCCGATGCTGGTGATCGTCAGCAGTCCCTGCGCCAGATCCGTGGGGCTTTGCCCCAACGCCGGCGCAAGCCGCAGGACTGCGGCGCGAAAGAACTCGACGTCCTGGCTGCCGGCGCCGGTGAGGGTACCGATCTTCGTGACCAGCGTGTCGAAGTCGGCGCCGAGCTTGGCGAGCGCCACGCCGCCGCCGACCACCGGCAGCGTGATCGCGGCAGTGAGGCCGGTGCCGATGCTGCGCGCCGCTTGCTGGATCCTCGACCCGAGCTTGGCGGTGGCACTGTTACCAACGGAATCGAGCGCCTTGTTGATGCGATCGGCCATCGCCTCGACGCCGCCGCCGAGCTTGCTCTGCATGGCGGCATTGACGGCCTTTAGGCCGGCGTCGAAGTTCGTGTGATCGAGGAGGAACTCGACCGCGACGCGTCCGACGGTGCCGCTGGCGACGCTCATCAACCCCTCAGTGTCTCGCCGCGCTCACGCGCCGCGCGCAGCGCCGCAATCTCTGCCTCGCGCGCGGCTCGTCCGCCGTCTGCTCCGCCACCGAACATCGCCTCCATCTCGGCAAACGCCCGCATCGAGCGGTCTTCTTGGTTGCGACCGAGGAGCTCATCGATCGAGGGCACGCGATCCTTCTTGCAGTACGGTGCAAGCAGATGGTGCACGATCCACGCGTCGCGCTCGCGTTCGATCTCGATGCTTCGTCCGTAGCCTTCGGCCATCTCGTCGAACTCGTCGAAGGTCAGCTCGCACACCTCGAGCGGCTTGAGTCCGATCCGCGCGCCTAAGACGACGGCGTGCGCGTACCAGTGTCGGAATCCGTAGTCTTCGAGGGGGACTCCGTCCTCTCCGGATCGAGTCCCGTCGGTTCGTTTGGGACGGCGCCCGCTTTCTTGTCGACCTCGGCTTGTTTCAGCATGGACTTGAAGATCGCTGTCTGCCCGAGGGCCAGCTCCAGTGGACCCCAAAGATCGGCCAGCATGTCGCCGCCGTCATCTTCGAAGCCATCGATCAGGCCGATGACCTTCTCGACGGTGAGCGTTGCCCAGCGCCACCGCAGTCCGGCCCACAGGAGATGGGCGAGCAGGTTGTAGTTCGCCATCGTCTCGAATCGAGTTTCGGCGCTGTAAAGACGCAGAAAGAGCCGGCCGAAGGGGTAGTCCGGCTGCCCGATGGAACGCGCGTAGATCGTCTCAAAATCGCGCAGCGTTCCCGCAGTGAAACGCAGCGGCCGGTTCTGCTCATCGATCTTGATGAGCGTCCATGGTTCCGACATTGGGGGCCCTCCGACGATGCTGAGCAAGCGGTGGCGGCGCGCCGCCTATTCGACGCGCCGGGACCGATCGCATGGAACCGTGCCTTACGGCTGCGTACCCGGCGCGATGTCGCCGCGCTGGCTGAACGTCGCGGACACCTTGTAGCCGTCGCTGACGTTACCGCTGTTGGAATATTTGCTGCAGAAAAACGGCCCGCTCCACTGGCGCAGACCAGAGCCGGGCAACGGGTAGATCTTCACTAGGAAGTCGGTGCCGTTGACGTAGGCCGTTTCGACCGCAGCCTGTGTCGCGTCGCCAGTGTCGATCAGGAAGTACTCGACGCCCAGATCGCAGTCCTTCAACCCCGGCAGGTATTCCTTGCTGCCGTTGTTGTCGTGGTTGCTGCAGTCGATTTTCTCCCGACTAAAGTCCGGGCTCAGGGTCGAGATCTTCGCGAGCTTGGTGTACGTCGACCCGCCGTCGAAGCTCAGCCACAGTTGCGATTTGTATCCCTGAAATACTGAAGCCATGCCGTCTCCCTCCTCTCGTTCGCCGCCGCCGCGCGCGCCGTTTACTGCCGCGTGAGCTGCACGCAGGCGATTGAGACGCTCGTGCCGCTATCGACGTCGAGCTGCACCATGCCCTGATCCGCGCCGCTCTGCTGGGCCCAGCCGTCGTATGGGTACGGCCCGATCCAGCGCTCGGCTCCGGCCGCAACCGAGATGGACGTCTGGGCCGACGGCGCGCGCCGGCCGCGGCTATCGGGCACATCGGTAATGGTAACGGTACGCGTGGACCCTGACCCGTTCTTGACGATGATCACCGTCTGCCCGTCCGGCGTGAACTTCATGCCGTTCGGCTGATCGGCCGCGTTGAACGTGATCGCCGCGTTGGACTGATAGGCGATTGCCTGCGTCGGAATGGTCGTGCGTGCCATCGCTTACTCCTCGTGACCGGGCGCCGCGCCAGTGCCGGGCGCCGATTGCTGCTCGGCGCCTTCGGGCTCGGTCGCATCGTCGGCGGCGACGAACGCGTCCGCGACATCGTCCGGCAGCAGGTAAAAGTGCCCGGCCATGTACGTCGTCTTCGACCCGTCGCTCGTCTCCGTGCGCGACTTCGTCATCTGCACGCGCTTCATCAGTCCCTCCCCATGGCTCGGCCGTGTTGATCGACAATCGGCGGCGGTGGCGGCGCCGGCGGATAGGGCGCGCTGTGGTGCTGCGCGATCCCCATCTCGAACCACTCGAACGCAACGTCCTCGTCGACCGGGAACAGCTGGCCGGCGGCGAGCTGAATCGGCGCGCGATCGTCGTATTCGAACTTCCAGTCCTGCAGCATACGGACGGTGATCGGGTCGCCGGCCTCGCGCTCGAGCTGCGCCAGGTCCATCACGCCGCCTCGCGAGCGGTCCGGAAGTTCAGCGAGAACTCCGGCCGGCTGTTGTCGTCGTACCCAAGCGGCAGCGGCTCATGCTCCGCGATGATCCACGGATAGACCGAGCTGCCGATCGTTCCGTCGAGCTCGTGCAGCGCCACATTCAGCGCCGACGCCATCGCGAGCGCACCTTCATAGTCGTGCTTGGCGCCGCGCACACGGATCTGCAGGCCAGGCGCGGTGAACTCGACGCGCTTGATCGGCACCGACGCGCCCCCAGTCGCGAACAGCGCCACGACCTGATCCGGGTCGGGCGGCATCACGCCGATCTTGATCGCCCACGGCGCCGGCACGAGGCCCTGTGCACTGAGATAGGCAGCGAAGTCCTGCGTGATGCTCACGGCAGGCTCCCGATGAGAATCCCGGCCATGCGCTCACCGGCGCGCTTGGGCATGCTGTCACGGCGCGCGTTGAACGGATCCGAAAGGTATTTGGCCTTGCCGACGGTATGCTTGTACTCGGTGTGCTCGTGCTGGCGCGCCGCATAGGGCGCGGCCGGTCCGCCGTAGGCCGCCGCCACGGTGATGATGCTGCCGCTGACCACTGGCGGCTCGACGTGCCCTGTGCCGCGCAGGATGCCGTCCCTTACCGGCACTTCCTGCTTGCTCGCGCTCATCACCGTCTCAGCCTCTTCGGTGAGCACGAGCGCGGCGACCTGCGGCGCCTTGTCGCCGAGCAGGAGAAGATTGCGCTTCACCTCGTTGGTGCCGCGGATCGTCGTGCGAAACGTCTTGGCCATCAGACGAAGTCCGCCCGCACGTGCGAGAGCGTGCCGTCGATGTCGTCGGGCTTGGAGACCGCCACGACGTCGACCACGTCGCCGTCGAGCGCATTCAGCGAGAAGCTGTCGCGCTCAGCAACAGCGGCCGCCTCTTCGCCGAGGATCAAGTAGCCACGCGTCACGACCACACGGCTGTCGCCATCGGCGGCGCTGCGCACGCGGAGCTCGCGCGCCTCCATCACGAGGTTGGCGTAGTACGGTACCGCCGCGCCGTAGACGGGCTTGTCGTACGCGTCCGACCCGATGCGCGGGAGATGCGCTACTGGGTGCGTCAGCAGATCGCGGAGTGCCGGATCCATCAGCGCGCCCCTCGCAAAATGTCCCACCGGTGCTGCCGACGGGCCCCCAAGCCAACCGACAGACACCGGCGGGTTCCGAGGCCGAAGCCGCGGAGCTCGTCGCGCTGGCCGTTCATGTCCGCACCCAGGGTCGGAGCAGCTCGAGCGCACGCGGCGGCAACGCGCTGCCACCATCAGGGCTCGGATCGCGGTACGTAACCGCGGTGTCGGCCACGCGCTTGGAGCTGACCTCCGGATCGCGGCCGCGCGCCTGATACCAGGCGGCAGCGGTCGTCAGGCACGCGCGCTCAATGTCGCGCGGCAGGTTCCGCACGTGGAGCGTCACCTGGCGATCGTCGCTCGGCGCAGCTTCGTCTGCGATTGTGCCGCTGACGATGATCTTGCTCGGCGTCGCCGAGACTACCGCCACCTGCTGGTTGTTCAGGACGGAGTTCTCGATCGTCAGCAGATCGCCGTTCACGACGGGCGGTAGGCCGAGGCCGAGGTCGTTGATGCTGGAGTCGGCGGCGGCGAAGCTGATCGAGCCGGCCGTGTAGTCGTTGTCGGGGAGCAGCCAGCCGCTGAAGTACTCGAGGCCCCAGTCGCGCGCGCCGCGGCCCGGCGCCGAATCGACCCCCAGGAAGCCACTCCGAAACGCGCAGTCCTGCCAGCCCGCCTCGCGGTACAGCGTGCCGACCCTGGCGTCGTCGATCTCGTAGTCGACGATGACCTCGCCGCGGTAGGTGACCTTCGCCACGTAGACGATCGGCGGCGCGGCGAGCAGCAGGATGACATCGCCTGAGCCTTCGAGCGTCTCGCGGACCTTGCGCCGGGCACAGTCGCGATCGAGGTAGGCGTTGATTGCCGCCGTCGCATCCCCGATCAGATCCTTCAGCGCAGGATCGAACTCCTCAGTGGTGAGCTTCAGCTCACGCCGGAGTGCCGGCACCGTGGTGAGCGCCGTAGCGGCTGGGGGGGTGAGGACGGTCAACATGGGTCATTCGCGCAAGCGTCGCCGCCCACCCAAGGGGGGCCGCCGGACGCGCTTGGTCTCCGCATCACCCTCGCGGATCATGCGGTCGACCGGCGGCCCGGCGGGCGCTTTGGTGGGTGGACCGGAGGGCTTCATCACTTCTTCGGCGGATCCTTTTCGGCGGCGGCGCGGGCCGCCTCCTTGTCCGCGACGGCCTTCGCTTGCGCGTCGCCCCTCGCGTCACGGAAGCGTGCCGTGCCGCGCGAGACGAGGCGCTCGGCTTCGGTATCGTCGAAGCCCGCGGTCTCGCCTGGATTGTACGGCGGGCAACTCTTGATGAACTCGACGAGGCGCATGGCTTAGGAGGCCGGGAGTTGGTCGAAGCCGGCGACCACCAGGATCGCGTTGAGTGCGACGGTGTCGGTGCCGGTGGCGCTCAGATCGGCGGTCACTGTCGGCCGCACGTACCGGCGGGCACCGATGATCGGCAGCTTGTACGGCGTCACGCCGGTCACGGTGGCGCCGCCGCCGCCGCCGGACGCGACGATCGCGCTGGCGAGCGCCGTGCCGAAATCGGCCGGCGTGCCGTTGAACGCCGAGACCGTGTCGTCCTGCAGCTTCGCCGCAATCGAGAGCGACTTGTTGGCGGCCAGGGTGGTGGTCCACTGGATCAGCAGTACCGCCGAGCGCGGGCGTGAGTTGCCCCACTGCCAGAGATCGATGACGGCGCCATTGACCGCCACGTTGTCGTTGCCGGCGCCGGCGGTGATCGTCGCCTGCGCGAGCGCGTAGGCACCCTTCAAGTAGGCGCCGATGTCCTGAAACAGGCTGTCGCTCATAGTTCGGGTCTCCCCTTGCAAGTCCGTTGGTGCGCGGCGCTTAGGCCCAGGTAACGCCCGTCAAAATCGCCACACTGGCATCGTGGCGCATGCCGAAGTCGTGTTCGGTGATGGCGCGGATCAGCGTCTGGTCGCGCTGCGCGGCGCTCACCAAGCTGCCGGTCGACGGATCGGTGTAGGACGCCTGATCGAACGCCTTGATTTCGAGGCGCATCGTGTCGCCGTAGATCGCGTCGGCGAAGTCCACGAGGTAGACCTCGGAATCCGACCCGGAGCCGAGGTTGGTCGGCACCAAGGTCGTCGCCTTGTATGGGAAGCCCCAGAGCGTCCCATTCAGCATCTCGGCGCGGAAGACATAGTTGCCGTTCCCGTCGCGGATCGACATGAGGAACTGCTCGATGCGCGGCGCCATGATCCAGCCGGGCTTCAGCATCTTCACGTTCGCGACCTTGAGCGCGAGGATGAGCTTGCTGAGGTCGGTTGTGACCGTGGCGAGCGCCTGACCCGCCGTGGCCGGGATGACGTTGGCCGCCGGCGCCCAGTAGCGCAGGCCGCGCGGCGCGTACTGCGTGCCCGCCCCGCGGATCAGGGCGCCGTCCTGCGTCTGCGCGATGCCTGACGCGAGGTCGTCGCGGATCATCGTGTCGTCGAGCGCCGAGGCGCGGCGCAGGAAGTCGTTGCTGATCGGCGTCTCGGCGGCGCACTTCTTCGCCGAGAGCGTCAGGTCACCTGTCACCGCCTGCGTGACCGGAATGTCCTGATTCTCGCCAACGTACGCGCCGGTGGCGCCGCCGACGATCTTCGGGATCGTGACGTTGCCGCCGCTCAGGTCCGCGATCCGGGGGCCGAAGTTCAGCACCACCGTCATCGGCCGCAGGAACTCGATGACCTCCTGCGAGAACACCGTCGGCAGCATCGCGCCGCCGGCGCCGAAGTCCGTCGCGGCCAGCGCCTTGGTGGCCAGCGCGTCGGCGCCGTAGGCCTTGGTCGCGAAGTCGACGGCTTTGCCCTGATCGTTGTGGCCGCTTGCGATCGCGCGGATGATGCGCGCGACGGTCACGCCCTTGCTGGCGCTCGCCGCCGCGGTCGCAGCCGGATCGAGGAAGGCCGGCGCCGGCTGTCGCGTCTTCAGCTCATCGATCTGCCGCTGAAAGCCGCTGAGCTTTTCGGTGAACTCCGCGCCCAAGACCTCGCGCATCAGCGCCTTGACTTGGTCGACCGTCAGGGTGTTCGACATGGTTCCTCTCCTCCCGCGGCGTTCAGCCGAGGTGACCGGTTGCAGATGTGAGCGCCGCTTGGAGCGGCCCAAATGTCTCGTCGCTGAGCTCGGAAGCCGCTTGGCGTAGAATCGCCGGATCGACGCTGAAGCCCGACTCTTCGGCGGCCGCTGGGGGCGTGGCGCCGGCGCGCTTGAACGCAGTCGCCAGCGTGTCGACGCCTTGCTCGCTCGAGAAGAAGCGCGCGACGGCCTGGTCGAGATTCGCCGAGGCAGTTACTTCCGCGGCAGGCGTCTCAGTCGCTGCAGCGGGTTCAGCGCCAGCCTGGGCCGCACTGTCGCCGGCCGCAGCGCCCTCGGCGCCGCCAGAAGCACCCTCCGTCGCGCCGGCGGCGTCAGTTTGAGGCGTCGCGCCTTCGGTACTGGAACCTTCGCCACCAGCAGCAGCGCCAGCATCGCCGGCCGCCGCACCATCAGCGTCGCGCGTGACCAGCGAGCGCAGCACCGTGCCGTCGGCGGCGAGCAGCTGCACGTCGCCGGTCAACACCGTGCGGATGTCTTCAGCGTCGATACCCTTCAGCGCCAATGCCGGAATGCTGATCGTCTTGCCGGCAGCGAAGAGCTTGTAGACCGCCTCGGCCTGCGCCTTCGGCACCCAGAGGCCCGCGCCTTCGCAGCCGGCGAGCACGGTCTCGGCCCATTCCTTGACGCCGGCCAGTTCGATGCCCGCGGCCTTCGCCTCGCTGAGCGCGTCGGCGTGCATGCCGATGACGCAGATCGACCATTCGAGCAGCAGCTGGATCAGCCAGTCGACGCCGCCCTGTTCGTTGAACGCGTACTTCTTCGGCTTGAAGCCGACCGACGCGGCGCGGATGAATCGCAGCGGGTGCAGCACGAGCTGCGCGATCGTGTTCGCGAACGGGTTGACGTCTTTCGGCTGGAAGACGACGACGCTTTCCATCGTCTCGCCGATGAGCGTGATCTCCTGCGAGAGCCCGAGCGTGGTGAGTCCGATGCCGGTGGGACCGGTGACCGGCGTGCCGTAGTAGTCGTGCGACCAGAGAACTTGCGGGTTCTTCTGGTAGTCGGCGAGCTCGAACCCACCCATCGCAATCGTATCTTCGTCGCGGTCGGGCGTGCTTGCGGAGATGACGAAGCGCGCGCGCAGTAGGCCGTCAGCGTTGTCGTCGAGCTTGGTGACGTCAGCGAAAGGAAGGCCCTTACGGAGCAGGCACTCGGTCGGCGCCTCGCCCTTCTTGGCCTTCGCTTTCCACTCGTCTAGCCCGATGACTGGCGGCTTCGGCATCGCTGCTCCACCGCCCGGGCTCCAAAAAGAAAAAGGCCGGCCCGGGCATTCATCCCGGACCGGCCTTTCGGCTTAGGGTCCAAATATTGAGTTCGTAGCGCTCCTACGAGTTCACTCGGGAGAAGTCAAGCTGCTCGTTGTTTCTCCGTGATCATCTCGAAGCTTCACGATGACTGGAATGCGATCGATGTCGACGCTGTCGACAATGAAGGTGAAATAATAAAGACCAGCCGCACTAACGCGTAGGCCGCTGAAGCGGATGTTAACCGGCACCACGAAGAGGCCGTATGTTTCGCTCCGTTCGACTGCGTGAACTTTTCCAACGATATTGTGACGGAACGAATTGTCTGCCGAGTGTATCGCAACCGACAGATCGTGTTCCCCGGACGCTTCCACTCCAACAACCGCGAACAGTCTGAAGTCCGGAAAGGGGTGATTGAACGTCGGAAGCGTCACCTGATCGAAAATTCCCATCAAGCTCTGCTTGCCGTCGGTTTCGGTCCGAACGTCGTCGCAGAGCACCCCAAGCAGAAGTCTTGGCATGGAGTCGTCTTTCAGGGAGTCGCCGTCACGCTCTGCTGCAGGACGTCCGGTATGTCCATCGGCGCGGGAAACGTAGAACTCGTGTGCGTATCGGTAGTATCGTCTGCCGATGCCCCAAGCTCATCAGCGCTGGGCATGACCACGACCAGGGCGCCGGGCGAGCGGGGCGGCTCAAGACCTTCGTCGGCGAGGTATTCAAGCCAGCATTCGACTGCGACTCGACATTCGGCAAGGGCTTCTTCCTGCGTTGCCCCCAAACCAGTCAAATCTGTAAACTCCAACGAACGCGCCACGTACTGCCGGTCGCGCTTCGACCACCAGATATGGAACGAGCAGTGGAACGTTTCCATCATGTGCCCTCGTCTCCGTCCAGGATCTTCAGCGCTTTCGCCATCTCAAGCAACTGCCTGACCTGGTAGCCGTTCGCCTTGCCATTCTTGCCACACTGGAAGTTCATCGGCCTAGGAAACTGCGCCGCTACCGTCGCTGCTCGGGGGTGCTTATAGAGCTTATGACTTCCCTTCTGCCGTGCAAAGACGAAGCCTAGCTGCTGAGCCAGCCTACAGAGGTCGTCGAACCAAACGTCGTCCGTGTTCTGCTGAATGCGCCCTAGAAGCTTGCGGTCAACGGCCATTCAGTCGTCCATTTTAGCGCCGCAAGACGTGTGGCGTCTATGGGTGGACTACGACACGCCGCCCTCGACCACGCGCGGCGCCTGGCACACGATCAGCCTTGCCTGCACGCGGCCGCGTTGCACATGAAACTCCAGCGACCCGAGCTCTAGCTGCCGCAATCCGACTTGCTGCTCGGCGAGCAGCTCGGCCATCACCGCCGCCAGCCCTGTTAGGATCACAGTCCGCCCATCGCGCGTTCTCAGCGTCGCACCCGCCAGCGCCGTTCTCCCCGCCTCCACCACTCACTCCTCCTCGTCGAGCACAAACTCCAAGCGCACCGCCACGCGACGTAGCTGCTGCCGCCGTTCACGCAGCGCGCCGCGCACCATCGGCCGCCGTGCAACAGACGCCTCGCGTCGTGCCGGTGCGCGCTCCACCGTGCCGACCGACGTCGTGATGATGTAGGTTCGCCCGATTGGCATTACCCCGCCCGCTTGATCACGAGATACTTCTTCATCAACGCCGCGGCGCCGTCTTGCAGACACGCGGCCAGCTTCACCTTCGCCAGATCCGCCACCAGCTCGGCGGTCGATGGCACCGGCATCGCCTGCACGTCAACGTCGGGCTGCAAGATCAGCACTTCAACGCCGTGCTCGTCGCGCAACCGCTTCGACGTTTCGAGGATGTCCATCGTCGGCATCGTGCCGCGCAGCAGCACGACGTGCGGCGCGAGCGCTTTGGCCTGCTCGATGGCGGCAAGGAGTGCGGGATGCGCGAACATCAGGCAGCCGGGAATAGGAACTGATTGAGCGGCACGATCGCCATGCCTGGTTTCGTTGGGTCATACGTGACTGCGATACCGAGCCGCTCGGCGAGCATTTCGCACTGCCCCTGATCTGCGGCGCGAGCCAGCGTCTTGACTGCGAGATGCCTGAGGAAGACCTGATGCGCGGCGGCGTGCTCGGCGCAGTACGCATCGCCGTCGATGTGCTCGACTACTGGCTTCGCGCAGCGCACGAGGCGCGCGCCCGAGACCGTCGCCTTGTAGCAGGGCTCGCTCGTCATCCGATCACCAACCCTTCCGCACACCGGCACTTCACATGAATCGGCGGGTCCTCGATCTTCTCGCCGTCGGGCGTGACGAACGCATCGTGCAGGCCAACTTGCTGCCCTTCCATCTTCAGGCAGGTCGAATCGCACCGGTCGTCGTGCGTGACGATCAACATGCGCTTGGTGCGCGACGGATCGAGGTGGCCTTTCTGCTCGGCCTGATTCCAGAGCTGCCGCTGCCCCTGATTGCTCGCCGTCAGTAGCTCGTGGGATGCGATGGTCTGCGCCCGATACCGCAGCTTCTGCGCAGCCGCCTTGGTGAGCATCTTCGAGAGCGTGTCGCCGCTGACACCGTCCGCCACCAACTCGGCGCGTAGGGTCTCCAGCGCCGCCACCTGTCGGCTGTGCAAGCCGATCGAGTCGCGCACCATCTTCGCCAGCTCGGCCGGCGCGATCTGATCGGCATACCCGCTCGCGATCAGCTCGCGAATCGCACTGCGCGTCGAGTCGGAAATCTCGGTGATGTACCGCGCCGCGTTCGCCTGCGCCCAGCTTTCCGCCGCTGGGTTGGTGCGATCGAAGGCGAGCGTGACGCCGAGTGCGCCGGACAGCTCAGAGGCTGACGCGTCGCCGGCGGCGTCGAGTGCGGCGCGGATGATCTGGGTGCCACCGTTCAGCTCGGCTTCGAGACGCGACCACGGGATCGCTGAATAGGCGCCATGAACCTGGCCTGACGCGAGCGCGTTCTCCAGATCGGAGAGCAGCGTCGCGTCCTGGATCTTGCCAATCGCCTGCAGGAACTGTCGGCGGAGCTTCGGCTCGAGCTTATCGGCGACGCGGTGGACCAACGTGTAATAATCGTCATCGAGCGCGATCGCCTTCAGGTTGGCGCTGGCGCGGAAGATCGACGGGCGGGCGATGGCGGGCGCGACCTTGCTGATTGTCTTCGCTTCGTCGGTGGCGGTGGCGTCGCTGCCGTCGCCCGCGCTGACACTCGGCGCGACGCTGACGTCGTCGGCGAGGTCTTCGACGTAGGACATGCCGATCGGCACCATGTGGCCCTTGCCCGACTTCTCATCCGGTGGCAGGCCCTGCAGCTCACGCCACTCGTTGATCGTGCGCGACCACGGCGCGGCGGTGGCCGCCTCGAGCTGCCGGTCGCGATCCTCGCCGACCGGCGAGACATAGGCGACCACGATCCGGTCGTCGTACTCCGGCGCCAACCGCTCCTGATAGTGCTCGCGCAGGAACTCGCAGCGCGGCACGACCAGATCCTTGGCGAAGATCAGGTCTGCGCCTTCGATCGTTGATCGGTTGCTGTTCTCCAGCACGCCGAGCTTCTCCGGTGGAATGCCGTAGACCTGAATGATCGTGTCGCGCTCGAACTGCCGCAGCGGCACGAGCTGCAGCTCTTGAAACGTCTGCGAGATCTGATCGACCTGCACGGCACGCGAGAGGATGTGCAGGTTGTTCCCCTGGCGAAACAACCCACGGAGCTTCTGCGTCCACTTCTGCTCGAGCGTCTTCGCCGCCGTCTCGTCGATGGTCGCCTTCGTGTCCTTCGGTGAGATCAGGACGTCTGGCAGCGCGCGGTTCCACATGCGCGCCTTGGTCATCTTCGCCGCGTACTCGTCGGTCTCCAGTTCATCGGCAAGAGCTTGCGCCACACCCGTCCCGCGGCCGTACGGATTGAGCGGGTCGGCGCGCTTCAGCCACAATACGTCCGCATCATCGACGGAATCGGTCCAGGTGTTCACCTGCAGCTTGAACTTCAGCGTCGACGGCGTCGGCGTCTCCTGTACCCAGTGCGGCGGCATCGGCCAGAGCCCCACCGGCACGCCGGCGACGTTGCGCTGCTTAATGAAGAATCCCTCGCCGACCAGATCGAGGTACAAGACGGTCAGCGCGCGCACCGTGCCGCCGGTCATCATGTCGTTGCCGCCGTGGAGCAGCTCGTAGAGCGGGTGGTCCGTCAGCTCGACGAGGTCGCCCGCCGCCTTGTGGCGTGCGAGCATCTTCTGGCGGGTGCGGAAGTCCGCGCGCTGCAAGATGGGATCGCGCACGAACTTCCCCGCCTTGCCCTTTACCGCGAGCACCTGCCACTCGACGGCCGCGACACCGCCGGCAACGCGATCGGAGACGGCGCGGAGCCACGGCATCGTCGAATACGCGCGCAGGTAGTCTTGCCGGCCGCGCGGCGGAGGATCGCCTCGGTACGGCATGATGCCGCCGAGGAGTCCCGCCACGATGGGCGATGATTCCGTCGGAAGGTTGCCGACGCGCTGCCCCTGTTGCGGCTTCTCGCCCTTGCGGCTGAAGAGGCGGGTGAAGACGTTAGACATGCGACCCCCGAGAGTGCGGCTGTGGGGGCCCGGGCGGTGTGTAGCACGACGTTGGGGCGGTGACGATGTGCACGTTGGCGCACTGCTTCGACATCGCCTCAACGGCGGCCCACACCTCTTCGTTCACAGGCTTCGCCTCTTCGATGATGACGACTGGAGCCTTCATTCCGCGACCCTCAGCGGTGCACACTCGCGCTCGCGCAGGGGATCGAGACCGCGCGACGTGATCACCCAGGAGGATCGCACGGTCGGGTGCCAGTCATGGCAGGCCTGGCGGGTCGTCCTGACGGCAACGCGCGCTCCCAGCGGAAACCACCGCGGCTTCGGGCAGCCAGCATTGTCTGTCACGCCCTCGCCACAGCGCGAGCATAGCTGCTCTTCGTCACAACGGGTCGGCGCCGAACCTGCCACATGGACGACGGCGCGCGCATCGACGCTCGGCTTGGGCTTCGGGCGTGTGCGCCGCGGTACGGCGCTTACGCCGCGCACGCTTGCGCGGCCAGCCCAGAGGCCGATGGAAAGGCAGACTGTGCCGAGTGAGGCGACGCCCACTAGCTCGGCGGCGCTGCTCATCGCAGCACCTTGGCGAACGCCGCCCGGTGCTTGCGCACGAAGGCTTCAACCTGCGCGTGACTCAACGCGCAGAACAGCTCCCACGCGCGCCGATTCAGATCAGCGGAAACAACAGCGCAAGTGACAGCATCGGCTACTTCGGCAGGCAGGCGAATCTCGCCGGCGTGCGCCATGACGACATCCTCCCCGGCTCCGGCAACGAATCGCCCGAACTTCTCTCGCTGCTCGTCAAGCACGCGCTCCAGGCCTTTGGCGTCGACCACCTGCACGACCGGCGCGAAAGAGAACGTTGCCTCTTGCTGACGCGGCGGCATGCCGGCAGGCACATCCGGCAACAGCCAGAGCGAGAGCCCAACGAACGCGACTATGCCGATCGCGATGAACACCATCGTCCACATCACCACACCTCCCACGTGTCCTCTTTCAGCTGCGGTGGCTCATAGAGCGCCAGCACAAACGCATCGGCTCTGTCCGGCGACCGCCCAATGCGTTTCTTGATTTCCTCTTTCGCGATCAGCAGCACGCAGTCCTTCAGTTCCTTGTGCTCGGCGCCGCTCTCGCCGACGACGCGCACCGACTTGGTCTTGTGGATCAGCCGATGCTCCATCAGCTCGGCGCGCATGAGCGGATCGTCGGGCATGTCGATCAGCCCGCGGGCGAGCAGCAGCGACGCCCGCACGTACATGGCGGTGCGCAGGTTCTCGGAGTACGGCTCGCCCGGCGTTGGATCTGGCGCCGCACTTCCGAAGCTCACGCCGATTGCTTGCTTGCCCAAGATGCGCGCGTGATCGAGCACTGAGCTGCCGACGCTGCCTTCGTCCACGCTCCACGGGCAGCGCTGCGGAAAGTGCGTCGCGATGCGGTTGGCGATCGTCGGCCCGTCGCCCTTGCCGAGTGCGACCACTTCACCGACACGGATGCGTCGCGTCGCGACCACCTCGTCGACGGCTTCAGTGCTCTCAAGCCGTGCGCTCGCCCAGGCGCGCAGCAGCGTCTCCGCACTGTCGCCCCAGGCCGGAACGGCCATGTTTTCATCCGCGCCTTCGCGCGCGCAGTCGACGCCGAGACGGCTCGGCGCTTCAGTCGGGTCAGGCTCGGCGCGCCAGCGTTCAGCCGCGGCATCGAGGAGCGACGGCTCGAATAGGCCGGCATCGGTTCGGTCCGGCCACTGCCCCAGCACCTGGCCCTGAAACACACCGTTGGGTCGGTAGACGCGCACCGCACCGTCTGGATGCCCGATCACACCATCGGCGCGGGCGCCACGCTCATCGGCAGCAGGCGGCGGCAGCGCGTAGTGAAAGTCTCGCCGCTCCGGATCGGGCTGCACCGCCGGATACGCGCCGCGGTCACGGCAATCGATCTTCACGCGCGCATCGATCACGGCGAAGTCGATCGCGTCGGGGATCACCGGCCGCCGCTCGCGGATGTTCGGATGATCGAAGGCCGACAGATGCATGACGTGGTACGTGCCGCCGCGCGCACGCGTGTACGCCGAGCCGCGGGCCTCGGTCGGGTTGAACGCCGAGATGATCTTGTTCCCGACCGCCGAGCACATGCCTTCGGTGCCGCGCCAGATCGGTTCGACGACACCCTGCCCCTCTTCGATGATCGCCGTCATGTTCCGTTGATGGCGTCCGCTGACCGTGTGCGCGACGTCTTCGCCGACATGCTTGGGCGGCGCGAAGTCTTCGACGAACCAGTCCGGCCGCACGCGCCAGAGCACGGACTTCTCGGACAGATCCGCATAGCCGGGCATGCCGAAGCCGCGCGCGATCGCGCGGCGCAGATGCATCAGCACCTCGCGGTAGATCGTGGTGAAGATCGTGTCGTGGTCGGGCCCCGGCAGCAGGATGATGGCGCCCTGCTCGTCGAGGCCGCGGTCGGTCGCCGGCAGCGAGGCAACGGCGTCCATGACGTACACGACGTAGCCGCCTAGAAGACTCGACTTGCCGACGTTGTTCGCCGCGGCGATCAGGACGCGGCTCCGTGCTTCGATCTCGGCGAGCGCGCGCTCTTGCTGCGCGGTCAGTGTCCAGCCGAGGATCTCGGCGAAGTAGCGCGACGGATCGCCGGCGAGGCCGCGGCGGTGCTCGATGTCGCGCGGCGGGCCTTTGGGCTTGGGCGTGCCCTTCTCGCCGTAGAGCTTCGCCGCCGCGACGATCGCCTCGGTTCGCTTGGGCTCCGGCAACGCCATAATCCGCGCGTAGAGTTCTTCGCGCGTCATCGCCGCTGTGGGCTGTTCGGTCACCGGCTCATCGTTCCTTGCCGGGTACCGCTTCCGGCTTCACACCGAGTAGGCGCGCCAGCTCTGACGCGGGATCTTCCACCATCACACGCAGCTTCTTCGGCTCGGCGCGCTCCAAGATCTCCATGTTGGCGTCGAGGATGACCTTCGCCGCCGCGGCGTCGTCGCGATCGGCAATGCGCGCGGGTGGCTTCTCGGCGCCCGCAGCCTCGGCCGCGGCGAGCTCGGCCAAGTAGTCGGCCATCGACTGCCCACGGCGGCGCGGTGGTTGCGCTATGCCGCCCGGCACTTTTCCCTCGGCGATGTCGACCAGACGTTGCTGCGCTGCCGGTGCGAGTTCCTTCCAATCGCGCAGGCGCTCAGCCGCCGCTTCCTCGGCCTTGCGGTGCGCTTCCGCAACAGCGTTCTGTACGCCATCATTTGCCATCAACCGCGCCGCGAGCTTGTGCGCTCCCTTCGGGCTGTATCCAGCGGCGACGTACGCCCGTGTCTGATTGCCACGCACGCCGTCGTTGCCGGCGGTGAAGTGCCGCACGAATTCGCGCTGCCGTGCATTCAACGGCCGCGCCTTCTTCCCCTTACGCGGCACGCGCCACCTCTCGCTCTCGCGGCAGCTCGTCCCAGGTGCGGCCATCCACCAGCCGCCCGGCGCTGGTCGGTCTTAGCCCGCCCCACTGCTTGTGGAAGAACTTCACCCCCGCGGCCACGCACGCGTCGCGCAGATCGGTGATCCAGTGCGCGCGATCGGCCCGTGGCACCCAGCGCCCGTCGACCAGCTCAGCTAAGCCTCTCCGGCCACGCAGCGCCGCGTCTTTCAGGTGCAGCCCCGACTCGCCGCCGGTGATGACCCAGTGCAGCCCGTCGAGCTTCAGCGCCGGCACGAGCGGCGACAGCAGCGGCTCGGCTGAGATGAACCGCACTTCCGCTTGGACCTGGCGCAGGATGTCGGCGCGCGCCGCGTACAGGCACGACTCGATCGACGTGCCCGCCCAGAAGTTCGATGGCAGCCGCCGGCGCCGGCTGTATCGCAGCATATTCTCCGGCCGCTTGGTCAACACCTGGTACTGGTGGCGCGGCGTCGCCTCGATCACGTCAAGCACCTGGTCGCGGTAGCTGTCCGGGATTGCCTCCCAGAACAGATCGGACATCGAGTTGACGAAGATCAGGGACGGCTCTTTGAGCGCGTGCGGCTCGCGCAGCTTGTGCGGCCGGATGGTGAGATCGAAACCGTTTGGGAAGGCGCTCGTGCCGAGGTACCGCTCGGCGAGCGTCTTCGCGTAGCAGAACTTGCAGCCCGGGCTGATCTCGACGCAACCGGAGGCGGGGTTCCACGTCCGGCCGGTCCAGGGGATGGCGGTCTCGTTCACGGCTACGCTCCGATCTCGGCGTCGACGGCGACGACTTCTTCGACCAGCTTGCCGAAGCGGACAGCTCGGCGAAGGCGCACCGACGCGACCTTGCACTGCGTCACCTGCTCGAACGTCCGCACGGCGTTCAGGATCAGTCCCTCGAGCTGCCGTTGTCGGTCCCTGGTCATCGTGGCTGCCGCTGGCAGCGGCTCAGGCTGACGCGCCCTCTGCCTTCGACTCTTCGCTCGCATCGGCTGCTCCCCTTCCGCACGTTTCGCGTGAAACATTCCCAGGAGCTCGGCACGCCGCCAGGCGAACGGCACGTGCTCGGCCCCGTAGCCCGCTTCCCGAAGGCCTGCGACCATGCGCTTGGCGGCGTCGGCGTTCAGGCTGTGCACCACGAATGAGCCGACGTCCGGCCGGTGCTCCACGATCCACCGCACCACCGCGGCGCCGGTGTTCGGCTTGCTCGAATCGACGTACACTTCGCCGCCGAGGTCGTGGTCGAGAAACGCCACGTCCCAGGGGCAGGCTGAGAGCTGCTCGATGCACGCGTCGGCGGTCTCGACGCAGACGGCGTCAGGCACGAGCGACCGGAAGATCGCGGTGCGCTCGGGGCAGTCGTCGAGAAACAACGCGCGACGCCTCTCGCTTGCGGCCAATTGGGTATGCGCGGGCATCAGTGCACGCCCTCGATCGCAATGCCGAGTCCAACGCCGAGCGCCCACACGCAGAGCGGGCACAGTAGGTCACTCACGGCCTTCTCCTCCTGCGCGCGGTTTCTGCCGCTCAGTCAACCATGCCGCTTCGGTGCGTAGCGCGGCAGCAGCTAGCTCCGGTGCGTCGGCGGCCTCACCCCGATCGAGGTCGAGCGCGACGCGCGTCAGCCGTTGCGCAACCTGCTCAAGCAGCCTTCGAACAACTGGGCTGTTGCGCGGGTCTTTGAAATGGCGATGCAGGCCCCGTTCGACCAGCAGCGCTTCATTGCGCTTCTCCCGCTCGTACTCGCGCCAAGATTCGCTGATCCGTGCGATGACCCATCGCAACTCCCGCCACCCGCCTTCCCATTGCCATTCAGGCACGCCGACGAAGGTGATCTTCACGCCGGCCGGATCGAGATAGACGGCCAGCGCGCCGAGCTCGTGCGGGTCGCTTTCTTCGGGCTCGACGACGAAGAGCACGGGCGAGGTCAGCTGCGGCGGCTTTAGGCCGCGGAAGGCCATCTCGGAGACCTCCGCCAGCGAGAGCAGCGCCGGCGTCGACACGGATCGCATCGCGTCGGTCACTGCGATTCCCTCCCGTCGCACTCAAACGCCGGCGGCTCGGGCTTCGCCGCGATGTGCGCCGACACGCGGATGTGCGCCGGCGGCGGCCACTCGATCGGTTCGCCGTCCCGCACCCGGCGTGCATTGGCGGTGTACAGGTCGGCCAGGTCATCGAGGCCGGCAGCGTGGAGCTCGGCCGCGGCGGCAGACCACTCGGCAACGGTTAGGCGCATGCGTCACCTCGGCGGCTTTCCGGCTTGCGGTGCGGGCACGGCGAGAGGCGGCAGAGTTGGCTGTGCACGCGCTGGCGCCAGAGCCAGCGGATGGCGCGCCGTTCGGTTTCGCTCACGGCTTGGTTGGAGAGGCCGAGGCGGCGAGCGACTTCACGGGTGGTCGCGGCTTCGGCGATGCGGAGGTCTTTGTCGGCGAGGTTCATGCGGCGCCTCGCCTTTGCTGATGGCTCATTTCGGCGGCGATGTTCAGGCAGGTTCGGTTGAAGTAGCCACCCGGCTTCCTGAGCTTCCCTTCGCGCGGCGACATCATGCGCTGACGAGTCGACGACAACGCGCGCTCGAGACCACCGGGCCCGATGATCTCCGCGTAGCCCTGGTACAGCGCACGGTTTGCTCTTGTCTCGCGCTCACCGGTGACTTCCAGGATCCGACCGAACAGCGGTTCGAAATCGAAATCCTCCAGCGAGAAGCGAGGCACGCGACTGGTTTCTGGAGGCAACCGGCCGACTTTGGGCGCACCCGCATTCGAAGACGAATCGCTTTTTACGATCTTCTCGTCTCGTCTCGTCTCGTCTCGTCTAGGTCCGGATTTTGTCCGGCAACTTTCCGGTGTGTGTCCGGAATCTTCCGGACGTTCTGCGGACGACTGTCCGGTTGGCGTCCGCTCGGTGGCGGACGGAGCGCCTACACGCTGGGGATTCGCACCAGCGGCGGTGTCCGTCGGGGGCGTGTCACTCGACGGCGAGGCGTCATTGTGGTTGCGGCGGCCGTTGCGCTTTCGGAGCGCGTCGTTGGCGCGCACCTTGGCCGTTTCTCCGTTGTGCTTGTCGAACCGAGGTATGCGAACGCCCTCGTCGACGACCTCTAGCCAGCCGACGCCACTGAGCGCGGCGGTGAAGCCCTGCAGCCCGATGATGTGGTCTAGGAGCTCGGCCGTCATGAAGCGGATCAGGCCGTCGACGGTATGTGTGTCGGCGTACTTCCAGAGGCGCCAGAGTTTCCCGACGACCAGGTCGACGTCGGGCACTTTGAGCGCGAAGGTGATCCAGAGCACCCGCGGGTCGGTGTCGAGATCGGTGCGCAGCTTGATCCAATCCTGCGCCATCAGTGCACCCGCGCGCCCTTCGAGCGATTGCACGGCCCGCAGAGCGCTTGGAGGTTATCGATCGTTGAGTCGCCTCCGAGCGCAACGGGGAATATGTGGTCGATCTCCAGGCCATCTGTTGTGCCGCACCAGCGACAGGCTCGATCACGTTCAAGGATCGCCTGGCGAACGGTGCGCGGCACGTACCGGCAGGGCTCATCGCGATCGAGCCATGGCATCAGCCGAGGTACGATGAAGCCTGGCCTGCCTGGTGCTTCCTCGAACAGCCGAACGATCGGTGGCGCGAGTGCGCGCCACCGCTGATTCGACACCCGAGCCAGCAGAGCCAAGGAGCGGGAGTCTGAAGGGATGGCGCTGTCGTCCGCCTGCGCGCAATGACACAGCAGCCGGATGTAGATTCCCTCTTGCTCGGGCAGAAGGCAGCAGATCTCCGCTGAGCAGAGCCATTGCGTCGCGTTGAACCTGAATGGCCGCGTTCGCTTCTCAGCCATCGCCCCTACGCGCCCCTTCCCGGCCGCAGCCATGGCGTCAGATCCTCGAAGCTCGTCGCCACGACGTGGACGATCCCGGCCTTGCGACAGGCATCGCGGAATTCCACCTGCTCGGGCCGCATTCTCCCGCGCTTGCTCTTCACCTCGATCCAGACCGTGCCGATGCCGGGCACGAGCGCGACGAGGTCAGGGACGCCGGGATCACCGACTTGCACAAAGCGCGTGCTGCCGTCGGCGTTCTGCACCGGGAAACACCCGACCCCGATGCCGTAGTGCGGGATGCGCAGCAGCGTCAGGCCTTGGCGGATGGTCTTCTTGATCTCACCCTCTGGGGTCATGGGTGCGTTACGGCGTCGCCGGCGACGAGAGCCGTAGCGGGATTGTCCGAGGAGCTCGGCAGTGTTCACGGCTTGCCCTCCCCCGCCACCGAGTCCGCGAGCTGTTCGAGCCGACAGATAACACCACCAACAGTGAGGATTTCCCCCTCACTGCGCGCTTGCTTCATTGCGGTGCTGAGCTGCCGTAAGTTCTCCGCACACTGCTGGCGCGTGGCGGCTTGGATGGTGTCGAGTTGCTGCCGCGCCTGCTCCAACTCGGCGGTGAGGCGCTTGCATTCCTCGTTCTTCCAGACAGCTGACTCGCCGAAGCTGTCACGCTCGGCGCGCAGCTGTTCGATGCGTTCGTTGGCGTCGCTGAGCGCGGCTGTGAGCCATTCGTTTCCGCGACTGAGGCGCGATAGCTCTGCGCATGCCCACTGCGCACCGGTGGCATTGGCGCGAAGCTGCTGTTTGACCTGCTCCAGCTCGGCGGCGAGCTTCTCCTTCTCCGCTCGCCACTGGTCGCGCTCATCGAGCCGTCGCCCTTCTTGTTCATCGCGCTGCTTGGCGCGGTCGATGGCGGTGGCCTTCCAGTTGGCGAGGTCCGAGGCGAGCCGCTCCGCCCGCGTCAGCAACCCGAGCATCACGATGCCATCGGCCACCGGCACGCCGGCCGCCGTCAGCGCGTCGTGCAGCTGAGTGTCGAGCGCGACACGTTCAAGTGCACCGTCGAGTAGCTTCGCGTTCTGTGCCTTGAGCGCCTCCACCTCGCCGGGGTCGGCGGCGGGCGCGGGGAGCTGGGCGGCAACTCTACGCAGAGCGACCGCTCGAATAGCGTCGTTATGGCCGAGTCCTGTCGTCTCGTGCTGCCGCGCGATTTCAATCAGTCGTTGATGACACCCGCAGCGCGGGGCGGCGTTCAGCGCGGCGGCGATTAGCTCGGCTTCGCTTCGTTCGTGGACATACGCAATGACGGCGCCGGAGCAGTCACGTACGACGTAGCGCTGTTCGTGTACGTGGCGCTCCGCCTCGAAGATGTTAGGCTGGTCGACCCGCACCGGCCGCTTGATCTCCGGCGCGCTCATCGGCGCACCTCGACGGCCTTGATCTCGAACCCATGCGACGCGCAGTGCACCGTGACTACTGCTCCGTCACGCGCCCATTTGGTCGCGAGCGCTAACGCTTCCGTGAGCCTCGCCCGCGTGTCGTACTGCGCGCGGCTTGATTCGATCGTCCACTTCTGACGGCGATGGCGGCTCATCGGCGTGCTCCTGCCGGGGCGCAATCGTCGCAGAGCCACGCGCGAAACCAGCAGTTGAATCGGCGCCAGCCGACGCGCGCCCAAGCGCCGCAGTCTTCACAATAGTCGTAGAATCCGTTGCGCTCAGCCATGGCGCTCCTTCGAAGGGGCGTTGGCATCAGCGCATTTCAGGTGCGCGCGACGACTATAGCCGCCGTCGTAGTAGTACTGACCCAACGTGATAGCTTGCGGACACAAGCAGCAGTGGTGCATCGAATAACAGACGCGTAGCGGATACTCGGTAAGCCGTCGTTTCTTGCGGATTCCGTCGAAGCTCACGACGCACCGCCTTCCGTCTCCTCCGGGGTGAAACGTCCCAGGTAGTAGATCTCTCCCGGATGCGCGGCGATGTATTCGGCAGTGGCCTTCACCTGCTTGAAGCGACCGTGCCATTGGCCGCTGTTCTGGCTGGGCTCACCGCTTCGATACGTCCTCGGCGCGCACGCTGAGCAGAGCGCCTTGCCCACGTACTCCGGCGCGAACATCTCAGCGTCGTGGCGCGACCAGAAGTGCCCGAGCGCTGTGTTGTCGATCGTGTCGCAGTTGTCGCAGACGAAGAGGGGCATCTACTTCCCCTCCGTCGCCGCGTCGTCTTCGACCAGCTCGAATTGATGACATATGCGTCCAAGGCTTCCGATGAAGCGCGGTTCGCCTTCCCAATCCTCAGTGTCGATGGCCATGACCAACCCGACCTTCTGGCCGGATATGGATTCGACGACACAGAGAGTTCCGTTGGTGCGGCTGCGGATCTTGTCGCCGACCTTCAATTTCGTGATGGCGCCCATCTACTTCTCCTCCCTCGTCGCGCCCTCGACGGTCGCGGCCGGGCGCGGCAAGAGGGCTGCTAGTTCCGCCGCGATGTTCTCGACCCAGCCCGCAGTCTGGTGGTCGCTATAGACACGAGCGTTGCCCGCTCGTTCCTTGAGCTTGCCAATGTAGCGCTCCACCTCCGCGACCAGCGCCTCCCGCGTCGGCTGGGGTGCGAGATTGTTTAGGGCAGCAACATAGATCGGTCGCGCGCTCGTTCCTGCGCTAACTTCCTTCGCCTCGGCGGTGGGCTGGGCGGCGAGGGCTGCGCGAGCCTGCTGCGCTGGGCAATCGGGCTGGCACAGCGGCAGCTCGTTTGCGCACTGCCGACAGAAATCGAGTCCGTTCTCGCAGTAGAATTCGTGATCGACCAGCGCTTGCAGCGCCCCCCGCAGCGCCTCCGCTTCCGCCTGGTGCTGCGCGGCGGCGTGACGGTATCCAGCAACGAACAGCGACCACAGCGCGCCCTCCCGATGCTCCTCGCGCGCAACCCACTTGAGGTCGTTTGCATATT
>Ga0265327_10000350_pt1 | contig 87762 bp, 65 predicted proteins | sample 41621metaG_FD_202089 | JGI IMG/M metagenome (GOLD analysis project Ga0265327, IMG submission 202089) | Rhizosphere microbial communities from Carex aquatilis grown in University of Washington, Seatle, WA, United States - 4-16-21 metaG | ecosystem: Host-associated > Plants > Roots > Rhizosphere...
GTTTCAAGCACGCCGACGCCCGCGGGCAGGCTGCTTATCCCAAATTCCGCATTGAGATCAGACCCGTCGCTATGGGAAGCCATGAAGCCTTGTTGTAGTATGCCTGTTCCACTGACGATATCGTAAGTGAGCATCACTACGTCGGAAATCACAGTCGGCGCCGCCGGATCGACCATGAACGCAACAGCGATCACAGCGAGAGCGTTTGCCGCACCGTTCGCGTCCCACTGGCCCGAGAAAAACACTCTATCCTGGTTGGGGGCTCCTCCAGACGAGGTGAAGTTTGTAATGCCGGTCGGGTTCACGGTGAAAGAATAGTTCGAGCCGTCGCCGGGGTTGGGCTGTTCGACGCCGGTTTCATGTTCGATGATGTCGATGCTGGCCGCCGAGGCCGCGACCGGGGCCAGCAAAGCCGCCGCCAAGCCTAGCGCGAACACAGAGCGCTTGAAGTCAAAAAGTTTTTTCATGGGATGGTTTTCCACAACTGAAAGGATCATTCAGGTTGAATAAGGCTCTAGCCGCCAAGGCGGCAGCCCTGCGCAGTCTAAACCGCCTCCCCCACCCCTTGTCTAGCCATAAATCGACCGCAAATCGCCTGTTTTTGCACGGGCTCCCAACCGCCGGGTTGGGAGCCCGGCCCGGGAAGCTCCGCTTGCCGACACCGCAACAGGAAGCAGAGCTTCCAAGACCGCATTCCCAAGCGGAGCTTGGGAACGAGCCAACCTGAAAAAACAGTTCAGCCCTGCGCGGGTTGATGAATGTTGAGGTTTTTAAGATTCTAAAAAAACTATTTGACAGGTGAGTATATTTTTTCTTACACTCCAGACGCTAGGCAAATATGTCAAGCATTTCACTATTCCAAAAAAATCTAGCCTGTCAAGGTGGGTATAATGTCAAAACACTTTCTTTTCGCTGCAATCGCCAGCCTGGCGATGGTCAACAGCGCTTCGGCCTCGGCCATCAATTGGCAAACGCCGCACAATATTAGCGGCGCTTCCGATGTGAACACCACGGGAACAACTTTCGGCACTTGGGCGCCTGCCAGTGGGTTTGCCATTCCCACCACCGTCAATGGCGTGGACTTCTATGGGGTTCCCGACCTTTCTGGGTTTACTACTAGTTTTACGACGCCAGCTATAGTCTTTGGCTCGCCGGGCACTGCCGATGCAAATTATAACGCCCTGTTGTCTAATGGGACTTTTAGCTTTTCGACGTCAGCCACTGTTGGTTGGAGTGGTATGACAGTGGGTAACACTTACCTCGTCGAGCTGTGGGTAAGCGATACGCGTACTGGTATTGGTGTCGAATCACGAACTGAAACCTTTAGCGGGTCGGGTTCGGATCTGTCCAGCAGCGTCGCGTTCCAGACCGCCGCGGGTGCCGGCCAGTATATCGTCGGCACTTTCGTTGCCGATGCGACAGGGGCGGAAACGATCACGATAAATGGCAACGTAGTCCCACAGCTTAACCTCATGCAGGTGCGCGACCTGGGTGCCCCTCCCCTTCCCGAGCCGGCCACGCTGTCCCTGTTCGGGCTGGGCGCTTTGGCTATGCTGCGTCGGCCCCTCAAAAAGCCAGCGTAACCCGGAGGGAGCGCAGCGGCCTCCGGGTTGATCGGAGCCTGCGAATCTCCCCGGAAGCGTGACCGGATTTGCCATCCTGTCCTGAGCGCAATAAAAGATCGACGCGCTGTCCAACGCGCTGGTCGGGGTGGTGAGCCCCGACCCACTTCGCGCTGGTTTCATCGTGAACAGGCTCCCTGCCAAACCGCCGGCTTAAACGCCTTATCGTTGCGGATCTCCACCGTCTCCCCGCTTTGCCTCACTGCCATTCACCCAAGCAGTTCGTCGTTCCGGCTTTAGCCGGTTGTTTCTGATCTGTTTTCCGCCTAAAGGCGGTACTACGAACGCTGAACTTAACGGCGGCGAGGGTCACCCTGGGGTGCGACAACGATTCCTCCATTTTGGCATCAGTCCAAGCTTGCCGCGTCGGCAAGCCTGAGCTTAGAATGGCTATCAATCTAGCCATAAACCGGAATCGCCATGACGACCGTCTCCATCGCAGAAGCCAAAAACCAACTGCCTCGGATCGTCCAGCAAGCCGAAACAGGCGATCCTGTGCATATCACCCGCCACGGCAAACCGGTCGCCGTGCTGGTTTCCGAGGCGGAATACGAGCGTCTGCGGGCCGGGCAAGCCGAGCCCAAATCCCTGTGGACACCGTGCAGGATTGGCGCAAGGCCAACGCCTTTGACTGGCCGGAACTGACGGACGCGGAGGTGGACGGCTGGCGCGAGCGGACGCCACCGAAAGCATTTTCATGGGACGACTGACTTACCTGCTGGACAGCAACATCCTTTTCGACTTTCCGAGCCTGCGCGGCCAGACCCCAACATGATGCGGAGGGCGCCCTCTATCATGCCGACGAACGCGCCCGGCACATGGCCTTGGGTTACAATGCGCCCTACGCCGATGGTCAAATCGCGGCGATTGCCGCCGTCAACGGCTTGACACTGGTGACCCGCAATGTGGCAGACTTCCAGCGTTTTAGCGGCCTGCGCCTGGACAACGGGTTTGAACCCTAGGCGGATTGGCAAGCCTTAACCCACCCATTTTGATCCGCCCATGAGCAACCTGATCCAAGTCGATCAACTTTACCGCTATTATGGCGACCATTGCGCCGTCAACAATGTCAGCTTCACGCTGGGGAAGGGCGAAATCTTGGGCTTCCTAGGCCCCAACGGCGCGGGCAAGTCGACGACGATGCAGATGATCGCGGGCAACCTCGCGCCCACCGCCGGGCAGATTCTGGTCAATGGGCTGGACATCCTGGACAGCCCCAAGGAGGCCAAGCGGAACTTAGGCTATTTGCCGGATACGCCGCCGCTCTACCGCGAACTGACGCCGGACGAATACCTGGCCTATTGCGCCAAGCTGCATCAAATCCCCAAAAGCCAGATCGCCCAGGCGGTGGCGAACGCCAAGGAACGCTGCGGCTTGACTGAGGTCGGCGAGCGGCTGATCGGCAATCTGTCCAAGGGCTACCAGCAGCGCGTGGGCATCGCCCAGGCGATTTTGCATACACCGGCCGTCATTATTCTCGACGAGCCGACCGTGGGCCTGGACCCGATCCAAATCCGCGAGATCCGGGAGTTGATCCGCGAGCTGGGCCAGGAGCATGGCATCATCCTGTCCACCCACATCCTGCCGGAAATCCAGGAGGTGTGCACCCGCGTGCAGATCATCCACCAGGGGCAGTTGGTGCTGAACGACAGCATCGAGGGGCTGGAGCGGAGCATGCGCGCCTCCAGCCTCTTGCTGCGAACCCGGCAGCCGCCCGACTTGGCCAGGCTAAAGGCCATCGCCGGCGTGCATTCCATTGACGGACTCGGCGACGGGCGCTGCCGGGTTTTCCACGACCAGGACGCCAGCCCGGCCAGCGCCATTGCCGAAACCGCCGTGGCCTCGGGCTGGGGTTTGCTTGAGCTGACGCCGGAGCGGCGCAGCATGGAGCAAATTTTCATCGAAATCACCCAACACAGCCCGCACATCAAGGAATAATCCCAATCATGATGGCTTTCACCATCGCGGGGCGCGAGCTTCGCACCTTGTTTTTGTCGCCTCTGGCCTGGGCTATCCTGGGCGTGATCCAGATCATCCAGGCTTTTTTGTTTTTGGTGTTGCTCGACACCTACCTCACCGAGATCCAGCCCCGCTACGCCGGCTTCGAGCAGGCGCCGGGGGTGACGGATTTCATCGTGGCGGGCTTGTTCCAAAATGCCGGCATCATCTTGTTGATGGTGACGCCGCTGCTGACGATGCGCTTGATCAGCGAGGAGCGCCGCAACCGCACCTTGAGCCTGCTGTTCAGCGCCCCGCTGTCCATGGCGGAGATTGTGCTGGGCAAATATCTGGGCGTCCTGGGCTTCCTGTTGATCATGGTGGGCATGATGGCCCTGATGTCGCTGTCGCTGTTGCTGGGCGGCGGCTTGGATTTTGGCAAGCTGGCCGCTTGCGTGCTGGCCTTGTCGCTGTTGCTGGCGGGGTTTGCGTCGGTGGGGCTGTTCATCTCCGCGCTGGCGAACCAGCCCACGGTGGCGGCCATCAGCACTTTCGGCGCGTTGCTGTTGTTGTGGATCATCGACTGGAGCCGGGGCGGCGGCGGCGGGGTGTTTGAATGGCTGTCCATGCTGCACCACTACGACCGGCTGTTGAAGGGCTTGGTCAACACGGAGGATCTGGCCTATTTTCTGTTGTTCATCCTCGCCTTCCTGGTGTTGAGCGTCCACACCCTGGATAACGACCGTCTGCAAAAATGAAGATCAACGCCCGCAAACACCTTGAAATCCGCCTGCAAAACCTGGCGTTCACCTTGCTGTTACTGGCCGTGGCGGGACTGCTCGGCTGGCTGAGCACGCGCTATTCCGCCCAGTATGATTGGACGGCCGGCGGGCGGCACACCTTGTCCGAGGCCAGCGCCAAGGTGCTGGGGCTGTTCCAGGGGCCGGTGAAGATCACCGCCTACGCCCGCGAGGAAAAGGCGTTGCGCGAGCACATCGTCGAGCAGGTCGCCCGCTTCCAGCGGCATAAAAAAGATCTGAGCCTGTCCTTCGTTAACCCGGACACCCAGCCGGACCAGGCGCGCGAGCAGGGCGTCGTCGAGAAGGGGGAGATGCGCGTCGAATACCAGGGGCGCAGCGAGGCGGTCATGGAGCCTTCCGAGTCCGCCATCGCCAACGCGCTGCAGCGGCTGGCGCACAGCCAGGAGCAGCACATCGTGTTCCTGGAAGGCCACGGCGAGCGCTCGCCCAAAGGCCAGGCCAACCACGACCTGGGCCAGTTTGGCGAGGAGTTGGCGCGCAAGGGTATCAAGATTTCCCTGCTGAACCTGGCCGTCACGCCGGACATTCCCGACAACACCGATGTGCTGGTGCTGGACGGGCCGAGGGTCAATCTGTTGCCGGGCGAAGTCGCCAAGATCCAAGGCTACGTCAAGCGCGGCGGCAACCTGTGGTGGATGGCCGATCCCGGCGATTTGCACGGGCTTGCCCCCCTGGCCCAGCAACTCGGCTTGAAATTCCTGCCGGGCACGGTGGTCGACGCCTCGACCCAGTTGTTGGGCATCAACGATCCGACGTTCGCGCTGGTGGCCGAATACCCGCCGCATCCCATCACCCAGAATTTTTCGGCGATGACGGTGTTTCCGACCGCCGCGGCGCTGGAACCGGCCGGCGACAGCGAATTCGAGCGCACGCCCTTGTTGGACACGGCGCGGCGCTCGTGGACGGAGACCGGGCCTATCGAAGAGAAGATCAAGTTCGACGCCGGCCAAGGCGAGCATGAAGGGCCTTTGCACATCGGCTATGTGTTGACGCGGGATCTGCCCTCAAGCGCCGGGGGCAAGCCGGCGGAAGAGCCGAAAGCCGACGCCGACGAAACGCCCGGCCAGCGCGTCGTCGTCATTGGCGACGGCGACTTTCTCGCCAACACGTATCTGGGCAATGGCGGCAACTTGAACCTCGGGCTCAACATCATCCATTGGCTGAGCCGCAACGGCGAGTTCATCAACGTCCCGGCGAAGACGGCGGCGGACAAGACCCTCGCCTTGTCGAACATCGCCACGACGCTGATCGCGGCCGGCTTCCTGTTCCTGTTGCCCTTGGCGCTGTTCGGCAGCGGCGCTTACATCTGGTTCAAACGGCGGAGACGCTAATGATGAAGCCTAAATTATGGCTGAACTTCGGCCTGCTGGCCTTGCTGGCCGTGTTGGCCTGGGTGGCTTTGTATGAGCCCGGCAAGGAGCGGCCGAAAACAGTTTACTTGACTGATATAGACACAGGCGTTCTGGAGCGGTTTGAACTGGGCAACGGGGAAAAGCTGGTCTTCGAGAAGCAAAACGGCCAGTGGCGGCTGGCCGCGCCGTTTTCGGCCCCGGCCAACGAAATCCGCATCCGCCAGTTGCTCAACATCGCCAAGCTTGAAAGCCGTGCCCGCTATCCGCTGAAGCCGGAGGAGTTGGCCAAGTTTGAACTGGACAAGCCCAAGGCCGTGCTGACGTTGGGGCAGACCCGGCTGGTGTTCGGCGGTCTGGAGCCCATCGACATGCTGCGCTATGTGCAGGTCGGCGACACGCTGCACTTGGTCGCCGACGACTTCTCCCACCATCTCGCCGCCAAGGCGACGGACTATGTGGACAAGAAGCTGTTGCCCGAAGACGCCCAGATCAAAGAAATCGTGCTGCCGGGCCTTGCCGCCAAGCGGGGCGACAAAGGCCAGTGGACGCTGGAGCCACCAGGCGAGGCCGCCGCGATGGCCGAATTGGCGAATGCCTGGCAATCGGCCCGCGCCATCGAAATCCGGCGGCATGAGCAGCCGGCCTCGGGCGAGACGATCCGCCTGGTCTTGGGGCCAGGCCAGGCGGTGGAGTTCGTGATTGTCCAGCGCGAACCGGATCTGCTGCTCGTCCGCCCCGACTGGAAGTTGGAATACCTGGTGCCCGGCGAGGCGGGCAAGCGCCTGCTGGGCCTGCAAAAGCCCGGCGCGGACAATGACAATGACAAAGACCAAGACGACGAGGAGGATTCGGAGTCGGAATCGCCGCCGGAGCAAGCGCCCGGGGATGTGATGGATTACGATCCCAGCGAAGATGTGGACGTGGACGGGGAATAATGCCCGAACTGCCCGAAGTTGAAACCACTCGGCGCGGCATCGAGCCTTTCGTGCTGGGCCGGGCCGTGGTCGGCGTGACCGTCCGCCAGCGGCAATTGCGCTGGCCCGTGCCTGAGGATTTGGCTGAAAAGCTGCAAGCCAAGACGATCCGCCGCCTGGCGCGGCGCGGCAAATACCTGCTGTTCGGCGTGGACGGCGGGACGCTGATCGCCCACCTGGGCATGTCCGGGAGCTTGCGCATCGCCGAGGCGGATTCGGTGCTTAAAAAACACGACCATGTCGATATTCTGTTCGAGGGCGGCGTTTGCCTGCGCTACCACGATCCGCGCCGCTTCGGCTGCCTGCTGTGGGCGGAGGGCGACCCCGCGGCCCATCCTTTGCTGGCGGAGCTGGGGCCGGAGCCTTTCGATTTGAGCTTCACCGGCGAGTATCTGCATGAGGCCGCGCACGCCAGAAAAACGCCGGTGAAAGCCTTCATCATGGACAGCCACCTGGTGGTCGGCGTCGGCAACATCTACGCCAACGAGTCCTTGTTCCGCGCTCGTATCGACCCCCGGCGCGCCGCCGGCAGGATTGGGCTGGAACGCTACGCCGAGTTGGCGAGGCAAATCCAGGAGGTGCTGCGGCAGGCCATCGTCCAGGGCGGCACCACGCTGCGGGACTTCGTCAATGCCAGCGGCAAGCCCGGCTATTTCCAGCAAACCCTGGCCGTCTATGGCCGCGAAGGGCTGCCCTGCGTCCTCTGCGCCGAGCCGCTGCGGTCTGTCCGCCTGGGCCAGCGCGCCACCGTCTACTGCCCGCGCTGCCAGCGCTGAGCGCGCGCCACGGCGGCATCGGCGGGCCCTAAGCCCGCCCTACTGCTTGTCGCGGCTGGCCAAGTCGAAATAAGTCCGAAAAAACCCCACGGCGGAATAGATCAGCACGGCGTATAAAATCCACTCTTGGATGGAGACGCTGCTGGGGTCGTCGTCCAGAAAGACGATCCCCACCGTCGAGACGAGGGCCAAGGCGAAATAGTTGTACATGGTTTTTCCCCGTCTGTTGGAGGGCTAGTTGTGGGTGGTGCCAACGCCCAGGTCTTGGATGACGGGGGCGGAGTTGGTGCTTTGCTCGCTCAGGCCGGTCAAGCGGCGGCGGAATTCGTTGGTCACGGCGGAGACGTCCTGCTTTTTGGCGACCACGCGCGGCGTCAACAAGACCACCAGTTCCGTGCGCTCCATGTTTTTGTTGGTGCTGCCGAACAGCACGCCCAGCCAAGGGATTTGGTTGAGATAAGGGATGCCGTTTTGGGTGTTGTCGGCTTTGTTGCTGATTAAGCCGCCCAAGGCCAGCGTGTCGCCGCCGGTCACCGCCACCTGGCTTTGGATTTTCCGCTGGGAAAACTTGAAGGTGCTGACGCCGCCCACCGTTGTCGGGATCGGCGTGCTGATTTCCTGGACGATCTCCATAATCACCAGGCCGCCGGCGTTGACCCTGGGCTTCACCTTCAAGGTCACGCCGCTGTCCTGGTACTGGATGGTGCTGGTCACGTAGGGGTTGCCGGTGGCTCCGGAATTGAGGTTGGTTGACGTGCCGGTCGGCGTCGGCACCCGGTCGCCGACGTTGATATTGGCTTCCTGGTTGTTCAGCACCATCAACGACGGCGAGGAAATGACGTTGATCTTGTTGTCGGCGGCCAGCGCGGTGACCAGCAGTTTGATGTTGTTGCCGGCCAAGGCATAGGCGAACCCGCCCGTTGAGGCGGAGGCGGCGGCCGCCGCCGCGTCGACCAGCGCGTTGGCGTCAGAATGTGTCGTCAGCGCGGTCGCCGACTCGGCATGCGAGAACAGCCATTGCACGCCATACTGCAAAGACCCGGTCAAGCTGACCTCGACAATCGTCGCGTCGATCAACACCTGCAAGGGGATGACGTCCAGTTGCTTGATGACCGCCTCGATGTCCCGGTATTCCTGCGCCTTGGCGACGATGATCAAGGCGTTGTTGTTCGGGTCGGCGACGATTTTCATGTTGTTGCCCAAATTGACCGCCGCCGAGCTTCGGCTTCTGCCTTGGCCTGAGCTTCCCGAGCTTCCGCCGAAGCCGCCGCCGGACGAGCCGCCGGAGCCGAACGAGGAGCCCGATGTCCCGCCGCTGCCGCTGCCGCTGCTGCTGCCGCCGAAGCCGGACGAAGACGTGCCGCCCAGGCCGGATGACGATGACGTGCCGCCCATGCCGGACGAGGACGAGCCGCCGAAGCCGGACGAAGATCCGTTGGTGCCTGATGAAGGCGAGCTGCCGAAGCCGGACGAGGAGGAGCCGCCGAAGCCTGAGGAAGACGAGCCGCCGAAGCCGGACGAGGACGAGCCCCCCGTGCCGCCGCTGGCGCCGGGATAGGTTCCTCCGCCGCTGATGGAGCCGCCGCTCAGCCCCGGCGCCAGCGAGGCGCCGGGCGTCCGGTTGCCGTTTTGGCCCTGGCCGAAAATATTGCTCAGGGTGTTGGCCAACTCCAGCGCGTCCACGTTCTGCACATGGTAGACGTGCATATTGCTGGTCTTGGCGGTGTTGTAGCGGTCCAGCCGTTCGACCCAGGACTGTACTTCGTCCAGGTAGCGCGGCTGCGGCGTCACCACCAGGATGGCTTGCAGCCGTTCAATCGGCATGATGCGGAACATGCCGGTCAAAGGCCCCTTGCCGCTGACAGTCAGCAGCTTGTCCAGCTCCTCGGCGACCGTCCCGGCCTCGACGTTTTTCAGCGGAAACAGCCCCACCGACATGCCGCGCATGAAATCGACATCGAAAATGCGGATGGTCTCCAGCACGCTTTCCAACTCGTCCGGCGTGCCGGCCAGCAACAGCAGGTTTCTGGACTCGTCGGCCCGGACGACCGACTTCGGCGGCATCAAGGGCTCGATCACTTTCTGCATTTCCGCGACGCCGACATAGCGCAGCGGCACCACGCGCAACTGGAAGCCCGGCTGCGTGGTTTGCCCGGCCCCCAGCCGGGTGGACGGGGCGCTGACCGTGCCGCTGGCTTCGGGCTCGATGCGGTACAGCGCATGCTCGTGGATTAGCACTGCGCCGTTGGTCTTCAGCAGCATCTCCAAGGTCGGGATCATCTCGTCCTCGGCGAGCGGGCGGGTGGTTTGCAGGCTGACTTTGCCGGTCACCTTCGGGCTGATGACGTAATTGACCTTCAAGGTGTCGCCGAGGATGACCTTGACCACTTCGGACAAGTCGGCGTCGTCGAAATTCAGCGTGTACTTCCCCTCCTTCGCGTGGAAGGCCGGTTTGGCGGATCTTTCCGCCGCGGCGTCGGGCGAGCCGAGCAGCACGCCCGAGGGCGGGTAGATTTCGACCTGGGTGGCGCCCCGGTTTTCGACTTTGACCTCGGAGACGGCAGGCTCTTCCTGTGCCTTCTTGTCTTGCACGGCCAGGACGGGCGGCGGGGGGCGCTTGTCCAGTCCCTTCGGCCCTAGGGATTCACACCCGGACAATAAGACGAGCGCCAGCGCCAAGGCGGCCCCGGCCCGCCTGCCGGGAAAACCCGCTGCCGCAAGAGGAGACGCTTTATTGTTCATTCGGAATTTCTTCGACTGGTTCGGGCGGGGCAATAGTTTCATCGACTGCGTCATTGGGAATGGGTTGTTCGGGCTCAACGGGCTCATCGGGGTTGACAGGGGGCGGATTGCCTCCGAAAGGCGGAGGTATCGGCGGCTGGCCGGGAAACGGGCCGGCCGGGGGCGGCACGCCGGCCGGGTTGGCTGGGAAATGTGGTTTTTTGGGCTTGGTTTTCAGCAGCTTCAGCTCCTCGCGGTTGCCGTCCTGCTCCATGATGGCCTTGTCCGCCAGGATCTCGGCCACCTTCCAGCCGCCCAGCGATTCGTTTTTGCGCAGGCGCTTGTATTTCCCCTGGGCGTCGACGAACAGGCCCAGGGTTTGACCCGGCGCGAAGACGACGCCCATGAGCTTGGCCGTCAGCGGCAGATGCGGCGCAGGGGGCGCGTCAGCCATCGCCACCTCCACTTCGCCCGGCCTTCGGCCTTCCATGAACAAAGGGCGCTCGACCGTCGCGCTGTAATTGTCCAGCCCGGGCAAGCCGTCTTGCTGGTTTTCCGGGGCCGGGGCCTGCAAATGGACTTCCACTTTGGCGGCTAGCCGGTTTTTCAGATCCCGTTCCTTGGCCCGGTAATGCGACCATTGCCAGACCAGGACCAGCGCCAGCAGGCCGGCGCCGGCGAGCAAGGCCAGGGCCAGGCCGTAATCGCGATAGCGTTTGGACATCGCTCACCCTCCCCGCATATAGCCGACGACGTCGAAATCGACGCTGAGCTTGTCTGCCGCCTTGGGCGGCTTGCGGCCGGGAAATTGCGGTTGCATATTGCGTATCGGCCTGATGTTGAGGTTTTCCACGAACAGGATGGGGTGGCCCGATTCAAACGCATGCAGCACGTCGCGCAGCATCTGGGTGCTGCCGGTCATGCGCAGCTTGACGGCGACGCGGGTGAATTGTTCCTCCTTGCGCTCGGGAATGACCTGGGTGCTGATCAATTCCCCGCCGGCCCGGTTTACCGCCTCCTTGATCAGTGTTTGCAAGTCGGCGGAGGCCAGCGCCGCCGTATCCCTGGAAATCAGGCGGCCCTCGGTCTGGCCTTGTTTTTTGATCTCTTCCAGGCGGCCTAGCCAATAGTCTTTTTCCGCCGCGGTCTTGCGCAGTTTTTGCAACTTGAACTCCAACTCCTCAATGCGTTCGGAGTAGCCGCCGTTGATGGCCAGCAAGGGGGCCGCCAGCCCTAGATAGGCGGCCAGCACCGCCACGAACAGCAGTGCCAGCGCCGAAACCCTGGATTTATTCAGCCGGTTTTTCAGAATGCCTCCCGTTGACCACCTCGCTGGCGATTTGAAAACGTTCCTGCCCATTGCTGATATCCTTGGTGACTGGCGAAACGAAGCTGGTGTTTTTGAAATAGGGCGAGGCCTCCATCAACTCGATCAGCGTCGACGCGGCGGGGGACTGGCCCTGGATGATGACTTTGCGCTCGCGGTATTGCAGGCCGTTCAGCGAAGTCTGGTCGGGAATCACCTTGCTAAGTTCCTCCAGCATGTCGACCATGGCGGGCTCCTGGCGTTTTTTCTGCGCCAGGAAGCCGTTTTCAGTGGCCAGCTTTTCCGCGTCCTCGCGCAATGCCTGGACTTCCAGCGCGACTTTGCCCGCCGCCTTGACTTCGCGCTGCAAGCTGTCCAGCAGGCTCCGATTTTTCAAGATGGGCAGGCCCGCCACGGCGAGCGCCAGGAAAAACAACAGTATGGCCGAGGCGAGGGTGAGGGCTTTCGGCAGCCGGCTTTTCGGCGAGCGGAACTTGTCCGGCAGCAAGTCATAGCCCGGCCCTTCGGCGCCGGCGGCCACGTCGACCCGTTCGGGCCTAAAACCCTGCGCGGCCAGCTCGTCCAAGATCAGATCCAGCGTGTGGCGCGGGGCCAGCGCCAGTTCGACGCGGATCTGCTTGGATTCCGCCAGGCGCTCCAGCACCCGGACATCGAAATAGACTTGGGCCGCTTTGAACGGCGTCAACCGGTCCATCTCGAATGCCGCGACCTGTTGCAGGTTTTCCTCGGCGACGGCCGGCAGTTTGAAGACTTTGACCAGGGATTGCCCCGGGCCCAGGCGCAAAACCAGTTCGGCCTCCTCCAGTTCGGGGTCGGCGGTGAACAGGCGCTCGCGCAAACCCGGCCCCGCCTCGTCCAGCCCCCATTGCCCCACGCCGCGGACGCCGGCCTCGTTCCAAAGCGCGGCGCTCAAGCCCGCGTCGGCGCGGGTCAGGATCAGCCGCGCGCGGCCTCCCCCTAAGAGTTTGCGCAGCCGCGTGGGTACCAGAAAAGCCAATTCCCCGCCCCACCAGCGGAGAAATTTCTCCAAGTCCAGATCAATCCGGGTGTCCAGTTTGAGCATGGGCGGGCTTACCGTGGCGAAGGGGGTTCGGAGCGGTTAGCCGGTCCGAAGATTTGCTGTTTCCAACTGACGAAGGCGAACGGCGCGCCGTTGCTGCGCGAGAACTGCCGCCGCATGACGGCCATCAGCCCGGCCCCGGAGCCGTCTTCCAATTGCGACTGGGCTTGGACGGTATAGGCGATGTCGGCGCTGCCGGCCAGTTGGATGCCGTTGGGCGGCAGGTTCAACGGCGGGGGCGGGGCGTTCGGCGGGCTCGCCCGGCGCAGGTTGATAAAGTCGGCGACGGTTTTGGGGTCGAGCCCGAACAGCAACTGCAAGGCCTCGGCGGACGCTTTTTGCGGGTTGATGCCATCTTGCCCGGAATAAATGGTCAGCAAGGGCTCCAGCTTTTTATACAGCGCGGGGCTTAGCCCTGACACCATCTGCAATTCCTCCAATGCCTGAAAATTCTTGTTTTGCGGAACATAGCCCTTGCCTTCCGCCTGGTAGTCTTTGGCCTCCGCGCCGTGCAGGCGCTTGAGGTCGTCGGCGTCGCGCCAATCCATGATCTTGTCAGTCAACGAGGCGGCCAGGTCGTCGTCGCCGACCAACTTGCCCAGCAAGGTGCGCAGTGTTTGCTCCGAGGCTGCGTTGATGTCGATCTTGCCGCCCTCGTCGAAGATGGTGAGTTCCACCTGGCCTCCGGGCAAGCTAGCCTGGTAGCTGAGCCCGTCGCTGCGCCAGCGCTTGGCGGGGTCGGGCAGGCTCAACATCAGCATGGCATAGTGTACGCCAGCGTCGGCCAAGGCCAAACCCCGGGCGCGGCTTTGGGCATTATTCACCAGCCCGGTGTTGCGTTGCGTGGACAAGGAAAAGCTCGCCGCCATGATGGTGAGCAGGGACACCATCCACAGCACCACGACCATGGCCACGCCTTGCTGCCTGCGCGCCGTCATTGGCCGGTCTCCGCGCGCGGGGCGATGAACATCGACGGCCAGGGCGGCTCGCCGCGCAGCGTGAGGTCGACCCGGATCAGCGACGGCAGGAAATCCTCCTTCCAGTCGTCCTGCCACCGCGACTCGCCCTCCACCTGGGTCTTCTTGTAATAGGCAAAACGCAGGCTGGCCACATTCTCCACGACCAGCAGATCCTCGATGGCGTCGCCCTCTGTTTTCTCGCCGGTGGAGAACGGGCGCATGGCCAGCTTCAGGTCGTTGCGCTCGCCTTCCTGCGCCAGATAAAGCCGGAATTTGTAGATTCCGCCCCGCACTTGCGGCGGCAGCGTGCCGACGTATTCCAGCAGCGTCGAGTCGCCGCGGAACATCAGCTTGGGGGGCGCGCCGACCTGGCTGGGATTGGTGGGCGTCTCAAACAACGGTTTGACATCGCTCAGGTGGGAGCGGAAAAAATTGTCCGCCACCAGCATGCGGGAGGAGCGCTCGGCCAGCCGCTCGCCCTGCTCCCAACTGTCCGCGCCGATGCGCATGCCGCCCATCAGCAAGGTCATCATGACCGCCAACAGCACCGTGGCGATCATGATCTCCATCAAAGTGAAGCCGGCCTGGGATTTCATCGCCTGGGGAATCCGCCGCCCGGGGGGGCGAAGCCGGTCTGGGTGTTGTTGCCGACCAGCCGCAAGGTGTTCAAGTTGAATGAGCGCAGCTCGCTGCCTTCGCCCCATTCCACCGCCACCTCCACCCAATAGGCGTTGAACGGCAGTTGTTCGGGCAAAGGCTCGCCGGGCGGTGTGAACGGCGTGACGCGTATGACCCAGCCGAACGGGGCTTCGTTGCCGCTGGTCTGCCCAAGCTGCAAAGGCGTCTCCACGCCGGCCTTGGCCAGCACCGACTCGGCCAGCACCACGGCGCGGGAATGCTCTTCGGCCAGCCCGGCCAGCCGGCCGTTGCCGCCGAAAATGCGCAGCAGCACGCCCAGGGACAGCGCCAGGATGGAAAAGGCGACCAGCACCTCCAGCAGAGAAAAGCCGCCTTGGCCGGCCGGCCTAGTGTTTGCCATTGGCTTCCTCGCGGACGGTGATATTGCCGGTCAGCCAATTGACGTCCACCAGCCGGGTCTTGCCGGCCCCTTCCAGCGTCACCCGCCCGCCGCTGGCCGAGCCGTCGGGATAAAACAGGATGCTGCCCTGGCCCTCCTCCGTCAGCACATCGGCGGTGAACAGGCTCAGCTTGACCGATTCCGGCAGGGTGTAGGGCTTGCGCCGCCCGGCCGTCCGGTAGAAATGCTGCTTCACATTCAACACGAATTCCGTCTCGCGGCCCTGGCTGAGCGCCTGGCCCCGTGTGTGGCGCAGCGCCGAGGCGACATCCTGCGTCGCCGCCCGCAACTGCATATTGACGATGGCAGGCTCCATGTTCGGCACCACCACCGCCGCCAGCACGGCGGCGATGACGAGCACCAGCATCATTTCGAGGAGGGTGAAGCCGGGAGCGGGCGGACTCGTGGCTGTTCGGGGAATGGACTTGCTCACTGGGCTCTATCGACAGCAGCAATCAATTGCAGCAGATCCAACCGGGGATGGTTGTCTAGGCGAAACACGGGATAGCCCCACTGGCTTGAGTTTGGCACCGGTATCGGCGTTTTCCTGGCGACGGTGCCTCTTCTTTCCAGGTTGCGCGGGGTAAAGCTGATGACGCCGCAAAATGTCCAGCTACCGCTCCAGTGCCTATGTAGCTTCAATAACTCAATCAACCAAGCCATCAGCAAACGGCTGCTGGCGATTTGTCGTTCGGCTTCGCCTTCATTGGTTGATTTCATATCCAAGGCGATGACATAGTTCCGTTCGTCACGTTGCATCACGATCAACGCGTCGCACACTTTGCGCACTCCTTTCATATCGGCTGCCCGGACAAAAGGCCAAGGATCGGCTTCGGGCTGATCCAGCGAAAAAGCAAAAGAGGGTCCACCGAGAAGCTCAATCTGATAGTTTTTTCCCTGCCTATTTTGATTTTTCGGCTCGGTTAAAACCCAAGCCGAGCCATTGCGCGGTAGCTGCCAGCCAGGATGGATAAGCTGTTCGAAACAGATTATCAAAGAACTCATCCTGCATCCTCTTCGGACTTGTCCCTGTACGTGTAATAAATGCCGTCGCTGGTGTCGTTCAGGTCATGGATGGTTTCGTCGAAGGTTGACGCTAAAATGCCCTCGTCCAGGGTAATGTCCATGGCTTTGATGGTGGACTGGTCAAACAAATGGCAAGCGACTTTTTCTGGATTTAATACTTCTTTTTGGCTGTAGCCAAAGCGCCGCATCAGTTCCGCCCGTTTCGGGTGGGGTTGATTGAGCATGATTAAGGAGTTGATTTCGCGCACAATATAATCGCTGTGGGTGCTGACGACCACGCGCAGGCCGGCGTTGACTAAGCGGGCCAGCAAGCGTGCAACGGCCCGCTGGTTGGCTGGGTGCAAATTCAATTCCGGCTCATCGATCATCAACGTGTCGCCGGGCTTGGCTTCGTGTTCCAAGTAAAACCATAAGCCGAACAGGCTCTTGACGGTCGAAGAAGACAGATGCAAGTCTAATTTTTCCCCGTCATTTTTTTCAGGCGTGAAAGATACGTTGCCATCAGAATCCACTGCATAATTTCCGCCTGCGATGACCTCTACTTGTCTGGCCAAGTCTTGACATTGACCCGATTTCCATTTTAGCAGTTCTGGGACTTTATTCAGCCAATCAATATAATCTGCAATCGGTCTGGCATAGTGTGATATATTTTCTAAACTGAAATCCGCTCTAGTCGAAGGGTGCAAAAGTGCTGTTCGTTTGTAGGCAAGTTCCTTGTAAAAAAGGTGTAAACCATTTCGCTCGGCGGGCATCAAAAAAACTCGCAGATCGTTCACCTCATACAATAAATAGCTTAGCAGAAATGATAGGTAACGATTGATACTAGCTGTTGTCTCGATGTGAAGTGGAATTTTTAGAATTGTAATTTGTAGCTTCGATTCTCCTGTGGGCTTAAGCAAGTGAAATGTATAATAGTTTTTAGAGCCTAGCGTCATTTGAAGATTAAAGTCGCGGTTTATGACAGATTGCACAAACGCTTCCCGACTAATTATCCAATCAAACTGACTGTTAGCAAACAAGGGTTCGGGAGCATTGAATATATCCGGCAAACGTTGTTTCATTCCTTGGTTAATAAGAGCCAGCACCTCATCGGCATGGGCTTCAAGCCATGTGCCAAAATCCCAAGAATAAATTCCTTTTTCCACCACTTCTTCAATCACATGGTCGATTTCCGGTAAAACAGGTGGCGCGCCAAACACTTCGCCCAAAAACCCATACAACGCATACATCGCCCACGTCTTGCCGGTGTTGTTCGGGCCGCACAAAAGCGTCAGCGGCTTCACTTCAAAGTCGCCGGACTTGATGCAGCCCAGGTTTTCAACATGAAAGCGCCACGAAGGCAGGGTGTTGCCTTCGCCGGCTTTAGTTTCTATTTGGGATTCCGCCACGCTTATTCCCAGCTTTTCACATCCGCGTCCTCACCCTCTCCACCCTCGGCGTTGTCTGCGCCCATGGTGAACACGTCGAATTTGCCGTGCTGGCCGGGAAAGGCGTAGTGGTAGGGGTTGTTCCAGGGGTCCATCGGGATTTTCTTCTTGCGCAGGTAAGGCCCGTTCCAGATTTTCGCGGTGCCCGGCGCTTCGATCAGCGCGTTGAGCCCTTCGTCGGTGGCCGGGTATTTGCCCACGTCCAGTTTGTACATGTCCAAGGCCGAGGCCAGCTCTTCGATTTGCAGGCGCGCCGCCTTGGATTTCGACTCGCCCAAGTGTTTGATGAGCTGCGGCCCGACCAGGCCGGCCAGCAGGCCCAGAATGGCAAGCACCACCAACAGTTCGATCAGGGTGAAACCGCCGGAGCGGCGGACATTAGCAGTGTCGTTTCGCATAAGTTTTCGTTTGGGTTGAGGGTTGCACAGCGGCAGGCCAGCGGGGGAGGATCAAAACGCCAGGTCGTTCACGCTCAGGATGGCCATCAGAATGGAAATGATGATACCAGCAATCATGATGCCTAGCCCCACGATCAGCACCGGCTCCAACAGGGCCAGCATGCGTGTGATGGCGGTCTTGACCTCCTTGTCATAGGTCGTGGCGACCCGGTCCAGCATCTGGTCCAGATGGCCCGACTCCTCGCCTAGCTTGACCATCTGGATCGCCAGCGTCGGAAACAGGCCTGATTCTATCAAGGGCGCGGACAATCCGCCGCCTTGTTTCAGGCTTTCCACCGCCAGGCCGATCTTTTCCGCGACCACCAGATTGTTCAAGGTGTCTTTGACGATGGTCAGCGCGGTCAGTAGCGGCACGCCGTTGCCGAGCAGGGTCGCCAGGGTGCGGCTGAAATTGGCCACGGTGATTTTCTTGATCAAATCGCCGAGCAAGGGCAGGGCGAGCAGGCGGCGGTCCCACACGTAGCGGCGGTCGCGGTCGGCGAATTGATAGCGAAAATAGCTGGTCACGCCGACGAATAACAGCGGCAAGGCCCACCAATAATCCTTCAGCGCCTGCGCCACACCGACCACGACCTGGGTGGGCAGCGGCAGCTCCTTGCCCGCGCTTTCAAACATCTCGGTGAACTGCGGCACGACGAAGGTCAGCAGCAGCAGCAGCGACGCCGCCGCCATCGTCACCAGGATGGCCGGGTAGATCATCGCCGTGGTCACGGTCTCGCGCAATTCCCGCGAGCGCTCCAGGTAGTCGGCCAACCGCTCCAACACCTGCTCCAACGCCCCGCCCGCCTCGCCGGCGCGGATCAGGTTCAGGTAAAACCGCGAGAACACGCCGTTTTGCCGCTCCAACGCGTCGGACAACTGCGCCCCGCCTTTGACCGCCTCCAGCACCTTGCCGATCATGGCGTTTAGATTGGGCTGGGTCTCGGTCAGTTCCAGCAACACGGTCAAAGCCCGATCCAGCGGCAGGCCGGCTTGGAGCAAGGTGAGCAACTCGTGGGTGAACAGCGCGATGTCTTTGCGCGACACGCCGGTTTTGCGCGCGCCGAAGCGCAGCCACGCGAACGGCTTGGACGAGGCCGGGGCGATTTTGATCGGCAGCAGGCCTTCGCTTTGCAATATTGCCAGCAAAGCGGCCTCGTCGGCAGCCTCGCGCTCGGCTTCCTGGGTTTCGCCTTCACGGTTGACGGCTTTGTAGAAATAGAGGGGCATTGGTATCCCGTAGTTTAGGGCTTGGAAATAACTTGCCAAGGACAGGTTGGCGGCATGGCGGACATTTCACAAAATTGGGCGCGAGGATCAACCACTCGCACGGTTTGCGCCAATTTTAGCCGCGCATGGCCGCGCTCTACGATGGGAGGATACAGTTTGGAAGGCTTCGCGGGCTGTTCCAGATGCAGTGCCACTCGGATTGTCAGTTTTGACACGGCTTCTTGGGCGAAGCGGTGGAGGGCAATTTCAGGTTTTCCTTTTGCCAAATACAAAAAAGCCAACGTGTCACGAACCTTTATGGCAATCTCGCGAAATAAATCTAGCGGTTTGTCGCGTCGGTTGATGCGATAATCCTTGGCCTCAATTAGCCACAATTCATCGCTGCTAGGGGAGAAGGCGGCAATATCGACGCTCTTGCTGTCGGCGAAACTCTGAAAATGCTTGCGGTAAAATCCCGTGTCGTCCAGTTTTTCGGCTTGCCAACCCTCTGGAAAAATGAACTCAAGCGATCTTTTTTCTCCTTCGATTATTCTGCACATGGGTTCAGCCGCTTTTTTCTGCTGCCTGGTAAAGCCACTCGTTATAGCGATCCGCTTGGTTGATTTCCATGTCCAAGGCGACAATCGGCTCGATTTGCTCCAAGCCGTCACCTGCATTGACTTGGACTCCGTCACCATCGTCAGATAGCGCGAAAAATTTTGCGGGTACGGGTTTGGTTGCGGCGGCTATGTGTAGTTGCAAGTCTAATTCTTTGAGCAAAAATAGGCTGTGGGTTGCCAGGTTGATTTGGATGCCCTTGCTGGCCAAGGCGACAAGCACTTGGGCCAGCTTGGCCATGAGTTTGGGGTTGAGGTTGGCTTCTGGCTCATCCCAAAACAGTGTCTCTCCTCGGCGCTGCAATACGTCGTGGCGCACCAGATACATCAATAGAGCCAGTTTGCGGTGTCCTTCCGCCATCATGGGCGTTTCCGTTATTGCTCCACGTTTCCCTTCAAAAACAAGCTTGGTTTGTGCTAATTTCAAAACTCCATCAAGATCGTTTTCCAAGTCAGCGAAAACCTCGCTGAACCAAGCGGGAAGGTTCTTTAACTCGGGTGAGTTAATGGCGTTTGCCAAGTCTCTATAGGTGGCATCTAAGCTAATTTTATAGCGATCAAACAGGCCGATCAGGCCGTCATAGAGGGAAACAATTTCTTTGCTTGGTATGAATATCGAATTCAATACATAAGCGTTGACTGGTGCGGCTTCGGGGATGGTTTTTAGATTGATCCCATTATTGGCAATGGCAAGATCCCACAGCAAGTCTTCAACAGCATGGCCGTAAGGGTAGGTTGGCCATGGATCTGCTTCGTCAGGCATTTTGAATTGGAGGGTGGGTATGAAGGCACCAATTTGTGCCGTTAGTCGGCATTCCGATGCTTCCCGCCTAATCAGGTTACTCAGCTCGCCAGGCAGAAACAGGCCGATTAGTCGCTCTTCAAAATATGCGTTTGCACGGTCTGTGGATAAGGCGCTTCGATTATTCATCAGATCCGACCAGGCGCGATTCAAGGCATACGCAATCTTAAGCACATGGGTCTTGCCCGTGCTATTCTCACCTATAAAAGCATTGATGCCGGGTGAAAACTCAAAGTGTGCCGACGGAAAAACCGTGAAATTTTTAAGCGCTAATGATTTCAGCATAGCTGGATCTATATGTCAGATTGGCATTTGGGATGCGTTAGTTATCCGAAGTCACCCGCATGACTTCCTCGATGGTAGTCAAGCCTAACACCGCCTTGCGCATGCCGTCCTCGTACATCGTCCGCATCCCCTCCTTCAACGCCAACTCCTCGATCTGCCGGGCCTGGGCGTGGGTCATCACCAGGCGGCGCAAATCGTCGGTCATGACCAGGAATTCGACAATCGCCAGCCGGCCTTTGTAGCCCAGCCCGTCGCAGCGCTCGCAGCCGACTGGGCGGGATAGCAGCACTTCGCCTCGGGGTTGGAAGCGGTCTAGCTTCAGTTCATAGACCATTTCCTGCAAGGCCGGATAGGTTTCGCGGCAGTGCTGGCACAGCCGACGCACCAGCCGTTGGCCGAGGATGCCGTTGACGGTGGAGGTGATGAGATAGTCTTCCAGGCCCATGTCCAGCAGCCGCGTCACGCCGCCGGCGGCGTCGTTGGTGTGCAGCGTGGACAACACCAAGTGGCCGGTCAGGGCGGATTGCACGGCGATGCGGGCGGTTTCCAGGTCGCGCATTTCGCCGATCATGATGACGTCCGGGTCTTGGCGGACGATGGAGCGCAGCGCCGAGGCGAAGGTCAGGCCGATCTGCGCCTTGGTCTGGATCTGGTTGACGCCTTCGAGCTGGTATTCCACCGGGTCTTCGACGGTGATGATTTTGCGCTCGGGGGTGTTGATCCGGTGCAGGGCGGTGTACAGGGTCGTGGATTTGCCGCTGCCGGTGGGGCCGGTGATGAGGATGATGCCGTGGGGCAGGGCCAGCACTTCCAGAAACCGGTCGAGGGCTTCGCCTTCAAAGCCCAGCGAGGCGAAGTCGAATTTGATGCTTTCCTTGTGCAGCAGGCGGATGACGACGCTCTCGCCGAACATCGTCGGCACGGTGGAGACGCGCAAGTCCAGCTCCTTGCCGACGACTTGCAGTTTGATGCGGCCGTCCTGCGGCAGGCGGCGCTCGGCGATGTTGAGCTTGGCCATGATTTTGATGCGCGAGATCACGGCGGCGGTGGAGCGCACCGGCGGGGCTTCGACTTCTTTCAGCACGCCGTCGACGCGGAAGCGGACTTTGAGCCGCTCTTCGAAGGGTTCGACATGGATATCCGAGGCTCGCGACTCCACCGCCCGCTGCATGATGAGGTTGACCATGCGGATCACCGGCGCTTCCGAGGCCAGATCTTTGAGGTGTTCGACGTCGGCCTCGTCGATTTCCTCGTCGCCGCCGAAATTGTCGACCAACTGGCCCATCAGGGTCTTGCCCGCGCCGAGTTGCTGGTCGATGGCCCGCTCGATTTCCGAGGGCAGGCCGACTTTGGGCAGCACCGGCTTTTCGCAGGCCAGGGCGAGGGCGTCCAGCAGGCTTTGCTCCAAGGGGTCGGCGACCGCGACCTCGAAGGCGTCGTCCTGGGCGGCCAGGCCGACGATGCGGTTTTCCTTGAGAAAGCGGGTGGCCACGGTGTCCGGCAAGGGCGAGGCTTCGGGGTAGTCGGCCGCGGCCACCAGGGGCAGGCCGCTGACTTCGGCCAGCGCCTCGGCCACGTCGCGTTCGGAAACGATGCCAAGCTTCATCAACAAAGCGGGCAGGGGCTGGTCGTCGGCCTGGGCGGCGAGGCGGCGGGCGCGGTTGATTTCGCTCTCCCGCGCCTTGCCCTTGCGCACCAGGCAGTCGGCGAACAGGCCGTAACAGTCGGCCGGCGGGGCTTCGCCCGCGCCGTTCGCGGCCGGGGCGGCAGTGAGGGGGTGGGTTGCCAAGGATGATTCCTGAACTAGGTCGGGCGGGCGTCGAATTTGCCCGCCGGAGCGGGATGGGTTAGCCATGATAAGGCTTCTGATATAACCCGCAAAGGGTGTCCAGGTCAACCGCCGACCGCGCTTCTCAGGGCAATCGCGCTTGTCGGGTGTTGGCGCGGCGGGGCGCATCGCGCCGATTTGGCCTAAAATCTAATGCGGAGCGAGGGGGTTTCATCCGGGTGGCGATGGGGCTAAAATGCGACGAAGCGGCTGTCGCTATTTGCCTCGCCGAGGCAAGCGGCATGGCGGGCCCCACCCTGACGGCGACATTGATTTTCTCCAGGCCGGGAGCCTATTCGCCGCGATCAAATCCCGGTCGGCCGCATCCAGCCATCCACCTTCTGCAAACCACCCCCCACGTGCCGAGCGAACTCATCTTAGTCGACCGCGTCGGCAAAAAATTCCACCGCACTCTCTCAGGCGCTTTCCTCCACGCATTGCGGTCCCTGGCTTGCAAGGCGTTGCGCCTTGAGCGCGGAGACGCCCTCGGCAAGGACGAGTTCTGGGCGTTGCGGGAGGTTTCTTTTGCCGTCCGGCGCGGTGAATGCCTGGGGGTGATCGGGCCTAACGGGGCGGGCAAAAGCACGCTGCTGAAACTCATCCATCGGCAATTCCGCCCCGACGCGGGGCGGATTCTGGCCCTGGGCCGGGTGAAATCGTTGATCGGCGTCGGTTCGGGCCTGCAGCCTTTGTTGAGCGGCCGGGAGAACATTCTCATCCAATGCCAGCAGATGGGCTTGGACAAGCGCGAGGCGGACGCGAAACTGGATGGGGTCGTCGCCTTCGCGGGGCTGGAGGAGGCCATCGACGCGCAGGTGAAGACTTATTCCGACGGCATGTGCGCCCGCCTGGAATTTGCCATCGCCACCAGCGTCCAGGCGGATATTTTGCTGGTGGACGAGGTTCTGGCGGTGGGTGACATCGCGTTTCAAATCCGCGCGCTGGACCGGCTCAACGAGCTTAAGCGCGGCGGCGCGGCCATTGTCTTCGTGTCCCATTCGGAGATGAACGTCCTCCATGTCGCCGACCGTTGCCTCCTGCTGTTCAACGGCCGCCAGATCGCCCTTGGCGGGCCGGACGCCTTGTTCCAAAAATATTACGAGTCGGTCGGCTATCTCAATCACCGCCTGCGGCCCTTGGGCGCGATCACGCGCGCCCTGGACGATCTGGCCGGCGAGTTGGCGGTCAAGGGGCTGCGTGTGGACGCGGCGGCCGGGGGTGGCCAGCGTGTGCGGACGGGGGAAGGGCTGGCTCTAGTGTTGGGGTACGAGGCGAAAAGCGAAATTTCTGCCGCTATCCTATACTTACAATTCTGGAATGCCGCTGACGTGCTGGTCGCCTCAATCGACTCGGGGCTGGCGAAAACGCAATTCCGGTTGGCGGCGGGCGAAGGCGAGATTTCGGTGCGCATCCCTTTCTTTTCATTGGCACCGGGATACTATCGTCTCGCCGCCGGCTTCACTGTCAATGGGCAGTGGAAGGCTTATGGCGGACGCCTGTTGGAGATGTATGCCGTGCGCGATGAAATGGCCGTCTACAGCGGGCTGGCAACCATGGAGGCTGTTTTTGAAAGCGGCAATTTGTCGGTTAGGCGGTAGTTTGTCGGGCTTAGGCGACAGTTGCCGATAGCGGAAATTGCGGCTAAGCTGATTGACTGTCGGGCTTAAGCGACGGTTATCGAGGGGGTGCGGTCAAGCGGTAAACGATATTGACAAACCCTGAAAAAAGGCGTAGATAGGCGGCGACAGCACCGCACTTTTTGGTCACCATTCATTTGAGGAAATTTTACCATGTCTAAATTAGCAAGCGCGTCGGGCGCAGGCGACGATAATAGCAATTACAGCGGTGCCCCCTACGGCGGAGGGGTGGGGAGCGATGCTGGAGCCCTGCAAATTGGTGCCATTGGTGCCGCTGTTCCGATTATTACAGGAACTACAGGAAATGACTCCCTAGATGGCACGACAGCCAGCGATATCATTTACGGCTTGGCCGGCAACGATACTATAAACGGTGGGCTGGGCGCCGACACGATGATTGGCGGCTTGGGCAATGACATCTACATCGTCGATAACACCGGGGATGTCGTCATCGAAGAGGCGGGCGAGGGAACCGACACTGTCAATAGCAGCGTGAGCTATACCCTGTCTCCGGATATTGAAAACCTGAATTTGACTGGCACTGCCAACATTAATGCCACAGGTAATGATCAGGGCGATGGATTATCGGGCAACAGCGGCAATAACATTTTGACGGGCGGCGCGGGTAACGACACGATTAGTGGCAACGGCGGCACCGACACGCTGTATGGCGGCGGCGGCAATGACAAGTTGAGTATTAGCGGCAGCGGTGCCAACTTTTTATATGGCGGCGTCGGCACCGACACCTTGATCGCCTCTGCCGGCACGGGTGCCAACACCTTGGACGGCGGAACTGGAGCCGATGCCATGACCGGCGGTTCAGGGAACGACACCTTCATTGTGGACAACACCGGCGACACAGTGACAGAGGGTTTGAACAAGGGCACGGACACGGTACTGAGTTCGGTCAACTACACCCTGCCTGCCAACGTCGAAAACCTGACCTTGACCGGGTCGGCGGACATCAATGCCACCGGCAACGCCACGGGAAGCAACACGCTGACCGGCAACGATGGCAATAACACCCTGGATGACAGCAGCAGCACCGCCGCCGTCGCGTTGTATGGCGGCGCCGGCGCCGACATCCTGAAAGGTGGCGCGGGCAACGACATTCTGGATGGCGGGACGGGCAACGACAGCTTGATCGGCGGGGCCGGCAATGACAGCTATTATGTGAACAACCCCGGCGACACGATCACCGAGGCGTCCAGCGGCGGCACTGACCAGGTGTTCAGCTCGGCGTCTTACACGCTGCCCGATAATGTCGAGATACTGACTTTGACGGGCACGGCTTATCGCGGCACGGCGAACAATCAAGGCGCCACCGTTATTGGCAATGCCGGCGTCAACCTGCTGGTCGGCGGCACGGGCAACGACTATCTGGACGGCGGCGCGGGTGTTGACAGCCTGTCTGGCGGATTAGGGAATGACACGTATGTCGTGGACAATTCCCAAGACACGGTGACCGAGGCAAGCAGCGGAGGCACGGACACGGTGTTGAGTTCGATCACCTACACGCTGGGGGCGAACCTTGAGAATCTGACCCTGACGGGAACTTCGGCCATCAACGGCACCGGCAATGACGGCGGCAACGTCCTGACTGGCAACGCCGCCGTCAACACACTGACCGGCGGCGCGGGTGCCGACAAACTGGACGGCGGTGCCGGGGCCGACATCCTGATCGGCAAGGGCGGCGATGATACCTACATAGTGGACAATGTCGGCGATGTGGTATCGGAGAACGCCAGCGGAGGCACGGACATCGTGCAGAGTTCGGTCACCTATACGTTGTCGGCGAGCGTCGAGAACTTGACCTTGACCGGTACGGCAGCCATCAATGGCACAGGCAATAGCACCAGCGACACGGGTGGCAATGTCCTGACCGGCAATGACGCGGCCAACACCTTGACGGGCGGCAGCGGAGCCGACACGCTGATCGGCAATGGCGGGGCTGACACGCTGATCGGTGGCAGCGGTGCCGATTCTCTGTCGGGCGGGCTGGGCAACGACACCTATGGCGTGGACAATACCGGCGACACGATCACTGAAGCCGCCAGCGGCGGCACCGACACGGTGCAGAGTTCGGTCGATTACACGCTGTCGGCGAATGTCGAAAACCTGACCTTGACCGGAAGCGGGAATATCAGTGGCACGGCCAATGGCACCAGCAACAGCATCCTCGTCGGCAACAGCGGCAACAATCAACTGAGCGACGGCGGCGGCGGTAGCGACTCGATGTCGGGCGGGCTGGGCAACGACACCTACGTCGTGAACACCTCGGGCGACACGATCACGGAAGCCGCCAGCGCGGGCACCGACACGGTGCAAAGCTCGTTGAATTTCACCTTGCCTATAAACGTCGAAAACCTGGTCTTGACCGGGTCGGCGCTGAACGGCACCGGCAACATCCAAAGCAACGTCATTACCGGCAATGGCAACAACAACACGCTGAATGACGGCGGCATCGGCGGTAGCGACTCGTTGATCGGCGGGGATGGCAATGACACCTACGTGGTGAACAACACCGGCGACACGGTCACGGAAAACGCCAGCGAAGGCACCGACATTGTGCAGAGTTCGGTTAACTACACCCTATCGGCGAATGTCGAAAATCTGACCTTGACGGGGACGGCGGTCAGCGGCACCGGCAACAGCCTGAGCAATATCATTACCGGCAACGCCAGCAATAACCTTCTCAACGACGGCGGCGTCGTCGGTAGTGACTCGTTGATTGGCGGGCTGGGCGACGACACCTACATCGTCAACAACACTGGCGACACGATCACAGAAAACGCCAGCGGCGGCACTGACGTGGTGCAAAGCTCGGTGAGCTACACCCTGCCTGGAAACGTCGAAAACTTGACCTTGACCGGGTCGGCGGTTATCGACGGCACCGGCAACAACCTGAGCAATATCATTACCGGCAATGCCAGCAACAACACGTTGAGCGATGGCGGCGCAGGTGGTAGCGACTCGTTGATCGGCGGGGCGGGCAATGACACTTACATTGTCAACAACACCGGCGACACGGTCACGGAAGCCGCCACGGCGGGTACCGACCTGGTGCAAAGCTCGGTGAGCTACACCCTGTCTGCGAACGTTGAAAACCTGACGCTGACCGCGACGGCGATTAGCGGCACCGGCAACAGCCTGAGCAACATTATTAACGGCAACGCCAGCAATAACAGCCTGAGCGATGGCGGCGTCGGCGGTAGCGACTCGTTGATCGGCGGGGCCGGCGACGACACCTACACGGTCAACAACACCGGCGACACGATCACGGAAAACGCCAGCCAGGGCACTGACACGGTGCTGAGTTCGGTCAATTACACCCTGCCGGCGAACGTCGAAAACTTGACCTTGACGGGGGCGTTGGGCCTTAGCGGCACGGGCAATGGTGTTGACAGCGGCACGCTCACCGGCAACGGCGGCAACAACAGCCTGTCTGACGGGGTCACGGGCGCTTCCGTGAGTTCTGTGGCCGATGCCCTGTTGGGTGGTCTGGGCAACGACACTTACTTCGTGAACAGCTCGGGCGACACGGTCACGGAGGCTGCCAACGCGGGCACCGACAAGGTCGTCAGCTCGGTGAACTTCACCTTGCCGGCGAATGTTGAAAACCTGACGCTGACCACGGCTTTGACCGGCACGCAGGATTTGACCGGCACCGGCAACAGCCTGAGCAACATCCTCGTCGGCAATGGGGGCAACAACCTCCTGAGCGACGGCGGCGTCGGCGGCAACGACTCGTTGTCGGGTGGGCTGGGCGATGACACCTACGTCGTCAACAACACCGGCGACACGATCACGGAAGCCGCCACGGCGGGCACCGACCTGGTGCAAAGCTCGGTGAGCTATACCTTGTCTGCGAACGTCGAGAACCTGACCCTGATCGGGACGGCGGCCAATGGCACCGGCAACGCCCTCCCCAACGTTATCACTGGCGACACCGCGGATAATATCCTGAGTGACGGTGGAGCAGGCGGTAGCGACTCGTTGATCGGCGGGCTGGGTAACGATACCTATGTCGTGGCCAACACGGGTGACACCATCACGGAAACCGGCAGCGGCACCGACGTGGTGCAAAGCTCGGTGAGCTTCACCTTGTTCGCGAATGTCGAGAAGTTGCAACTGACGGGCACGGGGAACACGACGGCCACGGCTTTTGCCGGCGGCGACGCCACCCTGGTGGGCAACACCGGCAATAACATCCTGTCTGACGGCGGCCCCGATGGCAGCAGCCATGTCGGAACCGATTCGATGTCAGGCGGGGCGGGCAGCGACACCTACGTCGTGAACAACGTGGCGGACACGATCACAGAAAGCGCCAACGCGGGCACTGACACGGTGCAAAGCTCGGTGACCTACACGCTGCCTGCGAACGTCGAAAACCTGAGCCTGCAAGGGTCTGGCAACATCGACGGCACCGGCAACACCCTCAGCAACATTCTGGTCGGCAATAGCGGCAATAACACGCTGACGGACGGCGGCGGCACCGGCATTGACTCGCTATCGGGCGGGCTGGGTGACGACACCTACTTCGTCAACAACGTGGGCGACACGATCACGGAAGGTGCCACCGCGGGCAACGACACGGTCAACAGCACGGTGACCTACACCTTGTCGTCGAACATCGAAACCTTGAACTTGACCGGAACGGCGAACATCAACGGCACGGGCAACAACGACGGCGACGCCCTCAACGGCAACACCGGCAACAACGTGCTGACCGGCGGCACGGGTAACGATACGCTGTTCGGCAATGCGGGCGCCGACACGCTGACCGGCGGAACAGGTAATGACACGTTCGTTTACACGAGTGCGACCGACACCGGTATTGGCCCGGGCTCGACAGGCCATGATGTCATCACCGACTTTGCGAGCGGTGATAAGATCGACATCAGCCATCTGGCTAATAATAGTGCTGGTCAAGGTGGTTGGACGTTCAGTACCAACAACCTCACCGGCGTGGCCAACCAAGTGGCGTATGACGCGCCTGACCATTTGATCGTGTTCGACCAAAACGGCGACGGTGTGAAGGATTTTGAAATCCAGTTGACTGGCGTCACGACGCTGGCGGCTAGCGATTTCATTCTCGCTTAACAGCCGACGGAACGGATCGGGGGAGGCGGGCTTGCCTGCCTCCCCCTTCTATCCTTGAAATCTTATGTCACTTCCGGCCATCCCCGTGGCTGGATGGTTCCGGGGTGATAATATCCGGCCTCAGCCAGCCAGTGGCTTAGTCGGCCGCTCGAATAATGCGAGCCTGCCGCCCATCCTCAGGCAGTCCCGCCAACACGTTGCGGAAAACTCGATGGAAACGACGCCGCAGGTGGGCACATTCTCAATGCCTGCCCCGGTCAAACGGTTGGCCAGATCGGTCAGATCCGGGTTGTGCCCGACCAGAAACACCCGTTCCCAACGATCCTCAAATCCTGAAATTAACTCGATGAGGGCGTCCAAGCCCTGCTCATAGATTTCTTCGCGGATGTCGATTTGCTTTTTTGAAATTCCAAGTTCCTCCGCGATCAATTTTGTTGTTTTAAGCGCCCGTTTAGCCGGGCTCGAAAATACCGCGTCCGGGAGCAAGCCTTTTTCTTTTAGCAGGCGGCCCATTTGCGGGGCGTCTCTTTTGCCGCGTTTGTTCAGGGAGCGTTCCTTGTCGCTCAGTGACGCATCGTTCCAACTGGATTTCGCATGGCGGATCAACAACAGATTTTTCATGGCGGGGATTCTAAGGTCTTGTGGACAATTCCACATAAGCATACCAAGCGAATCAATTTTAATCACTGTTCGCCTTTTTAACCGCCGTTCGCCCTGAGCCTGTCGAAGGGCGGGCTTCGACAAGCTCAGCCCGAACGGAATTCAAAGAGGTTTTGCCTGAACACTTGGTTTAAACCGCCCAGGTTCCCGCCGGGCGCCGTTGGCAAAACCATGCCCTGGCCTGGCCTGGCTTGGGCTGTCTTTGGCCCAGAGTGTTTTATGGCGGTTTAATCTGGCGTTTGCTATACTGAAAACAGAGTAAACAGCTTGGACAATCTAAAGGTAATTCTATTTCTCCGCTGTTTGGTCGTCGCTTCCCGGTCAGGGTCGCGAAGTCCATTCCATCGGTGGCAGTCAGGAAAACGTCTTCCCCATTTTAGAGAGATCGCCGTTGACGGCAGATCCCCCGTGACTTGGCGTAAAGCACGGAGGGCGTGCGCGAGGGCAAAAGATCCGGGCATATAGCCTGAGGGGGGCAAGCCGTGCTTTGACAGGCTGGCAGCCGGAAAGACGGCATCTTAATGGCAAAAAACCGGGGCAACCCCTAGTCAACCACCCGTGTCACACTACAGATAGCCGCCTAAAGGTGCGCAAGCTGGTCTGTGGCATTTATCAATGATCAACAAAGGACGCAACAATGGCCACTTACGATTTCAGCACTTTGCATGATGGCGATGTCTTGGTTTTTAAGCCAACCCAGGACATTTTAAAGTTTAATCTGATAGGCAATACTAGCGCCAAATACCAGGCGACCAGTGTGGTCGTCAGCCAGACTGCCGCAGGCTTGGTGCTAACGTATCCGGATTCGACGGCAGTGTCAGGTTTCAAGACCATTACTTTGGCTGGCATGTCGCTTGACCAGATCGCCAGCTCAGGCCGGGATGGCAGTGGCAACCCAACCTTTGCCAATATTATCTTTGGGGATTTCGCGTCACAAAATGGAGTTTTATTTGTCGGCGATGACAACGCCACGACCCATGATCCCCATGGTATTAGCGGCCCTGACTATGGCACTTTCCATCTCATCGGCACCAGTTTTAACGACCAGTTGGTCGCCTTGGGCCTGGCTGGCACGACGGATACGCTGGACGGCCGCGATGGCGATGACTTGTTGACCGGCGGGGCCGGCAATGACAACTTGTATGGCGGCAACGGCAATGATACGCTGTACGGCGGCAAGGGTGATGACCGGCTGGAAGGCGAGGCCGGCGCGGATAAATTGTACGGCGGTGATGGCAACGATTTATTGGACGGTGGCGCCCTCGCTGACTATATGAATGGAGGCAATGGCAATGATACTTATATTGTAGACAATGTCGGTGACCAGGTATTCGAGGACACGGCCGCCGATCCGGCCGTAGGTGGGGTCGATAAGGTGGTTTCCAGTATCACATACACCTTGCCGGGCGCTGTCGAAAACTTGACGCTGGCAGATCAGCCGCTGCCTCAGCCTACTTCCACGATCAACGACATCAATGGCACTGGCAACACGCTCAACAACGTCATCATCGGCAACTCGGGCTTTAATGTGATAGACGGTGGTGCCGGTGCCGATACGATGCAAGGACTTGCAATCCCCAACCCCAACGCCAAGCCCACCGACAATCAATATTATGCCGATGGCGACGACACATATATTGTTGACAATGTCAACGATAAAGTAGTTGAGTACAGCAATGTCAACAATCCCGCCAATGATGGCAAGGCCCCTAATCCCTATATCCTGGTAGACTGGATCGATACGATTAAATCCAGTGTCAGTTACACGCTGCCCGCCTACACCGAAATTCTGCAACTGACCGGCACGGCCGATCTGAACGGCACCGGCAACTCGCTCGACAATGTCATCTACGCCAACGCTGGCAATAATGTGTTGGTTGGCGGCAGCGACACCCTTGCCAACCACACGGCCAACCCCGGTCTGGACGAGTATGGGGTTACCGTGCCGGGGGACACGGTTTCCTACCAGTTAGGCTCCATTGGCGGCGTCAACGTCAGTCTGGCCGTGACCACAGCCCAAGATACCGGCGGTTCCGGCGTCGATACCTTGAGTGGCTTTGAGAATCTGACCGGCAGCCCCTATAACGACACGCTGACCGGCAATGCCGGCCCCAACGTCCTTAACGGCGGCAGCGACCTCCGAAACTTCTCCGGAGACAGCGGCGCCGATGTGTTGACCGGCGGTGACGGCAACGACACCTATATCGTGGATGGCAACGACACGGTCGTCGAAACCAATGCCAACGCCGCGACCGGAGGGGTTGACTGGGTGGATACCTGGGTTGATTACCGCTTGCCGGCTAATGTCGAAGACCTGCGGATGCTGCCGCTCACCGGGGTTTACCCGCTCCCTAAAAGCTTTGACATCAATGGCACGGGCAATGCGTTAAACAATGTCATCATCGGCAATAACGTCAACAACAACGTGGGCGGCAACAACGTGCTGGATGGCGGGGCCGGGGCCGACTACCTCGTCGGCGGGACGGGCAATGATACCTATGTGGTGGACAATAATAGCACGGTTGCGACGCTGATAGTAAATGGCGGTCCCATAACCATCACCGGCGATACAATTTCAGAGGGGCTTAGCGCCGGCACGGATTGGGTGCAGAGTTCGGTGAGTTTTAACTTGCCGAGCAATGTCGAAAATCTGCAACTGACGGGTTCCACCAGTATCAACGCCACCGGCAACGAACTCAACAATATCCTGGGGGCTAACCGGGGAGACAATATCATCAACGGCGGCACCGGCACCGACACGGTTTCCTACCAGTATGGCGCGGGCAAGATTGTCGCTGGCCACTATGGCCCTGGCGTCCAAGTCGATCTGACCCTGCAAGGCGTGGGCGTGAAACAAGATACCGGCGGCTCAGGCATGGATACCCTGGTCAACATTAAAAATCTGATCGGCAGCAGTTATGACGATGTCATTAAGCCAGACAACGGCCCCAATGTTCTCGATGGTGGCCTAGGCAATGACACGGTTTCTTACGTCTATGCCAATGGCCCAGTGACGGTGAATCTGGCCGGGAATGCGCCGGGACAGCCCGGGGCGGCCACGGGTGGCGGCGGGGCCGACTCCCTGCTCAACTTTGAAAACGTGATTGGCGGCAAAAACGACGATGTTTTGCAAGGCACTATTGGCAACAATGTGCTGGATGGCGGGGCCGACGGTGTGGACACGGTCACGTATCAAAACACCGCCACCTACGGCGTCAATGTTAGTTTGGCCATCACCACCCAGCAGAATACCGGCGGTTCCGGTTTTGACACCCTGATCAGCATCGAAAACCTGACCGGTAGCCCGTATGATGACAAGCTCATCGGCAATGGCGGCAAGAATGTGCTGAATGGGGGAATCGGTGCGGACATTTTGACCGGCGGGAATGGCGACGACACTTATGTCATCGACAATCCCGGCGACCAGGTCGTCGAGACCAATGCCAACAGTGTGACCGGCGGCGTTGACACCGTGCAATCGACGATCAGCTACATATTGCCCGCCAATGTTGAAAACCTGCAACTGACGGGAAACACTAATTTTAATGGTGTCGGCAACTCGCTCAACAACATCCTGACGGGCAATACCGGCAATAATTTGCTTGACGGTGGGGTTGGTGCCGATTCCATGTCGGGCGGCACAGGGAATGATACCTATTTCGTGGATAATGTCGGCGATACGGTCACAGAGAATTCCGGTGCTGGCACGGACATGGTGCTGAGTTCGGTGTCTTTCACCTTGCCGACGAATGTCGAAAATCTTCAACTCACCGGCTCTGCCAATATCAGCGGCACCGGAAACGCGCTGGCCAACCTTATCTCCGGCAATACCGGGAACAACACGCTGGATGGCGGCGACGGCACCGACACGGTCTCCTACCAGTCCGGTGTGAAGGCCGGGGTGGGCGTCACGGTCAACCTGTTCTCGACCACGGCCCAGAATACGGGCGGCTCCGGCACCGACACCGTGCTCAACTTTGAAAACGTCATCGGCAGCCCCTACAACGACTCGCTGACGGGCAATGGTGGCAATAACTCAATCACGGGAGGCGCGGGCAAAGATACCCTGACGGGCGGCGCGGGGGCCGACACTTTCGTCTATACAGCGGCCAGCGATAGCCCTGCAGGTGCGGCGAACCGCGATGCCATCGTTAGCTTCTCCTCGCTGGAGAAAGACAAGATCGACATTAGCCAGTTCGATTCCAACCTGTCATCGAACGGAATACAGCATTGGACGCTTGTGAATGGCCCAACGACCGCGGGCGGCCAGATGAGCTTTAACTCCGCGACCCAGATCCTGTCGTTTGACCAGCAGACAGGCCCGAACAGCTTTACCGACCATAGCGTCGTGGCTGAGATCCAATTGACCGGCGTCCCGGTCTCGTCTTTATTGCCTTCCGACTTTATTTTAAGCTAAAGCGGTAACGGCAAGCGCCGAACAAGACCCGCCAGGGCAATCTGGCGGGTCTTTCGTTTTATAATAGCAGCCCAAACCAGGCTGCCCGGCAGCCGGTTTCTCTTTCAACCGCGCGAGCACCCCCCCATGGCAACGTCAACGACTTCACCCGACACATTAAAAAGCAAATCCGGCAAGCTGCTGCGCGAACTGTTCGCCTCCGGCAGGCCGCTGCTCTACCTCATGTCCGCCGAGGAGCAGCGCGTCGGCACGCTATTGTCCCTGGCCGCGCGGCAGTTTTTCAACCCGCCTGTGCCCTATTGGTCGTGGAGCCTGACCGAAGGTATGCAGTGCGCCGACGGCGCGAAGCCGGGCAAAGACACGCTCAACCCGCGCGCGGCGCTAGACTTCATCGCCGACCACCCGGGGCCTGGCGTGTTTCATCTCAAGGATTTCCACGAAGCCTTGCATGAGGCGGTCGTCGTCCGCCGCCTGCGCGACCTTTACACGCTGTGCCTGAACCAGGGCAAGTTCGTGGTCGTCTCCTCGCCCGTGCGCTTCATCCCCGAAGAGTTGAACCGCAATATCGTCTATGTCGAATTGAACGTGCCGGATTTCGTCGAGATCAGGGCGTTGCTTGAGGCGCGGGCTGCGGCCATTGCCGCCGCCGGCGGCACGGTCGACACCTCCGAGGCCACGCTGGTGCATATGACGCGGGCGCTGCAAGGGCTCACCCTCGACGAGGCGGATTTTGCCATCCGCCGCGCGGTGGCCGATACCCAGCGGCTGGGGCTGGAGTCGCTGCCCGTGCTGTTCGACGAGAAGCGTTTGTTGGTCAACCGCTCCGGGACGATCCAGTACATTGCCGACGGGGCTCAAATCGGGCGTGTCGGCGGCTTGGAGGTCATGAAGAAGTGGCTGCTGGAGCGCCGCCAGTTGTTCCAGAACCGCGACAGCATCGGCGCGGAAATGGTGCCGAAGGGGGTGCTGGTGATGGGGGTGTCCGGCTGCGGCAAAAGCCTGTCCGTGAAGGCCATCGCGTCCAGCTTCGAGTTGCCGCTCTACCGCATCGACATGACCGAGATTTTCTCCGGCAGGTACGGCACGCCGGAATGGGCGTTCGCGCGGGCATGCCGCACGATGGAAGAGATCGCCCCGGCGGTGGTGTGGTTCGACGAAATCGAGATGGGCATCACATCCGCCGAGTCTTCCGGCGAGCAGGGCCGCATCTTCGCGTTCTTCTTGACCTGGATGCAGGAGAAGACGCGCGGGCTGTTTGTGGCGGCCACCGCCAACCGCATTGACTTGCTGCCGGCGGAGATGATCCGCAAGGGCCGCTTCGACGAGGTGTTCTTCGTCGATCTGCCGAACGACGACGAGCGCGTGGAGATTTTCAAAATCCATTTGGACCGCCGCGGTGTGGACCCGGAGGCGTTCGGCGTCGAGCGCCTGACCCGCCTGACCAAGGGTTGGACGGGGGCCGAGGTCGAGCAGTGTGTGGTGTCCGCCATCACCCGGGCGAAGCTGGAGGAGCGGGAGCTCACGATGGAGGATTTGCTGCGCACGGCGGGGAAGATTGTGCCGCTGTCGAAGACGATGAAAGAGCAGGTCGACCATATCCGCAGTTGGGCCAGGGATCGCGCCGCGCCCGCCTCGATCAACGATTAACCGGCGTTATCCGGGGCGGGCGGCCTATTTTGCCGAGGACGCCCTGGGGAACGGCCAGGCGCGCACTTTGCGGAAGCCCGCGCCAGTCCATTCAAATAGCGCCGATTCGTTGACTACGGCGGGAATGCCGAGTGGGCTTGTCACCTCGTCGCGGCCGCCCAGGTGGTCCATGACCAGCAGGTGCGTCGCCTCGCCGGACTGGAACGTTGCCAGCGTGATGGGGCCTTTCCACCAGCAGCAAATGGCCAGGCCGCGGTCGCCGCGGCCAAACCGGTGCAGGTCGTGTCCGATGGAGTAATAGCTGAAGCCGTAGTCGAACGCTATCGTCGGCGCCACCCGGGCATTGGGCGGCAGGATTTCGGCAAGATCGTGGCCGACCATGCGGGCTTGCATCGGCCACACTTTCGCCAGCGCCGACAGCCGGTGGGGGCCTGCCAGCAGCACCGACAGCGGCAGCAGTGCTGCCAGGCCCAGCAGCAAGGGCTGCGACCAGCGCATGAGCGGCGTCGGCCAAGGCGCCCGCCGCAGCCAAATCAGCGCCGCCGAAACCGCCAGCATTCCCGCGTGGGGCGTGTAACGCCAATAGTCGGCGGCGATGCGGGCCTCTTCCGGGATCATCGCGCCGAGGTAGACGACGATCAGGAAGGCGTTGTAGCCGATCCACACCACGGCGGTCGCCACCGCCAGCATTTCCTCGGGGCTTTGCGGTGCCCGCAGCTTCCATAAGCCGGCCAGGGTCACCGTCCACATCAGCAGGTGGAAAAGCGGGTTCTGCGCCAGCTCGTAGCCCAGCGCATGCGCCATCGAGGGGATGGCGTCCCAGTTCCACAGGGCGGGTGGCTGGAAGGCCATCTCGCCGCCGGGAAGGTTGTGCGCGAGGTAGTGCCGCCACACCAGGAACACCGCCGCGGCGGGCAGCACCATGGGCGGCAGCAGGCGGAGGGCGCGCGCCCAAGGCAGCCTTCCGCTGCGCCATCCCGCCAGCAACAGGCCCAGCGACAACAAGGCCAGCAGCACGAGATTGGCTTGCTTGAGGTTGACCAGCGCGGCGGCGGCGAGGCCGAAACGCCAGGCGAGGGCGCGGGTGTCGGTGTCGTGGTTCTCGGCCAGCCGCCCCAGCAGCGACACGCCCAGCAGGCCCAGTACGCCGACGGTGGCAATGGTCGCGGTGTCGGCGTAGGACGAGAACAGCACATTGCGCGCCAGCTCGGGAAAGAACAGGACGAAGAAGGCGCCGATGGCGGTGGCGGCGGTGGCCAGCCGCGCCGGCAGGGTGCGCCGCCCGCCGCCGCCCGCCGGGGTGTCGGCGATGGCCGCGCCGACCGAAGCCAGCAGCGCCACGTTGGCCACCGGCCCCGCCGTCTCCAGGAAGCGCCCTGCCAGCCAGGACGCGCTTGCCACAATGAAGGGCAGGATGTGCGGATAGCCGGGGTGGCGGGAGGGGGTCGGCGGCAGCTCCGGGCGCGGCAGGCTGTCGTACTGGAAGACATAGGCGGCATTGGGCAGCCATTGGGCGAAATCGTCCCACATCGTCGCCGGCCCCAGCGCCGCGAACGCCAGCAGCGGCGAGGCCAGCAACAAGGTGGCGGCGAAGCCGGGCCCGCCCGGCAGTCGGCGGTGCCAAGCCGACCAGCCCAGGGCGGCGACTCCGGCTCCGCCCAGCAGGCCGGCCCAAAGCGAGACCGGCGCACGGGTCGCCACCGCCAGCAGGGTCAACAGGCCGCCGGCTAGCCCTAAGCCGACCACCGTGTCGGCCCCCGGCAGGCGGTCTTTGCCTCCGCCCGCCGCCGATCCCAGCGCCGTGCAGGCCAGCATCACGGCCAACGCCGCGCCCGCCGCCAAGGTCGTTTCGAATGTCACTCCCGCTTCGCCCAACATAGCCTGAATGTCCGCCTTTATTTGAACAAGGTCATCCGGGGGAACGGCCATGTGTGGATCTTGCGAAAGCCTCCGCCGACCCACTCGAACAGCGCCGATTCGTTGACCACGGCGGGAATGCCGAGGGGGGCCGTCATCGCATCGCGGGATCCCAAGTGGTCCATGACCAGCAGATGCGTCGCTTCGCCGGACTGGAACGGTGCCAGGGTGAGAGGCCTTCCCTGCCAGCGGCGCAGGCCGCGGTCATCGCGGCCAAGACGGCGCAAATCGTACTCGATGGCGTCCTCGGTGGCCTCCCACCAGACGAAGCCCACACTGATCGCCAGCCGGGAATTAGGCGGCAGGATCTCGGCGAGATCGTGGCCGACGGCGCGGTATTGCATCGACCACTCTTTCGCCAACGGTGACAGCCGATGTGGCCCGGCCACCAGCAGCGACAGCGGCAGCAGCGCCGCGAGGCCCAGCAGCAATGGCTGCGACAGCCGCGTGACCGGCACCGGCCAAGAGAGCTGCCGCAGCCAAGTCAGCGCCGCCGCCACCGCCAGCATCCCCACATGGGGCGTATAGCGCCAGTAGTCGGCCGCGTGGCTGGCTTCGTCGGCGGTCATGGCACCGAGATAGACGACGATCAGGAAGGCGTTGTAGCCGATCCATACCACGGCGGCCACCACCGCCAGCACTTCCGCAGGCTCGCGCGGCGCTCGCAGCTTCCACAGTCCGGCCAGCGCCACCGTCCACATCAACAGATGGAAGGCAGGATTCTGCGCCAGTTGGTCAGCCAGCGCCTGTGCCAGTTGGGGGATGACCGCCCAGTTCCACAGAGCCGGCGGCCGGAAGGCCATCTCGCCGCCCGCCACATTGGCCGTGACGTAGTGCCGCCACGCCAGGAACACCACCGCGGCCGGCGCCAGCATGGCCGGCGCCAGGCGAAGCGCGCGCCCCCAGGGCAGCCGCCCGCTGCGCCAAGCCGCCAGCAGCAGGCCCAGCGACAATAAGGCCAATAACACGAGATTGGCCTGTTTGAGGTTGACCAGCGCGGCGGCGGCGAGGCCGAAGCGCCAGGCTAGGGCGCGGGCATCCGCGTCGCGGCGCTCGGCCAGCCGCTCCAGCAGCGACACGCCCAGCAAGCCGAGCACACCGACCGTGGCAATGGTCGCGGTATCGCCATAGGACGAGTACAACACATTGGGCGGGACGGGGGGGATGAGATTGCCGAAGGCCCCGGGGATGAATAGGCCGAAGGCGGCCGGGATGAAAAGGCCGAAAGCCGCCTCGGCGACAGCGGCGACTGCCAGCCTCGCCGGCAGGTTGCGCCGGTCGTCGGCTGCCGAAATATCGGTGATGGTCGCGCCGACCGAAGCCAGCAGCGCCACATTGGCCACCGGCCCCGCCGCTTCGAGGAAGTGCCCGGCCAGCCAGGACGCGCTGGCGACAATGAAGGGCAGGATGTGCGGATAGCCTGGCCAGCGCGACGGCGTCGGCGGCAGCTCCGGCCGCGGCAGGCTGTCGTGTTGAAAGACATAGGCGGCGTTGGGGAGCCAGTGGGTGAAATCATCCCATAGGGTCGCCAAGCCCAGCGCCGCGAAGGCGACCAGGGGCAAGGCCAGCAGCAAGGCGGCGGCGAAGCCTGGCCCGCCCGGCAGCCGGCGACGCCACGCCGACCAGCCCAGGGCGACGATGCCGGCCCCGCCCAGCAGGCCGGCCCAAAGCGAGACCGGCACCCGGGTCGCCACCGCCAGCAGAGTCAACAGGCCGCCGGCGAGGCCTAGGCCGACCACCGTGTCGGCCCCCGGCAGGCGGCCTTTGCCTCCGCCCGCCGCCGATCCCAGCGCCGTGCAGGCGAGCATCACCGAAAGCGTTGCCGCGGCCGTCAAGGCGGCCTCGAATAGCGCGCCGCCGGTCATGAATCTTTGCCTCCGCGTATCAAACGCGAATACCACTTTGCCGAGGCTTTGGGAATGCGGCGCTGCGTGGCGTAATCCACATAGACCAGTCCGAAGCGGCTGGCATAGCCGGCATTCCACTCGAAATTGTCTAGCAGCGACCAGGCGAAGTAGCCGCGCACGTCGGCACCCTCGGCGACGGCCTCCGCCATGCTGCCAATATAGGCGCTCAGATAGTCGATGCGGTGCTGGTCATCGACCTCGCCATCTTCACCGATAGTCTCCTTGTCGCTGCCGCAGCCGTTTTCGGTCACGTAGATCGGCAGCCGGTAGCGCCTCGACACCCGCAGCAGTTCTTCGCGGAAAGCCTCGGGGCAGATGGCCCAGCCGATCCCGGTGACCGGCATTTTCACGGGCGAATCGGCAAAGCCGAAGCCCCAAGTGGTATCGGGCTTCGCTTTGGCGTGGACAACGCTGTAGTGGTTGACGCCGAACCAGTCCACTGGCCTGCAAATCCTGGCGAGGTCGCCAGGCCGCAGATAGGGCTCGATCTCGCGGGCAATATTGGGCGGGTAGTAGCCCAGGATCTGCGGGTCGGGAAAGCACAGGTTCCAGTGTTCGTCGAAAACCTCGGCGGCTTTGTGATCCCCGGGCGCATCGCTGGCCGGCCGCACCGGCTGGCGGGCATGGATGCAGCCGATACTCGCGCCCGGCACCAGGGCGCGCAGCACGTCCACGGCGGCACCATGGGCGAGGTTGACGTGGTGGATGACCTGCAAATTGGCGGAACGGTTGGGAAGGCCGGGGGCCGCCTGATCCATGGCGTAGCCGAACAGCGTGAAGATAGAAGGCTCGTTGATGGTGGCGAAATGCTTGACGCGATCCCCGTAGCGCCTTGCCACCAGCGCGGCGTAGTCGGCGAACCAGCCTGCGCTATCGCGGTTTATCCAGCCGCCCCGGTCATGCAGCGCCAGCGGGAAGTCCCAGTGGAACAGGCATAGCCAAGGCTCGATCCCCGCCTCCAGCAGGCCGTCAATCAGACGGTCATAGAAGTCGAGGCCTTTTTCGTTGACTGGGCCTTTGCCGAGCGGCAGCAGCCTGGGCCAGGCCACCGAGAACCGGTAGGCCCGCAGTCCGAGATCACGCATCAGGGCGATGTCCTGGGCATAGCGATGATAGTGGTCACAGGCCAGATCAGCCGTGTCGCCGTTGGCAATGGCGTCCTTTACGCGGCAGGTCTTGTCCCAGGCGCTGGGGCCTTTGCCGTCCTCCTGGGCCGCCCCTTCGATCTGGAAGCTGGAGGTTGATGCGCCCCACACGAATCCGGGCGGTAACGCCAGCGTATTACTCGTCATTTTTCTCTCCCATGCCGATTCGTCGGCGCTTGGTTTCCCGCCGCGAAGGATGCTGTTACCCGCCATATACCGTATCATAAGTCGGCCCCCCGGCCAAACCGGCATCGCGGCGAGTCCCGATCCGGTGCGGCGGGAGGATGGCCGCAAGCTGGCGAATATCGACCTCCCCCAAGGAGGCCGACGATTTCCGGCCCATGGATCGGCGGGTGGGCGGTGCGTTCAACGCCCTGCCGGAACGTAGCCGCCTTGTCTGTGGATGGCTGTTCTCGGTGAAATTAAATGGGCATCTCGAAAAACCCCGCACTTCGACAAGCTCAGTGCGAACGGGGTTAATAAAATCAACCTGTTCCGTTCGTGCTGAGCTTGTCGAAGCATGAGCAGAACAGGTTTTTCGAGGTGCCCAAATGTGCCAGAAAGCCGGATGGCACTCTATTGCAACCCTGCGCCTTAAACTATCATCGCCCCGCCGATCCAATCTCCCGGTATCTCCCAATGCTAATTAACCCATATGGTGGTTGACATGTTCTCGAAACGTGGGCTGGTTTCCACCATCCTGGCGCTTGGCGCCTTGCTCTCGATTCTGTACGGTTGGAACTTAAGCCGGCCGGTGGCTCTTGTGGACGCCCTGACTGACCGCCTTAGTTGCGTCTCCTACGCGCCTTTCCACCAACCGGGCCAAACACCTTTTGACAAGGCCCTGTACATCAGCGTGGAGCAAATCGAGACGGACTTGACTGCCTTGGCGCAGCGTTTCGATTGTGTCCGCATCTATTCCGTCGTCCAAGGGCTGCATGAAGTGCCAAGGCTTGCGCAAAAGCTTGGCATCAAGGTGTTGCTGGGGGTGTGGATTGGGCGTGAGCAGGACGAGAATGAGAAGGAACTGGCGCTGGCCGTCGATCTGGCGCGGAAATATCCTTCCGCGATCCGCGCTATCATTGTCGGCAACGAGGCGCTGCTGCGCCGGGAGCAACCCGCGTCGGCGATGCGGGCCTATATTGAACGGGTCAAGGCGGCGCTTCCAGGGGTGCCGGTGAGTTACGCCGATTCATGGGAGTTTTGGCTGCGCTACCAGAAAGAACTGTTGGATTCAGTGTCCTTCGCCACCGTGCATATCATCCCTTATTGGGAAAACGACCCGATGAGCGTCGAAAACGCGGTCGGCCATGTCAGCCAGATTTACCAGCACGTCAAAACCCAACTGAAGGGCAAGGACGTGATGGTCGGCGAAACCGGCTGGCCCAGCTATGGACGCCAGCGGCAGGACGCGGAACCCTCGCAGGTCAACCAAGCCCGGTTTATTCGGGAGTTTGCGTTGCGCGCGGAACTGGAAAAAATCCCTTACAACGTCATCGAGGCGTTCGACCAGCCCTGGAAACGTAATTACGAAGGGGTGGTCGGCGGAAATTGGGGGCTTTACACGGCTGCCGGCGCGACTAAGTTTCCCTTCCGCGGGCCGGTCGCGGAAGCGCCGGCCTGGAGTTGCGCCGCCTACGCCGCCATGTTGGCGTTCTTCGGCGTGTTTGTGTCCGTCCAATGGAGAAAGAAGGCGCTGGACGGACGCACCCTCTTGGCTTTGCTGGCTGTCGGCATCAGTGGCGGAGGCGTCTGGGCCGGGGTTTGCCGCGACATGGCGATGGCCAACCGCAACCCGCTGGAATGGGCTTATACCGGCTTGTATGCCGCTTTGCTGCTGGCCACCCTGTTTTTGCTGGGCGGCCCTGTGGCTGCTTGGTGCTCGACCGGCCATCCGCCGCCCATCCCGGCCCCTGCCGGCCGTCTGCCGCGCTGGGCTTCGCGCAAGGATCAAGGTTTCGGCGCAAGCGCCTGCTTGTTGGGCGCGTTGCGGATGGCATTCTTGTTCAGCGCCGCCGTGGTTTGCCTGGTGCTGGCGTTCGATCCGGGCTCGCGGGATTTTCCGCTGGCGTTCTATTCCTTGCCGGCCACAGGCTTTGCCTTGCTGGCCTGGATCAATGGCAACGGCAGGGCTGATGTGGAGGAAATTCTGCTTGCGGCGTGGATCGGCTTCGCCGGCTTGAAGATCGCGGTCGCCGAGCATATCACCGTCCCGCAGGACGAACCGTGGCGGCTGGCCGACGCGGTCAACCTGCACGCCCTGGGATGGACGGTGCTGTGCCTGCTGCTGGCCGGTTCGGTGCTGGGCCCGATATTGGCTGAATGGCACGCGGGCCGGGGTCGAGGCGCCTAGTCAGAAAACAGCGCCGGCATAACCCCGGCATCAGAAAAATAAATCATGCGTGCCTCGAACCTTTGAAGCCATAGTACGCGATGTAGAGATAGCAGATTGCCGATAGCAGGAAGGCGCTTTGGATTCCGTAAGCATCTGCCAGGCTTCCCTCAACTAATGGTATAATGGCTCCTCCAATAATTGACATGACGAGAAGGCTGGCTCCTTGGCTTGTCAGCCTGCCCAGTCCGTCAATCCCGAGAGTGAAAATGGTTGGGAACATGATTGAATTAAACAGGCCGATGCTTAGAACTGTCCACATTGCCACTTGTCCAGTGGTGAAAATTGTCATGGCGACCAGTCCAAAGGCGATAGAGGAAAATACGCCCAGCAATTTCCCCGGGTGAAGTTTTTGCAGCAAGGCCGAGCCGATGAATCGTCCGACCATCGCTCCGCCCCAATAATAGGAAACAAATCCAGCCGCTTCAGCTTGCTGTAGTCCAGCAATATCAGGTTGTTCAAAAAAACTGATTAGAAAACTGCCGATGGAAACCTCGGCACCGACATAGGCGAATATTCCAACCATGCCAAGAAAAACATGGCGATGCTGCAAGGCATCGACGAGCCTGCCTGGTTTCAGATGATGGTCTTCGACTGCCGCGATCACTGGCAGTTTAATCCGGGCCATGATTCCCGAAAATGCGATCAAGGCGGCAGCCAATCCCAGATACGGTATTTTCACTGACGCCGCTTCTTGCAAGCGGTAGTTTTGCAGTTGTTCGGGTTGGAATTGGCGCATGGCGTCACTGTCAACTACCGTTGTTGTCAGGATGAATAATCCGCCAAGATACGGCGCGATGGTGGTGCCGAGCGAGTTGAATGCCTGGGCGAGATTTAATCGGCTGGAGGCTGTCGCGGGACTGCCAAGAACGGCAATGTATGGATTCGCTGCGACTTGTAACAATGTAATTCCTGAAGCGAGCACAAATAGCGCCACCAGAAACAGCGGATAGGAAGGCGCGCTTGCCGCAGGATAAAATAGCACCGCGCCGAATCCCGCCGTCAGCAGTCCAAGAACGATTCCCTGCTGGTATCCAAGCACAGCGACTATCTTGCCTGATGGCAGCGACATAAGAAAATACGCGCCGAAAAACGTGAACTGGACAAGCATTGCCTGCGTGTAGTTGAGATCAAAAACTGCTTTCAAGTGTGGAACAAGGATGTCGTTGAGAGCAGTGAGAAAACCCCATATAAAAAACAGCATTGTAATAGCCCAAAAAGGAGTATTATAATTGCTGCTTTGCGATGACTTGTCATTCATGCTTGAGTACAGTGTTGTTATCTTTGACTAAGGCGCACAGATGTGCGTTCCGCCACCGATGCGGCCGCGCCAGTGTGGTTGAAACCCGCGCTGGCATCGCCCCCCTCGCCCACTGCGGTGAACAGGGGGCCTCCAGCCAGCACGAGACCTGGTTGAGGCCTGAGCCGTCCGGCCCACCGTGGTCTTGCGCCGCCGTCCCGCTGGCATGCGCCATATTCCATGGGTTGGGAGGAGGCTATCTTACTTCCTTCCCGTTACAATCTCGACTATTATTTTTGGCTGGCCGCGCTGACTGGCTACGCCAAATACGAAGAAAGAAGCAGTAAATTTTATGAATAAACGTTGGTCGATAACTTTGATATTGACGTGTGTTTTTGGGGGAAGCGCTTGTGTGCGGCAGCTGCCGGAAAAGCCCCAAGAAATCGCTTCGGCTCCGGCGATAATTGAAAAGTTAATCAGTGGGATGACCCTTGAAGAAAAGGTCTCTCTGCTTGGCGGCACAGGATTTGCCACGCGCGCTATCGACCGCCTGGGTATTCCGGCGCTTGAAATGACGGACGGCCCCGTTGGGATTCGCCTTGCCCGTGGCACTACCGCCTGGCCTGCCGCCATCGCCATGGCGGCCACATTTGATCCCGATCTCATCGGCAAAATGGCTCGGGAACTCGGCGAAGAAGCCCGGTCGCAGCGCAAAAGACTGCTGCTCGGGCCGACGGTCAACATTGTCCGCACCCCGTGGGGCGGCCGTGTTTTTGAAAGCTACGGCGAAGACCCGTTTCTCACCGGCGAACTGGCGCGCACATTTGTGACGGGGGTGCAATCCATGGGTGTCGGCACGAGCATCAAGCACTTCGCCGCGAACAATCAAGAATGGGGTCGCGAGCACGTTGATGTCCATGTGAGCGAGCGGGCGCTGCGCGAAATCTACTGGCCCGCTTTCGCCGTTGGCATCGACGCCGGTTCAGTTGCGGTGATGGCGGCGTACAATGGCGTCAATGGCGCGTACGGCTCTGAAAATTCTCATTTGTTGCAGGATATTTTAAAGCGCGAATGGGGGTTTGAGGGCTTTGTCGTTTCGGATTGGAAGGGGACTCACTCGACCATTGCCGCGGCGCTCAACGGCCTTGATCTTGAAATGCCAATGCCTGCTTTTTTTGGCCCTGAATTGTTAAGCGCCGTGCAGGCGAAAAAAGTTCCCATCGCCGTGGTCGATGACAAAGTCAGGAGGATTTTGAAAGCCATCGAGCGCCTGGGGCTTTTTGGCGGCGCCGCGCCGGCCAGAAATTCTAACGAGATTCCAGAGAAAAGTTTTGCCAGCCATCACTCGGAGACGGCCCTCAAAGTCGCGCAGGAAAGTATTGTCTTGCTCAAAAATGACCAGTCGCTTTTGCCGTTGCCTGCGAATAAAGCACTCTCGGTCGCGGTTCTTGGCCCCTCGGCCACACGCGCCCGCACAGGTGGCGGCGGTAGTTCTTTCGTGCATAATTCGGCGGCTATTTCAGCGGCTGAAGGTTTGCAGCGGCGTATCCGGGAAACCGGCGCAAGCATTGACCTGAAGGTTGACGGCAGCATGGCTCTGCCAGGTGACGAGGTGCGCGAGTCTGCCATCGTGGCAGGCCCGTTTCGTGGCGAGTTTTTTGATAACCTGAATCTTGCCGGCCAGCCGGTGCGCCAACGCGAATTCCCCAAAATCGATTTTGATTGGGAGTGGAGTCCGCCCGACAATGCCATCAACAGTGAGTACGGCTTTTCTGCGCGCTGGACTGCCGCCATTGCCCCGCGCCAGACGGGGGAGCATGCTTTTCGCATGACGTTCACGCAGGCTGTGCGAGTGTACCTCGACGATTCGTTGATCTACGATCACTGGTCGGTGGATCCGAACCAATCGCCGACCATTGACGACACGGTCCGCAAGTCGTTGACCGCCGGTCGGACTTACACATTGAAAGTTGAATATTACAAAATTGACGGGCTTGCCAATCTTCAATTGGACATTGTCGAGCCGGCCCGGGCCGATGGTTCTACAAAACGTCCAAGCGACGATGCCTGGGTTCGCCAAGCCGATTGCGCTTTACTGTTTGTCGGCCAGTCGGCAAAAACCGAAAGTGAGAGTTTTGACCGGACTAGCTTGCGGCTTTCGACCGAGCAAGAAGGGCTTATATTGAAAACCGCCCAGTTGAACCCGAACACCATTGTCGTGGTTCAAGCCGGCAGCCCGCTGGATATGACTTCGTGGGCATCGAAAGTCCGCGCCATCGTTTATGCCTGGTTTCCCGGCGAACAGGGTGGCCTCGCCATCGCCGACGTCCTTCTTGGCGCGGTAAACCCGTCGGGCCGCCTGCCGGTTTCCTTCCCGAAAACCTGGGCTGATTCGCCAGTGGCGAAAACCTATCCCGCCGTTGACGGAGTAGCTGCGTACACCGATGATATTTTTGTCGGCTATCGATATTTTGACTTGGAACCCCGGCATGCCGCTTTTCGATTCGGCCACGGCCTTTCTTACACCACTTTTTCAAGCGAAATCGTCAAGGTGGAGGCGGTTGATTCGCACGTTTCAAACCCGGATATCGCTGTCCACGCAAGAGTGAAAAATACCGGCTTGAGAGCGGGCGCGTATGTCGCGCAACTCTACGTTGGCGAGCTTGCCCCAGCCGTGCCCCGGCCGATTCGGGAGTTGAAAGGTTTCAAGAAGGTTTTCTTGGCGCCCGGCCAGTCAGCCGATGTGCGATTCAAGCTCGACGCCCAGGCTTTCCGTCATTTCGACGGGGTGGGCAATCGGTGGGTCGTGTCGCCGGGCCAATATCGGATTGGCTTGTTATCCGAAAAGGCGCGCCCCGTCCATAGTGTCGATGTCACGCTCGCAGCACAGTAGGGCACCTCGAAAAACCTTGCACTTCGACAAGCTCAGTGCGAACGGAGTTAATAAAATCAACCTCTTCCGTTCGTGCTGAGCCTGTCGAAGCATGAACGGAAGAGGTTTTTCGAGGTGCCCAGTAATTCAGCCGGCACGTTCAGGAAAGGCCGGTGGCGCTATGCCTGCTGCTGGCCGGCTCGGTGCTGGGCCTGATAGTCGTCGAATTGTGTGCGGGCCAGCGTCAAAACGCCTAGCAAGAAACCGACGGCGGCAAAGTCCCAGCAATACAGCATCAAGCCCGCCATGCCGACCATTCCGGCCAACATTCCGACTAAGCCTGAGCGGGTGATCGCCGACAGCAGTCCAAGGAACAGGGCGAAATAGCCCAGCCCCAGATGGCTGAAACTTTTCTCGACGAGCCAGCGAGCCTTGCACGCAAGCGTCTGCCCGCCGCCGGCGCAGAAAAAGCCCAGCTCGCTTTGTTCCATCAATTGGCTTCTCGCCCACCAGGAGAGGCCCAGCGCGGCCAGGATGAGCAACCAAGGAAGGGGATTGAATTTCATGTTCGCACACAAAAAGTTGGATTTTGGGAGGTGGGGGGCGGGCAGGGCGGCTTTCCGCGGGCGGGTTTTAAAGACAATATGCCGGGAAGCCGTGTAATTGAACAACAGTCCGCTGACCGAGCCTGCCGCCGTGGCCAGCGCGGGCATCCAGGCATAGGGGAAAGCTTGCGTCACCAGGGCGGTGTAAACAGTGAAATTGACCGCCCCGCCGAATGCGTTTGTCGCCAGAAAGCTGGCCCATTCGTGCAGTAGCGACTTGCCGCTCTTGCCAAAGGTGTAGCGGCGGTTCATCCACCAGGTGAAGGTGGCGGCCGCCAAAAAGGAAAACACCTTGGCCGGCACTGCCGCCAGCCCCAGCCCCCAGATGACGGCGTACAGCGCCGCCATGTCCACGAACAAGCCGCCGACGCCGACCAGCCCGAAGCGCCAGAACGAAGCTGGGATGCGCATGATCAGTGTCTGGGCGCTCATGGCCGCTCCCGGGGCCAGCGCGGAGCGGGTATGGCGAGATAGGCGAGACGCTTCAACTCTTGCCGGGCGCGCGTCACACTGTCGAGGATCAGTCCGCAGGTCAGCGACAGGAAGGCCAGCAGCATGATGGAGGCCGACAGGATGGCCGTCGGGAAGCGCGGCACCAAGCCGGTTTGCCAATATTCCGCCAGCACTGGCGCGGCCAGCCCCAGCCCCAGCAGCGCCAAGGCCAGGGACAGCGCGCCGAAGAACCACAATGGCCGCTCTTCCTTGATAAGCTCCATGATGGTGGACAAAATGCGGATACCGTCGCGCAGGGTGTTGAGTTTTGACACCGAGCCTTCGGGGCGCTCCTTGTAGTGGGTTGGCACTTCGGCCGTCTTCATGCGCAGTTCCAGCGCATGGACGGTCAGCTCGGTTTCGATTTCAAAGCCCTTCGCCAGTGCCGGGAACGATTTGACAAAGCGGCGCGAAAACACGCGGTAGCCGGACAGCATGTCGGTGAACTGCTTGCCAAACGTCCTGGCGACCATCTCGGTGAGCATGACATTGCCAAACCGGTGGCCGAAACGGTAAGCCTCCTTTTGTTCGCTGACGCGGACGCCGTTGACCATGTCAAGCTGGCCGTCCAGCAGCAAGCCGACCATGCCGGGGGCGGCCGAACTGTCATAGGTGTCGTCCCCGTCCACCAGCACATAGACATCGGCGTCGATGTCGCTGAACATGCGCCGCATGACATTGCCCTTGCCGGGGAATGGCTCGAAGCCGACGATGGCGCCGGCGGCGGCGGCCAGTTCGGCGGTGCGGTCGCTGGAATTGTTGTCATAGACGTAAATTGTCGCGGACGGCAACGCGGCGCGGAAGTCCCGCACCACGGCGGGAATGGCAATTTCCTCATTATGGCAAGGGATGATCACGGCGATGCTCACATTGGAAAATCCGTCCATCAGTCAGTCCTGCCGAGTTGCCGCCAGCGGGGCGTTGTCGATTATTTGGGTTACCATGGCTCGAATGCTCCTTGGCGTCAATAGGTTGAAAAGCGTGACAAAATACGCCTGATTGCTTAAAACGGGCTTAAAGGGGGGCTCGGGGCTTGCCCTGCCCGGTGCCCCGGCTACTTGCGGCGGTCTTTGCGCAAGGCCCCCAGCAGCGCGCCCATCGGCGTCACCGCCTTGTGGCCGCGGCGCTCTTCGCGTGTCTTCTTCTTTTTCAACTCCACTTCGCAAGTCGGGCATTGAATGTCGATCCGGCGATGGTGGTAGTCCTCTATCGCGGATTGGTTGCTGACGCTGAGAATCGCCGTGTCCGGCAGCTCCGCGCACACTAAGGCCATCATTTGTTTGGCGTCCTCCGCGGGCATCGAATCCAGCGCCTCTTGGAGCAGAATCCAGCGGGGCCGGTGCAGCAGCACGCGGGCCACGCCCAGCCGTTGCAGTTGCTCCCTCGCCAGGCAGTTCTCCCAGGTGTCGGTCTCCTCCAGCCGGCCCAGCAACTCCTCCAGGCCCGCGCGGCGCAGTGCTTGCTCGACATCGGCCTTGGCGAAGGCGTCCGGGGCGGCGGGGTAGCTGACCGCCTCCCGCAAGGTTTCAATGGGCAAATAGGGGCGCGAGGGCATGAAAAACATCCGCCCGCCCGCCGGCAATTCCACTTTGCCGTCCCCCCAAGGCCAAAGGCCCGCCATCGCTTTGAACAGCTTGCCTCCCACGGCGGGGTCGCCGGCCAGGAAAACCCGCTCCCCCGGATGGATTTTGGCGCTGAACTTTTGCAAGATCAACAGGTTGTTGTGAGGATTGGCGAGGCTGACATCATGGAAGATGAGTGAGGACTCCGGCGAGGCGGCGACCACAATAGGCGTGGTGTCCGATTGGGCGATGTCTTCGTTCAAATGCTCCAAGGCTTTGGCCAGCCCCAGCACACGCTCCACCGAGGCGCGCCACTCGGCCATTTTGCCCAGGTTGTCCACCGGAAAGGACAGGGCGCCGACCAGTTGCTGGAACGCTTGGGCCGATTGCACCAGCGCGCCCAATGTGATGGCCCCGGCGATATAGCGGGGTGAAGCCGCCAGGATCGGAAAGGCCATGGACAAGACTGAATAGCCCGAGGTGAACAGGAGGATGTCCGCGAACGCTTTGGTTTGCCGGTTCCAGGCTTCGACGATGCCGTGGAACAGCATGGAGAAGCGCCGCCGCTCGTCGGTCTCGCCGCGCGCCAGCGCGATGGCCTCGGAATGCTCCCGCGCCCGCACCAAGGCGAAGCGGAAATTGGCCTCCTCGGCTTGGCGGGTGTGGGTCGCCTCGGTCAACGGCCTGCCGATTTTCCATCCCAGGGTGCTGGCGCATGCCGCGTAGCCGAAGGCCAGCCACACCAGGTAGCCGGGGATCGGAAGCTCGAACAAGCCCAGCGGAATGGCTAGCGTGCCTGACAGCGACCACAGGATTTTCGTGAAACTGACCAGCAGCAGCACGGAATAGAGCAGCGAATGGGCGAGGTCGATGGCATATTCGGTGGCAATGCGGATGTCCTCGGCGATGCGGCCGTCGGGGTTGTCGTGCTTGCCTGGCAGGTGGGTGATTTGGTAGTGGTGGCCGCTGTCCATCCACTGGCCGATGAGCCGGTCTGTCAGCCAGGTGCGCCAGTCCCGCACGAGGCCGCGCTTGACGCTCAAATGCAGGAAGGTCACACCCATGTTGGCGGCGAAGATCAGCACCACCAGCCAGACCTGCGTCCACAGCTTGGACATTGAATGCTGTTCCAGCGCGTTGAACAGGCCGGAACTCCATTCCGTCACCGAGACGGCGACGGCGATTTGCAGCACAGTCAGGCCGATGAGGGCCAGCGTGCGCCAGCGGATGTCGAGCTTGTTTTCGCAGCTCCAAAACCGCCCGGCCAGGCGGACGAACTCGATGAAGAAAGTCGGAATGTTCGCTTCCAGCTTGGTCGTCGGGTGGACGATGACGGGGCGGTGCGGTGTTGAGATCATAGGGGTCATCCAACTGGGTGTTATCATCACGCCCTAAGCCGGGCGGCTTTTTTTGGATAGGCGGCGAGCCCCGGCGTGTCACTCGGACTTGCCCGCCTCCGGAACCGCGCGGGCGGCGCGCCATTGTTGCGCTTCCTCGACGAGGCTCATGAACGTCGTGCAGAGGAAGGGAATGCTTTGGATCAACACGGTCAGGGCGAACAGGTTTTGCTCGTAGACGTCGAACTGGTTGGCCAGCCACAGCCAAACCGCCCCCGACAGCAGCAGCAGCCCTAAGAGGGTTTCCGTCTGGGCGGGCCGGTCGGCTTTTTTCTTCTTGACCAGGCCGCCTTTTTCCGTACGCTTGAAGGCCAGGCCGTCGCGGACCATGCCTTCCACCACCGCCTTGGACACCGTGTATTGCAGGCTCATCGCCGCCAAGGCCGCGCCGACGATCTGGCGCTTGGGGATGCGCACCCGGTGGCTGTAGAGCAGCCAGGCATGGATCACATTGACGAACACCGCGGTCAGCACCGGCACCGTCAAGGCCACGGCGGGAAAGGACAAGTCGGCCAGGATGATCAGCGGCACCCACACCAGGTTTAGGAACGACACCGCCGTGCCCACGGCGTCGGAAAACCAGTAGGCCCAGCCGGTGACGAAATGGTACTTCTGCTGCGGCGTCAGCGTGCGCGAGGACGGCAGCATGTGCCGCCAGTGCTTGCGGATAATTTGCATGGCGCCGTAGGCCCAGCGGTGGCGCTGCGTTTTGAAGGCCAGCAGGGTGTCCGGCAGCACGCCGAAGCCGTAGCGCTCGCGGGTGTAATGGGCATGGTAGCCCTTGGTGAGCAGGCGCAGGCCCAGTTCGGTGTCTTCCACGATGGTGTCGGTGGACCAGCCGCCCACCTCGTCGAACGCCGAGCGGCGCACCATCAGCATGGTGCCGTGGGCGATGATGGCGTTGTCTTCGTTGCGCTGCACCATGCCGATGTCGAAGAAGCCGGCGTATTCGGCGTTCATGATGGTCTTCAGCAGGCTTTCGCCGCCGTCGCGGTGGTCTTGCGGCGCCTGGATGATGGCCACCTTGGGGTCGTTGAACCAGGGCACCAGGTCTTTCAGCCAGTTCGGACGCACCTGGTAGTCGGCGTCCACCGCGGCGATCACCGCCGCGTCCTTGTCCATGTATTCCAGCGCCAGGTTCATCGCCCCGGCCTTGAACCCCGCGACCTTGGGCAGATAAACGAATTTGAAGTGCGGCCCCAGCTTTTTGCAATGCGCCTCGATGGGCTTCCAGTAATACTCCTCGGTCGTGTTGTTGACAATCGCCAGCACCTCGAAATTCGGATAGTCCAGCGCCGCCATGCTGTCCAGCGTGGCGATGTACATGTCCGGCTGCTCCTTGTAGGCCGGCACATGGATCGACACCAGCGGCGCGGGGTGGGGCAATGCCGGTGTCTGCTTGCCCGGTTCGATCAGCCGCACCGGCTCGTGGCCCAGCATGACCTCGGCGATTTCATGCACCTTCGCCAAGGTGATGACGGCCAGGGGCAGCATCATCAGCAGCCCCGTGCCCCACATGATCCAAAGCCCGGCGTTCAGGTAATAGTCGAACGGGTACACGGCGGCGGAAATGAGCCCCGCGCCCAGCGCGTTCGCCGCGACGGCATAGGCCAGCGCGTGGCCGAAGGTCGGACGGCGGCGCGACAAGCCCCACAGCGCGATGATCGAGCCCAAGACAATGCCCGCGATCTCCAATTCCGTCCGGGGTTTCTCCACCGGGCCGGCCAGCGGAAATTTAGGCTGGCGGGCAAAGTTGTAAATGCCCCAATACGGCCCGGCATTGCTGCCTTCAAAGTCCTTCCAAGGTTGGTCGAAGGCTTCGACGATGTTGTAGTCGATGCCGCGCTTGTCCGCCTTGACCAAGAATTCGCGGATCACCTCGGCCTGTTTCAGCGGGTTGGGGATGGCCGCCAGGCGGTTGTAGCCCTGGCTGGGCCAGCCGAATTCGCCGATCAAAATCCGCTTGCCGGGATACAGCCCGCGCAGCAGGTCATATTTTTCCAGCGCGTACTTGACCGCGCTCTCCGCCTGGAGCTGCTCCCAAAACGGCAGGTTGTGGGTGGTGATGAAATCCACCTCCTTGACCAAATCCGGAATGAACAGCCATTCGCTCCAGCCTTCGCTGGTGGTCACTGGCTTGGGGTTTTGCGCCTTGGCCAGCCGCAGATATTCCACCAGGTCGTCCAGGCGCAACTTGGCCTGCGGCGACAGCTTGAGCTTGCCGGTCTCGTCGGCCACGTCGGGATATTCCATGCGCGCCCGCAGCATCACCTCGTTGCCGACAATCAGCTCGCGCACGTTCCAATTCTCGCGGGCGAGTTTGATCCCCGCCTCGAACTCTTGCTGGTTCGCCTTCCTGATCTCCGGGTTCACATTGCCGGCCGCGTCGCGCTCATCGTTCAACCAAATGCCCAGGCTGACATCGAGATTGTATTTCTGGGCCAGTTTGGGGATTTCCGCCACATTGCCGACGGCGCTGTAGGTGCGCACCTTCTTGGCGATATCCGCGGCCAGCTTCAAATCCCGGTCCAGCTCCTCGACCGTCAAGTTCCGCCCGTGGAACGGTGGATGGATCGGCTCGTAAGCCAGGGACAGCGAGGCGATTTTGCCGATGAAGTTGGGTGGTGTCGCCACTTTATGCGCCACTTCCCAGGCGGCGGCTTGCAAAAAAGCGGCGATGAGCGTGGAGACCAGAACGATTAAGCGCATAGTTGGAGGTCGGGTAGGGTATTTGAGGTTGCGTCGTTCCGCCGGGCATGGGTGCGGGTCCAAGGGGCGGCGTCCATCGATGAGCTGGGGCTGCGTCCGGACGTCAAGCCCTTGGCGGCCGCCCGGGGATCGCTCCGCTATTGGGCGGGCGCTGTTGCCGCCGGCGGCTGGGGTTTGGGCGGCGTGGCGGGGTCTTCCCAGCACTCCTTCACCTTCTCTTCCGAGGGGTTCGCGCCCGGATTGACCGTTTGCCATTTGACCAAGCACCCAAATGCCTGGGCCAAATGCTGCGGCGGACATTTGAAGGCGACATAGAAATTGTGGAACTGGTTGGCCGTGCCGGAATCGTTCCGCGCCAGATTGGCGATCACATGCTGCCCGGTGCGGACGCATTCGATGGGCAGTGAAGCGCCCGCCGACTTTGCGGAGGCCGGAGCCTTCGCGGGAGCCGCTTTGGCGGGGGTGGCCGCCGGGGCAGGCGTGGCCTCAGGCTGGGCCGGATGGGGGGTGGCGGGCGTGCTAGGCGGAGTGGCGGGCGCAGCGAGGGCCGGCTTGGCGGCAGGTGCCGGGTTGGCCGCCGGGGCTGGGACAGGATCCGCAAACGCGAGCGAGACCGGCATTGCCGCAAGCATGACAAATCCAAGGCCGGCAAGGCCGTGGAGGCGGTTGGCGGCGCGAGGGATGGCGACACTGCGTGACTTCATGAATTCCACCTATGCAAAAGCTCTCTAAATTATTCTGGCTGGACAGCAGCGCGCCGACGCTGTGGGCGCGCCGCCATGAATGAGGATAACAGCCTATGGTACATTATCCGCTAACAGTCAGGTAAGGTGTCTCGAATGTTATCGAAGCGTGGATTGGTGTTCCTTGTGCTGGCGGGCTGCGCCCTGCTTTCGTTTCTGCACGCCTGGCGGCTGGGCCAGCCGGCCATTGTCGTGGACGCGCTGGGCGACCGCTTAAGTTGCATTTCATATTCACCTTTTTACCGGCCCAGTCAGACGCCTGAAAAAAGAACGGCCTTCATCGACGCGGCGCAGATCGAAGCCGACCTGAAGCGGCTGGCGCGGCGCTTCGATTGCGTGCGCATCTATTCCGTCGGCCAAGGGCTGCACGAGGTTCCGCGCGTCGCCCAGGCGCTCGGCATCAAAGTTTTGCTGGGGCTGTGGATAGGCTGGTCGCCGGCGGACAACAATAGAGAATTGGTCCAAGGCATCGACCTGGCGCGCAAATACCCCTCCGCCATCCGCGCCGTCATCGTCGGCAACGAAGTCTTGCTGCGCGGCGAGCAACCCGCCAGTGCGGTGCGCGGGTATATTGAAAGAGTCAAGGCGGCGGTTCCCGGCATGCCGGTGGCCTATGCGGACGTGTGGGAGTTCTGGCTGCGCAACCAAGCCGAACTGGCCGACGCGGTGTCTTTTGCCGTAGTGCACATTCTTCCGTACTGGGAAGACGATCCGGTCAAGATTGACGACGCCGTCGGCCATGTCAGCTACATCTTCCAGCATGTCAAAGACCAACTGAAAGGCAAGCCGGTGATGATCGGCGAGACCGGCTGGCCCAGCTACGGCCGCCAGCGCCAAGGCGCGGAACCCACCTTGGTCAACCAGGCGCGTTTCATTCGCGAATTCGCCGTGCGCGCCAAGCTGGAAAACATCGACTACAACGTCATCGAAGCCTTCGACCAGCCTTGGAAGCGCAAGCTGGAAGGCGCGGCCGGCGGTTATTGGGGGCTTTACGATATTCACGGCAATCCGAAGTTTTCGTTCCAGGGCCCTGTCGCCGAGGCGCCTGGCTGGGGCCTTGCCGCCTATGGAACCATGGCCGCGTTCTTCGCCGCTTTCCTGCTTTGGCAAAGGCGCAGGCTGGGAGGCGACAGCGCCCTGGCCCTGCTCGCCGTCAGCATGATCGGCGGCGGCGCTTTCGCCGGGCTCTGCCGCGATTACCTGATGGCCAACCGCACGCCCTTGGAATGGGCCGTCACCGGCTTGTATGCCGTTTTCCTGTTCGTCGCCATCTTCGCCCTGGGCGGGCCGCTGGCGGCTTGGTGTTCGCACGGCCAGCCGCCGCCTTGCCTGGCCCCGGCCAGCCATCTGCTGCGCTGGGCCAGGCGCAACGACCAAAGCTTCGACGCCGCCGCCCGCCTGCTCGGGGCGGTCCGCGCGGTCTTCCTGTTCGGCGCCGCCGTGGTCTGCCTGCTGCTGGTGTTCGATGCGCGTTACCGGGATTTCCCGTTGGCGCTTTATGCCTTCCCGGCCCTCGGCCTCGCTTTGCTGTCCTGGATTCATGGCAAGAACGAGGTGGATCTGGAGGAAATCTTGCTGGCTGGCTGGATTGGTTTTAGCGGTGTTTGGATCGCCGTCTTCGAGCATGTCATCATTCCCCGCGGCGAGCCCTGGCGGCTGGCGGCCGGGGTCAATGTCCAGGCTATCGCCTGGGCGGGCTTATGCCTGTTGCTGTGCGCCTCGGTCTTGGGGCCGGTATTCGTCCCACTGCGCCCGCGCCAGCACGCCGAGTAGGCAGCCGACCGCCGCATAGTCCCAGTCTCGATTGTGTTTGCAGATATTGAAGCGTTGATAAAAGCACTAGGCGGCACAGTGACGGAACGTGAAGGCTCTCGGGTGCGAATTGAATTGCAGGGCGAAATCTGGCGTTGCCACCGTCCACACCCAGGCAAAGAAGCCAAGCGCTACCAAATCGAAGAAGCGCGTGAATTACTCGAAAGAATAGGTATCAAGCCATGAACAGCATGTCTTATAAAGGCTACACCGCTCATATTGAATACGATGAACGCGATACTGTTTTTATTGGCCGCATTATCGGCATTCGTGGCATTATCAGCTTCCATGGCGAAACGGTGGCCGATTTGCAGGCAGCGCTTTATCAAGCCATCAACGACTATTTAAGCGATTGCGCGGAGCGCGGTATTCAGCCTGAAAAACCAGCCTCGGGTGAGCTATTGCTACAGGTTCCGCCCGATGTTCACAACCGGGCTTTGATTGCCGCCAAACGGGCGGGCAAGAGCATGAACCAATGGGCTTCTGAGGTTTTGTCCCATGCGGTACATGCAGGCGAATAATAGATACAACGGGTCAGCCCGTAGATGGGATGACGATAGGAACCGCATCGTTCGCGATTGATGCGGTTCGTCTAGGCCGGACGGGGCTTGAGTTCCGTCCGTATCGTTTGAATCCCATCTTGATACCCGACATCTTGCCACGCATCAAACGTTGCGACGGGGTACATACCCCGTCGCGCTTCGGCGCATCGCGCACCGTTCACGGTGGCCGATTTATACTGGCGGAGTTCGCGGTTTCGACAACATTTCCGCCAGAATTCATATCGGTGTGTTATTCAGCATCCGTTAAGATGCGCGGTGCGCACCGGGCTAAAGTTTGGTAATGACTTTACCTGGCAGCTTGCCTTTGCCAGGGGAATCCGGCACACGCAGCCTGCGTAGAAAGTTGGGATTTGCACCTCACTCCAACCTACGACCCTAGGGTCTTACTCGTAAGAATTGCCAAGGACTCGGCAGTCTGGCCCCCCATCAGGGCTCGGGTAGAGAGTGGCGCTGCCCGTGCTGACAAGGAGGGGCGGCGGCTTCGGCGCGCCGTCCGTGGCTTGAGGTCTCACGTAGTGGGTTTCCAGGCGGATCCACCCGTCCAAAGCCGGGTTGGCCTGCTGGATCCAGAACTTCAGCGCCAACCTTGCCACGTAGTCGCCGGGCAGGTTCCCATGCACTTGGGTTCCGAAGCCTGGCTGCGAGAACGTGAACTTGCCAAGAGTCATGGGAATGCCGGGATAGTTCGAGCAGACTTCGAGAGCCGCCGCCGTTCCCAAGACGCCTCCCGCCTCATCGGGCTTTAGGCTGAAAACGATGTCATTCCAGGCCACCCCGCCCTGCTGGTAGTAGAAGTAGGCGACGTAGTTGTAGGGTTCGGCGTCTTCAACGGGGCTGGACGCCGGGCGCAACGCGTAGCCGGGAATGCCGTTTTTGCACTCGGCGTAATAATTGAACCCCACCGAGACCGGCGCAAGCTGTCCGATGGGCACCGTTCCCAAGACCAGTTTCGCAGGCTGGAGCACAGCGCCGCCGCCTTGGTAAGTCAGGATCGGCGAAGGGTAAATGGATCCAGATAAAGACATGGTAGACTCCTTAAGCTTCGAAGCGTTGGTTTGCGGGTCAGGACGATATTGGCGCGGTCATCACCGCTACGCTACCGACGGGATAAAACCTGGTGTCGTCTGAAGCGCTGTCCCTGGCCCATCCGAAGTGCCCATGCGGATGGCACAGATGATAGACTTCGTGGCCCGGTCGCGTTATCAGGTAGACCTTCAAACCAATAAAATCCTTCCCGGCCGGCGGCGTCAGGCCTTTCGCGTCCCAGCTTAAATTAATCGTTCCCTGCCAATTGGCCGGGATGAAAAAATCGCCGAACGCGCCGAAGGGATTGGGCTGGGCCGGAACCGTGGTATCGTTCATCACGATGTACTTGCCTTCGCCAATGGGCGTGGCACAGCTGAATGAAACGACGAAACCCGCGCAATCTTTGACTGTCATTTCAAATCTCATCTCTTCGCCCACATTCCCCTGGGTATAAGGTTTCGGCAGCACGCCTTTCCCGGTAGAAGTCGGCACTATGTCGATGTTGTGATGGGCATAGTTGGGATGGGCCTTCAGGAACTTCACAAGCTCGCTTATCTCGGTTATTTTGGGCGGCGGGTTTGGGTTCGGGTGGTCCGCAGTATCGAGCCATGTGACAAGGCAACGATGCCCAGAATAGTCAGGCACGTACTCGAACGGTGTATCGGTGACGCCAATGGCCCCCGGCTCAATATCCGACGAGCCGGCCTGAAGAAGCGGGCTTGCGTAGCTTCCACCCGCCATGAGGCGGGTCCAGCCATCGCCGCCCGGCCAGAGGACGACAGCCGGGTTGGTCAGCACCAGATTCGCCTTTCCAGACTTCGTTAGCGTCGTGGACGAATTCTTCGCCCGGACGTAAATGTAGTTGATCGTATTCTGGTAGAGCGAGTTCGAGTAGGCCGTGTTGTAGCTTGCGTCCGTCACGTAATCGCTCGAAGCCACAGGCTTGGTGCCTGCAGGGATGATATCGGGCGAGCCCAGCCCGCCTTGGCGATTGCTGTCGGGTGATGTCTCGCTGAGGTCGGTTCTCACGTACAAGTCATTCCAGGGTTCAGACATGTTGATTCTCCGGTGCTGTTGTAAACGGCTGCTTTCGCAGATGAAGGCGCGCGGACGCCGGGCGGCAATCCGCGCGGAGTCCTCACTTCTGGTTTTCGGCGGCGTAGAGCGCCGTGATGTACTCCAGAAGATCCTCGCGCAGCGCGCGCAAAATCTCGCCCGCAGGGAGGGTGTAGTTGGCCGAATCGGCAAGGAAGCCGCCCCACCAGGGAAGCACCGCGCCGAGCGTTCCCGGCGTGTCCGAGGTGCCAAGCACCTGGGTGACGGCCGTTCCGATCTCCAAAGGCGTGGGGTTTTCGGAGGCGATCCGCTGCTTAACCAGTTGGATGAGCAGCGCATTGGCGTCAAGGTTCACCGGCGCGTGGAAGGCCGGGGCCGGCGACTGCGTCGGCGCGGGTTGGAAAGACGGCGGAATCCGGCTGACGTAGGTCACGCGGTACAGGATTCGCCAAGCGCCGTTGTCGGCGGCGGTTGCCTGCCGGAGCGCCGCCGCGGCCGGATCCATGCTGTTGGCGAGCCAGAAGGGATCGACGACAGTGTTCGTGAATTCGCTGAAGTTGCCGGGATCCGGCGCGAGGAAGAACGCCATGTACCGATAGGCGTCCACCTTCCCTGCCGTGGGCGCATCGGAAAATTCAATGGTGCCGTCGGTCTGGAACAGAGCGGCGCTGAGCAGCGAATCGGGTTGCACGGTCGCCTTCAGGCTGAATTCCGCGCTCTGCTCTTTCGACCTCACCGCGTTGACTTCCGCCTTCCAGTTGTGGATATAGTCGATTTCGACATACGGGCCAGACACGGGAGCGGCCAGCTTGAAATCGAGCACCGCGCCCAGGCCGGCGGAGAGGGAGCCGGTGGCGTTATAGTTCTCGCTGAAGACGTTCATCGCGGAGACTTGCTCGGCGTAGGTGCCCCCACCTGCCGTCCACACATAGGTGTTCACAATGTTCCGCTTCGACAGGTGCCTGGCCCAATCGTAGGCCGGCGTGTCGGTGACCGTTTTTTGGTAGTCGTCCCAAGACGCTTTGTTGATGAGTTGGCTGGCGTAGTGGTCTGCCGCGAACTGAAGGTAGTAGGCCTCCAACTGTTTCTCCTGGCGTTCCACGTTGCGCTTCATGGCGTAGGCTTCGACCGGCCTGAAGTAGCTGGGCGCGCGGGGATCCACGTCCGGATCCGGCTGCAACCCGACGTTGCCGTCGAGGCTCCCGTTCTTGACGTACTTCGGGTTGATCGGGAAGTTGATGAGGTTCACGTCCTCCGGAATCTCCGGATTGGGAACGACGGTCAGCTTCACCATCATGCCGGTGGAGGCCAGGATGCTGGCGTAGAGATCCGCCGTGAGGGACTTCACCACGGCGCAGCCCACGTTGCTCGGCAGGTAGCGGCGTCCGACGTCCGGGTTCAGCCACGCCCCGGGGGTCTTGCCCGGCTCCCAGGAGCCGCCCGGCGCAAGTCCGACGCTAATGGTCCGGTTGGTGCCGGACTTGTTCTCGTTGCCCGGCTTGGAGTGCGTTTCGCTGACGATCTTGTTCTGGGCGCCCAGATGGCCTTCGAAGACTAGAATGCGATCCGTCACCTCGAACCCGATGCCCTCGGCCGTGCCGAACTGCCCGCCGACGAATAGCCCCCCCTTCATGCTGAACTCGTCGCTTTCCGAGGCGTCGCGGTCGACGCCGAAGGTGTAGGTCGTTTCGCCGGCCTCCTCGAACTCGACAGAACTGGCGGAGTCGTACAGGGTGTATTCGCTGGGCGATCCCGTCTTCCAATAAGGCCTGGTCTGGTTCTCGCTCGGAATCGGAGGCCCGCCCTCGATGAACCCGATAAGCTTCGGGTCGGTCTGCACCTGGCCGATAAACACGGTGCTTAGATCGCCGACTTTGAACCCCGTGGCCAGGTTCAGCCCTGCTCCATCGACGAAGAAGTAGCCCCGCTTCATCACGCTAAAGACCGCCCCGTAAGCGTCACGCTGCACGTCCGCATAGTCAATCACTGCCGGACGCCGCTGGATTGTGCGCAGCTCAAAGGTCGGCATGCCGCCGAGAATGTTGTGAACGACGCTAGACTCGTTGTTGAGGGGGGCCGTCGAAGGCCGCCACGCCGGCGCGGCAGGGCCTGACAGCGTGCCGTTGTTGCCCCTTCCCGTCGCGTCGCTCAACGTGGCGCCCGAGCCGTTGTCGAAGCCCCAAAGCCCCATGAGATGCGGCTCGTTGCCCGACAGCGACCGGTTCATGCTGTCGGTGATCTGCTCGCGGGCCAGTTGCGTGTTCCAGATGCGAACCTCGTCGAGCTGGCCGTAAAAGCCCAGCGAATTCGTGCCCGCGTCTACATAGCACAGGTTGAACTGCTCGGCGTCGCCGTATCCTCCCACGCTGCTTGTGCTGTCCGCATACTGGACCTCGTCCGGGGACTGGCCGTTCACGTAGAGCCAGTTGGCGGCCGTGGGCTTGAAGCCCACCATGAGGCCGCCCGCGCTCAGCTTCGCGTTGTTGTTGCCCTGCGAGTCGAAGGCCGTCTTCCCCTTTCCGTCGTTGAAGCGCCAGTACGAAACCAGCCCGTCGTTCTTGCCCGGAATCCGATGGGACCGGTAGACCGCGGCTATCTCCTCCGCCGCCAGGTTGCGGCTCCAAATCCGAACGTCCGAAATGCGGCCTTGGAGATAGCCGGCTCCGCCAAACTCTGGCGTCCGGCCCAGGTTCAGGTCGGCCTTCGAGACGGCCAGATTCGGCGCGTCGGCAAAGCGCCGATACGCCGAGGGGGTCTTGGGATCCATCACCCCGCGGGCGACCGCCTGGCCGTCCAGGTACAAGTCGATGTGCAGCTCGTATTCCGGCTCGACCTTGTTGCCGTCCGAGTCTTTCTTGACGCTGACGACCTGGAAGTTGACGGCCAGGTAGTGCGCCCTCGACACGTCGATGGCGTCCGGCCCCTTGACGATGACCGTCTCCTCGGCGCCGCCGCCCGGCGCTATTTGGCACTGGAAGACGGGTTTATAGTCGCCTCTGATCCACAGCTTGTAGTCAGCCGTTGCGTTCGCGCCTTTGGCGAGGATCGTCTGGCTCGGCAGGGTCGCGCCTGGATCAAGTTGGAACCATGCTTCCAGGGCAAACTGCTGCCCCAGTTCCAAGCTGCTGTCATGGCCGCAATCGGCGTATTGTTTACCGTTTAGCTTCAATGCGTAACCGGCCTGGTGGACCAGGGCCAAGTGGCTCCAGCCGGCGATGATGGGCCGATCCCAGGCCGTGCCTATGTTTTCGCCATAGCCTAGGACGGGCCGGAAGTAGAGTCCCTCGTCTGCCCACGCTGCGGAAGGCTGGATGGGCGGGGAGAACTGGATCCCGGTGGCGGAACTGTTCACGGCAATAGCGTCCCGGTTTTTGTCGATGAACATCCACTTGCAAGCCAAGTCCGGGAAGTTGTCGGGTATCCGCTCTTCCGAGAACTGCCGAGCCTGGTCCGCCCGCAGCGGCTGGGTGAAGAACGCCGTTTCGTTCACGCGCATGGGCAGGGAATTCTTCGGGCCGGCACCGATGTCTCCCAGCACGATGGTCGCAAGTTCCAGCGTATCCCGCCCCGAATAGACTGCGGTTCCCTGCCGCCCGCCGTTGAGATACAGTGTCGTGTCGATCGAATACGTGCTGCCATTTTCGCTGTAGGCGAACGTCACCGCGACTTGATACCAGGATCCGGCTTCGATCTTTGCCTGGCTCAAGATAGGGGGCGGGTTCGGGTCGGGGCCGAAGGCGACTTGCAGATAATGGTCTGCGTTCAGGCTGACGGTCAGAACCGGCGCCGTGACGCCGCGCGTGGCGACCGATCCGATGATCCCGGCATCCAACGACTTGGCTGCGAACCAGGTGTAGAAAGTCCCTTGGGTGGTCTCTAGCGCCGCCCGAACGGTGTTTTCCTTCACGAAATCCAGCGACGGACAGTCTCTCAAGCCGGCCATGTACTGAACGGTCGAGGCGTCGTCTTGCGGATCGGTTCGGCGGTTGAATGTCAGGAGCCGCTGGTTTGGCGACGTCGACGCGGACGCGATCCTCTGCGGCCTGCACCACAGCTCTAGCGTCAGGTCGCCGGGGATCGTCAGTTGGCCGATGTTCGGCGCGGCAGCTTCATCGATGCCCATGGTGACGCGGTTGGCCCCGGAAAACTCCAAACAGCGCTGGGCGGGATTGTCCAGCCAGCCGCCGCGGACACCCTGCCGCACGAGATAGGCCTTGCCGTCGCTCAAGCCGGCGGTGTCCTGCACGAAGCCGACCGCGCCCTGGTTCGGAACCGAACCCGGCATCGTCGGGAAGAGCTGGGAGCCGTTGGTCAGGAAGTTTTTCTTCCCCTCCACCTCGAAGCAGGCCGATTGGAAAGCCGTTGCGGCGACCGGCCCAACCGGCGACGTGAGGCGTTCCGACGCGGCCACCGCAGCCGTCGGAAAAGCCGCGAAGAGGCTTGCCCCCGCCAGCATATTGCCGTCGGGAACCGCCGCGGACTGGTTGCTGACGGCGGCGTTCACGCCGTTCGTCGTGATAATGAGCAAGGCTCCGATTTTCTCATGGTCGCCGGAGGCGAACTGCCCATAGCCGTATTTCGGTACCTGGTCGGCATTCTCCAAGGTGAGCGCAAAGGCTCCTTGTTGCCTGGGAACATTTTTATAAGTGGCCGTCCGAGTACCTTCGGCGGTCGCCAGAATGATGGTCACCTCGCAAACGTTCGGCTGCGCCCCGTCCGCCACCTCCAACTTGTCGACCTTGGTGACGCTCGGGTGGGTCCAAACGACCACCCGATTGGCGCTGTTAAGGTCGGAAATGGCCGCCAGGCTGTACGACTTGATATTGCAGTAGTCAGGGTTCTTGTAGTTGTAACTGGTCGACAGCCCTTCCAGTGTCGAAAGAAACTCCGTGACGCCCGTCGGCACCTGCTGCCAAGTCTGCGTCATCAACACGTCGGTCCAACGCGGCGTGAGGAATTCGAGGGTTACGGCGGACTTCGTGGCGTTTATCTGCACGGACTTGAGCGGCAATCGATCGGGAATCCTCGTGACGAAAGCCATCTGGCCGCCATTGGCGTTCTGGGTCAGCGGAATGTAGGCCGAAGGATAGGTTCCGCTTGCATCGAAGAATACGAGCGAGCCGTTGGCCAATCGCGGGTCGGCGGGGTACGGGGTGGACTGGCCGTTGAGCGTGGACACGAAGGGCGAAAGACTCCTCGGCACCCCTTTCCATGTCTCAACCCGCCCCGACGGCGACTTCATGTCGATGTCACAGAAGAACGGGTTGAGGTCGGCATCCGAAAGCGGCTTGATCTCGATGGCGGCCGTGTTCATAAACGCGCCCGACTGCGCGGCGACGAACTGGACCGTCCCGGTTTCGTTAGTGCCGGCCCGCGTTTGCCAGGGAGCCGCGAACAGCGCCCGCGCCGCCTGCGAGTCGTATTGAAGCACGGAGAACCGGTCGTCTTTCCCGCGGAAGTAGCAATGCAGGAGGCCATCCGATCCCGCCAACAGATAGGGCGAGCCTTTGATCTCGCCGTAGTGGCTGAAATTCTCGATGTACGCCGTATAGATCGTCAGGTTGCGCTGGTCGTAGGCGATGCTCCCCGCGTTGTCGGAAGCGACAGGGCTGGCCGCCGGCACAAGATAGGCGCCGAAAACCTTGCCCGGGTTCTGGGGATCCTTGCTGTTCGGCGTGGTCGGGGGGTCGTCCGTGTAGGCGACCACGTCGAAAGGCCACTCGGCGACAAGGCTGGACTCGACAGGCGCGCCGTTATAAAGGCGGAAATCGTCCAAGTCCCCGGCGAACCCGTCGACCGGCGAGCCGATCTGGTTGACGGCAACTCCATTTGGCTTGTCGCCCTCTCCGCTTATTTCGCACGGGGTGTCGCCGCCGTTAATCCTGATTTGGAACTTCGGGCTGGCGGCCTCGTCGAACGCCACCACCACGTGGCTCCATGTCTGCTGGAGAATCGTTCCCGCAGGGCTGGTACATGCCAAGGGTTTTCCGTTCACGCCCGTAAAGCCGACTTCAATCTGGGATCCGTTTACGAGCTTGGCATACGGAGCGTCTTTTGAGCTTCCGTTTCCGAGGATCCGTTGCTTGTCGGGAGTGTTCGACATCGGATAGAGCCAAAACTCGATGGCGAACGCGCCCTGAAGGACGAGGCCGGAGAACTGGACGTAGGATAGCCCGCCCAGTTCGACCGCGTAGTTGGCCGGCCCCACGGGGGCGGCGATCAGCTTGGCTGGCGGGGTTGCTAGGGTTCCATCGACGGCGACGCTGAAATCGACGGTGACGAGGGTGTTATCCGCCGGCCCGCCGGACGGCGGCGAGCCGTTCATGGCCAGCATCAGCCTTCCGGTGCGCTTGACGAAATAGCTGTCGGAAGACGCGCCGAGAACGCGCTCCTGCTTCTGGTAGTAGGCGGCGGACGGCGCTCCGTTGAGCGTAAAGCCCGCCGACGTTTTATCGGCAATCGTAAAGCTACTGTCCGGAAGAATCTGGTTGTCGCCGTTGAAGCTTTTGCCGGTGAACAGCAAGTCTCCGTTGGCGTCAAGCGGCAGGTTGTATAGATTGACCGTGTTCGCCGTTTGATCGGCGACGAAGATCTGGCAGGCAAGCCCGCCCGAACCGGCGGGCAAGAACTCGACGTCGAAGTCGGACTTGCTGCCCGCCTTCAGCATGAACAGTTCAACGGTTGGCTCCAGGAACGGCTCTTTGTCGGAGGAGAGGTAATTGAGAACGTCTTTCGGGTCGGCAGGCGTATCTGGCTTGCCGCTTCTCTGAAACCTGACTTCCCAGGCCGGCTCCAGGGCGAAAGATGTCTCGCCCGATTTGACATCGCTCTTGCGAACCAGCCGGAACCGGTTGACCAGCAGCGATCCCTCCTTGGATTGGCGAAACAGATAGAGGTAATCTCCGCTGGCCTTGGCCCGCACGGGAAGCCCGGCGTCTTGCAGTAGATCAATGTTCGAGCCTTTGTTGTAAACCGAAGGAACGTTGATAATCTGCATTCCTGCCGGACGCACTGTGTTTGGAAGAGCCAGCGCCTGGAATCCCACCCAGTCCCGGGTGTCGTCGTCGCCCGGATTCAACGCGAGAACGTCGAAGTAAATGTCGCTGGAGAGCAGGTCTTCCCGGAAAGGGCGTTCCCGCTCTTCCGGGGTCTCTGGAACGCCTCTTGCGAAGACGATGACTGTTCCCTGATAAGTGGCGGTCGCTACCTGATTAAATTTCATGTTCTTGTCCTCATATAGCTCACGGCAATATGTTCGCTCAACGCAAATTCATAGCAATCTTAGATGTCAGCCCGGACTCAATAATGTGATGCCATGTTCCCTTTGCCAATTGCTTCGCATTGCGCCCTACGAATTGCGTACCGCATTATCTGGCTAGGCATCTCAAGCTTGTCTCGGGCAGTAAGGTATCGAAGAATTCGATCCAAAAAAATTGAACTTTGGTTCTATACGGCAAGGTTTTTTTGGTGAAAATTACCCAAATCAGGGCGTCAGGGCGTCAGGGCGTCAAGCCGCCAGTCCAGCCTAGATAAATGCCCCACCACCCAAAGCCACCCCAATCGCCTCCAGCATTTGCACATCGGTAAACGGCTTGCGCAGCAGTGCGACGGCTCCGGCGGTCGCCGCCCTTTCGCTCACGGCGGGGTCGGTGTCGCCGGTCATCAAAATGACGGGCACGGAACAGTCCGAAGCGGCCAGCTCGGCCATGACTTCATAGCCGTCCAGGCCGGGCATGTGGATGTCGAGCAGGACGCAGCGGGGGCGGCGGGCGGGCAGGCTGTCGAGGAAGGCGCGGCCGGTGGTGAAGGCTTCCGCTTCAAAGCCGCAGGCGCGGAGCAGGTGGCGCAGGCCCGCCAGCACGGACGGTTCGTCATCCACGACGGCAAGCAGAGAGGAGGGATGGGACATGGATGCCGGACTCCATGTAAGTTTGGGCCGGTTGATCTTCCCAGGCGGGGGAGGGTTTGGCGATTGAACTTAAGTTTATTAACCCGCCCTTCGACAAGCTCAAGGCGAACGGTATCAAGGGCCGGGTCAATAGTAGCTAGGCCATGGCCGAGTCCGCCAGCAGCCCGGCTTTTTCCGCCAGCCGCGCCAGTTCGGCGGTGGAATGCACCCTGAGTTTTTCGGTGATGTGCATGCGGTGGATTTTGACGGTCTGTTCGCAGGTGCCGAGTTCGTGGGCGATTTGCCTGTTGGTGCGGCCGGCGGCGACCAAGGCCAGCACTTGCCGTTCGCGGCGGGTGAGGCTGGCAAGGCGGGCTTGGCAGTCCACCGCCGCCGCTTGCCGTCGGCAATGTTCTCGGTCTTTTGCCAGCGCCTGCTCGATGGCGGCGAGCAGGTCGGTGTCTCGGCAGGGCTTGGTGAGAAAGTCCAGCGCCCCGGCTTTCATGGCGCGGACGGACAGGGGGATGTCGCCGTAGCCCGTCAGGAAAATGATGGGCCAATGGCAGCTTTGCGCTGCCAGCACTTGTTGCAGCCCCAGCCCGTCCAGGCCGGGCATTCGCACCTCCAGGATCAGGCAGGCCGGGCCGGGGTGGCTAGGGGCGGCGGCGAGAAAGTCATCCGCCGAGGCGAAAGGCTCGGCGCGATAGCCCGCCGAACGGGCCAGGCGGCATAGGCCCATACGCACGTCGGGGTCGTCGTCGATGATGAACACGGTGGATCTAGTGTTCATAGGGTTGCTTCCTTGTGAATGGGAAGAGCGAAATGGAAACACGCGCCGCCGTCGGGGGTGTTGCCCACAGCCTGCCGCCGTGTTCGCGTTTGCTAAAACAGTCCGCATTGGCCGTAATGATTCTGGGGGTTCCGCTAGGTGTCAAGCGCCCGCCGCGAATTTTTTGCTATCCAATCAAGCTGTTGCCATCAGGCGACAGTTCGCCGGGATTTCCACGCCATCCGCTTCTTTTGCCCGGATCGCCAAACCGGCGGATTCCATGCTTGAAAGACAACAGCGGCGAATGGTTTTAAGATAGCATCCCTATCCTGGCCACCCGCCCCCATCGCCCATACCATGCAGACCCTCAATACGCTGATCCGCCCCGAAGGCTCACTGGAAATCCTGTCGAAACTGGAGGTCGCCAAGCTGCTCGACACCAGCGAAAGCGGGCTGCACGAACTTTACCGCCGCTGCTCGCTGGCGGTGCTGAATTCCGGCGGCAACGAGGACGACAGCCGCGCCGTGCTGGAGCGGTATAAGAATTTTGATATCCGCGTGTTGCAGCAAGAGCGGGGCATCCAGTTGGAAGTCATCAACGCCACCGGACGCGCCTTCGTGGACGGGATCATGATTAAAGGCATCCGCGAACACCTGTTCTCGGTGTTGCGCGACATCGTCTACACCAGCACCGAGATCGTCGCCAACCCGGCGTTCGACCTGTCGCGCCCGGAAGACATCACCAGCGCGGTGTTTCACATACTCCGCAACGCCAACTGCCTGAAAGCCAACGAGCCGCCCAACCTGGTGGTGTGCTGGGGCGGGCATTCGATCAGCACGAAGGAGTATCAGTACACCAAGGTACTGGGCTACGAGCTGGGCTTGCGCGGCATGGACATCTGCACCGGCTGCGGCCCTGGCGCGATGAAAGGGCCGATGAAAGGCGCGACCATCGCCCACGCCAAGCAGCGGGTCGGTGATGCCCGCTATGTCGGCGTCACCGAGCCGGGCATCATCGCCGCCGAGCCGCCCAACCCCATCGTCAACGAGCTGGTCATCCTGCCGGACATCGAAAAGCGGCTGGAAGCCTTCGTGCGGATGGGCCACGGCGTCGTCGTCTTTCCGGGCGGCGCGGGCACGGCGGAGGAAATCTTCTATCTGCTGGGCATCTTGCTGCACCCGGAAAACAAATACGTGCCGTTCCCGCTGATTTTGACCGGCCCGGCCGAAAGCGCCGATTATTTCCGCCAAATCGACGCCTTCCTCGCCGCCACCATCGGCCCCCAGGTGCGCCAGCATTACCGCGTCATCGTGGACGATCCGGCGGAAGTGGCGCGGGCGATGAAAGCGGGCTTGGAGACGGTCAGGCATTTCCGCAAACAACACCAGGACGCGTATTTTTTCAATTGGCTGCTGAAGATCGACAGCGGTTTCCAAATGCCCTTCGCCCCGACCCACGCCAACATGGCCGACTTGGAATTGCGCCGCGACCTGCCCCCCCACCAATTGGCCGCCCAGTTGCGTCGGGCTTTTTCCGGCATCGTGGCGGGCAATGTCAAGGCCGACGGCATCCGCGCCATTGAAGCGTTTGGCCCGTTCGAGCTGAGCGGCGAGGCGTCGGTGGTACAGCCTTTGGACGAACTCCTCGCCGCGTTTGTGGCCCAAGGCCGCATGAAACTGCCCGGCAGCCATTACGAACCTTGTTTCCGCCTGGTCGGTTCGGGCGGCGTTTGACAGACCAACCTTGAAGGAGACCGGCAAGCCATGTCCATGCCGCCGCCCGTTATCGACGTGTTCCCCGGCCCGCAAGGCGTGCCGGATTACCCCTCCCAGCCGCCGCGCCCGGGCGGAAAAAACCGCCGTCTTGGCTTGTTCCTCGGCGTTTTCGCGCTCTGCCTGGGCGCAAGCCTGGCTTATGTTTGGCAGCGCGCGCCCGTCTACCTAAGCGCCGCGTCGCTGCTCACCGTCGCTGCGGAAGGAGCAGGGCAGAGCGAAACCACCGTCCACCAGGTGGGGGCGCAAGGGCCGGGGCTGCTGCCCAGCATCACCCTGACGGAGCGCGAGCGCCCCGCCGCGGGGGCCGAGCATGTCACTGTGCAGCGGCAGCTCTTGCTGGGCGTCCCGCTGTTTGAAGAAACCCTGCGCCGACTGTATGAGAGTCCCGAGTTCAAGGACGCGCCGCGTTTGGGGGTGGACGAGCTGCGCAAGCTGCTGAGCGTCGACATGGTGGCGGAAACCAATTTGGTCGAGTTGAAAGCCCAAGGCCCGCAGCCAAAAATCCTCGCGCCGCTGGTCAACGCCTGGATTGACGCTTACCAAGCCTTGCGCGAACAAACCACCCAGGCTACGGCGAACAACAATTACGCCACCTTGCAGGAAGAGTCCCGCCAGCTAGAGCAGAAAGTCGAGGCCAAGCGCGCGGCGCTGGAGCGCTTCCGCGCCGCCCACGACATCCAGGCCAAGACCGACACTGACAACACCCCGCTGCTGCGGCTGAAGGGTTTGAACGACGCGCTGAACAAAGCCATCGACGAGCAAGTGAAGGCGAAGGCCAAGCTGGACGCCATCCGCGCCGCCATCGGCCGCGGCGAGCCGGTGGTGCCGCGCGAAGAGGCTGCGGGGCTGGAAAACCTGGAAAAGCGCGCGCAGGAGCTGCGCGAGGCGCAAAAAGACCTGCAACGCCGCTACACGCCCGCCTATCTGGCGATGCATCCGCAACTCAAGCAGATTCCGGGACAGCTCGCGCAGGTGGAAGAGGAAATCCGGCGCAAAGCCGAAGCCGGCAGCCGCGCCCTGTTGAGCCAGGCCGGGCAAGAGCAGGCGGGCGCGCAGCAGACGGTCGCCGAGCTCCGCCAGAAGATCGACGAGTTGAAACGCGAGTCCTCCGAATTCAACAACCGGTTTGCCGAGCAAGAAGCCATGAAGGCGGATCTGGAGCAATTGGAGGCCATGCGCCGTGAAACGCAGACTGATCTGGCGCAGCTTGAATCCCGTCCCAAGGAGTCTTATCCGCCGCTGCAAGTGGTGGAGCGCGCCTATCCGCCGACCGAGCCGGCCTGGCCGCATTATTGGAAAGACAGCGGCATCGCCGCGGCCGGCAGCCTCCTGTTCGCCCTCGCTTTTATCTGGCTCTACGACTTTTTGACCCGCAACGAGGAGCCGCCCGCGCCCGCGGCGATGCCCAGCTTCCAGTTTTATTCGGTGCAAGGCGGGCTGCCGCTGCCGCAGCGCGAGGAAGAGGCGCCGGCGCTGTTGCCTCGGCAGGCCAGCCCCCTCGCGCTGGAAAGCCCTTTCCCCCGCGAGTTGGCGGAGCATGAAATCCGCGTCCTGCTGGAAGCCGCCGACAACGGCACCCGGCGCTGGATAGGGCTGCTGCTGTCCGGCTTGAGTGCTGAGGAAGCCGCCGGTTTGCGGGCGGAAAACCTGGATTTGACCGCGAACCGGATACTGGTCGTCGGCGAACGGCCCAGGACGCTGCCTTTGGCCCCGCGGCTGAAAGCCGACTTGGCGCAATCGGCCGGGTCTTTGTCGGCGGAGGTGGACGCGGAGGAGGTCGAGGCGCGGATCAGTTGCGCCGCGTTCGACTCCGGCTTGGACGCGCCAGAGGCCATCAACGCCCACGCGCTGCGGCACACCTACGTCGCCTTTCTAGTCCGCCAGGGCATGCGCTTGTCTGACCTGGAAAGTGTGGTGGGCCGACTGCCGGCCAGGCAGTTGGCGAATTACGGACGCCTCTCTCCGCAAGGCCCGGGATTGCCGGCCGGCCGGGTGCGGCTGACCCATCCTGCGCTGCTGGATAGCGGGGCGCTGGACGGTTAGACTATTGTCGGCGAAGCGGCAATGCCACTCTTGCCGCAGGATACTGTTGAGAGGATGTTGACATGAACCACAAGCACTACCGTAGGCTCGCCCTTCTTGCCTTGTCATCGGCCTTGCTGCCGGCTTTGGGCCAAGCCGCCACGCCGCAAGTGATGTTGGAAAAAAGCGCGACCTATGCCTTGGGCAACAAGGTGCAGTCCTACCTGGTCCCGACCGTGGACGTTAATGGCGCGGTCAAGTATTACGATGTGACCGTCACGCTCGGGGTCAATAATGACGGCACCTTGCTTCCGAGCGCCGGCGTGAGTTCGGTTCTCTCGCCGTTGCCTATCACTGGGGTCATGGTTCCAGGCACTTACACGCAAGACAGTGACATTAACCGAATCTGCACGGTCAGTAATGTGAACTTGACTGGCGGTCGCATCCAGAGCTTCTTCTCTTGCAGCCCAACTTATTATCCGTTCCAATTTTCCGTGGTGACTGGCCCCATCACGACCGGACATCCTTACCTCGCCGAACTGGTGGCCGCTGGCGTGGACAAGCGCTCAGATGTCAGCAGCCAGACCTGGGGTGTTGTGACTAATGCATCTGTCTCGATGAACGGCTGTGGCAATGGTAATTATAATTCGCCAACGCCGATTGGCGTGAAGACGAATGGCAAGAATATCATCTTGTCCGTTTACAGCAAATCGACGCCTAGCGCCTTCCTCTGCGGTGGTGGCTTGACCAAGAAGTAAGCCGAGTAGCTCATACGCGGGCGGGCAAGCGTCTCTTGGCATCCCCGCCGAATTGCGTAAAATACCACGTGGGCAGACGATAAAGCCGTCTGCCCCGTGTTTTGTCAATCGTCCACGATAGCGAAGAAAACGACATGAAACCCAGCAATTTTATGCGGTTGGCGAGGCTTTCCGCCTTATGCGGAGGCTTCTTGCTAGGAATGCTTCCCGGCGCGGCGCCAGCCGATGAGTTTTTAAGCAAGAGCGGCGTTCTTAATTTGCGCAGCGTCATCGAGCAGAACAGCCCGAATCCAGGCTCGCCCTGGCTGCCCGGCACACCGAAATACCAGGCGTTTCCGGGCGGCGGTTCGCCTAGGGCGTCCACGTCAGGTTTCGCCACCGCCAATGTCCCGCTGTGGACGGGTTCGTTTGCTTATAACCACGTGACCTACAAATACACCATGGTCGGCACGAACCCCGCCGCCGGCTCGAAGACCACGACAGTCCCGGTCGTCATTATTCCAATCAAATTTGTGTTTCAGGACGGGTCGGGCGTTTCGCTGTCCGCCAGCAGCCCGGTATGCGGCAGCACGAAGACGGCGACGCAGTTGACGACCGCTTCGCCATTGTTCACCAATTACCCGTTCACGGCGGGCGCAGTGGCTTTGGGAAACACGCAATATATTGACGCCTTCCAGCGCGCCAACTTCTGGAAAACCGTATCGACGACCGCGCCCAATTATCACGTGTTGCTGGGGACGCCTGTCGTGAAGCCGTTGCAAACCGTGAATGTGGATATATTCACCGGATATTCTGTGGCCGGCCCTTGCAAGCCGCTTGGCATCGTCGATATTGATGCGTTCGATGCTGTGGCTCAACAACTGCTGACCAAGTTGGCGATACCCGCGACGACCTTGCCGATTTTCCTCGACTACAACACCTTCTTCTCCATGGGCACACAATGCTGCGCCCTGGGCTACCACAACGTGACCGGCGCCAACCAGACGTATATCGTTTCGGCTTTCAACGACCCGTATGTCTTCTCCGATCCAATGCTTGAAGACGTCGAGGTATTGAGCCATGAGATTGGCGAGTGGATGGACGACCCTTTGACGTACAACCAAGTTCCGCCCTGGGATGCCGGGCAATCCCAGGGATGCGGTTATCCTTGGCTTGAGGTGGGCGACCCTGTGTCGGGGGCGGGGTTCTCGGTTATTCAAGGCGGCGTGACTTACCATCTTGAGGATTTGGCTTTTCTCCCTTGGTTCGCCCACACCAGCACCTCCACGTCGGTCAACGGCTGGTATACTTTTTTGAACAGCTATACCAAGGCGCCTCCTTTGAACCTGTCCAATCCGTGCTGACCGTCGCTTTGCGCGGGTAGTCGCGCAAAGATCCGGGCGGGCAAACGATGGAGTCGTTTGCCCGCCCGGCTGCGATCAGTTCAAATCAGGCAAGACCGCCGTCTTTTCAAGCTTGACCGCATTCAGCAGATTGGGGTCGGCGCCAAACAGTGACAAGATACTCGGGGCGATTTGTTGGGTGCCCACGGCTTTCTTGACGACTTTACCCGGTTGCGAGGTAATTCCGACGCCCGCGACGACGATGGGTACATGGCGGTCATCCACGCTGTTGCCACCATGCTCGGCAATCTTAGACAATTTGCCGCCGGCATAAACGGTGCCGTGGTCGGCGATGCCGATAATATCGGGCACGCGATCATCATTCGCCGCCGTGATACCCATAAAGTTCGCCGCGTCCGCGCCCGCAAAGAGTTGGATCAATCCCGAACTCGTGAACGGCTGCACGGTCTTGTTGCCTGAGGCGTCCGATCCTATGCCATTGCCCGCATAGCCCAGCAAGAAAGTCTTGGCAAAGTCGGTGGCGGTTTTCGAGCGGTCGTTCAACCACAACAGTATCCCGTCGTCGTCCATGGCGTGGGCCACCAAGGTCGGAACACCTTGCGGATAAGCGGCAGTCCAAGCGGCGTTCAAGGCGTCTATCATCGCGCCGTCGTCGATGATGGTCAGCGCCGACTTGTCCATCGGCGACTGGCCGTGCTTGGCCGTTAAAATCAGGATGGTATTGGATTTGTCGGCGGCGGTGATGATGCGCGAGAGCCCGTCATCGACAAAATTCAAGGCGCTTTCCAACACCGGCCCAGGCACCATGCCATTATGGGCATAACCGCCCAGCAATTTCTCATGGCGGCTTTCCGGGGTGTGGGAGGCAGGCAGTTTTTGCGCGGTGGAAACCGCCTGGAAATTCATGCCGAACAAAACGGGGACGCCCGGGCTGCCATTGCCCGCATGGTCATGCCCCGCGATTTGGTTCAGCACCGCCTGGACTTTGAACGCGTCATATTTCTGAGTGTCCACATTGTCCTTGGTCCAGTCGCCCGCGTTCGGATCGGTGGAAGTGTTGCTGTTGATCTCGGGGGCGAACAGGTCGTCAATGCCGGTTCCGGACGGGCCATTGAGGATTTCATAAGCGGCATGCTTGTCCACCCAGGCCGTATGCAAGCCGTATGACTTCGCCACCTCAAACAGAGTATTCACCTTGAGATACTGGTGCGGATAAACCGGCGTGCAGGTGGCCGGATCGACCGGCAGTTGGGCCGGGTCGATATTGTTTTTCGCCACGCCGGTCAATTGGAAAATGGGGTGGTTGTTCGGCTGGTCGGGATTCAAATCGGCGACAGTGAAATAACCGCTCGGCAACGGCTGGCTGTACAAACCGGCAATACCTTGCCCCGCGTCCAGCTTGGTCAAATCTTTATCGACATTTTCGGCGTATTGCACTTCCGCGCCTTTGGCGACATTCGCGCAGGATTTCGTGCCGGCCGGCAACAGCGTGCGGCTATAGCCGTCGTCATAATAGACGCCGGTGCTGAGCGGCGTGCCGCCAGTCACCATCCCGACCATGCCCGGAAACGAATCTGACGGAAACGGGGTGGAGGCGTTGCTATACAGTATGCCGTTGTTGACCAGCGTCGCCATGGCCGAAGCTGGGTTTTGCTGGATATACCATTCCAGGTCGCTCTCATGCAGGCCATCCACCGAAATCAATATCACATGCTGAAGTGGGGATGCGGAAGCCGTGTCGGCATAAGCCCCTGCCAAGCCGAGTGACATGAGCACGGCCATGGCGGCGGTCTTTTTTTTGAAAAACATGGTGGTTTGTCCTGCAAGATAATGGGAAATCCCATTATGCGGCATGGGCATGACAATTTAGTGATAGTGGACTTCCACTCGGCGCGTGGAAACCCGCTTTCGCCAGCCCCTCCGCAAAGATAGCCGCCAAGTCTTCAAACGGAAACCAGAAGCCTAAGATTTCGTCCAGGCGGTGCCGCGCGTCCGGCCACAGCGCGAACATGCGCTGGAGCGACTGGCGGGCTTCCGGCAGGTTGCCGAGATGGCCGTGGATCACCGCGAGATTGATCTGGAAAGGAAAAAAATCGGCCCCGGCGAAGCGGCTGATGGCGTCCAGCGCGTCGTGGTAGCGGCCAAAATGCAGATGACGCAGGGAAAACACCAGGTGGCACCAAGACGGATGGAAGGGATTCAAGGCCATCGCCTCTTCCACCAGCGCCAAACCCCGATCCCATTGACCGGCCAGACTCAAGTGCATCCCGGTGACGGCGAGGTTGTCCGGGTGGTGGGGGCCAAGTCGCAAGGCATGCTCCGCCATCGCCAAAAACTGGGGCTGGTCTTTGTGATAAAACAAGGCCATCGCCAGGATGTAGTTCGCCATGATGTTGCGCGGATCGAGGGCGACTGCCCTCTCAGCGGTCTCCAGGCATTTCTCGGCCAGGATGGGCAGCGGGCGCGTCTGGTTGAAGCCGAACAGGGCTTCTCCCAAGTAGATATTGGCGAGCACGGCCCAGGCTTCCGCATAATCGGGCTCTTCCCTGACCGTCTGCTCCAGTTCCTCGCGCGCGCGGCGGTGGATCTTAGGCGAGAAATGCTCCTCGTATTCGTGGTAGCGGAACACCGCCAGATAGCTGCCCAAGCGCGCGGCGGGTTTGCGTTTGAGCGAGCGGCAGAGAATGCCGTGCGGGTCTAGCACCGTGGAGGCGACCTTGCGCGCGACCCGCTCCTGGACGTCGAACAGGCTGGCGGTGGAGAGCCGGTTCGCGAAGGTTTCGCTCCACGCCACGCAGCCAGTGGCCGCGTCCACCAGCTTGATGCAGACGCGCAACTCATCGCCGTGCTGGCGGACACTGCCGCGCAGATGGTAAACCAAGCCGTAGTGGCTGGACTCGGGCAGGGCGCTCTCGCCGGCCTCGGCGGGTGCCCGCACGGCGACCAGGTTGTCGCCATAGCCGCTGAGGGTGGCCACCAGTTCGTCGGTCAAGCCCGCCGCCAAGTATCCTGCCCGGCCGGGCCGATCAGCTTCAGCCGCTCCACGGCCAGCAGGATTCGACCGGGGGCTTGGCGCTCCAGCGCCTGCGCGGCGCAGGCAGGGGCCGGGACAAATTCCGGCAGATAGGCTCCTTTCCGCAGCACGATCCTGACCGGCTCCGCCTGGCCTTCGCCGTCGTAATAAGCCGCGAGCATCTCCCGCAAGCGCGTGGCGCTGACGCGGACGAGGGAGTCCGCCTGTGGGTCGAAGCTGGGTGGCCGCTCAAACACCTCGACGCCTATCGTATACGCCTTTAACCGGTTGCCATCACCGGCGAGCTTGGCCTCGACGACGAAGGCCAGGAAGCGCTGGATCTTAGGGCTCGCCGCGAACGCCCGGCAGGCCAGCACCCGCCGCAGGCAGGCGCGGACTGAATCCGCTCGGATTTCAAGGTCTTGTCGCTGTTCATCGCTCATCGCTCATCTCTCGCATCCTGTGTGCCGTGCGTCGCAAGAAACTCCCCGTCGCCTTGCCCCGACGTTTAACAGGGTTTAACCGTTAAACAGGCCGAGTGGCTGGCGGCATAGGTTACTCTACATACGTATTTTTACGTATTAGATTCTGCGCGAATGCTTGGGGGGGCGGGCCGCCGCAACCGCCAGTGGGTGGCCGAGCCAGCCTGGCCCGGGGGAGCGCAGCGGAATCCGGGAGGATCGGGGCGGCGCAACGCCGCTTCTGTCCCAGTGTGCGCAGCGCGCACCTTTTCCCTTCGGCCTTCGTTAAGCTGCGCGATGCGCATCTACGCGGCTGTAGCGTATTTTTCAGTCGACTTTTCTCTTAACACTTTCAGGAAACCAACATGAATATGAAACTCTCCGCGCCGCTGTTCGGCCTTGCCCTGTTGGCCTGCGGCAACGCCCAGGCGCTTGTCATCGACCCTTTTTCTGTAGACCAATGGCCTGTGCTAGCCTTTAACCCCAGCAACAACCCAGCATCAGATACGCTGAATAACGTGCCGGGCCTTGGCGTGCCCAACGCGAACCGCACAATTTCCGCCGATGTGTTCAGCAGCCCGCTTGGTGCCATCATCAATACCAACGTGGGTGGTGGGGCCTTTAACGTCTCCACGTCCCAAACGACGGTCGATACTAGCGTTGTGGTGCTTGACTACACTTTTCCTAGCGTCAACCTGGCGATCACGGGGAATGAGTTTGTTTTGCAAGTCCCAGTCGCCAACGAGGATTTTACTATTGCATGGTTTCTCAATGGCGAATCTATCGCTTCAGTGGACACCACTTGGACACTCGGCAGTTACTCCGACGTGCACGAATCCTTCAGCTACTTCAACCCAGCGGCTTTAGCAGCGTTGACGGAACTCAAGTTGGAGATCACCAGCGTGGGCAGGACGGGTGGATTTTCCGGCGTCTTCGACAACTTGGAGACGCAAACAGTGCCGGAACCGGCGACCTTCTCGCTGATGGCGCTGGGCTTGGCCGGCTTGGGCTGGTCGCGCCGCCGCCGCGCCTGAGCGGGGTCGGTCGGGCAAACGGCTTTATCGTTTGCCCACGCGGAATCCGACAATATCGGCGGGCAAGCGATCAGGGTGCGCATTGCGCACCCTTTTCAATGTCCGATTTTCGTTGATGTGCGCGGTGCGGTTTCCGCCATGCCCGGTTGGATCGGCCTGCCTGTCCCAACACAACTTTAAACTTTTGAAGATTTCTTTCCTCTGCCTGGGCCGGACAGGGCTTGCAGCCAATGCCGTTAAGTTAAGCCGTTCGTGGTGAGCCCTTCGGCTACGCTCAGGAGAGCCTTGTCGAACCATGAACGGCTTAACGCTCAACAAAGTAGGATTTTCCGTCCGCCCTTCGACAAGCTCAGGGCGAACGGAAAATCCTTGACTTAATAGCCGTGGCGCGCTGCTTGGGAACGATGTATTTTTGATTTATTTAATCGAGGAGAATCAGTGATGAAAAAAGTATCAGCCATTGTGTTGGCCGGTTTTCTGTTGAATGCTTCAATGGCCTTCGCGGAAGGCGACATCCAGCAAAAGCAAATCCAGTTCGCCAAGGGCAAGTCAGGCGCGACGGTCTCAGGCAAAGTCAAAGGCAGCCAAACCATCGACCATCAACTCCGCGCCAGCGCCGGCCAGACGATGACGGTGGATTTCAAAGGCGGCAAATCGACAGCGTATTTCAACCTGCTGGCCCCCGGCGACCAGGCTTTGTTTGTCGGCCAAGACGCGGGCAATCATTTCAAGGGCGAGTTGCCCGCCGATGGCGTTTATACCGTCCGGGTGTATTTGATGGGCGCGGCGAAGAGTGAGGACAAAGAGGTCGGCTATACCCTCAAGGTCAACATCGGCGGCGGCCAAAGCAGTGGCACCGCCAGCGGTGGCGGCAGCCCGGCGCATTTTGAGCCGGGTTCTTATGCCGAAATCACCGGTGTCAAAGGCGATCTCGGCCTGCTGTCCGGCCCTTCCATGGGCGAGCAGACGGTCGGCCATGTCGGCAAGGGCCGGCTGGTGCAAGTGTTGAAGTGCGAGCCGAATGACGGCTTGTGGTGCGAAGTCGAAGCCCGCAATGACAAAAGCCTCCATGGCTGGGTGAAGGGGCAGAATCTGAAGGCGAAGTAAGCGTTTTTTTTGATGTTCAAACCGGAGAGACGATCATGAGCTTGTTGATATTTCTGGCAATTGGCGCGGTGGCAGGTTGGCTGGCGGGCTTGATTATGCGAGGCGGCGGTTTTGGCCTGTTGGGCGACATTGTGGTGGGCATTGTCGGCTCGGTGGCCGGGGGCTTGTAACTGTTGACAATAATCTATGCTTATCAATGTTTTTCTGCTCTTTTGCAGGTAAAGCAGGCGTCTGTTAAACTGCTTCCACTACGGCAAGCTCTGCAGGAAGTAACGCTTGTGGAGAGGTCGTGAGACCTGGAGGAGTTCCCGGCTGCGGCGCAAACCGCGTAAGACTCCTCACGCAAGAGGAATCTTACTGGCGAAAACCAAGCCATCCCCTGGGCAACCTCGGTGAAGCAAGAAGAGATAATCATAGATTTCTCAGGGCGGTTATTTGTTCGCGCTGGCCGGCATCAGCATCGGCGGCTTGGTGGGTTCCATTGTGACGGCCACGGTCGGCGCGATGGCCTTGTTGTTTATCATCCGGCTCATCAAAAGAGCCTGAAACATTTGGAAACAGGAGAATAATCATGAGTACCTTAGACGCTTACAAGCAGAAGATCGAAGCCGAGTTGGACGTGGCGCAGGCTAAATTGGCCGGGCTCAAGGCCGAAGCGAAAAGCGCGGCGGCGGATGTTAAAATCAAACTGTCCGAAGAAGTCGGCACGCTGGAGCAAAGCGTGGACGCGGCCAAGGCCAAGCTGGCCGAATTGGCCGACGCGGGCGAGGATAGCTGGGAGCAGCTTAAGGAAGGGACTGAAAGCGCTTGGGAGAAATTGAGCGCGACGTTGAAGGGTGCCGCTAACAAGCTCACGGATTGAGCCGTTTGGCCGGGAAATGAGGGTGGCAAGATTCGTGGGAGCCGCGCCTCGCGGCGCATAGACTGGTGGAAAAATCAGCTTCTGCCCCCGCAAGTCGCCGCGAGGCGCGGCTCCCACAGGCTGCGCCCAACCGGTGGGAAGGACGAGACCGCCCACGCCAGCGCTTCGGCAGCGAAAGGCAGCCCTCAGCAGCAAGTGGGCGACTTCTACGCTTCGGGCATGGACGTGGAGCGTCTGGACAAGCTCGGCGTCGAACCGCTCAAGCCGCTGCGCGACCAGATTGCGGACGTCGACAACCCGCAGGCGCTGGCCGAGGTCTTGGCGCAACTCATGCTCAACACCAACGACCCAGTCCTGCTCGGTGCCATGGTCGGCACGGACACGATCGCAGCCGCTATGCGGTCTATGTCGGCGAGGGGGATTTGCCCATGGGCGTGGACAACTATCTCAAGCCCGAGGCGCAGGCCATCCGTGACGGCTATTTGAAGTTCATCACCGCCCAGTTGACCTTGGCGGGCACGCCGCCTGAGGAAGCCCGGGCCGTCGCGGCCAAGGTGCTGGCGATGGAAACCCGCATCGCCGCCAAGAAGCTCAGCCCGGTGGACAGGCGTGATCCGCACAAGCGCTTCGTCAAGATGGACTAGGCCAAGCTGAAGGGCTTGCTGTCCCATTTCGACCTGGACGCCTTCTTCCGCGCAACCGGCCTGCCCGCCCAAGGCGAGATCATCGTCGTCGAAGCCGACGCGCTGCGCGAGCGCGATGCGATGCTGGCCGACTACCCGCTGGACTACACCAAAGCCTATCTGCGATGGGAGCTGTTGCGCCGCACCTCCGCCTACCTCAGTCCGGCGTTCTATGAGCAGGCCATGGACTTCAGCCGGGTCATGTACGGCAAGATCGACACGCCGCCGCGCGCCAAGCTGTTGGCGCAGGAAGTGCCTAAGCAGCTCGGCCATCCGCTGGGGAGGCTCTATGTCGCCAAGTATTTCGCGCCGGAAACCCGGCGCGACGCCGAAGAATTGGTGGGGCGGGTCAAGGCCGAGTTCCGTGGGCGGATCGAGAAGAATACTTGGCTGTCCGCCGACACGCGCCGGCAAGCCCTGGAAAAGCTAGACAAGATCAAGATCGACGTCGGCTATCCGGCGGAGTGGATCGACTTCTCAGGGGTCGAAATCCGCCGCGACGACTATCTGGGCAATGTCCTGCGGATCAACGCGTTCAAGGCTCGCCGCGACTTGGCCAGGCTCGGCCAGCCGGTGAAGGAAGACGGCTTCGCCGACCCGGAAGCAACCCTGCCCACGGTCATCAACGCCGCCTACAGTATGGGCCGCAACGGCATCGAAATCCCCGCCGCCTTCCTGCAAGCGCCGTTCTACGACCCCAAGGCCGACGCGGCGGTGAACTACTGCGCATTGGGGGCGGTCATCGGCCATGAGCTGACCCACGGCTTCGATTCCCAAGGCCGGCTCTATGACGCGCTAGGCAATGTCCGCGACTGGTGGACGCCCGCCGACGCCCAGCGCTTCCTGGCCGAGACGCAAAAGCTGGTCAGACAGGCCGATGCCATCGAAGTCGTGCCGGGCCTGCACATCAACGGCCAGTTGTCCGTCGGCGAGAATCTGGCCGACGTGGGTGGGATCGCACTGGGCTACGCGGCCTTGGGCGGGTATCTGCGTGAGTATCCGCAAGGCAAGATCGACGGTTTCACGCCGGAACAACGCTGCTTCCTGTCTTGGGCGCAAACCTGGGCCGACAAGTCCAACGAGGGCTGGCTGCGGCAAAAGCTGCCGGTGGACGGGCATCCGCCCGGCGTCTACCGCATGGCCGCGCCGTCCCAGCACGAACAGGGCTTCTATGAAGCCTTTGGCATCAAGGCCGGGGATGCGTTGTGGCTGGACGAAAAAGACCGCGTGAAGATTTGGTAAGTGCCTCATCAGGTATTTTTTTCATGCCACACAATCGTATTGCCGGTGCCGTTCTGGCCCTAATTGCAGGCGGAAGCACTGCCCGGCACGATAGGATGCGCTGACGAAGGAAGCGCATCAAATGGGCTGGTTTTTGGATTTGGATTCTGAGCGGCAGAAGATGCTTAATCTCATCGAAATACCGTTGCAGCTTGCGCTCTAAAGAACTGTGGCGGGAAAAACAAGACCATTGGTCAAAAAAAGCTTCGAGTTTTTGTGGTGAAGCATTCATTATAATTAACTCACTATTGATCATTCCCACGCTCTGCGTCAAAGCCATTAACTTAAGCCGTTCGTGGTGAGCCCTTCGACTACGCTCAGGAGAGCCTTGTCGAACCATGAACGGCTTAAATTTCAATAAATTGGATTTTTCCGTTCACCCTTCGACAAGCTCAGGGCGAACGGAAAAATCCTTAAGTTAATGGCTTTGACGCGGCGCGTGGGAACGATAACAGGTTTTTGCCTAGGCGAGGAAGCTCCGTTGCTTCGGCGGGCAGCAACGGCGCTAGGCGGGGAAGGAAAACAGCTTCACGCGCCCGTGGGCTTGTCGTCCTTGGCGATGGCGGCATCGGCGTGCGATAGCGAGACATGTCCATCTAAAGACTCCGCTCGCAGCTTCGGTTGTATAATCGCTAGATTTTTCGATGCGGGAATGAGCTATGGGCGGGCAAGACAGTTTGCGGCGATTCATTTTTGAGGATTTGGGCATACGCGGCGAGCTGGTGTGCCTGGACGCCAGTTGGCAGGCTGTGCTGGAGCGCCATCCTTACCCCGAGACCGTGCGCGCCCAATTGGGCCAGGCGCTGGCCGCCGTGGTGCTGCTCTCGGCCACCATCAAATTCGAGGGGGCTTTGATCCTCCAGGCGCAAGGGGAGGGGCCGCTGCACACGCTGGTCGCCCAGGCCACCCACCGGCGCACGCTGCGCGGCCTTGCCCGCTGGCGGGAAGACCGGCCGCCGACGGGAACCCATTTAGACGAAATCTATGGCCAGGGCCGGCTGGTGCTGACGCTGCAAAGCGAGGGCGCGGAACCTTATCAAGGCATCGTCGGCCTGGAAGGCGCGAATCTGGCCGAGGCCATCGAAAACTACTTCACCCGCTCCGAGCAATTGCCCACCCGCCTGTGGCTGGCCGCCGACGGCGACCGCGCCGTCGGCTTGTTCCTCCAGGATTTGCCCGGCCCGCGCGAAGGCCGTGAAGACTGGGAGCGTGTCTCCCTGCTGGCTGGCACGGTGACGGAGCGCGAGTTGCTGCTGTTGCCGGGCGAGGAGTTGCTGTACCGGCTGTTCAACGAGGAGGAGGTGCGCCTGTTCGAGCCCGAGCCGGTCTCGTTCCGTTGCGCCTGCTCCCGCGAGCGCATCGAAGCCGTGCTGCGCGGCATGGGCCGGGACGAGTTGGAGGAGGGGCTGAGGCAAGAAGACGGGCTGGAAGTGGGCTGTGAATTTTGCAACCGCCGCTACCGTTTCGACACGGTGGACGTGCAAGCCTTGTTGGCCGACACGCTGCCCCATCCCGGCCCGCGCACACGTCATTGACGGCGGCGTCCGGCGCGCAGGCGGGGGCGATGCCGGCAGAACTTAATGTTCGCAGGCCTTGCCTAATGAACGCCGCTCCGCCGTTTTGTCCGCAGGAGGTTTCCGTCGTGCGACCCGCTTGTTTCCCGCTGAGGATTTGCGTCCTTCTCGCTTTGTTGTTTTGCGCCGCCTGCGCCCCCAGGGTTGACCGCCCCGGCGTGGCGGTTTCCCCGCCGTTTCTGGGGCGCGCGCATTTTGCCGCCGCCGACGGGGCGGTGTTGCCGGTGCGCGCCTGGGTTCCGCAGGGGGGTAGTGCCAAGGCGGTCATCGTGGCTTTGCACGGCTTCAACGATTACAGCCATTTTTTCACCCAGCCGGGCGAGTACTTGGCCCGGCAGGGGGTCGCCTGCTATGCCTACGACCAGCGCGGTTTCGGCAATGCGCCGGGGCGGGGACTGTGGGCGGGGGGGGAGGCTTATGTGGATGACCTCAGGGCTTTCGTCGCCCAGATCAAGTCGCGCCACCCCGGCCTTCCGGTTTATGTGCTGGGCGAGAGCATGGGTGGGGCGGTGGCGATTGCCGCCATGGCCTCCGCCCGTCCGCCGGCCGCCGACGGCTTGATCCTCGCTTCGCCGGCGGTGTGGGGGCGCGCCACCATGCCTTGGTATCAGCGGCTGTTGTTGGACAGTGCCGCGCATACCGTGCCTTGGCTGCGGCTGACCGGCGAGGGCTTGAAGATCATGGCCTCGGACAATATCGAGATGTTGCGAGGCTTGGGGCGCGATCCTCTGGTCATCAAGGCGACGCGGGTGGATGCGATTTATGGGCTGGCCGATTTGATGGACGCGGCGTTGGCCGGTGCCGGCAAGCTGGAGTCCGCGACGCTGGTGCTGTATGGCGAGCGCGACCAGGTGGTGCCCCGCGAGCCGGTCATGCGGATGTTGGCGCAGATGCAAGGCCCGCAAGTCCGGGCGGCCTTCTATGAAAACGGTTATCACCTGTTGCTGCGCGACTTGCAAGCGGAAACGCCTTGGCGCGACATCGCCGCCTGGGTCGAAAACCATGGCGCGCCTTTGCCCTCCGGGGCGGATCTTCGAGGGGTGGCGGGCTGGGCGCCGCCGCGCCCGTCCGGAAACCTGGCGAGAGCACCCCGTTTCGCGGTAAGATAAGCAATTTTCATGCATCGCCTTCCGAGCGGTCACGCTGCGACCGGATGCGCCCTAAACGATAAAACCGACATCGCCGCAATGAGCAACGAATTCAACACTGACGATTTGCGCATTCGCCAAATCGAGGCCGTCGTGCCGCCCCGCCAAATCCATGAGGAATGCCCGATCACCCAGGAGGCCGCCACGGTCACCTTGCAGGCGCGGCAGGACATCCACCGCATCTTGGCGGGCGAGGACGACCGCCTGCTCGTCGTCGTCGGCCCCTGTTCCATCCACAATCCGCAGGCGGCTGTGGAATACGCGGGCAGGCTGCTGAAGCTGAAGCAGGCACTCGGTCGCGACCTGGTCATCGTCATGCGCGTCTATTTTGAAAAGCCGCGCACCACTGTCGGCTGGAAGGGCCTGATCAACGACCCGGATCTGGACGAGAGCTTCAACATCAACAAGGGGCTGCGCTTGGCGCGGAAGCTCTTGTTCGATTTGAACGCGATGGGCATGCCGGCCGCCACCGAGTACCTCGATCTGATCACGCCGCAGTATGTCTCCGATCTCATCAGTTGGGGGGCCATCGGCGCGCGCACGACCGAGAGCCAGGTCCACCGCGAACTGGCGTCGGGCCTGTCCTGCCCGGTGGGTTTCAAGAACGCCACCGACGGCACGATCAGGGTCGCCATCGACGCGATTGGCGCGGCCAGAAGGGCGCACCATTTCCTGTCGGTGACCAAAGACGGCAATTCGGCGATTTTCGCCACCAGCGGCAACGAGGACAGCCATATCATCCTGCGCGGCGGCAAGACGCCCAATTACGACGCCGCCAGCGTGGAGGCCGCCGCCGTTGAGTTGGAAGCGGCCGGCCTGCCGCGCACGGTCATGATCGACTTCAGCCATGCCAATTGCCTGCGCGATTTCCAGCGACAGATGCTGGTGGGCAGGGACGTGGCCGGGCAAATCGCCGCCGGCGACCCGCGCATCATCGGGGTGATGCTTGAAAGCCATCTTAAAGCCGGCCAGCAGAAGCTGGAGGCGGGCAAGGCCCCAATCTACGGCCTGAGCATCACCGACGCCTGCCTGGGCTGGGAAGACAGCGAGCAGTTGTTGCGGGAACTGGCCGAGGCTGTCGAGGCGCGCCGCCGGAGCCGTTGCAAGGCCGATCCCATCCCCACTAAAATCCGCCAGGGTTAATCACATGCAAATTATTGTCAACGGCGCGCCGCGCCCGGTCGCCGAGCCTTTGAATCTGTCCGCCTTGATTGAGCAGCTCGGCTTCGCAGGCAAGCGCGTCGCCGTGGAGTTGAACCGGGAAATCGTCCCGCATGGCCAATACGAGGGGCATCCACTGAAGGACGGGGATCGGGTGGAGATCGTCCATGCCATCGGTGGCGGGCAAGGCGGCGACCGGGTTGACGAGTTGGTCGTCGCCGGCAAGGCTTACCGCTCGCGCCTGTTGGTGGGGACGGGGAAGTACAAGGACATGGAGGAGACGCGCCTGGCCACGGAGGCCAGCGGCGCGGAAATCGTCACCGTCGCCATCCGCCGCAGCAACATCGGCCAGGAGCCCGGCCAGCCCAATTTGTTGGACGTGCTGCCGCCCGACCGCTACACTATTCTGCCCAACACGGCCGGCTGCTACACGGTGGACGACGCCGTGCGCACCTGCCGGCTGGCGCGGGAGCTGCTGGGCGGCCACAAGCTGGTGAAGCTGGAGGTGCTGGGCGATCCGAAGACTTTGTTCCCGGACGTGACGGCCACCTTGGAGGCGGCGAAAATCTTGGTCAAGGAGGGTTTCGACGTGATGGTCTACACCAACGACGATCCGATCATCGCCAAGCGGCTGGAGGAAATCGGCTGCGTCGCGGTGATGCCGCTGGCCGCGCCGATTGGCTCGGGGCTGGGCGTCCGCAACCCTTACAACATCCTCACCATCATCGAGAACGCCCAGGTGCCCATCCTGGTGGACGCAGGCGTGGGCACGGCGTCGGACGCGGCCATCGCCATGGAGCTGGGTTGCGGCGGGGTGTTGATGAACACCGCCATCGCCGAGGCGAAAAACCCGGTGCTGATGGCCTCGGCGATGAAAAAGGCTATCGAGGCCGGTCGCGAGGCTTTCCTGGCCGGCCGGATGCCCCGCAAGCGTTTTGCCTCGGCCTCGTCGCCGTTGGACGGGACGTTTTTCTAAGCGCCCGGCCTTCGCGCATGCATGCCGCCGCCCCCGGTAGCCGGGTGGCGGCATAAGCCACCATTGCCTGCGTCATTTCCCCCATCTCTCCCGCTTGCCGCTTTGCCTGGCTGTCATCGGCTTTTCATGTGGCGGGGTGACAATGCGCTGACAAGAAGGCAGCCGGGCTGTTTTGGCCCGAGCGCCTTGACGGCAATCCCGGAAACGGACTTGGCCCATACTTTGCATAGTTATCCGCGCACTCTTTCACGGCCGTTACAAGGAGGCATTCATGCACGCATTATCGTTCCCGCAGTTTTTTGATCCGCCTTTGCCGGCGGCGGAAAAGCTCCACACCCCTCGCCGCGCTTTTCGCCCGCGCCCGTCCGAGCCGCTTGTACAGCCCCGCGCGGGCGAAGGCTTCCTCTCTATCGCGAAGCTGCATGAGAGGCTAGCGATTTTGGCGAAATTGGAGCTGCCTTGCACCATCATGGTCGCCAGCCCGGCTTTGCATTTGGGCAAGACCGTCATCAAGACCGTCGGCTTGGCCGGCGACACCTTGAGCATCGCGGGCAAGGGATTCAAGCTGTGTTTGCGCGGGCCGAACATCCATTCCATCCGCTTGGTCGGCCAGCGCGAGGCCGGGGACGGAATTCCCCGTTTGGATATTCATCATTCACAAGGGATGCTCTATGCAAGCATCCAGCCTGCGCCAGACGGGACGGGCGGCGAGGTGTGGCAGGATGTCATGGACAACCCCTCGCTG
>Ga0265327_10000351_pt1 | contig 87732 bp, 80 predicted proteins | sample 41621metaG_FD_202089 | JGI IMG/M metagenome (GOLD analysis project Ga0265327, IMG submission 202089) | Rhizosphere microbial communities from Carex aquatilis grown in University of Washington, Seatle, WA, United States - 4-16-21 metaG | ecosystem: Host-associated > Plants > Roots > Rhizosphere...
AACGCACAGATTCCTCCTGAATGACCCCTCCTTCGCCGAAGGCTACGGCGGGGGCGCAAAGTCGCTGTGGATGGTCGCTGTGGACGGTCGCTGCAAGGTCCTTTCAGGATGACAAAGTCGCTGTGGACGGTCGCTGTGATGGGAATGCACAGATCCCTCCTGGATGACAAAGTCGCTGTGGACGGTCACTGTGGACGGAACGCACAGATTCCTCCTGAATGACCCCTCCTTCGCCGAAGGCTACGGCGGGGGCGCAAAGTCGCTGTGGATGGTCGCTGTGGACGGTCGCTGCAAGGTCCTTTCAGGATGACAAAGTCGCTGTGGATGGTCGCTGTGGACGGTCGCTGCAAGGTCCTTTCAGGATGACAAAGTCGCTGTGGACGGTCGCTGCAAGGTCCTTTCAGGATGACAAAGTCGCTGTGGATGGTCGCTGTGGACGTTCGCTGTGATGGGAATGCACAGATCCCTCCTGAATGCCTGTCCCGCCGAATGGCGGGGAAAAAGTCGCTGTGGACGGTCACTGTGGACGGAACGCACAGATTCCTCCTGAATGCCTGTCCCGCCGAATGGCGGGGACAAAAGTCGCTGTGGACGGTCGCTGTGGATGGTCACTGCAAGATCCTTTCAGGATGACAAAGTCGCTGTGGATGGTCGCTGTGAGGTCCTTTCAGGATGACAAAAGTCGCTGTGGATGGTCGCTGTGGACGTTCGCTGTGATGGGAATGCACAGATCCCTCCTGGATGAAAAAGTCGCTGTGGATACTGTTTTCGAAATGATACTTGTTTATGATAAGGGCGCAGAACTAAATCCCTTTTCGAAGTTTATCTGCATAGGCCTCCGGCAACTCACAGCCTTCAATAGCCCTGGCCGCCTTTTCGATATCATAATCAAAACGAACAAACTCCACCTGCACCGCCTGATTGTTGCTGATGCTGTTGTTTTCATCAATCGTTAGAAGCACATATCCGCCCTGGGGATTCCCATCCTTGGGCTTTCCTACCGAACCAATATTGATCGCATGACGGTACCGTACGCTCCCATCACCGGTGTTTTGTTCCAGCACCCGATAATAGGGTTTGTGGGTATGTCCAAAGCACATGATATCGGCATCCGCCCCTTCCATGATTCGCAGCAGGCTTTTTTCATCCCGGTCCTCAAACAGGTATTCATTGATTTTCCGGGGACTGCCATGAACCAATAGCAGGTTCATCTGATCTTCATTCAATTGGTATTCCACTCGGATATGTGCCGGTAAGGTTCTTAAATAAGCTCTTGCCTCAGATTCTATGATGCGGTTCGTAAAGGAAATCGAGACTTTGCCCATCTCCTTTTCTTCATCCGTTTTATAAGCACAGCCGCAGTCATCACTGCTTCGTCCAATCCCAAAATCATAATTGCCGGCAATGGTAGGGATGCCCCTTTTCCGGATCTCCTTTATCACTTCATTCGGCCAGATATTATAGCCAACCAGATCCCCCAGGCAATAGATCGCATCCGGCTGTTTACGTTCCATGTCAGCCAGAGCAGCCTCTAGTGCGGGAAGGTTTGCGTGTATATCGCTGAACAGCGCAATTTTCATGATTCAGTTGTTTTTTGTTCTTTAAGAAAAGAGGCGACAGGTACCGCCAATAATGCTCCCAGGGCTGGCCCAAGCAGGTAGATCCAAAGATGTTCCAGATGACCCGAAATCAGGGCAGGCCCTATGGATCGTGCAGGGTTCATGGAAGCTCCACAAACAGGGCCAGCAAACATGGCTTCCAAAAGCACTACTGATCCGATCGCCAGGCCTGCAAACATGCCCTGCTCTTTACTTCCTCTGGAAACCTGCAGGATCACCAGCATCAGGAAAAAAGTAAGGACCGCTTCCAACATCAGGGATTGCATTTCAGATCCTTTGGGCATGGTCGCACCAAGAAATTCATTGGCAGGAAACAGAAAGCGCAGCAGCAAACTTGCCAACAAAGCGCCTGCCAATTGACTTAGAATATACGGCAACAGTTCTTTAACCTTAAAGCTGCCGGCGAGGGTAAATGCAATGCTCACTGCAGGATTGAAATGCGCTCCGGATACATTCCCGAAGGAATAGATCATGGCCATGACTACCAGTCCAAAAGTGAAGGCAATACCAACATGAGTGATCACTCCACCCGTTTCCTGGTTGATCACAATGGCGCCACAACCGGCAAATACGATTGCAAATGTTCCCAGCAGTTCTGACAGGTATTTTTTAAATTGCTCCTTCATTAATTGCAACAATCGGGTCCACAACAGGCCTTAGGCTTCTCGGCATAAACAGTAATACTAAAGATGCCTGAACTGCCATTTCTGAAGGCTACAAGTTCTTCCTTTGAGAGGTAAGCCGCCAGAATATCATCCGGAATATGGATCGCCTTTTCCTTTTGAATGGTGGTATTCTGGAATCCATTTGCCTGGATCAGTCCCAGGTATTCCTCCTTCTGAATGGCTCCAGCCACACAACCCGCATACATTTCCGCACTCTTTCGCAGCTGTTCGGGTAAATCACCAACCAGCACCACATCTGAAATGCTGAAATGCCCACCTGGCTTCAATACTCGGAAGATCTCCCCGAATACATTATTCTTATTGGGAACCAGGTTCAGCACACAATTGCTGACGATCACATCGGCCACATTCGCCGTCACCGGCATCTTTTCAATATCACCCTGCCTGAATTCAACGTTATTAAAATTCAGTTTCTCCGCATTTACCCGCGCTTTGTCGATCATTGCCGTCGTAAAGTCGATCCCGATGACCTTCCCATTTTCGCCAACAGCTGCACGAGCGATGAAGGCATCATTACCAGCCCCGCTGCCCAGGTCAATGACCACATCGCCTTCTTTGATCTGAGCGAATTCGGTTGGCAGTCCACATCCCAGGCCCAAATCCGCATCTGCATTATAGCCTTCCATCTTGGTGTAATCATCACTCATAATGTTATAGACCTCCGTGCTACAGCCCCCTGAACCGCAGCAGGAGGACGCATTCGTTTCCTTGTCCTGCAAGGCGATTTCACTGTATTTCTGGCGGACTAGTTCTTTCAGTTCCTGATCTGTGGTTTGCATGGTTATATTTTTTGTGGTTTAAAATTTGATGTGGTCTTATTGCAATATTGCGATGAATGGGTTCAAAAAAATAGTTAGCAACATTTCGTGTTTACAGAAACCGATTCCTTGAAAAAATCCGCAAATAGCCCCTGGTATTGTTGCCATACCTTAGGATTGATACAATAACAAACGCTGGTTCCTTCAATAGTTCCCTGGATCAGTCCGATATTCTTCAGTTCCTTCAGATGCTGTGAAATGGTTGCCTGTGCCAATCCCAATTCATCGACCAATTCCCCGCAAATGCAGGCATTCATTCGGGACAAATGCTGAAGAATGGCAATTCGGGCAGGATGGGCAATCGCCTTTGCCATGGCAGCAATTTCATTCTGCTTATCGGTGAACAGATCCGTTTTCGTCATTCCCATTGATTGCAATATTACGATAGAGTTTGGAAATACCAAAGCAATCGATGAAAATAGAATTAAAGCCAAACGCCCGATCAGCGGATAATTCCAGGGCAGCACCACTAAATTCAGATATTCATCCGATAGCTTTCCACGGGTCAAATTCGTTTATTTGACATGGCTGAATTTCCCTGCTCCGCGCAATCCTGAGCGAGAATTAATCGTTATCATTCAAGTCCTTATTACCGTGAAAACTACCGCTCTTCTGTGTCTGCTCCTGGCCTTCACCACATTGGTTTCTGCGCAGCAACGCCCCGATATGAAGGAGGTACAGGCCAACATGGCCATGGCCCAGCACATGCTGGATTCCATCCAAAAGTCGATTCCAAAACAATTGGCAAACGATACCTTCCTCTCACCACAGGCGAGAGCCTTAGGTACTTCCAATATGCCGAAAATGCCGGATCTCAATAAGCTGAGCAAAGACATGGACGCCAATATGGGGAATGCGCAGAAACATCTGGCATCAGCCAAGGCTTCCAGGGATGCCGGACTTCCAAAGAAGACAGGCAGTTCCTTTTCAGCTGTACCCAATACCGATCGAGCGGGAGTTATCGCCATCGCAACTTCAATGCTGCCAACCGCCATCATTGCCCTACGAGGATACGACCCCATGTTGCAACAGGCCTTGGATACCATGCTCGTCAAGGATACCACCTTCACACCACAGGCCCGGGGCATGATGGAGTTCCTGGCGGGTCACCCCAAGTGCATGGCCGAATACCTCGTTTGCAAAGGCGTTTTGCAAAACCCGGATAATCCCTGGGCGATCAATGATCTTGGCATCATGCTCCGTGGGGAACACCGCAACAAGGAAGCGGCCCAATGCTTCCGCTACGCCTACTCCTTCAATGATACCTTCCTGATCATCAAATGCAATCTGGCTTGGGCAGTGGCCTATTATGGGGATTTCATTACGGCCAAGACATACTTCCATGAAATCCTGAACCTTCTACCCAACTATTGTTCTGCCTGGGAAGGGCTGGGAATGATCGCCTACCAGGAAGGGGATCTGGCGGGGCTGTTCCAGGCTTTATCCAAACAGATCAAGAGTATCGGGGGCACCGGGGATGGGCCCTCACAATCCTTCACCTCTTTTTGTGGAGGCGTGATCGAGCAACAGAAAATGGATCAGATGAATACCGGCGGGGATCATGCGGCTTCCATGTCCAACAATACCTTTGATGCCAATACCGGTGAAGAAGAAGGCAACCAGGATGAACCGCCTACTGCAGATGTGGAATACCCAACCTATCCGCAATCGCTAGGAGGTATGTTCCCGGCTAATATCGATCAGATCGAGGAGGTGGTCAAGTTGCAGCCAAAGTTCCAGGCCATAATAAAAGACAAGCTTCAGCAGTCCCAGGCACGCGTATCAGCCGCTAATAGCATCCTTCCTCCAATATCACCAGCACCCTACCTGGATGATCAGGGGATGAGCATCACACCCGCATCCTCGCAAAAATATTTCTCGCTGTTTCGGCAAGTCGTGTCTCTTTATGAAGACCGGGTTTCAGAGGTGTACAAGGGCTATTATGACGACCAGCAAAAGCTCATCAATGGCATTATGTCTTCAAAACTCTCTTTCCTCGATGAGTATAATGTAGGCATGAAACGCTGTGGTGGTTATGATAAGGAAGCGGATCGTAAGGAATGTGAACGACAATTGTTGTGTACCCTGAAGCCGAAAGCCAGGGGCATGCTCGGAAACAACCTGGGGGCCTTTTCCGAACTATGGACCCGTTATTTCATGCGCTTGAAGGACCAAACGGACTGGTTCATCACGGCCTCAACGCCGTATATCAAACGGGTGCACAATGTGCAGTGGAATGATTACATGAATGCGATTCGGTCGAATGAAGTGCGGATGGCTCTGCTGGGTGCGTATCAGCGTTGGTTCGTGTCCAATATCATTTACGATCCCATGTTGGTTGGGGTTTCCAAGGCGGATGTCAATTGCACGACACCGATTCGGGAGATCACTTCCAGTGGTCCTGACCCAAAAGATGTAAAGCTCAAAAAGCTCAAGACCGCACCGGATTATTGTGATCCAAAAGAAGGCACGTCGTTTGATCATGGGCCCATCGTCTTTGAATCCAACTGCCAGCACACCAAGTTTGGGTTTTATCCTATCTCCAAGGAATTCAGTGCGGAGGAAAAGGCTGGACCTGCTACCTTGTCCGGAACGGTTACAGTAAAACTGGGGATGGCCTATGAGCATGTGATCAGTCAACGGCATAAAGAAGATGATTACACGACATTGAATGGGGAAGTCGTTATTGGTGGTGAAGGCAAATTAGCCGTGGACGGTGCTTTAAATGAAGGGCCGGTGCATTTGGCCGGTCATGGAGAAGTGAAAGCAGAGGCGAATGCAACCTTATATGCCGGCTGGCGATTTGGTTCGGATGGAACTTATGAGGGGCGGCAAAAAGGGATTGATCTAACGGGAGGTATATCGGCATCGGGCAATGTAAAAGGTTCGGTTGATGGGATTGGGGAGCAGCGTTTTGATCAAAGTATTTCCAGAACCGCTGAATACCATGGTGAGATTTTTGCAGGGGTGGGTAGTGAATATAAAGTGACTAAGGATGCTTTTAGCACGCATTAAAGGCTTGCAATAAGTTTTTCCCTGCAAGCATAAATCAACCTAAGTTTGTATCCAGATGTTTTTTAGATTATGAGTAGTAATTCAATTCGGTATGCTGTCGGTAAAGGCATGAAAAATGACAAGCTGGATTTGATGGTCATTCAAACCCTGCTTCAACTCAACAATCAGAAAATCAAAGCCACTGGGATTTTTGATATGGAGACCCAGACTGCTATCGAAAACTTTCAGAAGGATACTGAAAAAATGCTTGCACCAACCGGTTCTATCAGTCCGGAAAGCACCACGCTTGTCCGGCTGGAAAAAGCACTAGGCATCACCTATGAGATTGCCGATTCTTCCGTAGTACTTGGTCAGGGTGTAGAAGCAGCCATCAAGCCCCTGGCCATTCGTTTTTATTGCAATTCAGTGCCGCACCATAAAATGGTCATTACCTCCGGTGTCCGGACAGCTGCCGCACAGGCCCAGGCGATGTTTAAGAAGCTGGAGATGAAGGATGATATCATTAAACTCTATCTAAACAAAAAGGCGGCTAAGGAAGTTGTGGATACTTACGATGAAAGTAAGAAAGCCAATGATCCGGCTAACACTACTGTAAATAAAATCACCGCAGTTTTGGAAAAACAGATTGCTAATAAAGTGTACATCTCCTCCCACTTTAATGCCAAAGCCTTTGATATGCGCAGTCGCGATCTGGATGCCCACCTGGTCGAGCTGTTTAAAAAGGTATCCGATGGTTTTGTCAGAAAGCTGATCCATGAAGGGAAGCCACCGCATCTTCATCTTGAAATGTTCTAATCCGCAGGCAATATGAACACTTCTTTTGCTTTCTTTCCCGCGATTTTGTTGCTTCTAATTGCCTGCCAAACTCCTGAAAAAAAGAGTACTCCCCCAGTTCAGGAAAAAGCTATCACTACCTCAGAAAAGGATACGAACTCAATTATCCTTTCTGCAGATACGCTACGTCCAACAGGAAGCCTGAGTCTGAGCTTTCTTGGCAATCACCCTGCTAAAATGGCGATCATTATTCCGGGATCAGATAACCCATATGTTTTCCTGCAGGATGGTTCGGAAATATCAGAAATATTTCCAGCGGATAGTTTTGCAAAGGTTCGAATTATGGTCCTGAAGGCGGATCAGCAAGGCATCCGTTTTATCAATGGTTCAAAGCATCGGGAGGCCATTTTTAAGAAGAGCGGGTATTATACTGTGGTTCTTGCTGATAATCTGGAAACCGAACCGGAGAATACGAATTCGATTCAGGCGCGGGTTTATTTTTCTTCTGGTCGTAAGGATTAGACACAAGGAGGCTTTGTAACACGCTTTCACTGGAGGTTATAGTTGCCGCGTGCCTTTAGGCCGGGGATAAACTGGAATTTAAAACATAACAGCCTTCAGGCCTTAACTCCATTCTAAAGGTGTTTGGCAATAACAGGATCCCAATGCATAAAGGGTTAAAGCCCGGAGTAGAAAATGTGACTTTTGCAACCCCAGCCTAAAGGCGTGGGGCAACTACCGGTGGGCCATTCCAATCTGGAAATCTAATAGCCTATTTATGACAGCAACAACTCTTCACCACATGATGGTCCATGCTTACTTGTGGACTCAGATAGGGGATGCCGAGGTTCATTCCGCGGAGCATAAAGAGTACTCCGAATAGCAACATGATCACCGGAACAAAACGTCGAATTGATTGCATACGAAGCATCGAAATTTTACCTTTAAGGACGATAATGGCTATCAGCATCGGCATGGTGCCCAATCCAAACGCATACATCGTGAGCATTGCAGCTTGTGGCGTGGCTGCACTTGTTGCCAGCGATAGTGCCATATAAACAAGGCCGCAGGGCAATAATCCATTCAAAATACCACCCGCAAGTAATAGGTGCAATTCTGGCCGGCCCAGCACTTTCCCGGATTGTCGTTTTACAAAATCCAGCCAGGGCATTTTAATTTGCCGGCTTCCATTATTCAGAAAAGAAAAAATACCCAGCAATAGGAGCGAAACACCCAGGGCGATTGATATATACTGTTGCCATTGCGGAAGAAACAGCGATTTGAAGGAATGCAGCACCAATCCCATCAATGCATACACACTGATCCGTCCCAGATGATAGAGCCCAATGCCTGCCACTTTCTTCCAGCCATTTAAAAACTGAAAGGGTAAGATCAGCATGATGGGACCACACATACCGGCGCAGTGCAAGCTGCCCAGGAATCCCATGGAGAGTGCGGCATATAAACCAAAGCTTCCCATGATCATTGCAGGTTTAGTGGCAATGATTCATAGTATTCCTTTCCAGAAACGGTCCAACTCACCTGAACCTCATAACGTGCTTTTGCCAATTTATTACGCTCAACAACCACACTTGAATTATTCGTATTCAGGGCAATGATGCGGTCCGCATCTTCATTGGCTGGTGCATAAAAATGAACACTGCCGGTGACGGCTTTACCATCGAATTGCTTCGGAAAGTCCAGGTTCACCTTATTGGCATCTGCATGTACCAGGATCGAATCGTGCATCGACTCCGTAGCCTGCATGGCATTGATGCGTTGCTGGAAGATGGTTTCATCGTGGTAATAATTTTCCGAAACCAGACTCGTCTTCTGAAAGGTGGTTGCGATGACCAAGGAAAGGATCAACACCACAAATCCGATGTACAAAATGGCAATTTTCGTGCCCCAGTTGATACTCATAATGCTGTTTTTTTGCGGTTATCAATTAGTGGTCCATAAATGGTCCGAGGAAAGTGGCTTTAACCGTCTGGATTTTCTTCCCATCTTCATAAACACCGATCGTCAAATCCGTTTTGCGAAGCTTGACATCTGATTTGCTCCGGTATATGAACATAGAGCCACGGGCAAAATCACTCTTAGGAATCCGTAGCGTTTCAGCACCAACAATTTCAATAGTGCCTTCAAAGTTTTCAGGCTTAAGGGTTACCACTTTATCAAAGTAGGTTTTATTCAGCAGCTTGTAATTGTAGAGATTACTCAGTCGGTTTCCAGGTTGTTCCTGGTAAAGCTGACCCGGAGTCCGCATAATATTCACTCCCACATCCGTGCGGGTTGCCAATAAAGTGGCCTCGACACCAAGCAATAATAACATCACTGCGGAATAGGCCTTCATCCTGAATGTAAAACGGGATGGCTTCCCGGTACTGATGCTCCGTTCAGATGCATAACGGATCAGGTTCGGAGGTAGCCCGACCGAGCCCATCATGTGGTTGCAAACATCAATACAGGCCGTGCAATTGACACAATCCAGCTGGGTACCATTTCGAATATCAATCCCTGTAGGACACACCTTCACGCACTGGTGGCAATCAATACAATCACCATGGGTCCGCTCTTCATTCTTTTTGAACTTGGCCCGGTCCTCACCGCGTACATAATCATAGGCAACAATGATCGAGTTCTTATCCAGCAATACCCCTTGCAGACGTCCGTATGGACAAACTGTTGTACAAACCTGCTCGCGAAACCAGACATAGACGAAGAAGAAAACAGAAGTGAAGATCAATAAGGACGTAAATCCACCCCTGTGCTGACTCAATGGTTCCGTAATGATCTTTTTGAGCTCATCCATACCGATTATGTAGGATAAAAACACATTGGCTATGATGAAGCTCAGCAACCAGAACACAATCCACTTACTAAATTTCCGGAAAATCTTATTCGCATTCCAGGGGCCTTTGTTGAGCGCCTTTTGTTGGGGTGCATCTCCTTCTATCCAATATTCAATTTTCCGGAAGACCATTTCCATGAAGATTGTCTGCGGGCAAACCCATCCACAGAACACTCTTCCGAAAACGACCGTAAACAGGGCGATGAAGACAATGAACAGGAGCATGCCCACCGCGAAAATGAAAAAATCCTGAGGCCAGAAGATTTGTCCAAAAAGGATGAAGCGACGCTCTACCACATTGAACATGAACAGGGGATGTCCTTCATACTTTATGAATGGCAAACCAAAGAGAACAGTCAGGTATACGACACTAAGCAAGGTGCGAAGTGTGTACATTTTCCCCTTCGGCTTTTGCGGATACATCCATCGCCGCTTGCCCTTTTCATCTATCGTTGCCGCCCGGTCTCTGAATGATTGCGGATCTTCTATCACATTGCTCATTGGATAATTGGTCTTTACGTCAGTTCCTTTTTCACAATCAATCCCGGAATACCGGCCTTATTTCTTAGCAGGAGCAGCTGCCGCCTGGGCATCCGCTTTTTTTGCAGTGGTATCAGTAGGTTTTGCTGCTGCTGGAGCTTCTTCCTTATAGAGTTCCCCCTGAGGTGCTTTAGCGGTTGCAGGATGCGTGCCACCCAGTGATTTTACATAGGTTGCCAGGGCTGCGATTTGCATCGGAGAATAATCATCCTTCCAACTCTTCATTCCCTTGTCAGGCCAGCCATACTTGATGGTCTTAAAGATGTCCTTGATTCCACCACCATGTAACCAGTATGCATCGGTCAGGTTAGGACCTACATTACCCCCACCATCTTTGAGGTGACAAGCCGCACAAACGGTCTGGAAGGTAGCCTGGGCCGTTGCCAAAGCAGCTGCATCCTTAACTGGGGTAACGGTATTTTCATCCACATTATTAGCAGATTTCGCGAGGTAAGCTGCTTTTTCAGCCTCTGCTTTCACAACTGACATATTATACTCCTGAACCTGATTCGGTCCACCTGCTGCCCAGTAATAACCGAGGTAAATAAAGGCAACAATAATAGTTACGATGAAGCCATATTTCCACCATGGTGGCAGGGCATTGTCGAGTTCATGAATGCCATCATAATCATGATCCAACATGATATCCTTTTCCTTTTCAATAGCCACGGACTTATTGAAAATATCCATGAGATTCTGCTTGGCTACACCAGGAACCTTAGCCTTCTCAGGAAGATTCCGCAGCACTTTTACCATGGCATTGATCTGATAGAGGAGTACCAGGATGATGATCACTTCGAAGACCAGCACGCCAATGATAAAATAGATATCATTGGCAGGTACTCCGCCGATCATTTCCGAGCCCGAAGCAGCTACCACAGCATCCTTGACAGCACCCTGGGCATGTGAGGCTACGGAAGGGATCATCAAGGCGATCATCAGCAATAGGATACTGGTGATGGTACCTGCCGCTTTCTTCTCCTTACGGATTTGCTCAATATGCGCAGAAGCCAGCTGCTTAAGCACATTCGTCAGCACCGCTATGGTGAATATAAAGATGAACGCCAGGCTCACCAGTGTCAAAAGCAGTGGATTGAACGAGCTGCCAGTTTCTGCCGGCGTGGTTGCATGAGCGCCGATCGGGATGACCAGACAAGCAGCGGCAAGTATTCTTGAAAGTGAAAAACGCATGGTATTAACTATTTGTAGAAAGTGGTTCGTTGATCGCATCCTCGATATCCAAGGGAAGCTTGCTAACATCATTAAACATTTGTTTGCCGGAGCGAACTACCCATATGAGGAGTGCACTGAAAAAGATAAAGAACATCAGCAGGGTAATCATGGGGTAGATGGATACCCCCGAAATGGTTTCCAGATAATTCTTGAATTTCATGATCCTGATTGTTTTGCTGTTCGATTAGGGTTGTGCCTGTGCTACACCATGACTGACCTTGATATCCTTTCCAAGACGCTGCAGGTAGGCGATAACGGCGATGATCTCGCGGCTGTTCTTACATTCGATCTTGTCAGCTGCCAGGCTCAGACGGATCGTTTCGGCCTGTTTTTCCATATCACCAACGGCTTGCTTATCGTAGCCGGCAGGATATGGAACACCCAGGGTTTGCATGGCACGGATCTTGGCAGGCATCACTTCGGCATCAATATCATGGTTGAATAACCATTGATACGTAGGCATTACAGAACCATTGCTCATACTGGTTGGCTCATACAAGTGATTGTAGTGCCAGCTATCCGGATATTTTCCACCGACACGGGCCAGATCCGGACCGGTACGTTTACTACCCCATTGGAATGGATGATCGTAAACGAATTCACCGGCTTTACTATACTCCCCATAACGGGCAACTTCATCCCGGAATGGGCGTACCTGCTGGCTATGGCAGAGATAACATCCTTCACGAACATAGATATCACGACCAGCCAGTTCCAGTGGAGTGTAAGGCTTCACACTGCTGATGGTCGGAATATTGGATTTCACCATAAAGGTTGGTATGAATTCAATTGCTCCACCGACGATCACAACGATCAATGTCCAGAACATAAATTGAACCGGCCTTCTTTCGATCCAGCGATGCCAGTGTTCAGAAGAATGTTGGGCATAAACCTTGGTCAATGGCATTGCGGATGCAGGCTCATCATTCAGAACTTCACCCTTTTTAATGGTCTTGATCAGGTTATAGATCATGATCAGGGCACCAGTCAGGAATAGGATGCCGCCAATACTCCGCATCATATAGAACGGACGCATTTGCTGAACAGTTTCCATGAACTGATATTTCAGCTGTCCTTCTGGTGTGAATTCCTTCAGCATACTTGCCTGCAAGAAGCCAGCCCAATACATGGGTACTACATAGAAAACAATACCCAGTGTACCGATCCAGAAGTGGGCATTCGCCAGTTTTTTGGAATAGAGTTCCGTACGGAAGATCCGTGGGATCAGCCAGTACAGGATACCAAATGTCAGGAAGCCGTTCCAGCCTAGGGCACCCACATGCACGTGTGCAATCGTCCAATCGGTAAAGTGAGAAATGGCATTGACATTTTTCAGGGAAAGCATCGGGCCTTCAAAGGTTGCCATACCGTAAGCAGTTACAGCGACCACCATAAATTTTAAAACAGGATCTTCACGTACTTTATCCCAGGCACCGCGTAAGGTGAGCAAGCCATTGATCATACCACCCCAGGATGGCGCAATCAACATAATGGAAAATACGGTACCCAGGTTTTGAGCCCAGTCAGGAAGAGAAGTATATAGTAAGTGGTGAGGACCTGCCCAGATATACAGGAAGATCAGTGCCCAGAAGTGAATAATGGAAAGACGATAGGAATATACCGGGCGGTTCGCTGCTTTAGGCAGGAAGTAATACATTAGACCGAGGTAGGGGGTTGTCAGGAAGAACGCCACCGCGTTATGACCATACCACCACTGAACAAGGGCATCCTGAACACCAGCATAAGCACTATAGGATTTCAGGTAGCTGAATGGCAATTCCATGCTGTTGACAATATGCAGCATGGCAACGGTAATGAAGGTTGCGATATAGAACCAGACCGCTACATACAGATGGCGTTCCCGGCGTTTCAGGATCGTACCAAACATATTCCAGCCGAATGCAACCCAAACAACAGCAATCAGGATATCGATTGGCCATTCCAGTTCCGCATATTCCTTACCGGAAGTAAATCCTGAAAGCAGGGTGATGGCAGCCAATACAATGATGGTTTGCCAGCCCCAGAAGTGAAACTTGCTCAGTTTATCACTGAACATACGGGCTTTTACGAGACGTTGCAGGGAATAATAAACCCCCATGAACATGCCATTACCCACAAAGGCAAATATGATGGCATTGGTATGCACCGGTCTTACCCTACCAAATGAGGTGAACGGTAGACCAAAATTGAGCACCGGGAATGTCAATTGTAATGCTGCCAGCAATCCGGCCAACATCCCGATGATACTCCAGAAGGCCGTTGCATAGGCAAACCAGGTTACGATCTTATTATCATAATAAAAGGTTTCCGGCTGGCCAACAGCGCCACTGTTAGCCCCGATCGGAACGAGGTTATCTGGCTTTTGTGTATTGTCGTCAGAATTAAGCATGATATGTCTATTACGAAATAATAATTAATTAATATTTAAGCTTTCAAACCTGATCCGGAATAGTTGGAACCGGAATAGTTGTTGAAATTTTTTGCGGTGGTGTTAGTAGCTCATCATCAAACAAAATCCTCATGGCCGATCCTTCTTTGTCCTCGAACTGATCATTTTTTACCGACCAGATAAAGCCGCTTAAAAAGGCACTGGCAACAAACAGGCTAATGACAAGTACCAGGAATAATGCGATCACGTAGGGCAGGAATTTGAGGGTGTAAAAATGTTAAAACAATGGTTCATTGCTTATGACCTCGGGCAGCCACACACATGATTTGTGTCATTAATTCCGAGTGAGACCCTGCCATTTTGCAATAAGGCTGCTAAGACCCGTACTTAATAATACGATACTTAAGGTGCTTACTGGCATCAGTATGGCTGCAATCATGGGACTCATTTTGCCTTGAATCGCAAAAAACAATCCACATAAATTATAAAATATTGATACAACAAAAATTACTCGTATGATGGTTCTGCCAGCACGTGCCATCTTTAAAATGGCACCTATACGATTAAATTTCTTTGCATCCAGAATGGCATCACAGGCCGGGCTGAAATTGTTCACATCATCCGCAAGGGTGATACCTACATTGCTCTGCTGCAGGGCACCGGCATCATTTAAGCCATCACCTATCATCAATAACCGCTGACCCTTGGATTGCTGTTCAGCAATAAAATGTAATTTATCTAATGGCTGCTGTCCAAAACGTAGGATACTGTCTGGGCCAAATAACGGCATCAACTCCGACTGCTGCCGGGCATTGTCACCAGATAAAAGCGAAATCCGGAATCGTTTGCCTAGACTTGAAAGGAGATCTTTTAAGCCATTCCGGAAATGCGGATGAATTCTAAACGCATAGGTATTCACTCCTATATGCGCATATACATTCGCATCCGGATGTTTGACATACGTGAATGCGCTGCTGCCAATCCGGATCGCTACCCCATCAATACAGGCAATGATCCCTTTTCCCGGGATCTCCACCCAGCTTTCCACTTTTCCCGGACCATTTCCACTACTCCAGGCATTCAATGCCTTACTATATGGATGCTGACTCGACTGTGTTGCCGTATTCAATAAACGAAGATCCTGACCTGTTATAGTAGAACCGCTGCATACGTCTACCTCCATACCCTGGGTCAGAGTTCCCGTTTTATCGAATACTATATGATTAATCTTACTTAATTGCTCAATTACACTGGCATCCCTCAAATAAAGACCCGCATTACTGAAGATCCGCATCAGATTTCCATTGGTAAAACTGGCAGAGAGTAACAAGGCACAAGGACAGGCTACAATCAACATAGCCGTTACACTCCCTAATATTTTAGAAGGATCATGCATCGCCCAGTAAATCCCGGTAATAAGTGCCAGTGAGAACAGGATAATCGTGAAATACCGACTCAGCATATGAATGCTGCTATTCTGTTGATCCTCCTGGGCCTTATTGGTACTAAAGGCATGATGATTCCAGAGTGAGGTCAGATAACTTCCTGCCACGGGCTTTTCAATCCGGATCTTGATCCCTTCTCCGATTTGCCTACCTCCTGCATAAATTTTATTACCCTCGCTGATTTTTACCGGTTCACTTTCCCCGGTAACAAAACTATAATCCACCCGAGCGGTACCTTCCAGAACCAGACTATCGGCGGGGATAATCTCATCATTATGAAGGAGGGCAATATCCCCTTCCTTTAAATCATGAAGACTGCAGACCACCGAACCTTCCGGCCGAATAAGTGTAACAGCAATGGGGAAATAGGATTTATAATCCCGGTGAAAGGAAATGGAACGATAGGTCCGTTCCTGAACTGCCCGGCCTACCAGCATGAAAAAGACAATCCCACTCATGCTGTCCAGGTAACCAGCACCCGTGCCGCTCAGGATCTCAAATACACTCCGGCCAAAAGTGATCACGATTGCCAGTGCAATGGGTGCATCAATATTGAGGGTTTTGAGCTTTAAGCCATTCCAGGCATTGGTAAAGAATTCGCCGGCACTATAGAAAAATACCAGGGTACCCAGGCCCAGATTGATGAACCTTAAGAAATTGGCATAAGCCTTTTCAAATCCAAAGCCTCCAAAATATTCCGGGAAGCTCATCATCATGATATTCGCAAAACAGAAACCAGCGATACCCATTCGGTACATGCGCTTACGGTCTGGTCGGGCTTTTGTATTCGCCTGCTCCGCGTCCTCCATGCTGATATTGGGCTCATAACCAATGGTTGTCAGCAATTCAGCAATCGCACGGACCCGGATCTTTTTCCGGGAAAAATGAATGGTTAGTTCCTTGGCCCCGAAATTCATCCGGCTCTCCGTAATCCCTTCATTCAGGTGGCGGAGATGTTCGAGTAACCACATGCAGCTGCTGCAATGGACTCCCGGAATATATAAGGTGATGATGCTATAATCGCCATCGGTAAAGCTACAGAGCTTCTCTTCTATGGCTGTATCATCCAGAAAAGCAAACTTATCATTCCGTATGGATTTGACCTTGGTCAGTCCGGGATGCTGTTCCAGGGCATAATAATCACAGAGGCCCTTATTGTTGAGAATTTCAAATACTAATTTGCATCCATCACAGCAGAAGGCTTTCTCTTCATAGTAGATGGTAGACCCTATACAAGGGGTGCCACAGTGATAACATACTGCCGTTTCTTTTCGCGTACTCCGCGCCTTAGGAGGCGCCTCTAATACATCAGGCATGAGCGTGAATGGCTTTTTGTACCTCGAGTACCTTCGGAATCAGTTCTGTTTCTTCCAGGTAAAATAATTCGCGTAGACAAACGTCCAGTTGCTTGATTTCTTTACTGAGATTCCCGAAACTTTCGGCGTTCATGGATACATGTTCGGCAGGATGAACCACTGATTTAATTAGATTCAGGGTTTCCTTGATTTTGGAATGGGCTTTTTGAAGGGCATCGATCTGAGCGGTATGCCGGATCGTACAGGATGAAGAGCAGGCCCGGCAATCATGTCCGGAATCTTCCTTTTCAAGTAATTCTAATAAATAAGGACCCAGAATCACGCGGCACATCCGGATATATTGGGCGATTTCCTCCACTAGTTTTTTGCTATAATTAGTGTACAATGAGGTAGTCTGGTGGACATCTCCTCCATGTAATTGAGTGATATAGGCCATAACCTTCTCGCTATGTTTCTGTAGACGCTCAAAATATTCACCGTCCAGATAGTTTAGAAGGCTATGCAACTCTTCAGGGATACCTGGATTCTTATTGGTTAACATATACAGATGCTTTATGCGAAAATATCCGTCGAATGCCCCCTTCCTACTGACTAAGGATATAGCTATGAATGATCTTGGTCACCATCATGCCCTGTGGTTTTATTCCATATCCAAATAATCGGAAGATGGGCTCAATAATGTGCTATGAAAACCGGGGCTGCCAGGTAGCGGATAACAGAGGCTGATTTACTGGGTTGTAATATCCTGGACAAATGGCCCCTGCCATAACCACCCATAACTACCAGGGCATTGGGGCGCAGCAATAAATACTCCAGCAAGCGGGATTCCGGGTCCCCTTCCAAAATGGAAAAATCCACATTCGGATAGTATTGTTCCAGCCATTCCATGAGGCGATCCCGTTGAAGGATAATATCTGTATGGACATTTACAATTCCTAATACGATCACTCTTTTTTGCGCGAATTCAGGGAAGAGGTGCAGGAATTGACGGATTGCATTGACGGATGATTTTGTGCCATCAAAGGTGAAGATCAGTTCTTCAATATCTTCAAAGCTTGGAGGGGCAACAATCACCGGACATTCTGCCTCATGCAGCAATTTCTTGACATCATGGGTGGGAATCAGTCCATCCTCCTCCTCCATATAAAAGCTGGGATCTACGATCATCAGATCCGCATAGCGGCATTCGGTCAGCAACTCATGCCATGGTGTTCCCTGATCCTGATGAATATGCGAAATGACCTCCTGATTGGTACATGCTTCCTGGAAATCTTGGATCAATGGATCGCCACCCGAAACCTTCGCGGGCTGGGTTTCCACAGCAGTCAGGGTACCCGAACCAAAAGACTCCGTGGTATTATGACGATTTGAAAGGAGGCCTTCTTCGTGGCTTGTATCCCCGAGAAAAATACCGGTGAGTCCCGATTTGGTAAGTCGGGCAATATATCCTGCAAAATCAAGGGTAGCCGTTTTTGGAAAACGCTGACCAACAGGTAAAAGAATTTTTCTCATGAAGAAATACGATTGAAGCCTGAGGCTAAAAATGCCAGAATCAGATCATCAAAACTATTTCGCCTTAACAGGTACTTACCTGATTATCGTCAGTACAATTATTGATCGTTATTCCCGGATACAGCTGTTCCTATAGCAGGAGGAAATTTACGCTCTTACATCCAGGTAGCGCTGAAGCGGTTGAACTCCTGCCGAAGATCATTCACTACTTTTTCCTGCAGTTCATATTTTTCATGGAGCTGGGCATGTTGATCCCGGTAAGAACTATCAACGTGACCCTGGCTAGCGGCAGCCTGAACGCTCATTTCATGAATATGCTCATGGATGGCTGCCTTTAAGGCATCCATATTGACCTGCTGGATCAGGAACTGGTTTTCAAAATGCTCCAGTCCGGTACTCACTTCTTCGTTGCTGTTTTTCCCCCCAATTTCTGTAAGCCTGTTCTTCAGAATACCGATTTCCATTTTATAAAAATCCAGGCTACGGATCCAGTCGTTATGCGAATGACCGATATAATTAATGCTGATTTTGCTCATGATTGATTTGCTTGAGATTCAAACCTATCCTGATATCAAAGGCTTACCAATGATTGGCATCATAGGCTATCATGACTATAATTAATTCAATGCGGAGGTGGCAGTACCGTTCTTTGCCGACAAATTGCAAATATGATGATGCAGGGGTATTGTAGTACGGAAGATGCTGTAAAATTGGTGGAAAGTGGCGACCGGGTGTTCATCCATGGAAGTGCGGCAACACCGCTTCCCCTCTTCCAGGCTTTATTGAAACGAGCCGGTGAGATTCATGATGTAGAACTGGTGGCGATCAGCACTTTTGGTACGTTAGAGTGGAATCTACCAAAGGTCCGGGAAAGCTTTTACCTCAATTCCCTTTTTGTTTCGGATAATGTCCGGGATTGGGTGGGGTCCGATGCTGGAGAGTATGTTCCGGTTTTTCTGAGTGAAATACCCGGTATGTTCGAACATGGTATTTTGCCGCTGGATGTTGCCATCGTTCAGGTTTCACCGCCGGACAAACACGGTTACTGTAGTTTGGGATGCTCTGTTGATGCGGCCTTGAGTGCCGTACGGAATGCCCGAAAGGTTATTGCGCAGGTGAATCCCCGAATGCCAAGGGTTTGGGGGGAGGGAGCCTTGCATCATTCCATATTCTGTGCCAAAGTCTGGTTGGAAATGGAACTTCCTGAGGTCAGTTATCATGCCCGTGGAAATGCGATCACAGATGAAATCGGTCGTAGAGTTGCCAATCTCATTGAGGATGGATCGACGCTGCAAATGGGCATTGGGGCCATTCCTGATGCCGTATTACAATACCTGGGGAATCATAAAGGTCTTGGTGTTCATACCGAAATGTTTTCAGATGGTATCATTCCTTTACTGGAAAAGGGAGTCATTACCAATGAACATAAGAAGGTAGTCCCTGGAAGAACGGTATGCTCTTTTGTCCTTGGCACCCGGAAGATCTATGATTTTATAGATGATAACCCGAGCATTGCCTGTATGAATGTGAGCTTTGTGAATGATACCGCTGTAATCCGGAGAAATCCCAAAGTGATTGCCATTAACAGTGCCATCGAGCTGGATCTGACCGGACAGGTTTGTGCAGATTCGATCGGTACCCTTCAATACTCAGGTATTGGAGGTCAGATCGATTTTATGCGGGGTGCCACATTATCGGATGGTGGCAAACCCATCATTGCGTTACCATCCATAACCAGTGATGGGGCATCCAGGATCGTACCATTTTTAAAGCAGGGTGGAGGGGTCGTTACGACCCGGGGGCATATTCAATATGTTGTCACCGAACATGGCGCGGTGAATTTGTATGGCAAGAATATGGAACAACGGGCCAAACTCTTATGTTCTATTGCTCATCCCATGCATCGCGAGAGCCTGGAACGGGCCAGCAGGGAACGTTTCGGACAATAGTCACACAGGAAAATTGAATGGTTTTTGGAAATCCCTGATGACGATCAAGCCTGCGAATGACCAAAACCATAAGGACTGCTGACATTCATGCTTAGCTTCATGAACGATTTACATCTAATCTTTTAATTATGCAAAGGCGGAAATGGGGAGGGCTTTGCAGGAGTTTACTGGTACTAGGTTTATCAGTTACGGCGTTATCCCTCTATGCGCAGCCCAGGAGTGGCCCCTGGACACTAACCATTGGAACCGGTATCGATTATCCAAAAAAGGATCTTGGTTCGATTGCACTGCAAACTGGTGTGACGTTTGAAGCTCGAGCTAGCTTCCGGCATTTCAATTATTGGTCTGCAAATCTTGCCTGGGGCTGGAGCCGGTTTAATGCGCGGCAAACCATTTCGGAAACGGCGCATGAATTTGATGAGGCAGGATTGACGGGAGGAATCGGCTTTACTCATGGACTCTGGAACACGCCGTTTGCCTATCGAGCGGCACTGAATGCTGTTTATCAAAATATCCGGAGTCTGAATTCAATTGGCGACCAACTTGATCGAAGTCCGTTCAATTGGGGTTACCAGGCTGATGCTGGACTGGATTGGCGTTTAAATACCTGGACGATTAGTCCTGGAATCAGGTATCATTCCCTTTATAATCAGATTGAAATCAATGGAACTTCAACATCCGTTAACCTAAATTATATTGCTGTAAGTATCCTGGTCTCCTTTAGTTTCTAAGCGCCTTTTTCACCCGGCAATCGGTTATAAGTTGTTTTATTTGATATATACCTAAATCAGTTTGCTGATTATTATTAGGTAGCGAGATGATATTCGTCATGTGCATCGTATTGGTGGACAGGCATTTTTGCAGGTTCATAATGCCCAGCTTGGACAAAAGCATCAAATTGCATGAAAACGGATCAGGAAATTCAACGTGAAGTACTTGCTGCATTGCATTGGGAACCAACATTACATCCTGATAATATTACGGTGGCGGTGCATCGCGGCATTGTTACGCTAATTGGTACCGTTAGTAGTTTTTATGAACGCTTAACAGCTGAGGAACTGACAAGGAGGGTGCGTTGTGTGCGGTCGGTCATTGAAGATCTCCGGATCAGTTTACCAAAGGAAATGCTGCGTACGGATCATGAAATACTGCGGGCAGGGGAAAATGCACTGCAGTCTCACACAGTATTACAGGGTCATACTATAAAAATTAAGGTGGAGAATTCCCATATCACCCTGGATGGTGATGTTGATTGGCAATATCAGAAGGACCTGGCTTTTGACGCTGTCAAATCAATTACCGGGGTGAAGGCAATCAGTAATTTCCTGTTTGTAAAACCTGCTTTAAATGCCGCTATCATAAAAGAAGATATCGAACAGGCATTGTACCGTATGTCAGAATTCAGAGATGCAGAAATTGAGGTACGGATCTCGGAATCCCGGGTTACACTCGAAGGAAAAGTGCATACCTGGCTGGAAAGTAAATTAGCCGAGCATATGGCCTGGGCCTCTCCTGGTGTCACTAAAGTGCTTAATAAACTTGAAATAAATTAAGAAACTCCTTGGCAGTTAAATCATAGTGTAGTCGTATTTGCCTTATATGCAATCTGTAGGAAGTAATTGCTTTTTTGATGTCAACTCAATGCTGAATCAAACTGGATATTTAACTTACATTGTTCTACATTACGTCAGTTTGTGAATCGCCGTGAATACAATTAGCCAACAGGAATTCGAGGCCTTATTTGATAATGCGGCCATGGGTATCGTTACGATTAACCAGGCTGGTGCTATAGTAATGGTGAATCAATTTGCACTTCGTCAATTTGGGTATGCCCGCGAAGAATTACTGGGTCAACCGATCGAAATTTTAATCCCGGGTCAATTACGTAAACGCCATGTGGGTCACCGGGATGGCTATCATGCCAGTGACCAGATACATCGACCCATGGGGGTTGGCATGGACCTGAGTGCTCTTCGAAAAAATGGTTCTGAATTTCCGGTGGAGGTGAGTCTGAGTTCGTATACCACAGGTAAGGGTAAATTTTCCATTGCATTTATTAGCGATATTAGTATCCGTAAAGCCTCAGAGAATGCCCTGCTACGCTTGAATGATGAACTGGAACGTAAGGTGGATGAACGGACCCAGTCCTTACGGGATGCCTTGAACCGGGAGAAGGAATTGGGAGAGCTCAAATCCCGATTTGTGTCTATGGCCTCCCATGAATTCCGAACCCCATTAAGTACTATTTTATCATCAGCCTATCTGGTATCCAAATACCCGGAAGCGGAGGACCAGCCGAAGCGGGATAAACATATACAACGCATCGTTTCAGCAGTTAATATGCTGACGGATATATTGAATGATTTCCTGTCAGTCGGCAAGATCGAAGAAGGGAGGATACAGGTGAGGCCTATTATTCTGGACCTTCCTGAATGGATGCTAAGTATCATCAATGAGCTTGAACCGGTTTTAAAACCCAGACAGCATTTCAATTTTCGACATGAAGGAGTGGCTGAGGTGAGTATGGATCCTTCTATGCTGAAGCATATTGTTCAGAACCTGGTTTCAAATGCCATTAAATTCTCTCCGGAAGGCAGTAATATTGATATCAATACCCATTGCCAGGATGAAACGGTTATTTTGTCCGTAAAGGATAAGGGTATTGGTATTTCAAAAGCGGATCAGAAACATCTCTTTGAACGCTTTTTTCGGGGTACCAATGCAGTTCATATTCAGGGCACTGGTCTGGGTCTGCATATCGTCGAAAAATACGCTCGCTTTATGAATGGAAAGGTTAGCTATACCAGTGATATTGGTAAAGGAACGAGCTTTATAATCACATTTACACAGGAAAAATTAATTCCATGAAAACAGTTCTATTTATTGAGGACAACGAGGAAATTCGCGAAAACATGGGGGAAATCCTGGAACTGGCCAATTATAAAGTGCTGTTGGCTCCGGATGGCAAACAAGGTGCTGCATTGGCACTTGCGGAAAAACCGGACATTATTGTTTGTGATATCATGATGCCGGAATTGGATGGCTATGGGGTCATTCATCTGCTTCAAAAAAACGAAACCACCCAAAATATTCCGTTCATTTTCCTGACGGCCAAAACGGAGCGTGCTGAGATCCGCAAGGGAATGGAATTGGGTGCTGATGATTATATCACCAAACCTTTTTCAGGTACAGAGTTATTGAATGCCATTGAAGGCCGGCTTAAGAAATCCGAATTACGACGCAGTGAAATTGATTTCCATGAATTAAATGGCATCGTACGAAACAGTAATAGTAAAAATCTCCAACAGGTTTTTGAAGAAGGTCAGGATATTCAGACCTATCAAAAGAAACAACGGATTTATAGTGAAGGCCATCGTCCGTTTCGTTTATATTATGTCGGCTCCGGAAAGGTGAAAATATTCAAGACCAATTCGGATGGGAAAGATCTGATCACATCCATCTGTCAGGCAGGCGATTTTTTTGGTTATACTTCCTTACTGGAAGGCAAGGCCTATTTTGAGACGGCTGAGGCCTTGGAAGAATCGGATATCGCGAGTATTACTCGGGAAGCTTTCGAGGAGTTGATGAATAATAATCCGGAAGTGATGCGGCAATTTATTCGCTTACTGGCGGGAAATGTGCATGAGAAGGAGGAACAATTGCTGGGTATTGCCTATAATTCATTGAGGAAAAAGGTAGCGGAAGCGCTGACGATGCTCAATAAAAAGTATAAGTCAACAGAATCATCTCATGAGCCGGCTATGCACATTAGCCGGGAAAACCTGGCAGCCATTGCGGGAACGGCCAAGGAATCCCTGATCCGAACACTGGGGGATTTCCGAGATGAGGGATTAATTGAAATTCGTGGAAGTGATATTATTATTCTGCAGGAATTAAAACTGGAGCGGATGCTAAACTAGGCGCTCCATTTATTGATCCGTTTCAGATCCTCCAGTTCGGCATTCATTCTGCTAATTTCCTTTTCCATTCGAATCAGGTCCAGGTCGAACTTATGCTGTTGCCGGTCACTCAGTTCATCATTCAATCCATCCTTTCCCCAGCCATTCATGCGCACCAGTAATTCATGGCGTAATAAGGAAAAAGTGATGTCTTTATAGAGAATTTGAGTTTGAAATTGTTCCAGTTTTTCAAGGGTATCCCGGTCCAAATCATGGATCAGGATTTCAGAAAGTTGCCGTTTCAACTCATTATTCTGACTCTGCAATGCATCTACGGACCGCAGCTTTTGCTTCGACCATCTCAAGAAATCAATACTAATCATGGCGATAGTCATTTCTTAGGGCAAGGGTAAAATCAGTATCTTTCAATTAACGGTGGGCAATAAAGACAGGTAATTGCTGGTCTTTTAGCGTGTCACTCATAAAACTTTTGTGGAAAAGCTCTGATAATTCACTTCTGCCTCTGGAGCCGGTTACGAGAAGGGTATTCTTCCTTCCGGACAACCAGTCCTTAAAGAATTTTTTAGGTTCTATATCCAGTTTTAGCAGACTAAGTGATGGGTAATGACGTTTGGCTAATTCCTCGATGTATGTTTTATCCGGGAAATCTTTATCGGAATCGGGATTTACATACACCAATAATGCGGGGAGTGCAGAAAGTTGCGGCATGATGTAGGCGAATTGCTTGATCGCATAGGCGGAAGAAGGACTGCCATCATAGGTGATAACGAGATGATCGGGTTGTTCAAAGCTTTCAGGAACGACGACCACCGGGCATTCAGCATGATGGAGGGTATTTTCGGTATACTCGTCAAAGGTTTCCAGGCGGGGACTTGCATAAAAGGAGTCACTACCCAGAATTATCAAATCTGCAAACCGGCTTTCGATGCGGATCTCTTTCTTTACATCCAGGTATTCCTTGTCATGGACCCGGTATTCGATCCCGTTTTGTTCACATTGTTTTCGAAACTGTTCAATGGCATGTTCTTGGCTCACTTTAGGTTCTGGAACATAATTCAGCCAGGGTGTGATGGTTCCATAAGGGGTATATACCAGAGAATCCCAATAATCGACCTGGGGAAGAAATACACCGGTCAGTAGGATAGGCTCCTGTTTGTTTAGTGAACAGGCTAATTCAAAAGCCCCCTTCGGCAATTGTTCCTTATCAGAGAGTAATAGTACCTTATTCATAGCCACAGGAGTTTGCAGTTGGACGACAAATGTCAATTTAACAGCCCCTGAAAAAAATGATGCTGGATACCTGAGCTCCTGATTCCTGTCAGGGAGGCCTGGAGATCTGGAAATCCGATCTGTGAGTAATGTATCATTGAGATACCGAAGCTTGGCGACGACGAAGCAATCTTACAGGTTCTTATACAAGGTTAGACTGGACCATTCGACTTCGCTCAGGGGCCGGGGAAGCTCTCAACGGAACGAGTGAGATTGTTTCGTCAGTCACGACGATCCGTTTCCTTCCGAATAATGCCGGAAAATTAAAATCCGATTCTAATAAAATGCCCAGTGAATTACAACAAACCTTACAATAAACCCGCCCGTATCAGATCCCGGGACAATTCCTCTACATACTCCTGTTTGTGCTGGATCGGGTTATTATTGATCAGGTCCGGAACTTTCCAATTTTCCTGGCTGCGGGCTCCACCTTTATAGGTGTAGGTATGGGCGCCACTCAGGCTGATCCAGGAAATACAAATGATCCCTCCGGCCAGGTTCTTAATGCGGAAAAGGTAGGTACTGCTATTGATCCCGGTTCCTTTGTTTTCGATGAATTCCCAATTCCCAATCACAGTATTTCCCTGTCCGATCTTTCCATATTCATTGGCGGTAACCGGTTTGCGCATATCCCGTTCTACAGGTGGCGCATCGATATTTACGAGTGCCTCCATGGAATCATTCTTTGCCTTCAATATTTTGGGATAATCGCCCATGTCCGATGTCGCTGCCGCAAAGTAGCTGCGCATATTGCTTTCATTGATCTTAGCATCTGGCTGGATCAGGTTCTTGGCAAGGACCATTTCACCAACTTCCTTGAAGGTATTTAGCATACCTGTGAAATTGGGCCGGTAAGCACTGAGATTTAATGGAGTGCAGCGCATTTCATAATAATAGACAGATGCACTTCCCATAGTGTCCTCGAACTTATGCAGGATAAACGCGAGTAATTCTGTCTGATCAGAACTATCTTTAATGAAGTAATTTTTTCCGCCCTGTGAGCGGTTTTTTTCATCCTCCAGCTTTGCGATTACGGTCGTACCATTTGTAAACTCGCCACTCTTTTTATCAAAATTCAGATCCTGAGCCCTTACAATACTGGTAGTGATACAGAAGATCAAGCTTAATTTAAGGAGTCTGGCTGTCATGTCTTTATTTTGCTGCAAATTAAACGCACAATAGTCTTATGAAAGGATTTTTATCTGCTTTGATCATCTGTTTATTGATCATTCCAATCCAACACAGTGCAGCCCAAGGCTTTCTGGATAAAATGAAAAAATTTGCAGGAAGCTCCGATTCACTAGGGGTTTGGAAAAAAGGATGGAGCTATGTGATCGATGGTCCCGGCACCATTACCCTGGCAGATGGCAGTAAGCAGGATGGAACAATTGTATTCAATATTACTGGCGAGAATGAAGACCTTCAGTATATCTACTTTACTCCGGCCTCAGCCATGAAACCGGTACAGATGTGGAGTGATGATTTTGCATCCTTCACTGTGAAAGGAAAAACATTTGTTCCGGTGCGGATGAAGGAAGATGATATGACCGTAGGTCACAAAACGATTTTCATGGAAATGCTGAACGGCTCCATGACGGACAAGTTTAAAATGTATCGGTTCCGTAAACTGGAAAAGAAGGATGCACAATTTGCAACAACGGATCGTCCAGCGGAACTCAAGCGCGGGTATTATGTCATGCTTCCTGATTTCAAAAATGCGCATGAAATCGTAGATGTTACGTTCACGCCTTTCGCTTCCAAAATGAGTGATTACCTCAAGGATTGTCCAGCTCTTGCTGAAAAGATCAGCAATAAGGAGAAAGGATATAAATACAATATGTTCAAAGGAGCCGAAAATGAAGAGATCTTCATTCGGGTCATGGAAGAATACAATAGCTGCGGTAAATAAACGCAATTCGTTAAAAGCCTGACCGCATGTAGCAAGTGGTCAGGCTTTTTTATGCCTTAAAGTGCAGAAATTATATTTGCTGCAAATGGAAGTGGGGGTGTATTAATTCTGAAAATTGAAGTATTAAAGGCCCGGTATGCCTAAACGTTCCAATCGAATCTGAGCAGTATCTGCAGCAGAGATCCAGGTGATATCGTGATCCCTTCTTAACCAGGTCAACTGCCTTTTGGCATAATTTCGGGTATGCTGCCGGATCTTGTCGATGGCTTCATCCAAACTCAAATGGCCATCGAAATAGTCAAATAGCTCTGAATAGCCAACGGTCTGTAATGGACTTAGTACCCGGTAAGGGATCAGACTCCGGACTTCGGCCTCAAGTCCGGCTTCGAGCATGATGCCCACTCGTTCATTGATCCGTTGATAGAGCAATTCCCTGGGCACTTCTAAGGCCAGCTTGATCACATGAAATGGACGTTCTTTTTTTTGTCCACTGCGGTACTGACTGATACTTTCGCCGATACTTCGCAAAAAGCTTAACGCCCGGATCAGTCGCGCCGGGTTTTCCCATTCCTTAATATTAGCTGTGCAAGGATCTTCGCGTCTAAGGGTTTCCTGCAACCAGGTCAATCCATTTAGTTTGTATTCCCGCTCCACCGCTGAAACGATCCCAGGATCTACCGCTGGCATTTCGTCGAGCCCTTCTAGAAGGGCCTTTATATATAGTCCGGTGCCTCCGCAAAGGATTGCGGTATCGCTTTTCTCAAAAATTTCCTGAAGTGCGATTGTTCCCAGACGTTCGAAATCAGCGGCATTCTGTGCTTGGGTTACCGGGAATTCATTGACAAAATAATGGGGTACCTGGGCTAATTCACTAGCCGATGGCTGTGCGGTGCCTATTGCCATTCCCTGATAACATTGTCTGGAATCCGCCGAAATGATGGATGTATTTACTGCTTGAGCCAGACGAACAGCCAGTCCGGTCTTTCCGGAGGCGGTAGGACCCGTAATAACGATCAGGGTCTTATTCTTCTCCCATGTCGGCATAGCTTTCTTCCCCCGCTTCAGATGTTCCTTCGCCTTCACTACCGAAACCTTCCGCCATTTCATCAGCTCCAAGGTCATAGGCTTCTTCCACCTCAACCATTTTCTCACCGGTCATGCCTTTCACGCCGTACTGAGCAGGGCCAACACCTTCCTTTCGGGTCAATAGTGGATATACTTTGCGTGGATCGGCATCCTTACTGATCCCAATCAATTCCACCAGGAAGGTCCAGTGTTTCTGGGGATCGTATTCATAAACAAACTTTTGGTTCGGCGCCGAAATCAGGGCTGAAATAGGGGTTTTGATCATGGATAAGGCCGGGGCATCCTTCTTATTGCTCATCACCAGGGATGAAAATTCCCGTCCACGATCCCAGCGATCATTGCTTTCAAAAAAGGAAGCTGCATGCTTTCCATCAAAATCCCAGGCTTTGATAATGGCCGCACTAAAATCCATGAGACTTTGTAGGGCTCCTACTTCTAAATCCCGGTAAGTCAGATCATCTTCTTCCCAATAAATCCGGAAACGGTATAACGACATTTGGTAAAGTTAATCGGGAATCAGGCATTTGTAGCTTGATTCCCGCCTGATTTTCGATAAATAGGCTAGCAGGAATTGATCGAAGTCCGCAATCTTTCCCAGTAGCAAAAAAATAATGGGCCAAAGCATCCTATCCACCGAAATTTGCCCCATGCTGCAACATAAAACCAAGATCATAGCCACTGTCGGACCTGCTTGTAATACCTATGAAAAGCTATTGGCACTGGTACAGCAAGGCGTGAATGTATTCCGGCTGAATTTCTCACATGGCACGCATGATCAGCATTTATCGGTGATCAATCACATCCGTACCATCAACGACGAAGCACCGGTCAATGTGGCTATTCTGGCGGATCTACAGGGACCCAAGCTCCGGGTAGGTGAATTGGAAGGGGGTGCCCTTGAGCTGCCAATGGGAGGTGAATTTGTATTCTCGAATGAACCTGGCTTGGGTACTCTTGAAAATGTTTATATCTCTTATCCGGATTTTGCCAAGGATGTCGCAGTTGGAGAAAAGATCCTGCTGGATGATGGGAAGATCGAGGTGATCGTGGTTGAAATCATTGCGGATAGGGTCAAAGTCAAGGTAACCGTTCCGGGTACCCTGCTCAGTAAAAAAGGCGTCAATCTTCCGGATACCAAAATATCCCTGCCTTCCCTCTCTGAAAAGGACCTGCGGGATATTGACTTCATCGTATCCCATGATGATATCGATTGGATCGCGCTTTCATTTGTTCGACGGCCGGAAGATGTGCAGGAGCTTCGCGCCATTCTGAAAACGAAGAATTCCAGTGCCAAGATCATTTCAAAAATTGAGAAACCGGAAGCCCTGGAGCACCTTCGGGAGATCATCCTGACCTCGGATGCCATCATGGTTGCCAGAGGTGATCTGGGTGTGGAACTTCCCCTGGAACAGATTCCCATGATCCAGAAGAATATCATTCGCAAGTGCATACATCGTGCCAAACCGGTCATCATTGCGACGCAGATGATGGAAAGCATGATTGACCGGACCCGTCCAAACCGGAGCGAGATCACCGATGTTGCTAATGCCGTACTGGAAGGTGCTGATGCGGTTATGTTAAGTGGGGAAACGGCTATGGGTCAGTATCCGGAACTGGTGATCAAGACCATGGTGAGTATCATCCATGAGGTCGAGAAGGAAGAAATTGTCTACAACCGGAACCTGGAACCTCAGTCGCACTCCCCATCATTCCTGTCGGATGCGCTTTGTTATAATGCCTGCGAAATAGCCAAGAATGTGAAGGCCGATGCATTGATCGGCATGACCCAAAGCGGCTATACCGGATTTATGCTTTCTTCTTACCGCCCAAAATCTCCCCTTTTTGTCTTTACCAAAACGAAGAGCCTGATCGATCAGCTAAGCTTAAGTTGGGGGGTGACCGCTCTTTACTATGACAAGGAGGAAAATATCGATACGGTGATCAAGGATCAGATCGAGATCCTGAAAGAGAAGGGCTATCTCAAGGAAGGGGATGTGGTGATTAATACCGGTTCCATGCCTGTTGAGGCCCATCATCCAACCAATATGTTGAAGATCTCCCGGGTTGAGTAAACGTGCAAAATGAAGTTAACCCTATCTATTCCAGCCACCAATCCTGTGCCGAATGCTTCGCTTGCTGATCTTTTTATTGCTACCGGCCAGCCTTCATGCGCAGGCTTCGTTTGAGCCAGTCCGGATCTATTTCAATCCGGTGGGTGACAGTATTGGCAGGAACACGAAACTATATCATTTAGGTGTCGAAGCCCAGTTTGGCGATGGATCACACAAGCCACTGGATAGTTCCTGGATCAGGATTACCACCGATCACGGAAGAATGAATGGACATGAATGGGTCCCGCCAGTGAAAATCAATTTTCAGAAGGTTCATTTTCATGCTGCTCTAAAAATGAATCCGGAAAATGCTGCGGATATTATGGTTTGGATGAAACGATCGAATGATTCATTGATACGAAATCCCGACAATATCGATTTACCTGTGGTCCCGAAACATCGTCCGGGTAAACACCCATAAACGCCTAATTAGCAATAGTATACACCAGCCAGGAGCTGAACCAGGCCAACACCAGCATATAGCCAAACTGAAAAAGGGGCCATTTCCAGGTTCGGGTTTCCCGCTTTACCACCGCTAAAGTGCTCATGCATTGCATTGCAAAAACATAAAAGATCAAAAGGGAAAGACCTGTAGCAAGCGTATAAACAATGGTCCCGTCTTCCCTTCTTGCCGCAGCCATTCGTGCCCGTAAAGGGCTTTCATCACCAGTCTTGGTACCTACTGAATATAAGGTGGCCATCGTCCCGACAAATACCTCTCGGGCAGCAAATGAAGTGATCAGGGCAATCCCAATCTTCCAGTCATAACCCAAGGGCCGGATGACTGGTTCAATAAAATGGCCCAAATGGCCCGCGAATGAGGCTTCCAATTTTGCGGTTCCCTCCTGCCGGGAAATCTCTTCGGCCTGTTCAGGATGTAATGCCTTTAAGCTTGCATAACGGGTTTCTACCGTTTTCATTGCCACCGGAGGTCCGTAGGTGGACAATGCCCAGAGCAATAAGGAGATGATCATGATCACCTTTCCGGCATCCGTGACAAAGATCTTGGCCTTTTCGATCATGGTGATGGCCACATTTTTCCATCGCGGTGCCCGGTAAACAGGCAATTCCATTAGAAAATAACTTCGGTCTTTCACTTTGATGAAAAATGAAAAAACTTTGCTGACCAGAAGCGCTCCTACAAAACCCAAAAGGTAGAGCGCCATCAGCACCATGCCTTGTAAACCAATAAACCCCAGGAAATATTTTTGAGGAATCACCAAGCCGATTAGAATTGTATAAACAGGCAAACGGGCTGAACAGCTCATTAATGGGGTCACGAGAATGGTGATCAGTCGTTCTTTCCGGTTCTGAATCGTTCGTGTAGCCATGATAGCCGGTACCGCACAGGCCATGCCGGAAATCAGGGGCATAACGGATCGCCCATTCAGGCCGACGCTTCGCATCAGGCGATCGGTCAGAAAGGAGATCCGTGCCATATAACCAGTATCCTCCAATATGGTAATGGCCCCGAACAGGATCATGATCTGGGGAATGAATACAGCAATTCCGGACATCCCGGCCAGTAGGCCGTTGACCAGCAGATCGCGGAAAAGGCCTTCAGGTAAGATGGTTCCTAGCCAGATCCCCAAATGGGAAAAGCCGGTTTCGACCCAATCCATTGGATATTTTGCCAGGCTGAAAATGCTTTGAAATAACAGAAATAGCACGCCAAAAAGGATCAGATTGCCCCATAAGGGATGTAACAACATGCGGTCTATTCGCTCAGATCGAAGTGTTTTGGCCATGGGATTTTCCATGACCACACTTTTAGCCATGATCCCATTGATCCGTGTATAGCGTTGTATGACCTCTTCGGCCTGCACTTTCCCTTTGCTAAATCCAACCTCGTCCAATAAGGCGGCAATCCGGATCCGTTGGGCTGCACTTAATTGGGGTAATTCTGACCAGTTGCAGGCGATATGAAGTGCGGCATAGGGGGCATTCTCCGTGAATGTAATGGCCATCAGCTCCGGAAGCCAGTCGCCGGTAAGGGCCTGAATAGGAATGAAATCAGGGGTTAGCGAAGCCGTCTGCATGGCCTTAGCGGTATCGACAATGGCTTTTTTCAACTGCAACAGGCCTTTACCTTTCCGCGGATTGATGGATATTACGGGTACACCCAACTGCCGCTCAAGACTTGCTGTATCCACCATGATCCCTTTACGCCGGGCGATATCGCCCATTGTCAGTGCGATGATCACCGGGATCTTGAGATCCATGATCTGGGAGCAGAATAAGAGGTTGCGTTTTAAATTGCTGGCATCCGCAATTACAATAATCAGATCCGGCCGGTCCGGATTATCCTTATTGAGTAAGACTTCATAGGTGACCTGTTCATCGGCACTTTTAGGATACAGGCTATAGGTACCGGGTAGGTCAAGAATTTTTGCCTGAAGCTGATCCGAAATCGTGGCAGATCCTGTTTTTTTATCAACGGTGACGCCCGGGAAATTGCCTACTTTCTGAGAAAGCCCGGTAAGGGCGTTAAAAAGTGAACTTTTACCCGAATTAGGATTGCCAACCAGGGCTATTTTCAAGGTCTTGTCGATCGCCATTACGCAGTTGGCAAAGGTACAGGCTGTATATAGCCAACAGGTACAGGTTCTGAAGTTATTCCGTATTTTGAAAATGACTCACAGGAACTCCCGATAATTCCAAAAAAGTGCTGCTTTGAACCCCTTTCAGGAATGGAAAGCCGCCCATTTTCTAAGAAATAATGCTACTTTTTGAGGGCTGTGGCCCTTGCCTTCCTCCAAATCACCTGAATTTTGAATATGGATTCGTTTTCCTTTAGCATCCAGGATTACAAATACAGGAAATCCAAATTGTTGGGGATGACCCAGTTCCTCAAGTATTTGCTCATTTTTATTCTCTTTACTGTAATTCAGGTGAACTGTAACATAATTATCATCCATGATCTTCCTTAAAGAGTCATTATGATCCATCAGATCATGGAAGCGGATACACCAGATACACCAGTTACCGCCTACCTGAATGAACACTTTTTTATGCTCCTTTCTGGCTTTACTGACGGCAGCTTTTATGTCCTGTTTAGCAGAAGCAGCCGGATTATAAATATGAACACTATCCTGTGCCAATAGGGAAGAGGAACAAAAGATTAAAAGGCAGAGCAATAGTTGCTTCATAGCAGGGATCAACGGATCTTTAATGAAATCACTTAATTCAATAAAAAGATAAACCAGAATTTCCAGACACAGGAAATCAAAGCGATTTGCCTGAATAAGCAGCTATCAAAGCATGCTCCACCAGATATTCCGCTTACCCGTTTTACCCCAATCAGAAAGACTCAACTGTATTTTAGCTTCCAGCTGTTCAATGTTCATGGCTTTGCCCTTGGACGGTGCTACCAGGTCTTTGGGTGTCACCGGAATCAACTCCACTTTTGTTGCTACCCAGGTGGTATATAATCTGGGCACTGCCATTTCCAGAATCATTCCCGGAAGGCCACACATTTGCTCTGGTCCGCCACTTACCGGTATATCATCCGTATAAAAGGCGACGACATACACAGAATCACAGATCCTGGTTACGGCCTTGCGACATTTATAGCCAGCGATCGTCCGGATCTCACTTGAAATCTTCCAGACATGTTTTTGCTGCTGGTCATTGATGAGAAAATGTTCTTCGTAAATATTCTTTGCGGCAATTACTTTACCCTGGGAATAATCCTGGAAAATATCATTGTCGGAACCGGGAGGCAAGCCCCAGGCTATTTTCGGCGCTTCCACTTCTCGTCCTGGAGTGTAGTGACTCTGGCTGGTAGTAAAAGCCAGGTTGAAATAATTAATGATAAAGGTGGGCATTTTATCCTTCCAGGAATCCATCCAGGAATCCTCCTCCCAGAGCTTGTGCAGATTCGTTTTCCGTTCATACTCGATCTTCCCATGTAAGGTATATTGGGCCTGAGTCGCAGCATTAAATCCGAGCATACAGATCAGCAGAAATAAGAAGTATTTATTCATCATCATCTGTTGTTTTTTTAGCATCCGGCCCCTTGGTGAACTGCCAGGTCAGCTTGATCAATCCATGGCGGCGGATGGTATTGTAATTGTTTTCGATGATCGTGTTGTTAGCGGCGGTGCGTGAATAACCGATATTCTGATTCAGGATATCATAGACCCCCGCCTTGAGCTCTAGTTGATCGCCCTTCAGGAATTTGCGGGAAAGGCTGGCATCCCAACGCAGGACATTATTATTGGTAGGGAATATGGGGGTTTCCTGGCGTAGAAAATACCATACCGCTGTAGTGATCCGCATTTTCAGAAAGATCTCCGCATAACCTTCACCGGTAACCTCTGAACTCCAATAAGAAGTCGTAAAGCTGGAAATGCTGGATTGGTTGTTGTTATAGGTGACGGATGGTCCGAAATTGAATCCTGCAATTGTTTTGTCTTTCTTTTTCCAATCCTTATTGAGGTCAATACCCAGGGTATATCTGTTATTGTCGCTGGTATTTTTTACGCTGTTCACATACGAATTCGTGTGCGAATAATTCACATTGGTATTCACCTGGATATCCAGTGCTATCGGCTTTATCTTCCATCCATAACCACCATAACCGAACCCATTATAGTTGCCATTTACGTTGATATATTTATACGTATGCCGGCCTTGGTTGTCCAGTGAATCACTTCGGGAGATATCATCCTTTGTCATTGTTGCACCAACGCCCACATAGGTATAAACACTTGAAATGGGTTTATAGCTGTGATAACTGAGGTTCATGTTATTAACGAATTCCTGACGGAGGTCTGGATTACCAATCGACTGGTTCAGGGGGTCGGTATTTTGATGCAGGGGCTGAAGTTGGTCCAGCGTAGGCTGTCGGGTATATCCGTTGTAATTAAAATTCAGGTTTGCCTGCTTATTAAAGCTGTATTTCAAATTTGCGGAGGGCGAGTAATTCACATAACTACGATCCTGAGTGGTATTGAGGAGACGATCATGCTGTTGCCAGTTCGTGGAGAATACATCCCCACCAACCGAGAAATTGTATTTCTTAATGACAAACCTTAGAACAGCACTCCCATTATGCGTTAGGGTATTATAATCGTACGAGGAGCTATAAAGGGAATCAGGGTTGGTCTCCCAATCGCTGGGGCCACGGTTAAAGGATAACTTTTCCGCCCGGCTGTTGGATAAACTGAGACCGTAGCGAAAGGTCAGGAAGGCAATCTTTGATAAGGGTTCTGTATAACTCAGGCGGGCATTGATCCCGAAAATGCCGGAGGAGTTATTCTTTCGCTGATTTACACTATCAGAACTGGCATAAAGGCCATCCGTATAATAATCGGTACCTGAAGAGAGGTAACCGGTTCCCGCCGTTTCTTTATACGTTTCCTTGATCTCGATACTCATATTCCGACCCTTCTTTTTGAATTTCTTACGATAGCTGAGATCGGCATCCAGGCTCTTCGAATTAGAATTGCTGCTGGTGGAACGGGCACTATTATTAATGGCAGCTCCTGTGGTTCCCACCGTTTTGGTGGTATAGGTGCCAGAGGAGGAGCGTTCGACATAGTTGCCATTTACAGTAAACTTCAGATTACTATTAGTGTCGATGGTCCACTCATAAAGTCCATCGACTCCATGACGTTGTGCTGTACTGAATGTATTTCGGGTATCCTTTCTAACGAAGCCGGAATCCGGTAGAATATATTGGGTTATGGTATTTCCTTCGACCTCAATATTGTTTTTGGAATACCGGTAATTCGCTGTTATGTGCTGATGATCCTGATTCCATTTATCTGCATAGTGCAGGCCACCTGTCCAAACTGTGGGCAATCCTTCTCCTGAATAGGTTCCATTCCAACCACCAGCAAGTTCTTCGTCATCAGCGCTATTGAAATACATGATGCCGGATTCTTCATCGTAAGTCCGGTCATTCGAACTGGCATACTTACCTCTGTCCTGCCAGTTAAGTCCGATCGTACCGGTATTGCTCATGATCCCAAAAGCTGAAAGCTGTCGCTTGCCCTTAAAGGCATTGATCATGCCTTCATTCTCAAAAAAGCCTCCTTTGGTTCCATCCGATAAGGTCGGGCCTGCACCTGCAACGGCTTTCCCAAATACCCCGCGCTTTTTATCTTCCTTCAGGGTGAGGTTGATCGTTTTGGTCTTTTGACCGTCATCAATCCCAGTAAAGGCGGCTTCATCGCTTTTTTTATCATACACCTGTACCTTATCAACAATGGCTGCCTGCAGACTCTTGGTAACAACAGCCGGATCATCCGAGAAGAATTCCTCGCCATCCACCAATACTTTTTGGACCTGCTCCCCCTGTGCCATGATCTTTCCATCCTTGTCAATCTGCAAGCCCGGCAATTTCTTTAATAATTCATCCACGGTAGCACCATTCCGAACGGTAAAAGAATCGGCATTGTACTCAGTGGTATCTCCCTTGATCTGCATGGCCGATACCTTTTTCTTCATCACGAATTCCTGCAATAAATGGGTACTGGATACCATCGGCAGATTTCCAAGCGTGATGGCATGATTGTCTTTTACCTGGATTCGGTCGATATAATCGGCAAAACCCGGAAAACTCACCATTAGTATATAACGACCCAAAGTATCCGGATGAAGGTTAAAGCTTCCATTCGAATCGGCACGGGTAAAACAGACTAAAATCGAATCTTTGGCCCGTAACAAAATAACAGATGCATTTTGTAAAGGAGCTTTGTTCAGCGTATCACTCAGGTTTCCTTTTATAGTATAATGATTCTGGGCACGGATGGTGCTGAAACTCAGGATAGACAATAAGAATACACAAAGTAAGAAACGATTCATAGGCTTTGTTTCAGTTTAGACTTATTGGATAGGTGAACAAAGCAATGAATAATTCTTCAAGTTTATATGTTAAAGGTTTAGTGCGGGGTGGGGGATTTTTTAGGGGGATAAATTGAAGGGATTTATGGTATAAAGCGGTACTAGCAACAAGTATTCGCCAAGAATGAAAGGGCCGGCTGTACCTTTCTGCCCGATTTATGCGTCTGAAAGCATCCGTTAGATTTCAGCTCTTTTGGTATCTCAGCCTTGGGTTGATCCTTATTACCATGCTTTGGCTAAGCGGGGATTTTTCCATGAGTGGGGACGAGAGTTCGCAGATACAGATCGGCAGGAATACCTATGTTTTTCTGGGCCGATGGCTTCATGTATTTCCAGGTTCCTGTAAAAACATTAAACTGGACAATTACAGTGGCTTGTTTGGTATTATAACAACCGCACTTTCCCAGTTATTTCCTACTATCGACGAAATCCGCATCCGGCATCTGCTCATTGCCTTTACAGGTTTTATCGCGATCCTTTATGCCGGAAAAACCGCCAGGTTTTTATATGGAAATATGGCGGCAATCGCGACCATCTGGATGCTCTTTCTAAGCCCGCGATTCTTTGGCGCCAGCATGAATGATTCCAAAGACATTCCATTCGCGATGGGTATGATAATCAGTACCTACTACCTGCTTCGCCTAGCCCTTATGGAGACCGCAGAAGTCAAGCCCCGTTTATTTGCAGGCTTAGGAATGGGTCTATTTCTGGCCCTTGGCATCCGGATCAATGGAATGGTCTTTTGTGGGATTTACAGCTTAATGGCTTATGTCTATCTGATCTTCCGCTTTCGCAAAAGCTCAACCGGATTGCTGCTGCGCTCAGGTGTTTGGTTTATTGGAACCGGATTGGTAGCATTTGCTGCTGCTATTTTTTTTCTTCCAAACGTATGGTCTAATATCCCGTTGATGACCCTCCGGGCATTGCATACTTTTTCTACTTATAAAGTGGCCATCACCATGTTATTCATGGGAACGGATATTCCTACTGAAGCTGCTCCCTGGCAATACTTACCTGTTTGGGTTGGTATTACAACTCCGATAATCGTGCTGGCGCTCTTTCTATATGGGTCTATTAGCAGCCTGTTCCAACGAAATTTCGGAATGATCTTCCTTTTTTTTACGGTCATCTTCCCCTGGATCAGTATCGTTATTGCCCATTCGCCCGTATATGATGCCTGGCGGCAATTCTACTTCATTTATCCCCCTATGGTGGTACTTGGGGGCGTTACTGCAGCGATTCTGATCGAAAAAAGCAGGAACGGTTTCCTGCGCATGGCCATGGTAACCTGCCTTATCCTGTGCATGATGCCCGGATTTGTTTGGAGTCTGCGAAATCATCCTTTGGAAAACGTCTATTTCAATGAATTGATAGGAGGAGTCGATGGGGCTTATGGCCATTTTGAAACGGATTATTATGGGGAAGCGACCGAACTGGCTTGCCGAAAACTATTACACCAACCGGTTTTCAATCAAAGCGGGCATGATTCCGTTTTTGTACTCGACAATATACCCAACCAGGTTATTCATTACATCAAGGCTTATGATCCTAAGGTGTCGTTACGGCATAATGCTTATGAAAGCCGCGATAGCATGCATTGGGATTTTGGGATCTTTTATACACGTGGCCTTGATTCCTTGCTGAAACGTAAGGACTGGCCGCCAGCAGGAATCATTGATTCGGTCATGGCTGATCATACCATGATCATGGCTATTGTAAAAAATCCAAAGTCTCAATAGCTTAAAAGCCCCCGGACCACCCTTTGAATAGATACAGTCAAGTCCTGAATTTTCCATTTGGTACCTGAGGGGTTTAATCCAGAAACGAAGCAGGTCCGCTTCATACCTTTGCCGGACCGTGGCCGACCTTATTCACTTACTATCAGACCATATTGCTAACCAGATCGCAGCTGGCGAAGTGATTCAGCGGCCAGCATCTGCTGTCAAGGAATTATTGGAGAACGCCATTGATGCCGGTGCCACTGAGATCAATCTCTACCTGAGGGATGCCGGCAAGGAATTGATCCAGGTCATTGACAATGGAAAAGGAATGAGTCCGGCCGATGCACGGATGGCTTTTGAACGGCATGCAACCTCCAAGATCAGTGATATTAATGATCTCTTTAGTATCCGTACTATGGGTTTCCGTGGTGAAGCCCTTGCCTCCGTTGCTGCCGTAGCCCAGGTAGAGATGCGCACCTGTCCAACGGATATGCATGTGGGCACCCGGATCGTCATTGAAGGAACCGATGTGAAGTTGCAGGAACCCTGTAGTACTCCGGTCGGCACCAATCTCATGATCAAGAATCTCTTTTATAATGTTCCGGCACGCCGGCATTTTCTTAAGAGCAATTCTACGGAACTCCGGCATGTGATCGATGAATTTACCCGGGTATCGATGGCTTACCCTGAAATTGGCTTTCAATTCTGGCATAATGATTCAGAACAGATCCATCTCGAACCCGGAAATTTGAAGACCCGTATTGTCAGTTTGTTGGGTGGCAATTTTTCAAAGAATCTGGTTCCTGTGGATGAGGATGCCGAGGTATTGAGGATCCATGGTTTTATTGGAAAACCGGAAGCTGCCACCAAGAGCCGGGGCAACCAATTTTTCTTTATTAATAATCGGTTTATCAAAAGCCCTTACCTGCATCATGCGGTCAGTACGGCATACGACCAATTGATTGCCAAGGATGCATTTCCATTTTATGTGCTCTTTCTGGAGATTGATCCCGCACGAGTGGATGTGAATGTCCATCCTACAAAACAGGAAGTCAAGTTTGAAGATGACCGCCTGATGTATGCCTATCTGCAATCAGCCGTGAAGCATGCCCTGGCGCGTTTTAATATTGCTCCTTCCCTGGATTTTAGCCTTAATCCGGAGATCAGTTCCCTTTCAGCCGTACAATTGCCCGTCACGGAACGCAAGCAGGCGGAAACCCGGGAACACTATCTGTATCAGAGTTTTACGGCTCCCAACCAGGCCCACCGGATAGCACCGAGGGACGAGGCGGAACGTTGGAAAGCTTCCTATGAGCATTTGGGTGGAGAAAAAAAGGAAGTGCCTGTCTACCCGACAGAACCTGTTGAAATGGAAGGGAATCAAATGAGCATTGCTGTAGAAAGCCGGGCAAACGATTCCAGTTCAGGGTTAACCGGAAATGCGGTTTTGAATGTACAGGGTGCCATGCTTATTACCACTGTTAAGAGTGGCCTGTTGCTGGTACATATGCGAAGGGCACGGGAGCGGATCTGGTTTGAGCGGCTGGAAACCCAGTGGAGTGGCACGGATACCCCAACTCAACGAGTGCTTTTTCCGATATCCATGGAATTACCACCTAATGATGCCGTTTTGCTTTCGGAAGTATTGCCCGATTTGAGGAAGATCGGATTTGATATCAGTCCCTTTGGTGCCGGCACCTTCGTGATCCAGGGAACCCCTCCCGGATTTCCTAGTGGTACGGAACTAAGTCTCATTGAAGAAACCGTAGATAAGCTTCGCCATGCTGCACCCAATGCAGCAGGTGGGCGTCAACAGCAATTATTCCTGAGTCTGGCCCGGAAATTATCGATTAGTGAAAGTCCTGCCACACAGGATGGTCTCCGGGCCATTATAGATGAATTGTTTGCCTGTTCGCAACCGGAATACACCACAACCGGCAAGAAGATTTTCCGAATCCTGGGAAAAGAGGACCTGGAACAGGCCCTATAAAAAAATATAGCATGAGCCCAAAAAAAGTTCCCTGCAAAGGCTAGGCTTTACAGGGAACTATCATTTGGGAGTCTGTAGCGCTCCCCGGGAAGCTTTGGCTCCCGTTTTTTGTTTCAGGATCGGTTCAGATCCACTACACTACTTCAACGATATTCAATGGCAGGTAGTTGCTATTTTGCAGTGGCTCGTACACCCCACTGATAAGCTGACTAAAGCTAACGCCAATCACTACCACCATCGGTTTCGTACCGTTCACTGCGAGACTGCAATTCAAAGAAAGGTCCCCGGAAGCAGCTGCATCCACAGGGATCTGTGCTGTTTCAGCGAAGGTGGATACGAAGGTCTTCGTATCAAAATCGATGAAGGCTGATCCCAGGACTACCTGGAAATGGGTCGCTTCCTTTGGAAACTTGAGGTTCTTTGCAGGCACAAATGTGGGCACTTGCAAACTGGCCGCACCGGTACTGGCATCAGCAGTAAGGGTCGAAGGAGCGGTCAGTATATTGCTTAATGAGCTCGCTGCATTGAATGCGAAATCCTGAAGCAAATCCAGATTCCCGCTCAGGATCAGGCGCTGCCCGACTGGATGACTGGAATCGGATTGGATGACCTCAAGGACTCGTGCAGTGAGGCGGGGAACACAATTGATGTCTGCTACTCCGTGTAACAGGCTGGCAAAGGCATTCCGGATCAATTTACCTCCAGTGGCTGCCTGAGTGAAATCTGCAGTATGCTTCCGCAATAAGGCAAATTTCGGGCTGGTCATAATCCGTGATTTAGAAACGCCGCTTTTCTTCTTGACCATGTACTTTCCATTGCGTTTATAGAAGGTGACATCGTCCATTGTGGCTTGAATCTTGATCACACCTGTTTGGTTATTCATAAAATAAAATTTGGATTTTGATAAGGATGTTTTCTCAAGGCCCATCCCCTTTAGCCTGGCAGCGCAGTCGGAAGAATCATATACTTTGGGAGGCCTCACCAAAGTCCCGGCCAGGAATTCCTCGCTGCTGCGCTTGCTGAAACACAAGACGCTGGAAGGACGTAATTTATTGGGGGGCGGTAGTGGCGCCACCAGGGTGTAAGCCGCTCCAGTCCTATCAAAGTTTTTTAAAAATATGTATTTTGGATGCCTATGCACCTGGTTTATGGGCAATAAATACTCTTTTGGTGGGCCAAAGATTATAGGCAGACCGTCCTATCAACAAAACATAAATATTTGTTGGGAGAATAGAAATAGGGTAGACCGCCGATGAATTAGAAATATGTTCAATAAGGGCCTAAGCTTCAATCTTGATTCCAAATTTTCCAGGATTCCTCCGCCTGGAATTCAAGCATTTTGAGGCCATTTTCAATCCGGGCGCCCTGTTTTAATCCTTGCCCCAGGAATAATGTCCGGGCCGGATTATAAACCAGATCGAACAAAATATGGTCGCTTCCCAGGAATTCATAGGGTAATTCCGGGCACCCATGACCCATCGTACCTAAAATAGTGGTATTTATAATTAGCGGATGTGCTGCTATTTGTGTTGCATCAATATCCTGATACAGGAAATCAGCTTTCCCGGGTCGGGTTGAAACGGTGGAAAATGAAAGGCCCATTTGCTGCAAGGCATATCGGATAGCCAGGGACGCCCCACCTGTTCCCAAGACCAAAGCCCTTGGACTACGGCCAGTAATTAATGGAAGAAGGCCTTCACGGAAACCGATCCAATCTGTATTGTGACCAATCCGTGTATCTCCCTTAATATCAATACAATTGACCGCCTGAATGGCGGTTGCCGCCGGACTCAGGCTTGTCAGAAATGGAATGATCTCTTCCTTGTGGGGAGTGGTCACATTCAGACCTCTCAAGCGACTACTCGAATGCAGCAAGGACGAGAAATCCTGCAAATTCGGGAGGGGGAAATTCAGGTATGCTGCCCGGATATTCGATTCCCTAAATTTTCTGGTAAAATAGGATTGGGAAAAACTATGCTCCAATGGGTAGCCAATCAGACCAAATAAGGGTATATCCTCATGACGGGGCATGCTGTCACCTACTTAAGGTACAAATGGAAGGTGTCACCTCTAAGACCTATTCGCATGGCTTCCAGAGGAATAACTTCGGAAGGTGCGAGATTTCCAAGATTTACATTGGCTCCCAATAATTCCAAGAAATAAAGTTGTTGCGCCTTTTGGGGGGCTTCCCAGATAATTTTCTCTGCAGGTATTTGTGTCAGGATCTCCTGAACCAATCCTTCACGAACCTCACCACTGCCCCGGTATATACCTACATTTCCCGCTTCACGGGCTTCTGCGATGACATAGGTTGCACCCGCCTCCAGTTCAGCCTTCATCAACTCGATCCATTTGTAGGGAGGCATGATATGGGTCGCATCTTTTGAACCGACTTCAGAAAGAACGGTTAGGTGTTTTGCCAGCTTCTCAATGTATCCACACTTTTCCGCATGAGGGATGGATATAGATCCATCACTGACTTCTACATGGGTAATACCATAATTAGCCATGGATTTAACATAATCCTCAAACTGGTTGCGTACCAGGAATGCTTCAAATAAAGTACCTCCAAAATAAACCGGGATCTGATGCTGACGGTAGATATCTATTTTCTCTCGAAGATGAGCGGTTACTACTGCGGTGCCAAACCCTAGTTTGACAATATCAATGTATGGGGAGGCTACCGAAATAAAGTTGCGTACCTCATCCAGTCCAAGGCCCTTATCCATGATCATGGTAAGGCCATTAGAGCGAGGCTGAAGCGTACGCTCCGGCAAATTGTTCAGTTGAAAATTCATGAGCTGAGTTGAATGCAGACCCAAAGGTAAAGGCTGACGACTATCTTCGCAGATATGCGCATTAATCAACCTGTTGTAGGCCTGATAATTGGCCTTTTTATGCCCTTCTTAGGATTTATTGTGGTGTACTTCATTTTAGGACAAGGCCAGACCTTTTCCAATTTCATAAGTACCGTACAGGTATCTAGTTCCACCGCGGCAAAAGTGATATCGCTAAGTGTCTTAGCCAATCTGGCCCCTTTCCTCCTTTTCAACAGACGCCGGCTCGACAAAGCATTAAAAGGCGTGGTAATAGCCACCATACTTTATATGATCCTATTTCTGTACGTTAAGTTCGTGATGTAGGTATTCATAGCAATTATTTCAAAGCAATAGATGTTTCAAGTTTGTTTCCCAACAAACAGAAACCTGGTCTTGAATCGCTTTGCCAACTTAAATTTGCAGACAAGTCACAACGGCTCAGTTATTAATGGCTGCCAAAAATGCTTATGCTTTTCCGGATCCATCTATTAGGATAATGTGGCCCGCTATTATCGAATCCAATAGTCCATCATCTTCATGCATTCATTAATCATATTCGCTTCAGGTCAGGGTACTAATGCTAGGGCTATCATTGATTATTTCAAGATCCACGGAGGAGCCAGTGTTCGCCTGATCGTTACCAATAAAGCAGATGCCGGGATTGTGGACCTCGCCTTAGAAAAACATATTCCCTACCTGATCACCGACAAAAAACGCCTTTCCGAAACCCTGATCCTGGAAGAACTGGAGGCTTATAATCCAAGTCTGATCATTTTGGCCGGATTTCTATTGAAAATTCCCCGTTCGATCATTGAAGCTTTTCCAGGCAAGATCATTAATATCCACCCGGCACTCCTTCCAGCCTATGGTGGAAAAGGAATGTGGGGACACCATGTTCACGATGCAGTATTGGCGGCAAACGAACCGCATTCCGGCATTACTATTCACCGAGTTGATGAGGTGTACGATAATGGCACAACACTTTTACAGGCTAGTTGTCCGGTAATGCCCGGGGACACTCGGGAACAGTTAGCAGCCCGGATCCATAAGCTCGAACATTACTACTACCCTCGGGCCATTGACTTTCTTTTGAATGCTTAAAGGCAATAAGCTGGGCATTGGATCGTTAATAAAGTACCTTTGAAACGCTTCATTTGTCCGGTTCTTTTATGCCCTTGAGATCTCCCCGCTTCCTAATAACCTTATTGACTGTATTGCTTTGTCTTCCCGGTTTTGCTCAGCAACGACCCATCGGTTATTGGCGCGCCCATCTTCCCTATAATAATGCACAGGGGCTAGCTACCGATGGACAAACCCTTTACACCATTTCCGACAAGGGCTTTTTTACCTATAATCCGGTGAATGGGGACGAGGAGAAATACTCCAAGGTTGAAGGCATGCATGAAACCGGTACAACTGCTATTGCTTATGATCTAGTAACAAAAACCTGCATCATTGGTTACAAGAATTGCAATATTGATCTCTTCAGCAATAATAATTTTAAAGTCCTTCCTGATTTAAAGGACAAAAGTTTCTCAGGGAGTAAAGCTATTAACCACATATTTGCTGCAGATGGTTTCGCTTTTTTAAGTACCAGCCTTGGAATTGTGGTGATTGATCTGGCTCGGCAGGAAGTGAAGGAAACCTATGTTTTTTCAAAGCATGGTCAGACCATTTCTATCAATGCTTTTACGGAGGACAGTAATTACTTCTACGCGGCTACTACCAATGGACTGTACCGGACCAGCCGGAATAATGCCAATCCGCAGGTATTTTCAAGTTGGCAAGGCCTCGATACCATTCGCAACTTTACACAGCTCTCGAGTGTAGGAAATAAAAGCATCTATACGGCCGCGGCAGACACCGTATTCCAATTAAATAATACAGTATTATCCGCCGTTTACCAGGATAGTATATATCACATCACACGATTAGACGGTGGCGTTTCAACCCTCTATATCGGGTTATTCGGTAAGACCAATGGGGCGGGTATTTTAAGGCATTTGTCGCCCAGCAATGTCATTATTGATTCGACACATATTGGCTATCCGAAGGGAACCGTTGAAACGCTGGATGGTAAGCGTTGGATGGCAGATGCTTATCAGGGACTTGCCCTCCGGGAGAATAATATCTATCCGAATTTTCATGTTCCCGCAGGTCCCAATAGCCCGGATAATACCGGCTTGTGGGTCCATAACGGAGATTTATGGATTGCCCATGGTGGTTATGACCTTCGTTACAATCCCGTTGGTAGCTATTACGGCATCTCCAACTTTCATAATGAGAACTGGACGATCTATCAACCCTATAATTATCCGCTGTTCCAGGACAGCGTTCTTGATTTCATCGATATCATCAAGGATATCAATTCCGGAACCGTTTATGCCGGAACGTATAACCATGGTCTATGGGAACTAAAAGCAGATGGTTCAGCTCGCATCTATAAATCAGATCTTAGTTCTCAGGGAGCGACGAATCCTTCTGCAGCCAGTCTGGCACTGGATAATAGCGGGAACCTCTTCGTGACCCAATTTCAAACGAATAACGAACTGGCCGTACATCTCAGCACCGGTGCCTGGTATCATTACCCGGTTCAGGATTTTGGCCGGGGTGTTGTCTTTCATCTCGGACTGGGATTATTGGTGGATGATTATAACCAAAAGTGGTTCTACAGTGCCTTGGGAAATGGAGTGATCGTTTATGATGATGGGGGTACGCCAGACAATCCTGCTGATGATCGACAAAAACTTATGACAACCGGAAAGAATCCCGGTGAAGGAAATTTACCGAATATGGTGGTCCGCTGCCTGGCAAAGGACCGGGATGGCGCCATATGGATTGGTACAGATGCCGGGATAGGCATCGTCAATTGTCCGGGGGGTGTCCTGGATAATACCTGCGATGCGGAACAACGCGTTGTTCAATATGATCAGTTTGCTGGCTTATTATTTGGCACTGAATCTGTCCGGGCTATCGCTGTTGATGGGGCGAATCAAAAATGGGTGGGTACGCTTAATGGGATCTGGTTACTATCTCCGGATGCCACCAAAATTCTGAATCGTTTTACGGTGGATAATTCTCCACTGCCATCAAATACCATCCAAAAAATCGTTGTGGACCCGATTACCGGAGATGTATATATTGGTACCGACCAGGGGCTGATCTCTTATCGTGGCGTAGCTACAGAAGGCAATGATGCCAATGGTGCCGTCCAGGTGTTCCCAAATCCGGTTTCCAGTTCTTATACCGGTCCTGTTGCAATTCGTGGACTTGTTACCGATGCAGATGTGCGGATTACGGATATTACCGGTAAACTAATCTATCGTGCGAAAGCAACCGGGGGGCAAGTCGTTTGGAATGGTATGGATTATACCGGGCATCGGCCCCAGAGCGGGGTTTGCCTGATCTTTACATCCAATAAGGATGGCTCACAAACCAATGTTGGTAAATTGCTGTTTATGCATTGAGCCCTGAATGGGGTTACCATTTGGAATGATTACAAACACACAGAGTATTGTTCTTCGATCCATCAAGTACGGAGAAACAAGTTTGATCAGTACGCATTTCACCAGGCAGTTCGGTATTCAGGCCTATATTATTAAGGGTATTCGCCAATCCGCAGCCAAAGGTCGCAGCAGTCGTGCAGGATTATTACAAGCCGGAATGTTGCTCGATATTACCGCCTGGCATCATGCACAAGCAGGTCTTCAGCGGCTGAAAGAATTCAGCCCGGCCTTTCTGTATCAGCGGGTACACCAGGAGGTGATCAAAAACTGTATTGCCATCTTTTCAACAGAGGTATTACTTCGGCTACTTCCGGAAGGGGCTCCCATACCCGAACTGTTTGATTTTTCCATGGAGTATTTCAAGCAACTGGATGCCGAAACGAATGAACGGGTCGCCAATTATCCCTTATTCTTTCTCCTTCAATGCGGGAGATATCTTGGTTATGAATTAGCAGGAAAATGGCAGGAAAGTACTCCCTACTTAAACCTGATGGAGGGCGGTTTTTCCATTCAGGCTCCAATATCGGGGACGAATGTTACTACTCAGGATGCGCACGCGCTGGCAGCACTTATGCTAGTCCGCAATTTTGAAGACATTCCATTAGCCAGCATGAATGGTGCAATGCGACTGCGACTGATCGAATGGTTTATCGAATTCCTGCAAACCCATACGGATCATATGCAGGCCATCCGCTCCCTGGAAGTCCTGCAAACAGTATTACATCATATCTGAACCGTCGGTAGGTTTACTCCTTCAACTATGAAGGTCTTTAAAACGGGCGTTCAATAAAAGATGAATATTGAATCGCAATTAAAGAAATCACTGTTTTTTTCAGGGCAGCGATATAGCTTCGCTGAATGCAGCGCATCCTGTTATTTGCAATTCTGTTTTGTTCCTTTCGGCTTACTGCACAACCGCTTGCCTATCCACAAGGTTATTTCAGAAATCCTTTGAATATTCCCATTCTATTGGCCGGAAATTTCGGAGAATGCCGGCCCGGACATTTTCATAGCGGTATGGATATAAAAACGGAAGGAAAAGAAAATCTTCCAGTATTTGCCGCTGCGGATGGCTATGTGAGCCGGATTAAAATGGAACCCGGCGGTTTTGGGCATGGACTCTACATAACCCATCCCAATGGATATACCACCTTGTATGCACATCTAAATGATTTTGTACCCATGCTCCAGGCATGCGTGCGTAAAGAACAATATGCAACAGAATCCTGGACCGTAGATCTGCATTTCAGTCCGGATCAGTTCCCGGTAAAAAAAGGTCAGCAGATTGCCTGGAGTGGAAATACCGGCGGATCTACTGCTCCACACCTCCATTTCGAGATCCGGAATACCCGTACAGAACACCCACTGAACCCGCAATTGTTCGGCTTTGAAGTAGCAGATACCCGGGCTCCGGTCCTGAAACAACTAGCCTTATACGATAGGAGCCAGGGCATTTACCAGTCGGAGCCACAACTATATCCTTTGTCTCTAAAGGCCGGACAGTATAAAACCAGCCAGGATTCCCTGAGTATACCTTCTGAATCCGCGGGGATAGGCCTTGTCATGGATGATTATATGAATGGCAGTGACAACACCCTGGCAATTTATTCTGCGGAATGGTACATGGATAATGTGCTGCAGGGCCGAATCACGCTGGATGATATTGGCTATGATGCTACCCGGTATTTACACGCTTATGCAGATTATTCAACCAAAGAAACCGGTGGGCCCTGGATCCAATGCCTGTTCCAATTACCCGGAAACAAACTCAACCAGATCTATAGTTCCTTGAATGATGCTGCAGGTTTCATTCATCCGGGCGATCAGCAATACCATCAGATCCGGATCCTGGTTCGGGATGTAAGCGGTAATGAATCCGAAAACAAATTTTTCCTGCGTTGTGGTTCGTCAAAAGGAAATCTGTCCTGCCAAAACCCCGCCCGTCCCGGTAAGCTGAGCACTTTTAAAACGGACCAGGTTTCATTTTACCTCGACGAACTAGCGCTATACGATAATGCCTGCATACCTATTACCAAGACGGCTGCAGCTGATGAATTATCTGGCATCCTCCATATTGGTAGGCCAGGTATACCGGTGCACCATTATTTCGAATTATCGCTTAAAGCCGATAAGCTAATCCCCTTCACCTTACGAAATAAGGTAGCCATGATCTATAGTGACGGTTCTGATGAACACGGTAAAGCGGCTATTGCTGGAACACAAGGCTGGTATAAAGCATCCTTCAGGGATTTAGGGGATTTCCACCTGGCAATAGATACCGCTGCACCGGTATTAGTTCCTTTGGGACCCTGTAAAGGAAATCTTAGTAGTAGCAAAAGCCTGGTGTTTAAGGCTACCGACAATATCAGTTCTGTCAAATCATTTACGGGCGCGCTGGATGGCCATTGGATACTATTCGAACAGCATGAACAAAAGTGGACCTATGTTTTCGATTCCCATTGTCCGAAGGGCGCCCACAAATTAGTTATCCGGCTGAGCGATGAAAATGATAATGAACGCACGACAACCTATACCTTCAATCGATAATTACCCATTATGTTAACTGCCGGCTCCAAAGCGCCTGATTTCTCCGTACCGGATCAAAATGGTCATACTGTTTCCCTGAAAGATTTTAAAGGGAAAAAACTGGTCCTTTACTTTTATCCTAAGGACAATACCCCAGGATGTACGGAACAGGCCTGTAATATTCGGGACAATTATTCAGCGCTTAAAAAGAAAGGAATTCACATCCTTGGGGTGAGTGTGGATAGTGTCAAAAAACACAAGAATTTCGAGACAAAATTCGAACTGCCTTTTCCGCTTCTGGCTGATACCGAGCACCAATTAGTGGATGCTTACGGGGTTTGGGGTGAAAAAATGCTTTGGGGACGAAAATACATGGGCATCTTCCGGACCAGTTTCCTGATCAATGGCAATGGAATCATTGAGCATGTGATCGACAAGGTGGACACAAAAGCCCATGCCGAACAAATCCTGACTACCTGGAATTCATAAGCCAGAAGCATGAAAGCGATCATTGGCTATCTCCGCGATTATTTTCGCAAGGATTGTAATATCCGGTACCTCCTAGCCCTGGGTGTTTTTGTTGCAGCAGCAATATTCCTCAACTTCTTTGTCCTTTCCGAAGATCACTGGATCAAAAACGATCCGAGAACGTTTGTTCGACTGCTAAAATATCTGGCAGGCTATTTCAGCATGTTTGGGGGTGCGTATTTATTGCTGCTTTTATTGGACCAGGATCCTGCGCTACGTTCCTGGAAATTGTGGGGGCTCGTCCTTTTTGCTGTCGCATTGTTTAGTCTTCGTGCCTGGTATAAGCCCGATATCTTTTTGATCACACACCTGGTAGCCTTTACCTACACCACACTGGCGTATAAGTTTGTGATCAACAGTCTGGGCTTTGTTTTTCTCTTCATTCCGATCTTTTTCTATTGGCTGATCCAGGATAAAAACCGGGAGCCATTATATGGTTTTCATGCAAAAGGGGTTCCGCTGAAACCCTACCTGATCCTGATCCTTCTGATGCTGCCGTTATTATTTGCTGCCGGCTCGCAACATGATTTTCAGGACATGTATCCGAGGGCAGCCCATTTAAACATTCCTCGCAAAGATCCGTATTGGCTGACCGGTACTACAGCTTATGAAAGCATTTACAGCTTTGACTATGTGGTTACTGAATTCTTTTTCCGTGGATTTCTGATCCTTCCGTTTGCACGTATAATAGGTCCCAAAGCCATTCTACCTATGTGCGCTTTTTATGTGAGTATACACTTCGACAAACCCCTTGGAGAATGCATTTCTTCCTTTTTTGGCGGGATGCTTTTGGGTATTCTGTCCTATCGAACCCGTTCCATTTATGGTGGCGTAATTGTCCATCTGGGTATCGCGCTGGCTATGGAATTGGTTGGCTGGTGGTATCTACATTAATGAGGCCTCCTAAAAGATTGATCCGGAATAGGAACCATTGTTTTCCGACTGAAAGGACTTGCTTAAGTCAGCATTTTAGAATTTGAATTTGACACTACCGAAAATCCCAAAGTACTTGGATCGATCTTCGGATGGCAATGGTTGTGGGGTCACCCTCCATATAAAATCAATGCGAAACAGTTCCAGGATGTTTTCAATGCCAGTCCCCACTTCCACATATGGATTATGTTCCAGTGTTTTGAAGGTATAGGCGGGTGTCATATTGAGTGCTTTATTCTCATCACTCAACGAACCAATAATACCCTTGGCCGTCCAGAATTGCCGAAGCTTTGCCTTTCTCAATAAGGGTATGTAGTTGAAGATTCCGCCACCAATGCTGTGTTCGAAATTGAAACCTGCATATTGATCCGATAGGAACTCAAATCGGTTCATCATGTTAAAGGCGTATTTATTGTAGTAATAAAACTCATTTCCAGGAGCCACATCCAAAAGTGGATAGGGAAGGGTACCAAATGTTTTGCCGACAAATACATTGTAGTAGATACTTCCTAATGGCGCAATTTTCACATTATCAGAGACCGACAGGGATGCCTTTTGATACTGATAATTCCCACCCAAAAAATTCCGGATTCCCATTGATACCTTTAGTTCTGGAATGGGCCAATCTGAACCCAGACTTTGCCGGAAATAATGCGATTCCAGGAATTGTTCCTTATAAGCATAACGGAGGCGAAGTCCCAGCTCAGAGCTCGTCACATCATTGATATCATTTCCGGATTCATCCTTGAAAATACCGGTACGAGGTAATGGATCATACGGGTTGAATACCCTCCGCTGGAAGGTCAGCATATGCGAAAAGCCGGAGTAATAGGATTTATAAAATTCCAGCCGGGCATCATCTACAAAGGCATATTTAAAGGGAATATTCTGCTTTCTGAAAAGGTTCCCGAAAATATTATCGATGCCGATCTGGTTGTCATAATAATTATTACTTCGGTCGATATCATGTCGGTAGGAGCTGAATAAATAGGACCTGGGAATGCGTTTGATGATCCAGAAAGCATCGCCATAGTATTTGAATCTTTGGTCATTGGTACCATAAGCCACAAAGCCACTCAGGCGGATGTCCTTCCAAAGCTTGTTATTCGTAGCTAAACCCAGTCGAAATCGGGATCCTTCAATCCGGTTAGTGCTGTAGAGATTAAAGTAGGGACCTACATCAATACAACCCAGACTTAAATAGCCGCCGAACAGGAACTTCACAGTTGATTTAAATCGCTGGAAAACGGGCAAGGCATTCAGCGTATCGATCATCCCATAAATAGCCTGTTCATTTTTTGATAGGGTATCCGGGCGAACAGTATTCCAATAACCATCCTGCTGCATCCGTGCTGAATCGCTTACAATGACATCTTTATGAAAATCAGGATTATCAAGGACGTGCGAAATACTATCGCTATTCGTTACAATATTGCTGTAATAGGCGGTTTTGCGGCCGATAAAACCAGGTAATCTGGGATTATAAGGAAGATTAAAATCGCTGACGAATTTGTCCTTTATCATAAACCATAATGAATCATGGACCGGTGCGGCCTCCTGATAAAGGCTTATTCGACTGACATAATTGATATTAGCCGTTTTGGGTACCTGCATAGAGATCCGCTGTATGGCGTATTCAGAATCCACGACCCAGAAATCTCCATAAAAGCAATTCTCTCCCGTCCGTTTTGGACGAAAACTTACCAGGATAATTGGATGTCCATATGCCATCTGCGTATCCTTGATCCGGTATTTATAATAGAAGGCACCATTGTCTGAGATCGGGGAGATAAAGGATTTATCAAAGACCGGAATAAAATTGCTATAGGCATTCACGTTTTGATAATTCGAACCCAGGAATTGATCCACACTCTCATTCTCCACACCCTTCAATTGATTGGCCAGGATGAATTCCCGCGTCTTCTTGGGTGATTTGCGGAAATAATAATCGGAAAGGGTTTCTGTCAGATAGAAGGGTAGGAAGGGCTGTTCCTCAGTACTGGTGTCCAGATTCTTGTAAATAAAGCTGAACTTTTTGATCATCGGAACCGGGAGGCTTTCAAATTGTTTTTTGGTAAGGTTGCGGATATCGACCTCCAACTTATTGTACACCCGGTACTTGTAATTACTAATCCGGTCCGGATTGTTTTTTGGTTTTGCGGCAATGATCTTCTTCAGCAGTATTATGGCAGGGTCTTCCCCGGCATGTAAGACAAATTCATTCAGGGCAGCAAGCTCCCGATCCATCTCCAAAAGCATTGTAGGATGATGGTCTGAGCTCAGGCGGATCCTTCGATTGAGCGTGGTATATCCAATAGCTGTAACCCGAAGGCTATCCGAAGGGAGCTTATCAAAACTGAGTGAAAATTTCCCTTCCAGATCAGCCGGGGTTCCAATCTGTGAGCCTGGGAAAAAAACGGTAGCAAAGGGGATTCCTTCACCAGTCGCTTTATCGCGAACCATACCGCTGATAGTATAACTGCTACCCACGTTATTTTGGATGGGTTGGACCATCTTATGCACTGTATCGATTGGCAGACGACCCGTACTATCGGGTATATTTACTACAGCAGGATGGCTTATGGATGTATTCAGGCTATCCGCGACATGTACCAGAGAATCGACCAATCGATTTTCGTTGGTTTGAGCACGAAGGATTTGCGTGAGCAGCAGTGTACACAGTAGTAAACAATAAAAATGATAGCTCCCTCGCATAGTGATCCTCAGCCCCTCAAAAATAAGGCTGTTAATTAAGCAGCACGACCTGATTTACAATAACTTCAAAAATTATACCGCCTTAATAAAAGACCAACTTGTTCAAAACGTTACTTTTACGTTTATCGTATGGAACTGAAGAATTTTAACCGAAAAGTAGCCAGGAATCAAGAAGGTCTTCGCGGATTTTTACGCAAACTGGATGTGATCGTACCTGAAGATATGCCGGATCTGGTTGCCAAAGCCGATGCGGAAGTATGGGCGACCACGGATTGCCTGAGTTGTGCCAACTGTTGCAAGACCATGACGCCAACTTATAACCGCAAGGATATCCTCCGCATTTCGAAGCATTTGGGAATGAGCCCCAAAGCATTCAGTAAAAAATGGCTACACCAGGATCCTGATAATGGAGATTGGGTCAATAATGAAGTTCCCTGTCAATTCCTCGCAGCCGACAATAAATGCACTATTTATGAGGTCCGGCCGCTCGATTGTGCCGAATTCCCACATCATAACAAAAAGCCGTTTGATGATTATAATGAAACCTTCATCAACAATGTGGAGCATTGTCCGGCTACTTATGAATTGGTCAGCCGGCTAAAGAAAAAGATTGAACGGGATTATGAGTGGTAAATGGATTAACGACGGATCACCACTTTAGTACCGACATCGACCATTGTAAATAGTTCTTCGATGTCCTTGTTCTTAAGTGCAATGCATCCATCCGTCCAGCCAATTCCCAATTGGATCATATCATCGCCACCCGGCCAGATACCATGGATGCCTACATCGCCACCAATTTTTGCAGTGGCTGGTAATTGACCACTGGCCTTTAATTTGTTGAAACGAACCAGGGCCGAATCATTGGGATAGTTGAGGCCCATGAAACGATCATATTTGGAGCCGGCATTCTTGCTAATGATCTTGAAATTTCCTTCAGGAGTACAGCGGTCCCCCTCCATACATTTATTCATCAGTGGATTAGGGCCAAAAACGGCCTTATAGGCACGTATAAGCCGTTTCCCGTACCAGACCTGCAGGACATAATCCCTCTTGTTGATAAGCAGGGTAACAGCCTCCTTATGCATGGTGTCCACCCGTATCGGAACATAAAACCCGATCGCTGCTTTTTTCGGCTCAATGATCGTTTGTGTAACTGTCATCAGGCCTTCATTAAAGCGGACCACTCGTACAATATTCCCCTTACCGTCACTGTATTCATCCAACACCTTAATATTGGTGGGACGACTTTGTGACTGAACCAGAAAGGGTAATCCAAGAAAAATTGCCAACAGGATCGTACGTAAACATCCTTCGTGCAGAAATTTGTTTTTGCGCGCCATTCCAGCGAAACTAATGGATTAATAACATTTATTTAGACTGATTTCGCAAAAACTTTGTTATGTAACGTTCGATACTGGAAGGAATCACGCTCCTTTTTTAAGGGCTTCCTTATAGATTGGCACCGTCGAACATGGTTCACCATACATCAGGGATTTTACCACCGGTCGAAGCAGGAAGCTAACGGCCACATAAGCGCTTGCCGGAATTTTGACATCACCGCAACCTTTTATGACCACGCGTTTCCCCTCAAATTCCTGCGGATTGATCGTCCTGATTTGTTGAATGATCACCTGGTTTTTCAGTTCTTCCCCGGAGGCAAAATATAGAGATGCCGTTATTGGCTGCAGATAGGAAGCAATCAGCATATAGGCCCAGACAGGCACGATCGCATCGGCAGAACAATAAATACCAACATGTTTCCCGGCATATTGACCCCAATCATATTCCGTTAATGCAGCTCGGAAATCCTTTTCTTTCAGGATCATCCCCATGAATAAAAGGGGTTGGATATCGAATTCGATCAGCGATGAATCCTCCGGAATGAAAGGGGCCAGGTCCAGCGTGATAATTCCGCTTTCGGCGACTTTATTCTTGAAGGGTTCAGCACTGGAAACCGAATTTTCGATTGACATAATTGCAAAATTACGAAGGGCTGTGCCCTTAAATAAAACATCCCACCATTGGGCAGGATGTTTTTATCAATTCGTGTATTGTTTTTTCCTAGTAAATATTGGAAGGCCTGATAATCACCTTGCTTTCCTTCCGAAGTGCCTGACCAATAAACTGAGGCATGGTATTCTTCAATTGCATATCCTGCATATGTGCCTGGGTTGTGATCGCCTGAGGATCCTCCGGCTTAGGGATTACATTCCGATGGATCAGGGAAATAAAGAAAACCCCATCTTTTCCGATGATTGCCGGTGACATAGCATTTGGCTGGAACTTATCATTGAATGCATATCCAATGACCCGGGGTTCGTAACCAAGTGCCTGAGTAAATGAGGCAGTACCCACTACCGAATCAGCTGTCATAACGGTCTGACCACTCTGCTGGGCAATCGTTTCAAGGCTTTGGGAAGACTTGTATTTATCCGCCAGCATTTTTGATTTCTTCTCATTACGAACCAGCGCCTCTACCTGTGTTTTTGTAGCGGCATCCAGCGTTTTGATACCCGGCTCGTTGATTGCAGTCAGTTTAGATACTACATACATGTTTTCCAGGTGAATTGGATCGCTCACCTCACCCAGCTTCGCACCAAATGCCCAACGCACAATTTCTCGGGAGGATTTCAATCCATTAATGACATAATCGCCACCTTTCAGGTCATCCGCAATGCGTTTATTGAGTCCATTCTTTTTTACAGCTGCATCAAATGCTTCTGCAGTCCGGTTGTTACCTGCAAATTCATTGGCTTTTGCAAACTGTGCCTGATCGGCTTTCGTACCAATGTTCAGTGCCTTGGTTACAGTAGCAAGTTTCACGGCAGGAGCGAAATTCTTCTGGTCGCTGATTTTTATCACGTGGAATCCGAATTGGGTTTTTACGACCTTCATAGCTCCTTTGGCATTGTTGAAGACGAATTCGTTGAATTCAGGAACCATTTGACCATATCCGAAATAACCCAGGTCACCACCCTTGGTTTTTGATCCCGGATCATCGGAAAATTTCGCGGCCAGGGAATCGAAGTTTGCACCGGCTTGAAGTACTTTATAAATACTATCTGCCTTTTGATGAGCCAGCGTATCAGACAAACCATTTGGATATTGTTGGTTGGCTACTGCAATTAGAATATGCTGTGCCTTTACAGAATCCGGCATATCCTTACGGTCGGTGACCTTCACCATCTTATAGGTATTGGCTTCAAAGTAAGGACCAAAAACACTTCCCACACTTCCCTTCAGGATGGTATCTGCTTTGGGAGACATAAAGCGGGCTTTATTGACCCAGGCACCGGAATAATGTTCTTCTGAATTCCGATTTACGAAGCTTTCATTATCTGTGGAATTGCGGAATTCTTCCTTGGTCTTTTCCAGGGCACCTAATGCATTGGCAGTATCCGTGGCATCCGGGAACACATCATATACAATATAGTCGATCGCACGGGTTGGTTGATCGGTTTCGAATTCAGCCTTATGCTTACTCATATAATCCTTCATTTCAGCTTCTGTTACCGGAGCCTGAGCATCCGGAATCAGGGACAATGGAAGTTTTACATAACGGAAGCCTACCTGGGTATTAGCCAGACCATTGTTGTATTTCTGAATCGCTTGAGGGGTGTAGATAGAACCAGCAAGCATGGAGTTATACTTCTGCATGAGCTTACCGCGAATTACGAATTTCTTCAGGGATTGCCATTGCTGTCCTAATTCTACGAGCTTCGGATTTTCAGCACCCTTGGTCTTCACTTCGTTCTCAAACTGCTGAACCATTCGTGGATCGAATTGCTCGGTCTGGAAGATCATTTTAAAATATTGCTGAACCGTCTGATCCGGATTTTGTCCGGAGATCATATCCTTTTGCTCGGCATCACTTACAGTTATACCCAGTTTATTGCACTCTGCCTCCACCATTTTCTCATTAATCATTTGCTCGAGTACCTGCTGACGCAATTGCGCCTGTTCCTGTTCACTGAGTTTCTGGCCCTTACGGAATACTTCTGAAAGGGAAATATAGTCCCGGGACATATCTGTAAAGTCGCGCGAATCGATTTTATCGCCATTGACTGAAGCGACATAGGTATCATGCCCAAATAAATTGGCAAAGCTTCCGTTGATCCCTTCTGATATGATAAAGGCAACAAGTGACAAGCCTATAATGCCACCTGCAATCTTAGCATATCGATCCCTGATTTTCTGTATTACCGACATAGAGGAGCGTGTGTATAATTATATTTTTAAAAGAGCGCAAATTTATAGGAAATGTCGTAAAGGAGCCGCAGTAATTACAATTGGATGAAGATGTTATCTGTTCACCATCGGAAATGCTCTGAAATACCCTTTAATTGGCTCCCCGTATTAGCTAAACGCAAACGATCAATTGCGGTCAAAGATATTGTGTTTAGTAGCTAATTCTGGGATAATCTACAGAAGGATCCTGATGGTATTAATTGTCTTTTGTCAATTAATGGAGGGAGGAAGGCAATTACCTTTATTATGTCGCCATTTTCATATCGGCAATTTCAACCTAATAGGTAATCTGTTAATAGCAAACAATGCGCTCCATACCTAAAGCACTTATCTTCTCCAGATTGATCCTGGGTTTCCTGATTCTGATCATTAGTTTCATAAATATTCCCTTTTATAGCTGGATTGCCTGCAGTTTATTTATCACGGGTTTTCTGACGGATATTTTCGATGGGATTGTCGCCCGGCGCTTAAATTGTTCTACAGAATCCTTGCGTCGGATGGATTCCAATGTGGATATGGCCTTTTTTATTTGTTGCATTATTGGAGTGATAGTCCGGAATCCAGACTTTTTCCAACGATATATGTTCGAACTATTGCTTCTCGTCGGTTTGGAGCTATTGGCTTACCTGGTTTGTTTTCTTCGGTTCCGCAAAGAGATTGCCACACATTCCATTGGAGCCAAGCTGTGGGCTATCTCTATTTTCGGTACCATTCTTTCATTAATGATGGGACAGAACTCTGATCTGATCTTTACCGCCTGTTTTTATATTGGGATCATCTCCAGGATGGAAATCATCGCGATTCTTTTATTGTTGCGGTCCTGGACGAATGATGTTCCTGGTTTGTATGCCTGTTTGAAGATCCGGAAAGGCAAAGCGATCAAGCGGCATTGGATCTTTAATGGTTGATCCAATAGGTAAATTCCTTTTCGATAAACAGATGATTGAAATAATGCGGATCGATTACCTTTAGTTATTGATCCTGACTGGGCCCACACCCCATTTTTCTATACAGGGATCAGGTACTTGGTAATTAAGCTGGATCCATGTTTCGACACAGGGGTAAAACCCGAACATACTCCCACAATCTGAAGATTGCCTCCCTGCTATCTTTTGTAGCCGGGATGGTCAATGTAGCTGGTTTTTTGGCCGTTCGGACCCTAACAACCAATGTTACCGGGCATTTTGCATTTTTTGTGGATGAGATGTTCAAATTGAATTTCTGGCAAGGTCTCGTTTATGCCGGTTATATTTTCTTTTTCTTTCTAGGATCCTTTATTTCCAATTTCCTGGTAGAGATTATATCGAGAAAAGATGAGCGGTATATCTATAGCATCCCGGCAAGTCTGGAATGCATCATTTTGATCCTGGTAGGTCTCGGAGGAACCAGGTTGATCCATGAAAAACCGGAATTGATTGCCTTCAGTTTGCTTTTTGCAATGGGTTTACAGAATTCCCTGGTGACGAGTATTTCAAATGCCCGGGTACGGACGACCCATCTGACCGGGTTATTTACGGATCTTGGGATCGAATTGTCGCAATTATTCTTTTACCGAAGTGCGGAAGAGCATCACAAGCTGTTTTCCTCGATAAAGCTGCGCCTGACCATTATTGGTAGTTTTTTTACGGGTGGTATTCTAGGAGGAGTGTTTTATCCGGATTTGGGGTTGAAAGTGTTATTGATAGCGGCTGGCTGCCTGGTTTTCGGATTGATCTATGACCGGATCCGGATACGGATCCTGATGTTGCGGAGAAGGTTGCGGGGGGATGGTGGGGAGAATTGAGTATTTGGATAATGCCTAGTAAAAGCTTGTTTTGAATAAGGCTTTTTCTGCATTTGAACTTCAATGATCAAATCCAAATAATGTATGCTTAGCATTTACTGCAGAAAAACTTTTCCATTCAGTAGGAATCTGATTGACAGATTCCTACTGAATGGGGCCCGCTTAAATTAGAATGAAATTCTATTGGCGATAAATTTTAATTGTTTCATTTTATTAATGAGTCTAATAAAGTAAATAAAGTAATCAATAAGATTTCGACTACGGTATTCTTTATTGGAATGATGTCCATAATTTTTCAATCCAGGAAAATTAATAACACAATTGATGGCTTGAAATTCTTCTGGATTTTTAGTCTTTTCGGATTAATTTTATTTATATCTTTAATAATTTATTTAAAATTATGGCATTCCCCTGTCTTTGCTGATCGTAATAGACGTTTCTCTGTTATTTTTGGTTTTCTATTTGGACTTTTTACACTTATACCAGCAATCGCTATTTTTATTAATGATAAGTTTTCAAATTCTGCAATTGTTAGAAAAGAACTGATAATCAATAGGAAGAGTTTTGGTGGCGCAAAAGCTGTCGAGTATTACATTTATTGCGATTATAATGGCGACAATAATAGATTTGTTATTAAGAAAACACTCTGGGATTTGCTGAAGGAAAATCAAATTGTTGATGTAAATATTAAGCGAGGATATTTAGGATATGATTTTGTATCAGAATTTTACTTAAAAACAGATACAAGTGTACATGTAAATTGATATAGGATTAAATTCAGAAGGTTGGCTTAAGGATATGAAATCACTTTATTTATTGATAAGTTTATTTACGCTATTCAGTTAAATTGCTCAAAAAATTAACCCCTTATGAGAAACCTAATTTCCTTCATGCACATCTCCTTGGACGGTTTCGTTGCAGGCCCTAATGGAGAAATGGACTGGATTAAAGTAGATGAAGAACTTTTTGATTACGTCGGTAAGCGGATTGGTGCTACCGACACGGCTATGTATGGCCGGGTAACCTATCAGATGATGGAATCCTACTGGCCCACTGCTGCTGACAAACCAAATGCCTCCGCACATGATCGGGAACATTCATTATGGTACAAAAACGTAAGAAAACTGGTTTTGTCAAAAACAATGAAGGGTTCAGATCCGGAAAATACAATTATCTTAAGTGATAACATTGCGGATCGAATCAATGAAATTAAACAAGAAGCCGGCAGCGAGATTGCTCTTTTTGGCAGCCCAAGCGCTACGCACGCCTTGCAACAGCTTGGCTTGATCGACGGCTACTGGTTATTTGTGAATCCAATTATTCTCGGACAAGGGATTTCATTGTATGATACCATCAAGGACAAAACGAAGCTGAACCTGGTGAATACCAGGGCTTTTAAATCTGGGGTGGTAGAATTGAGTTATACGGTGGACACTGGAGCTAGTGGTCACTGACCGCATACTTCGACTTCGCTAAGTGATTGAGGGATTTTAACTTCGCTCAGTGAACGAATGTTGGTACTGGACATTGTATTTGTCCTTCCCTTAGGGAAACTGTTTCTAAGGTGGGCATTTCATTTTTGGCAGTCATTGTACTCTTTGGAGAATAGTATCAAAAAACGGATTCCCTCCGGGAATGACAAAAGATTATCGGATGTACCATTCCGTTGACCTATTCCGTTGACCCATTCCGTTGACCCAAACCTTCATTCCCGAAGGGAATCTGTTAACATCTAACACTCGAAGCTTCTGTGTACTTTGACACTTCGACTTCGCTCAGTGATCGGGAATTGAATATAGTTTAGCAACTGAACCAAGAAAGGCATGAATACATAAAAAGCTTGTAATGGCATTGCTGTACTATGCACTGCCATACCATTCCAATACCATGGCGACTTAATTGCCAGAACTTTCTAATCCTATTTCTTAATCGAAGAACACACTGCAAAACGAATTGTCATCATTAATAGAAAATAATTCTATCTAAATCCGCTTAATAATATTATTCTATTTGAATCAAACGACAGATGTGAATTTAATATTGCCTGCATGTGGAGCATAGGAATTCCATTTGGATCTCTTAAACAAAGACCCAATTTTTTAAATCGTCCATTTATCAACTGAAAAATTCAGACAACCACTCCTCCCCGGTTTTCCTTACTTCCTTCTCCGGAAATTTTGCTGCCAGTTCGAGGGCCTGAATAAAGGGTATGAAATTCTTTACAGGGAGATTAGTTCCACGTGAAATGTTCCGAATTCCATCAGAAACATTAATAGGTAATGGGATCGGTAATACCTTGTCAGCATATGGCTCCGAACAATTCCGGTAATCGGATGTCACCAGGTATTCCCTACAGGCAATCGGCCGGTCCTCATAAATAGAACAGGACCCTTCTGTCAAAAAAGGACATGGAATCGATTGGAAGAAATAGTCCAGAATGGCTGCATGTAGCGTGGATTCCTCTTCGCATTTCGCCAGGCGGTCAAACCAGCCCATCCCCTCAAAATGTGCTGCTCCTGCTTTAAACGCTTCCTCTATCTGCGTCCTTCGTGATTCCGGCAAATTCGAAACCAACCGGGCAATATGATACACTTCAATTTCTGCCAATGGTACCGGCTGACAACAACAAGCCCCACAGCCTTTCTTACAGGAAACACTTAAATGCTTATCCATACTCGCAACAGCCAGATCCGTAAACTCATTGGCCATCTGCTGAAATACCGGAAGCATGACTTCCGCAGTTACTTCCTGCACCGGAACGGATATCTTTAATACAAACGGTTTCCCCTGAACAGAAAAACTGATCTCCCCCGTTTGCCATTCCAATTCCTGCATCTGATAAATATAGTCCAAGATCACATACTATGGACCTACATTCCAAATATTCCTTCCGAATTTCGGGATGCTCGGAATAAGCCAATCCCTTCTAGAAAACCCCTAGCTCCTCTTGTGACTTATCCTGATATCCAAATTCATCTTCACCGAGCTCCCTACCCTCGTATTTTCCATACTTCAACACGGTGTAAACCATTCCAACAACCAGAAAAGGTGATAGTATCCAAAGGTAAATTGTATACCCTATTGGCAACCCCAACTGAAGCAGGATGGTATAGATAACCAGGTATATGCTGACAATAATAACAGCGGTAAGATCGTACGTTTTCATAAATTGCTTTTAACAGCATATCTATAAAAAGCAGACCACAATCTTTCGATACCAATATTATCTAGGGAGTTGATTGGGCTTTACCTCATTATTAGAGATAAACAGTAACTGTGGTTAGACTGGGAGTTATCTGGGGATTGTAAATTTTATCAATTCACCACCGGAAATAATTTCAATTATAATTGTTTATTTACAATCACAGGTCCACTCCGTTCCCAAATCGATAACCGTAACCACAGTCTCCTCTGTATTACAGGGTGCAAAGATGATCCGGACTTCCTGCCCATCATGCGTTTTTCCTTCTACCGCATACCGGTTATTGCAAGTCGAATTCCCTAACTCGGATTTGTGGTAATTAATCGATCCATTCGCAAGAATTTCAGTTACTTCCGATTCATCAATATGACGGCATTGCATCCGGCAACGGGCGTGCTTAGAATAATGAATACTTGTGGGATTACGTATCAACCCAGCATCATTCATTGGCGCCGCATCCTGTGACGTGGAACTTTGGGGGGTTGAATGATTGACATGATCCGCGGGCTTTTTCCGTAAAAAAATGGACAGTAAAAACAATCCCCCCACAATCATTAACAGCACTGGCCACTGCAGCTGTTTTTTAGGTATCTGGCTCATAAGAAATTACGACGCAATGTAAGGATTCTAAACAAAGGAAAACCGGGTGCAGGTAAGCGTCTTACCTGAATAAAAAAAGGGTACGTTCACAACGAAAGGTGATTAGACCAATCCGCGTAAACGTACCCAATTGTATTGGATATACTCTTAGGCTTCCGCCTTTAATAACTTGGAGTACTTCGTACGATCATTTTCATCCAACATGATTTTCCGTAAACGGATGCTCTGTGGCGTTACTTCGATGCACTCGTCCTGCTGGATATATTCCATGCACTCTTCTAGGGTCATTTGGATTTTCGGCGTGATTGACGCAGAACCATCAGAACCGGAGGCACGGTGATTCGTCAGTTTTTTACCTTCAATCGCGTTTACATTCAGATCACCCGGCTTAATGTTTTCCGCCAGAATCTGGCCAGCATACACTTCTTCTCCTGGATCCACAAAGAACGCACCGCGGTCCTGAAGCTTGTCGATAGAATAGGCGGTGGTTGGACCCGTAAATTTAGAAACCAGTACCCCATTGTTCCGACCTGGAATCGTTCCCTTCCATGGCTTGTATTCGCGGAAACGGTGCGCCATTACAGCTTCACCGGCTGTAGCGGTAAGCATTTGAGAACGCAGACCCATCAGACCACGGGAAGGCATATCAAATTCCAGATGCTGCATTTCGCCCTTGGTTTCCATTACCGTCATTTCCCCTTTACGTTGTGTAACCAGGTCAATGACTTTACCGGAAACTTCAGCTGGTACATCTACCACCAGGGTTTCATACGGCTCGCATTTCTTGCCATCGATGGTTTTAACAATAACCTGTGGTTGCCCAACAGTCAGTTCATATCCTTCGCGACGCATCGTTTCGATCAGTACACTCAGGTGAAGAATTCCGCGTCCAAAGACCAGGAATTTATCAGCATCATCGGTATCTTCTACACGAAGGGCCAGATTCTTTTCCAGTTCCTTATAGAGACGATCGCGAATATTCCGGCTGGTTACAAATTTTCCTTCCTTTCCAAAGAATGGAGAGTTGTTGATGGAAAACTGCATATTCATGGTTGGCTCATCGATTTCCGTAGGAACCAATGCTTCCGGATTTTCGAAATCGGCAATGGTTTCACCGATCTGGAAATCTTCGATCCCAACAACTGCGCAGATATCACCGGCACTTACTTCAGTGACCTTCTTTTTGCCCATGCCCTCGAACACATAAAGTTCCTTGACACGGCCCTTGGTAAAGGTTCCGTCGAGCTTACATAATTGGATAGGCTGACCTTCACGAACGGTACCCCGGGTTACTTTACCTACAGCGATACGGCCGAGGAAGTTGGAATAGTCCAGGGAAGTGATTTGCAATTGTACGGTGCCTTCTGCTTTGATCGGCGCCGGTACTTTGGCGATGATCATATCCATTACCGCATTGATATTGTCTGTTGGGGTATTGGTTGTATTATACCAACCTTGTTTGGCAGAACCGTACAAGGTTGGGAAATCCAGTTGTTCTTCGGTGGCATCCAATTGGAAGAACAGTTCGAAAACGGCATCATGTACTTCTTCGGGGCGGCAGTTAGGCTTATCCACCTTATTGATCACCACGATTGGGTGAAGACCGAGGTTCAGGGCTTTTTGTAGTACGAAGCGCGTTTGAGGCATAGGGCCTTCAAAGGCATCCACGAGTAAAAGAACGCCATCGGCCATTTTAAGGACACGTTCCACTTCACCACCAAAATCGGCGTGACCAGGAGTATCGATGACATTGATCTTAGTATCTCCGTAAGTAACTGAAATATTCTTGGCAAGAATGGTAATTCCTCGCTCACGTTCCAGATCATTGCTGTCCATGATCAGTTCACCTGTTTCCTGATTATCCCGGAATACTTTAGTGGCGTGAATAATTTTGTCAACAAGGGTAGTTTTACCGTGGTCAACGTGTGCGATGATCGCAATGTTTCTTAGTTGCATATTTTCTTCGTGCTTTAGCAATAAAAAAGCCTTGTTGTTAGGCAAGGCTCCCCTTTCGCGGCGCGAAGGTACGTAGAATATAGTATAGAATTGTGAATTTTATTGAAATATAATCTCCGTAAAGATTAATTCATTTTAAAAGGCGCAATCATTTGGAATTCGGGGATTTGAACGGTAAAAAGACGCTTGTTATACAGGTTTTCCATCTGATAGGTACCGTGCATTTTGCCCATATCGGTCCGGAGGCTGCAGGCGGATACATATTGGTGGCTTCCCCCCGGTTCTAATACAGGCTGTTGACCCACAACACCTTCTCCTTCCACTTCCCGGTAAGCACCATTGCTATCATGGATATACCAATGCCGGCGTAATAGCTTAACGGGCATGGTGCTCAGGTTTTCAATGGTAATCCGGTAAGCAAAAAGGAACTCCGCGTTAATGGGATTGCTTTGTGCTGTCTGGTAAAAGGTTTCTACAGTGACGCTCACTCCTTCCGTAACCTGCTGTATCGATTCTGGCACAGTAAAATGTGTTTAGTACTATAAATATAGGAACAAAGATCAGGCCGCAGTGATAATTGCTGCTATTACTTCGGTAATGATTTGTGATTCATAGCCTTTCTGTAGAAGGTACCGGTAAAGCTTTCCTTTCCGGATGAATTCCTTTTCTCCCGCCAATAATTCCCATTTGCGTTCCCCCAGTTTCAGGGCACAGGCAAAATAATCATTAGGATTGATCTCCTTTAAGGCTTTGCGGATCAGGTACTCGGAGATCCGGTGTTGTTTCAGGCCTTGCGTGATCTTTATTCTGCCCCAGTTTTTCATCCGGAAATGCCCTCTTGCGAAGCTGGTAGCAAAACGTTCTTCATTTAACAGATTATCCTGGATGAGTTGAACGAGGAGTTGGTCGACTTCTTCCGGATAGGAACCCAGGGCATAGAGTTTATCCTTTACTTCCTGATGCGAGCGTTCCTGGTAATTGCAAAACCGGTAAATAGCCGTTCTACGGTCCATAAACTATCGTCCCATGTAGACCATTAGGATCTGGATATCGCTTGGGTTAATCCCACTAATGCGGCTAGCCTGACCCAGGGTTCTGGGTTTAATCTGTTGTAGCTTCTGTTTTGCCTCCGTGCCGAGTGCGACAATTGTATCATATCGAAACTGTTCCGGGATTTGGAGGCCATCTAAACCATTCATTTTCAACGCCAATTCTTGTTCTTTCTGAATATAGGTGGCATACTTGACCTGGATTTCTGCTTGTTGTAATAGAATCGGATCATAATTGGCAAGTTCTTGTGCAACTGGCGGAATATGATCGATGAGCTTGCTGATGTTTATATCCGGACGAAGCAATAGTTTGTGAAGTTTGGTGCGCTCGCTGAGTGGGGCATTCGCTATCGACTCCAGGTAAGGGTTTACATCTGCAGGTTCCAGGCGAACATTCTGGAGGAGCTGAATGATTTCTGCGACTCCGGATTCTTTAGCAAGTACAGCACGCATTCGGGCTTCGCTGGCAAGACCGATCTGATATCCTAAAGGAGTCAGTCTCAGGTCGGCATTATCCTGCCGCAATAAGGTTCTGAATTCTGCCCGGCTGGTAAACATCCGGTAAGGTTCATCGGTTCCTTTGTTAATCAGGTCGTCGATGAGCACACCGATATACGCCTGGTTGCGATCGAGGATAAAGGCGGGAAGTTCATGGATCTTACGATGAGCATTGATCCCAGCCATAAGACCTTGGCATGCGGCTTCTTCATAACCGGTGGTACCATTGATCTGACCAGCGAAGAATAAACCTTCGATGAGTTTGGTTTCCAGGCTGGCCTTTAATTGCGTGGGTTGAAAGTAATCATATTCGATAGCATAGCCGGGCCGGAAGAATTTACACTGGCTAAAGCCCGGCACTTCGCGAAGGGCGCGGAACTGAATCTCTTCTGGTAAGGAGGTGCTAAATCCATTCACGTAGATTTCCACGGTATTCCATCCCTCTGGTTCTACAAACAATTGGTGGCTCTCCTTATCTGCGAAACGATTTACTTTATCCTCGACACTGGGGCAATACCGAGGACCGGATCCCTGGATCTGACCAGTGAACATGGGTGAATCCTGAAATCCTTCCCGTAAGATTTCATGGACACGGTCATTGGTATGGGTAATCCAGCAACAACGCTGCTTCGAAGGAGCCAGCTTGGGTACAGGCAAAAAGGAGAACCCTACGACCTCATCATCCCCTTGCTGCAGCTCCATTTGATGGTATAATAAGGAACGCCCATCGATTCGTGGAGGCGTGCCGGTCTTAAGACGAGCGCTTATAAAGCCTAAGGACTTGAGTTGTTCCGTGATACCTGTAGATGCCTTTTCCCCGATTCGTCCCCCTCCAAACTGTTTCTGTCCGATATGAATGATGCCATTCAGAAAGGTTCCGTTCGTCAGAACCACAGCCGTGCAGTATATGGATTGACCCATGGCAGTCTGAACCCCTTCAATTGTTCCACGTGAAACAATCAAACTGGTAACTGTATCCTGCCAGAAGGAAATATTTGCATTCGCCTCCAACAGTTCCCTCCAGGTGGAAGAAAACAGTTCCCGATCATTCTGGGTCCTTGGGCTCCACATTCCCGGCCCTTTGCTTTTATTTAGCATTCGGAACTGGATGGTACTTGCATCGGATACAATCCCACTCATGCCTCCTAAGGCATCGATCTCCCGGACAATCTGACCTTTGGCAATTCCACCCATAGCGGGATTACAGCTCATCGTTCCCAATTGCTGTAAACTCATGGTAACTAGCAACACTTTAGATCCCATCGTAGCCGCAGCATGTGCCGCTTCACAACCCGCGTGACCTCCCCCAACAACAATGACATCGTATTTATCAAACATGCGCACAAAAATAAAGGCCACACAAAGGTGGCCTTTAAAACTGAATTTTAAAGATTACTAATGAACAACCGTGAAGGTTTTAACTTCTGATCCAGCATCCGTACCCATCAATAGATAGTAGGTACCAGAAGGATAGTTCGCCGTATTGATATCAATCCGTCCTGATTTAAAGGATTGCTTGGTCTCATACTTGAAACTTTGTCCTACTGAATTAATAACAGAGATCACCATATTCGATTGTTGAATCAGATTCACATCCGCAGTCAGCACACTATTCGCTGGATTAGGGCTGATATTAAATGTATTGAAGATCGGTGCTTGTGTATTTTCAACACCGGTTGGAACCGTCTTACTGATATGCAGCGCCATAGATGGAACTAAACCAGTATAAACGGTAAACGCCCAATTGGTATCCTCAACAGACCTGGCTAATGGCGCCGCATCGAAGCCTAGACCTGCGAGCGTATCGATCAGTACATTATAAGCAGGTGCCGCAACATTGGTAGAACCTAACGGAGCCCAGAATTCAGGGAAGCTTGTGGCACTAGAATCTCCATGCACAGACAGTTTGTTCCGTGCAAAATAATTGTCGGAATGATCTGCACCCAGGAAGAAATCACTTTCAATTTCAGCCGCCAGGAAATACCAGGAATTATCCTGAAGACGGGCAATCAATTTAGAACTCTTAGGATTGGTCAGATTAACGGTGAATGGCTTATAGCTGGAATCAGACATAGTAAATGCAGCGGAAGAACGGAAGCCAGAAGCAACGATCGACAATTCCGTACCATTCACACGACCATCATTATTCGCATCCGTCCATTTGAATAGATAAACCAGAACACTTGGAGAAACGCCATTATTCAGCAACACATCACTATCAGCCGCAATAGCTAATTGCGCCATTTTAGGTTGATAGCCTCCCTTTGCAACGTAGAACATTGGACCCCACAACGTAGGCATCGAAGTGCTCGAAGGATAATGCAGCGCCGAGGTTACCACCGGTGCATTTGTAATGGGATTCCAGTGACTCTTACAGAAGATTGAATCCGTAATATAGGTTTGATAACTCACCGTATTATCCGTAGGATTACCATCTACTGAAGCAGCTGAACTAACCGTATAAGTCTGCGTTAAAACTCCAGTACTGCCAAAATTCTGGCGGGTAAAGCGTGGAGAGAACATCTCATGAATAGAATCCACAACCGGGAAACTTGCATGGGTGACAGAATCAGCATAGATCACACTGGCAGAACCACCCGTTGGTGTGAACGACATTGTCTGTTTCATCTTAACATTGGTCTGAGCAGACGTACCAAAGTTTGCTACATAAGCACCTGTGTAAAAATCATAGGCTCTGGAAGTAGCGCCTGCAGCTGCATTGACCTGGGTGATTGGAATACAAAATGCATGCGGATTCGCTGGAGAATATGGAGCAATACCCACATCATTCGTCAGATTAAAGCCCCATTTTCCGATGGAAACGGTAACTGCCTGATTCGCTTTTAACGCTTCATTCATCGGAGTACCATCATCCTTGGAAAGGAACAATACGGGAATTCCGGCTACCTGGGCATCAAATGGTGCTGTACCGGCCATATTAACCAGGCCACCATTTTTGTGATTGACAATGATTACACCAATCGCACCGGCATTCTTACAATAAGCTGCCTTTTGACTAAATGAAATACCACCACCGCGAAGGATTAATGCAAATTTACCAGCCATAGATGGATAACCACCCGTTCCATTCAATAAGGGATTTACACCCAGCGTATCATACGCTTTTACAACGGGAACATTCAGCCAAACAGAATCGATAAGTCGACCCCAGGGTGCTGTTGTGGTATGCGTAGCGGGATCACTACTGTAAGAAAAAGCCTTGACATCAACAATAGAAGCAGGGCTATTGATAATAAGACGTGGATCCACAAAAAAATGTCCGCCACCAGCACTCTGGGCAGACATCTTGCTTACACCTCCTATCAAGAGCAACGCAACTAGCATTGCACTCCGTGTAAAGTTGTTCATAAATTATTGAAGATTATTATTGAAAGGCTAAGTTAAAAAATAATTATTAAAAAGGGTAGAAAGCCAACTCAAAATAAATTATCCTAACAGACCTGCTTTTTTACTCAAATCCAACATACGGTCTATGGGAAGCTTCGCAGCTAACCTTAAGGATTCCTCAAGCATGATTTCCGGTTCCTCATACTTCAGGCAGAGATATAGCTTTTCAAGGGTATTCAATTTCATATGAGGACAATCATTGCACGCACAATGATTGTCTGGAGGTGCTGCTATAAAGACCTTCTCCGGAGCAGCCAACTGCATTTGATGAAGAATCCCTGTTTCCGTCGCCACGATAAAAGCTTTGGAAGGATCTATCTGCGTGAACTTTAAAAGTTGCGTTGTAGAACCAATAAAATCAGCAAGACGTAATACTGCTTCTTCGCATTCCGGATGCGCAATCATCTTTGCCTCCGGATGCCGGATCTTTAATTTTGTGATCTTCTCCAAGGAGAACATTTCATGAACCATACAGGCACCATTCCACAACAACATATTCCTGCCAGTCGTCTTATTGATATAGGCTCCAAGATTTCGATCAGGTGCGAAAATAATCTTCTGATCAGCGGGTAAACTTTCGACAATCGCTTTTGCATTAGAAGAAGTACAAATGATATCACTCAAAGCCTTAATTCCCGCCGAGCAATTAATATAAGATATGACAAGGTGGTCCGGATGCTGTTCCTTAAAAACTTTGAACAAGGAAGGTGGACAACTATCACTCAGCGAACAACCTGCATTGAGATCTGGTAAGAGCACCTTCTTATTGGGATTGAGGATCTTTGCCGTTTCCGCCATAAAGTGCACCCCTGCAAAAACAATAATATCTGCAGTAGTTTGAGCAGCATTCTGAGCCAGGCCCAGACTATCACCTATATAATCGGCAATGTCCTGAATATCCGGTTCCTGATAGTAATGCGCTAAAACGACTGCATTCTTCTCTTTACGCAATCGATTGATCTCCTCAAACAAATCCAGATTGGGATCAATCGGCAAATCGAGGTATCCTTTTTGTGCAACGGCAGCACTAGCAACTGCGAAATCCACATTCATAATAATGACTCTTAATTTTTAAAAAAAAGAAAGCTACTACTATTAGGTCTGTACATGTGGGGAAAGAAAGTAGCTATCCACGTAGCAAGTTAACCAAAAACGATTCATCCACAATTCTATAGGCAATTTTCAACGAGTGGAAAGTACGAGGTCGGACATATCCCCACAAAAACGGGGAGAAGTGAATAACGCTTCACTGAATAAAATTACGGCTGTGGAAACGCATCGGCTATGTTAAGAAATTGTTTCCTCCGTGAGTAAAAAAATAATGGTCTCCCTCCGGACTGTGGATAACCTGATTTTCCAACATTACCGGAAAGTTATCAGACTCGAAATCCACCGTTACTCACACCGAAAATGAAACCCATGGAACTTATGTTGTAAGGGTGGGGTTAATTTGATGATTTGGTGATTTGATGATTTGGTAATTGGGATCAGGAGCGGAATCAGGATAGCCCGATCCCTGAGCGAAGTCGAAAGGTCGGGTCAATTTGATGATTTGAAAATTGGGGAACGGGAACACTTCTGACCCCCGAAGTAGGTGCCACCCCGATCCCTGAGCGAAGTCGAAGGGTCTTACCTCGATCACCTATCAGATGAATCAATCCCCCGATCCCTGAGCGAAGTCGAAGGGTCTTACTCCGATCACCTATCAGATGAATCAATCCCCCGATCCCTGAGCGAAGTCGAAGGGTCTTACCTCGATCACCTATCAGATGAATCAATCCCCCGATCCCTGAGCGAAGTCGAAGGGTCCAGAACCGAAATGCTTTACCTATATCTCAGTTTCCCATTTCGGATCGAAACACTAATTAATTTATAGCCATTATCTGTTCGCAGAAAATCAAAACTATCCTGCGTGCTCTCTTTATCCTTATAATTAATTACAATTGACATTAATGGATATTTCCAATTAATTGGTCGATTACAGTTATTAAAATATACCTGGAACTCTTCAGCATCATAAATATATTCATTCATTTCATCCCTTGAAATAAAATAATTACAATCGATAGATTGGAGACGCAATAGTTTTTCTTTTATCAATTCGAAATTTCGATCCAGAAAAGTCTGTTTTACCTCATGTACCCACTCAGAATCGTTCCAATAAGTAATCGTGCTATAGGAATCGTTCAATAAAGATTTTGAAGAAAGATTGATTAGTAAGGAGCTTTTCACCCATTTCCTGAATTCCTTATCATAATCAATAAAAGAATACTGTTTTCCATTTACTCCGAGAAAGTTTTGTCGGATCGTATCCGTTGTTGCTTTATCTGAGATCAGAAGTGATTTAAAATTAAGATTTGTAAAATCACTATTGAATTGGTCAACCAGAATGTTATTATTAGTATCAATAAGAAAGCCCGAACCACCTGCCCAACTATAATGTTCCCCTTCGTAAAACCTTTCAGCGCCCTTCAGCGCCACAATTAATCCATTTCTTACTTCAGTCAAATCGTTATAAATAGCAGGAATTGCAACCCTACCATTTCTATTAAACATACCAAGCTGGTCCGTTTTTCGATCGTGAAAACGTATAAAGCCCTCACTTTCACAATCAGCTGTAAGATCCCACAAATACATGCTATCCCGGCCAATAACCCGCCCCGATTTCGTCAAATAGTAACCATAAATTACACTTTTACTGTCTTCCAACGTAGAAATAATATCATCAAATTTATTGGGACTGAATGCAGTTGCAAATTTTGGTTCGATTTTCACCACTCCATGTTGGTCTTTGAAACCAACTTTTGAAGAATCTTTATTTAGGAATGAATACCAAGTGTCTCTTTTTTGGCCATTAGAGGTATTGAAGCATATGGATCCTATGAATAAGAGAAGTAGAGCTTTCATTAGGATCGCCAGGTTTTCCATTTCAAGGATATGAATTAGCTAATAGTATTGGCTAATTTTCAATAATAAAGTTATAGAGTCGCCAAAGCTATAGGAGTGTTAGATTCAGAGCCTATTTGAAAAAATATTTAAGTGTCTAAAAGTAAAGTTATCCGCCTTAAATATTTTATTGGCCCAAACGGATTCCTTTCGTGAACAAATTATGGGTCAACGGAATGGAATGTGATAAGGGAAAAGCCTAACACATTATGGAACATCTGATGATAGCACATCAGAGAAACTTTTCCATTCGCTAGTCAATGCATTTAATCTTCATTAGGCCTTGTCTGGGAAAAAACACAGCGATAAAGGCTGCAGATGTCGCAACTTCGCAAGCGACAGCAATCGATCCGAAAAACCTCGATCCTCCACTTATCTGCTGGAATGGAAACCTATATCAGCAAAAATGGGTGGATGGAGGGATTGAAGCCTTGGGAGACCCGCTTGGGGATTGCTAAAAAACGTTCCAATGAAAACAGTTCTCGTACTTGCTCCCTTCATATTCCTGGCTGCCTGTGGGGATGCGAATCAGAATACATCGTCGAATACAGCCAACCGAACAGAAGCATCCGGTCAGGCAATTTATGAGATGAAATGTGGAATATGCCATAAAGAAAGTGGAGCTTCCACCGGACCTGCATTAAAAGGAGTGATCGCTCGATGGAATGGGGATACCAGCCGGATTCAAGCCTTCATTCGAGACCCCTCAAAAATGATCGCAGCTGCTGACCCTCAGGCGAATGCAGTTTATGAAAAATATAAGCCCGTCGTCATGAACGGCTTTCCGGATTTAAGTCCGCAGCAATTGCAGGAAATCCTCCAGTATATCCAGGCGATTCCCTAAGAAATCCTGTCTGGACACGGTATATTTTTGCTACTATTGATGCTTATTTATCAAGGTGTTATTTGGTATGTCTGAGATTCATGTAAGAAAAGGAATGGAGCATTTTTCCAGTGACAACCTTGATGCCGGTCAATCTTTGAAACAGGCACATGCGCTGGCATTTGCTCCGTATGCATTCCAGGCTGCTGTCATCCTCAGAGACCTGGGCGTCCTGCAATTTTTACAGGATTATCGCGAAACTGGATGTACGGGAGAAGCCTTATTCGACTTTATTCAAGGCTCCTCGAATTCAAGCCAGGTATTAATTCATGCTGGATTAGCATCCGGATTGATATACCGAAATGACGGACAATATTTTATTACCCGCACTGGCCATTTTTTTCTAACAAATGAAACGATCCGCACCAATACCAGCTTTATGCGGGATGTATGTGTGCCGGGTGCTTCCGCCTTGTCTGAAAGTTTGCGCCAAAATGCACCGATTGGATTAAAAGCCATGGGCAATTGGGATACTATTTTCGAAGGCTTACAGGAATTGCCGGAACAGACGCGGGAAAGCTGGTTTGCGTTTAACAATCATCATAGTGATGCCGCCTTTCGCGAGGCGCTTCCAATCCTATTTGAACACAAGCCGGTTCGGCTTCTGGATATCGGAGGAAGCACTGGTCGCTTTGCCCTGGCTTGCCTGGATTGGGATGAGCACGTTCATGTGGGAGTCGCGGATATCTGTCTGGATGTAGATCACACCGAACCAGGAATTAAATCAGCAGTAAAAGCCGGACGCGTAACCCTGCATCCAATGGATATTTTACATGCAGCCTCGGATCTTCCCTCCAATTATGATACCATTTGGATGAGCCAATTTCTACCCTGTTTTTCAGAGGAGCAGGTAATGGAAATCCTCGCGAAATGCTATACGGTTTTACCGGCAGATGGTTATATCTATATCATGGAGGCATTTTGGGATTTACAGGTTCATGCCTCCGCAGCTGCAGCCCTGCAATTAACCTCCCTGTATTTTGTAAATATTGCTACAGGTAGCAGCCGACTTTATAATAGTGAGGATCTGATTAAAATGATCCATGCGGCGGGCTTTATCATTACGGCCCGTAAAAACAGTATTGGGCGGGGACATACATTATTGGAACTTCGCAAAGTATAAACTGATTATATCCTTCGCAATTAACGAAATCATAAAAACCTATTTCAATGAACACTGCCATTCAGAATGATGTAGATGTACTGGTAATAGGAGCAGGTCCTTCTGCATCCATTGCCTCTGCTATCATGCACAAGAATAATCTTCGTGTGCAAATGATCGAGAAACTCTGCTTTCCACGATTTGTTATTGGGGAAAGTCTCCTGCCACGTTGTATGGAAGCCCTGGAAGAGGCCGACTTATTGGAGGCAATAAGCCGTCAAGGATTTCAGCAAAAGAATGGGGCGAAATTTGTGTGGGGTGAAAAGCTCTGTGATTTTTCCTTTGCAAATCAGCACACTCAGGGTTGGAGCTGGACTTGGCAGGTAAAGCGTGCCGATTTTGATAAGGTCCTGGCGGATACCTGCGCGGAGCGTGGCATTCCGGTACATTATGAAACAGAAGTGGTGGATGTTTTGATTCACGAGGATGGAACCTCAACGACTACCGTTAAGCAAGCAGATGGAAGTTTGTCTAAGATCAATGCGCGGTTCATTGTAGATGGCAGTGGCTATGGTCGGGTGATCCCAACCCTCTTTGGTATGAACCGGCCTAGTGCTCAATATACCCGTCGGGCCCTGTTTTCGCATATGCAGGATCCGCACCGACTGGAAGCAACGGAACCCGACCGGATCATAATAATCGTGCACAATCCTACGACCTGGATATGGGTGATTCCATTCAGTGACGGAACTACCTCAGTGGGATACGTTGGCAGCCCTGAATTCTTTGATAATCGACCAGGCACACTTAAGGAACAATTTATTGGGATGTTGAATGAGGAGCCTTCACTGGCGATCCGCTTCCGGGATCCGGATTTGATCTGGGAAGAACCACGTATTCTTCAGGGCTGGAGTGCCAGTACCGAAGCATTTTATGGAAATGGATACGTACTGACCGGAAATGTTACAGAGTTCCTGGATCCTGTATTCTCATCCGGGGTAACCCTGGCAGCGGTATCCTCACAATTGGCGGCTAACCTGGTGGTTCAACAACTTCAGGGCAAGGAAGTAAATTGGCAGGAATCGTATACCAATGTACTAATGACTGGTGTGGATGTATTCCGGTCGTTTGTAGATAGCTGGTATGATGGCACCTTGTATAAGATCTTTTTTGCTGAAGGCCGCGACCAACAGATGTTAAATCAGATTTGTTCGGTACTGGCAGGATACGTCTGGGATACAACGAATCCTTTTGTAAAAAATCCGGATCGTTCCCTTCAAACATTGGCCCGTTTCCTGGAACACCGGGAATTAGCAAATTGAATGTTTGCCACTTGATATCGGCATTACTGTACCTGTAATATAATCTGTAATTCCTTGGCAAGTTTCCTGCCATGCCCGCCAATCCCTTTATTGCTTCCTTCTATTTGTTTGGAAAGGAGGGACGGTAATGTGGAAAAGCCCGTGAAAAATAGATACAATCGCGCGAACTTTACCCCATGAATCTTCAAGCACCTGACCGCATTCTGAATTTCATTGGTGGGACGTTCGAATTGCCTATTGCCGGGAATTGGATCGATAATATCAACCCGGCTATCGGGGAGCAATATAGTCAGACACCGGACTCCGATCAGCAGGATGTGGATTTTGCGGTAGGCGCAGCGAAGGCCGCTTTTCCTTTATGGAGTACCACTCCTGGAGAAGAGCGATTCAGGATCCTCAACAAGATTGCTGAATTAATCGATCAGAATCTGGATGCCCTGGCATTGGCCGAAACGAATGATAATGGCAAACCATTATGGCTTTCCAAACGCGTCGATATTCCCCGTGCTTCCTCCAATTTTCGCTTTTTTGCTACCGGTATTATGCATACCAGCACGGAGAGCCATAGCATGGAAGACCGGGCGATCAATTATACTCTCCGTCAACCCATAGGTGTCGTTGGTTGTATCTCGCCCTGGAACCTTCCGCTTTATTTATTCACCTGGAAGATCGCGCCAGCGCTTGCAGCTGGCAATTGTGTGGTTGCCAAGCCCAGTGAGGTGACCCCAATGACCGCCTACCTTTTGTCGATTATTTGCCAGGAAGCCGGATTACCCGAAGGGGTACTCAATATTGTACATGGGGGTGGCCCCAAATGTGGCGCCGCAATAGTCGGACATCCAGAGATCAAAGCCATTTCGTTTACAGGTTCTACCAGGGCCGGGAAGGATATTGCTGCAATGGCGGCCCCCCAATTCAAAAAGCTTAGCCTTGAACTTGGCGGGAAAAACCCCAACATCATTTTCGCGGATTGCGATTGGGATAAAATGATGCGTACGACCATACAGTCGTCCTTTTCCAATCAGGGTCAGATTTGCCTTTGCGGTTCCCGGATTTTAGTGGAGGAAAGCATTTATGAGCGATTCCGAGATGAATTTGTTGTCAGGGCAGCTAAACTGACCGTTGGTGATCCACTTGATGAGAACAGCAAGCAGGGTGCTGTAGTCAGTCAATTGCATTTCGATAAGGTCATGAGCATGATTGCTCAGGCTAAAGGGGAAGGAGGCAAACTGTTATTGGGTGGCAATGCCGTTCATCCCGAAGGCCGTTGTGCAAATGGGCTTTTTATTCAGCCTACAATTTTTGAAGGATTGGATGCCAATTGCCGGACCAATATGGAGGAGATCTTCGGCCCGGTTGTTAGTCTTCAATCCTTTAAAACGGAAGAGGAAGCACTGCAATTGGCGAATACCAGTGATTATGGTTTATCTGCCACGATCTGGACACAGGACCTAACCCGCGCGCATCAGATGGCGGCCAAGGTGCATAGTGGAATTATCTGGGTGAACTGCTGGTTACTCCGAGACCTGCGGACACCATTTGGTGGGTTTAAGAATTCCGGAGTTGGCAGAGAAGGAGGCTGGGATGCACTCCGCTTTTTTACAGAGCCCAAAAATGTGTGTATCGAACTCTGATCCAATGTTGAGCATCTGCTGACAGTCAACAGCAAAATGAATTAGTCAGCCCTCAAAATTCTGTAAAAACCGCTGTTACTGAGCCGTGGTAGGCGTCTCCACCAACCACGGCGAAAAGATACCAACCACAGCGGAAGGGCACCAACACGGCAAAGGACATTGCCTGAATGTTTTAGTAGTATGACTTTAGTGAATTGTTGCCCTGGTACCTAGATGGCATCGAGGTGCCCACGGTATAGGGAGGGATGGCAATACGTGTAATCCTATATCCTTCTAGCCTGGTTAAATCCTGGCTAACCCTTGTGAACTATTAAATTTATTCATGTTTGAGCCTTCTTCCAATAGTATCGTCACCATTATAATTTCAAGACTTGTTTTTGATAAAAAGATGGTTATCATGTACTTTTCACGCATGATTCGTACCCTGTTTACCCTATTATTTAGCCTGATGGTATATCAGGCTGGCGCTCAATATCAGATCGGTGATGCACAAATTCCCACTGGTGGGAAGGCGGGCCACCTGGATGACGATGACCTGGAAACTTTAAAAGCCAGCACTACTGTATTTGTACTTCAGTCAAAGGATGAAGACCGTGCCGGTGACTTCGCCAAAAGCATTGCAGATGTCTGGAAACTGACGCCATTCATTGTTGCCAGTCCAAAAGAGCTCTATAAGTATACAGGCCTTAAATATGCGATCTTCAGCTTTGGGGGATTTATCGTTAGCACCTCCCATAGTTCCAGCACCCATCTGTCTTATGATCTGACCATCCCCAAGGTGAACCGTCATGGTGAAATCACCGGAAGGAAGATGCTGGCTCGGTTTATTCTCTCTCCGGATTTTGAAACCATTGAAGCGATAAACAGACCAGCTGCACCATTTTCAGGTAAAAAAGGCCGCGAGGAGAAAGAAGAAAACCAGGCAAATACCTTGTATAATCATGCCCGTTACAGCAATTGGGGGCCAGGTCAGATCCGCGGATATTTAAAGGCTATCAATGATGGCCTGACCAATGCAGAACGCAGAGGGCTTTTTGATGGCATCAAGGAGTCAGATCTCATGAAGCCACTGACTAAAGACACGTTGTATTTACCCATGTATCTGAAAGATCACTTTAATGCTTTCAATGGTAATGAAACCACCAAGGATGAAGATGGCGACGATGAGGCAGCTGGTGAGGCATATCCTTATCCGCACCGGTACATCAATGAAAATGAACTGGAGAAGATGTTAGTGAACGCTACAAAACCGGTCTATCACCTGATCTATGTAAGGAGCTCCACCAATAAATATGTATCTATTGTGGAGGCAAAAAGTGGAACAATCATTTATTCCAACTTTAAGAACATGTCTTACAATTTCAAAATGAAGGATTTAAAGCAAATTGCCAAATACCTCGATTGAGGCTTGTAAATTTGCGTTGCCTATGTCTGAAAATACGAGTTCTGAAGCGATCAATGCATCAACGGCGCCCAAGCCGATGGGCCTTTACCCACATGCACGGAGGGTAGGAAATCTCTTATTTCTTTCCGGTATTGGTCCCCGGAACCCGGCGGATGATAGTATTCCGGGACTGGAACTCGACAAACACGGTCAGTTTAAATCATTTGATTTTGAAGCCCAATGCCACAGCGTTTTTAAAAACGTACGCAGTGTATTGGAAGCCAGTGGTGCTAAATGGGAACAGCTGGTCGATGTAACCACATTCCTGGTGGATATGAAACGCGATTTTCATACCTATAATCGGATCTATGCCGAGTACTTCAAGGATGCTCAGCCTTGCCGAACTACGGTTGGCGTAAGCTCCCTGCCGAGTGCCATCGCTATCGAGTTGAAATGTATTGCAGTGATCGACTAAGGGTTCAAAAACAATCTCTGCCGAACTTCTGTTATCATTAAGTTTGAAACCGGGATAATCTGAGTCCTGAATTCTACAGAGGAAAATCAATCCGCAGTTCCTTATTGAAGGATTTACCCTTTGCATCTTTGCCTTCGATCCGCCACATAACGCTGCGCAATGTAACTCGTGAAGGGGCCTGATTTACCGAGCGAACTTTCCGGACTGCATCCAGCCATTCCTGCGTATCATTCCGGTCCAGGCGCTTTTTCCGGGCAGCCTGTTGTACGGCATTGCGGATGCTTGCTGGAGTCGTTTCTTTAAAGCTCAGTTTCGAAGGATCCAGTCCGGAAATCAGGTAATTACCGTTTGCACCTGGCAGTGGCTGCCAATCGCTCATATAACGGCCGAGGCTTTCGAGGTTCAGTTTTTCGGTTCCATCATCGAGTTGTACCATAGTGGAATAGCGCTGAGACACCTTGTTGATAGTGCCACCTGTCATCACCAGTTTGGAACCGGCAAGTGTTCCTTCGATCAATTCGTAGGAAGCACCTCGCGCGGTCTGAAAATCAGGTTTACCATAAGTTCGGGTCTTAATACCGGGGATGAAAATGCTGAGCTCCTTAAAAGGGACCTGTAATCCACTACCTGTTGGAACAGCAGTATTCGGAGTTTGGGGAGGAGGAACATTGGCAACAACCGCGACGGGTTTTTCCTCGGCTGCTGGTTGTTCCTGATCTGTAGGCAAAAGCGGTTGAAGATCCGTTACCTGGTCGTGTAATGCATTCGGGTCATTTTCAGTAACGATAGTATTGCTATCACCCAGTACGATCGGGCCATGAGATTTTGAACTGCCCCGATCTTTACAGGCTGCCAGAACGCAAATGAATAGTAGGGCAGAAATGATACGCAAATGCATGAGCCTTATTAATTGAGCTCCAAAAATAGTTGATGCCCCGCGATTCTTTAATCTCCGGCCTTTATTGTTTTCCAAGCAAAAGCAGGAAGTATGGTACTATTTGCGAAACCGGCGGATCAGGATCCAGGCCAGTTCAGCACTCAGCAGTGCCAGGCCGGCGAAAGCTGCAGGTTTCAAGGTGGTTTCTGATGAGGCAAAAGCGCCACCCAGCGCTATGGCATAAACCATTACGGGCAAAATATACAATGCGATGAGGCCGCCAACATGCAATGGAATCCGGAACGGTCTGGCGACCCTAGGCAGGCGGAGGCGCAAAACGATGAGGCTCGCGAATTCCAGGAAAAGTCCGGCACCATACAGCGTCACATCGATGATGATCAGATCGGTGAAGGACCACAGCATCATGACACTGACCACAAGGGCACAGAGAATGATCGAAATATACGGGGTACCATATCGGGGGTGTAGCCGATTCAATACTATAGGCAGCAAGGCATCATTGGCCATTACCTCGGGAACCCTCGATACCGCCAACAATACTGCATTATACAAACCCAAAGCACTGGCAAGTCCACCAATAGCTATGGCCGCCCCAAGCCATTTACCGCCAATCCATTCACCCAATATAGGAAAGCCTTTGTCCTGAAGGACTCGGGGAGAAATACCCGAGGCTTCCATAATTATTACGGTAATAGCGTAAAGAACAAGAACTGAAATAAAGGCAATAATGATCGCCCTCATATAGGTTTTGGGAGCATTTTCCACTTCACCGGCGTAGGTACTGGCATTATCCCAACCGAAAAAATTCCACATAACGGTGTACAATCCCATTCCCAATGCCGGAAAGCCAATGCCATGAAGGGAAAGACCGGGCCAGGTTAAGGGAATAGGTGGGTGATAAATACTTTGAAAGCCGAGGATCAGAAATGGAATGATAACAATCAGACCCAGGAGCATCGATAATTTACCGACCGGTGAAATACCCAGGATATTCAGAAAAGCACCCAGCCAGATGATGGCCAGGCATATGGGTATTTTGAAATGAATGGCCTCCGGCCAGAAGTAGGAGGCATAGGTGACAAAGAGTACCGGGTAAATAGCAAGATCCACAAAGGTGTAGAGCCAGGTCCACCAGCCTTCGTAAAAACCAAAGCGTAAACCCAGGGCGCGCTTGACCCATTCATAATAGCCCCCGGTAACCGGCATCATTCCATTGAGCTCGAGGACAGTCAGGATAGCAGGAATATCCCAGACAAGTGGTGTGATGACCAGGAGCATCAATGCACCATCTCTGCCTGCATAACCCAATAAAGGCTCGAGGCCGTATGGTCCTCCGGATACTGTCAGGAAGATGACAGCCGCCAAAGGAAGGACCCTGAGTTTGGAAGTGTTTGATTTTGGCAATGGCCGTTGCAGCAGCTTTGAAGGTGAATTTTTTGGATCCCGCTCTTTTTAAACACTCCCGAATCCCCAACAAGCTCCGTCTTAAATCCGGAATATTAGTATGCCAGCAACTGTTCCATTTTTGCTTTAAGCCTGGACTTAGCCATAAATTCCTGTTCCAGTTCGATTGCAAATGGGACAGGTGTATCCATGCTGGCGCAACGCATCACGGGTGCATCCAGGTGTTCGAAGCAATGCTCATTGATCCAGGCGGATATTTCACCACCCAATCCTCCGATCAGGGTATCCTCATGTAGCACCAGAACTTTACCCGTTGCCAGAACAGCCGCCAGAACCGCCTCATAATCGAGGGGCAGAAGGCTTCTCAGGTCTAAAATGTAGATGGAATTGAGTGGGAATTGAGTGGCAATATCCTTCGCCCAATGCACCCCGGCTCCATAGGTAATGATACTCATGGCATCTCCTTCCTGGATAACCCGGGCTTTACCCATTTCGATGGTATAATAATCGTCGGGGACCTGTCCACTGATGCTCCGGTACAAGCCTTTATGCTCGAAGAACATGACCGGATTCGGATCGGCGATGGCGGCATTGAGTAAACCCTTGGCATCTTCCGGACTGGAAGGATACAGGACTTTCAAGCCGGGAGTATGGGTGAACCAGGCCTCATTACTTTGGGAATGGAAAGGACCTGCGCCAACACCCCCCCCCGTCGGCATGCGGATAACCACATCGGCAGACTGTCCCCAACGGTAATGGATTTTCGCGAGGTTGTTGATGATCTGGTTGAAACCCACCGTTGCAAAATCGGCAAACTGCATCTCCATCATGCTTTTAAAACCCTTGATGGACAGGCCCAGAGCACTTCCGACTATGGCCGATTCGCAGAGTGGTGTATTCCGGACACGCTCCTTTCCGAATTGTTCCAGGAATCCTTCGGTGACTTTAAAGGCACCGCCATAAGCCCCGATATCCTGTCCCATCAGCACGAATTCCGGGAAGCGTTCCATACTCTGCCGCAGGGCATCGGAGATGGCATTGATAAATTTCTTTTCAGATTTCGGTCCTTGTGCAGGAGCGGTGATCAATCCCTGGGTAGCAGGTGCATAGACATCCTGCAATTCCTCAACGGGATCCGGAACGATGGGTTTTGCTTCAAAGCCGATGGCAATACCTGCTTCTATTTCGTGTTGAATGCCTTCGCGGATCGAATTTATTTGTGCGGTACTTAAAAGACCTTCCCCTAAAAGAAATTGTTCATAATTGGATAAAGGATCCTTCTTAGCCCAGAGTTCGAACAGTTCTTTCGGAACATATTTTACCCCGCTGGCTTCTTCATGCCCGCGCATACGGAAGGTCATGCATTCTATCAAGATGGGTTTTTGTTCCCGGATACAATATTCCCGGGCCTCCCGGATCGTCTTATAAACCTCGAGGATATTATTGCCATCAATGGTAATACCCTTCATACCATAACCCACGGCGCGGTCGGCCAGTTGTTTACAGATGAATTGCTCGCTGGAAGGAGTGCTCAGACCATATCCATTGTTTTCAATGAGGAAAATCACAGGTAACTCCCACACTGCTGCCACATTCAAAGCTTCATGAAAATCCCCTTCCGACGTACCACCATCCCCTGAAAATGCCAGGCTGACCTTATTTTCATGGCGAAGTTTATGCGCCAGGGCAATACCGTCGGCAATAGCTAGCTGTGGTCCAAGATGGCTGATCATACCACAGATATGATATTCATTCGCACCAAAATGGAAGCTGCGTTCCCGTCCTTTTGAAAAGCCTTCTTTACGACCCTGCCATTGCATGAACAGCTTATCGAAGGGCATATTGCGGGAGGTGAATACCCCAAGGTTCCGGTGGAGGGGCATGATGTATTCATCCGGATCCAGGGCCAGGGTAGCGCCAACAGAGATGGCCTCCTGTCCGATTCCCGAGAACCATTTGGAAATGCGGCCCTGCCGGAGCAGTACCAGCATCTTTTCTTCGATCATCCGGGGGCGGACAAGCTGCGTATATAATTGAATGAGTTGTTCCTCACTGAGGCCAGATCGGTCGAATTGCATGGTGCAAATTTCGGTCCTGTAACCTTATAAAAATCTTTGCGGACCAATTTGTTGGTCAGCTATTGGAATTCGACCGATCATTCCTTGCGTCGCACACTTCAGCGGCTGTCAGGCTGTTTGACTTCCCACCGCATGAAGGGTTTGAAAGTTCAATGAACTAAGCCCCCTGCTTGTCGTTGTCCTCATTCTTGGCATGGTCACCTTCGTGGGTGGCCTTGGTATGATGACTTTTGCCATTATCATCCTGTTCCAGATTTTCACGGCTGTCCAGTCCGTCTTTATTATTAGGACGTGGACGGTTGTTATCGATGGAAGGCGCTTTGCTCTGATGGTTTTCCTGATGTCTTGAGTCTTTCATGGTATTGATATTTCCCGAAGAGGTATGAAACCAATGCCACTGAAATTATATTATTCCGAAAACCAGCTATTCTGTTTCGGATTGTAAGATTCATATGCTGCCCACGGAGCGGGTTACCTTTGTGGTCTATTATGTCCAATCTACAAAGCACCATTATTGCCCTGTCCACCCCACCCGGCATTGGTGCCATTGGGATGATCCGGCTGAGTGGGCCTGATGCTATTTCAATTACTGACCAGGTATTTCAGGGAAAACAACTAAGCGACCAGGCTTCTCATACCCTGCACTTCGGGAAGATCGTCGACCCGCATTCGGAAGCGACTGAAATTATTGACGAAGTGGTTGTTGGATTATACATAGCACCTCATTCTTATACGGGTGAAGATATTGTTGAGATCTCCTGTCATGGTTCTCCTTATATCCTGCAACGAGTTATTGAGCTGTGCATTCAGGCAGGAGCCACGCCTGCGGCGGCCGGCGAGTTTACACAACGCGCGTTTTTGTATGGTAAACTCGATCTGACACAGGCCGAAGCCGTTGGGGATCTGATCGCTGCCGAAAGTAGGGCCGCACAGCAGACTGCCATAAATCAATTGCGCGGGGGATTCAGTGCCGATTTGAAATCCATGCGGGAGGAGTTGATTACCTTCTCCGCCCTCATGGAACTGGAGCTCGACTTTTCTCAGGAGGATGTAGAATTCGCGGATCGTAGTAAGTTGTTTGAATTGCTGGAGCGTATCGAACAAACCACCCGAAAGCTGATCGATTCATTCCGACTCGGAAATGCGGTAAAGAATGGAGTCAGTGTTGCAATCATTGGCGCACCGAATGCCGGAAAGAGTACCCTCCTAAATACCTTGCTCAATGAAGAGCGTGCGATTGTCAGTGATATCGCAGGGACCACCCGCGATACGATCGAGGAGGTCCTGAACATCGGCGGCATTTTATTCCGCTTTATCGATACGGCTGGTATCCGCAATCATACCGAGGATTTGATCGAACAACAAGGCATCGCCCGGAGTCGGAAGAAAGCTGAAGAAGCGGATATCGTTTTATACCTCTACGATCTGACGAAGGATGATCCTGCGATCATTGAATCGACAACTACCTGGCTGGAGGGATTGGACAAGCCCTATTTATTTCTCCTGAATAAAAGTGATGCAGGACCGGTACCAGAAACAGCACGTAAGAATTCCCTTCCAATTAGTGCAAAGACGGGTGCCGGAATTGACAGGCTCCGGGAGAAACTTCAGTCGGTCATTATGCAGACGGAGGTCCGTCCGGGCGATACGATCATTACGAATACCCGGCATCTGAATGCCCTGCAGAAAATCGCTGCGGCGATTACGGATATCCGTTCAGGTTTGGAAGATGATATTCCTGGGGATCTGGTTGCGCTGGATATTCGCCAGGCCTTGCATTATATCGGGGAATTGACGGGGCAGGTTCAGACGGACCGAGATGTGTTGGGGGCTATTTTTGGGAAGTTTTGTATTGGAAAGTGACCATGCAAAATAAAGAACTAACAAAAACAAAGAAAACAAGCTAGAAGCCCTTAATTACGTGCGAAAGCCTTAAGGATGGCCTTAAAATCAATTCCGGAGGATATTCCTTTGAAGCGGCTTCTTCCATGATCTCAATGAAGTCCACCTTACTTATTACAGGCTCATTAGTTTTGTGGTAAACAGGGATAATGTGATCCTTCTTCATCTCCTCAAGACTAGAAGGAATGGTGTTGGCCACAATGAAAGATGCCTGCTCTTTTTGTTGAACAGGCTCTTGAATTTCGATGGGAGGTAACTCTTGTACCTCGGTATTAAGAATGAGTGTTGACTCCATTGGATGATGGGATTTGATTGGTTAGTAATAATTCTGTCTATTGCAATTGGTCCCGCTTAGTCACAAATTGGGTATTATGGGACTGGTGGTATTCCGGATGCTGATCTCTGAGGCTAATAAGGTCAGCTAATGTTTCACAGGCAGCAATACGATCCTCAATAGGAACAATCCCTTCGTTACACCATACCAGAATAGTAATACCGGTTTGCATGGAAGGAACAAACGCTGGCGTATCTATATGCAAATGCCGGTCAAACTGACCACCTCTAGCCGGAGCAAACTGACCACCTCCAGCCGGAGCAAACTGACCACCACTTTTTCTGATCATTTTGTCCCCTTTTTTTCTGTTGATTTTTCAATCGTTCGTGCTGCTATTTCGTGATTAAAATTATTGGTTTTTTAATGTCCTTTTAACTCGGTTGTAAATTTATTTTAAAGCTACTCCTCAGGTAGCTTTATCCATATAAATTTTTAGGCAACAAGCCCTAATGGCTTGTTAGCCGTATAGAAAATTTATGTGGATAAAGCGGTTCCGGGCACCCAAACCCTCTCTTCCGTTATTCATTGGTGCTCTTCCGTTTTCTGAGTGATTCTCCCTGTAATTCAAGTCGGTGCGCATTATGAACA
>Ga0265327_10000352_pt1 | contig 87525 bp, 74 predicted proteins | sample 41621metaG_FD_202089 | JGI IMG/M metagenome (GOLD analysis project Ga0265327, IMG submission 202089) | Rhizosphere microbial communities from Carex aquatilis grown in University of Washington, Seatle, WA, United States - 4-16-21 metaG | ecosystem: Host-associated > Plants > Roots > Rhizosphere...
GCGGCGGATTCAAACAGTCTCTGCGGATGATCCTGGACGGCATGGGCTTCGCGGACGTTCAGATCCGGCCGGACCTCAAGGTCGCCGTCGCCACCGCGGACATCGAATCTCCGATCGGCACCATCCGACCCGGATCGGTGGCCGGTCAACAGTTCTCCTGGGAAGCATTCGTCGGCGGCGAAGCCGTCGCGCGGATCGCCGTGAACTGGTTGATGGGCGAGGAGCACTTGGACCCCGCCTGGTCCTTCGGCCCGAGTGGTCCGCGCTACGAGGTCGAGGTGCGAGGCACGCCCTCGTCGTCGTGCACCATTACCGGCTTTCATCCCCACAGCGTTCAGGCCGGACTTGTCGCCAACGAGGGTGTTGTCGCAACGGCGGCCCACTGCGTCAACTCTGTGCCCTATGTCTGCGAGGCCGAACCGGGACTCAAGTCGTACCTGGACCTTCCGCTCATCGCGGGCAGGGCACATCCTCGGCTCCACCGCTGACCGGCGGAGCCGAGGATCCCGTTCTGCAGCGTGATGATCTTCGCCGGCGTCTCGACCTCCGCGCGCCTAGCGCGAACCCGCCTTCTCTCCCTCTTCGAAGACTGCCGAGGCAGGTCCGACAATCAGCGGGTCCGGACTGCCCACAATCGCCGCGTCCTTGTTGTCGTAATCGAATTGCGAGAGCACATAACGCATCGCCTCCAATCGAGCCCGCTTCTTGTCATTGCTCTTGACCACCGTCCACGGTGCAAAGTCGGTGTCGGTGTAGAAGAACATGGCCTCTTTGGCCTCGGTGTAGGCGTCCCACTTGTCGAGAGATGCGAGGTCGGTCGGCGAGAGTTTCCAGTGCCGAACGGGATCGGTACGCCGGGCCGCGAATCGGGCCAGCTGTTCCTTGCGGCTCACCGAGAACCATAACTTGATCAGGTGCGTCCCCGAATTCACCAGCATGCGTTCGTATTCCGGGGCCTCACGCAAGAATTCGGCGCATTGCGCGGGTGTGCAGTAACCCATTACCCGCTCGACACCCGCGCGGTTGTACCAGGAGCGGTCCATCAGCACGATCTCACCACCGCTGGGCAGGTGGGCCGTGTATCGCTGGAAATACCACTGACTCTGTTCCACCGGTGTCGGCTTCTCCAGCGCCACCACGCGGGCACCACGTGGATTGAGGTGTTCGGTGAACCTCTTGATCGACCCGCCCTTACCGGCGGCGTCGCGACCTTCGAAGACGATGCAGATCTTCTCGCCGTTCTCCTTCACCCACAGCTGCAGCTTGAGAAGCTCGATCTGTAATTTGCGTTTGGCCTTGTCGTATTCCTTGCGGGTGAGTTTCTCGTCATAGGGATAGCCCTGTTTCCAGGCGTCCTTGGCCTCTTTACTGCGTTTGATCCCACCGCGCAGACTCGCGAGTTCATCGAGTTCGGCCGCGTAGTCCACCGTGACGGAAGCGTTGTGTTTCTTTTCCTCGCCCATGAATCCAGCATCCCACGTGGGCACAAAGTCCCACGCGGGAAACCCCTAGCCGGATCAGGCCAGGCGTCCGGCCAGCCGCGGTGGAATCAGGCGCATGATCAACGTCACCGGGGCCCAGGGCCAGCGCGGTACCGCGGCACGTCCGGGCTCCCTTTCGATGGCGTCCACCATCGCCGTCACACCGGTCTTGGTATCCACCATCATTGGCGTCGTCGGCGATTTAGCGCTCAGGTCAGTCTGGATATAACCGGGCTCGATAGTGCTGACCTTGATGGGGCCGCTGGCGTATTCGGCGCGCAGTGATTCGCCCAGCGACGAAAGCCCCGCCTTGCTGGCCGCGTACGCGGCCTTGGTGCCCGGCAGCCCCTTGGCCGCGGTAACCGACGAGATAAGCACGAGATGCCCGTGGCCCTGCTCTTTGAACAACGCCAACGCTGCCTCAATCTGCACCAGTGCACCAATGAGATTGGTTTCGATGGTCGCGATGTTGGCCCACGACTTGCCACCGCCCAGATGCCAGCCCTTGGCGATGCCGGCGTTCACGACCACGCGATCCAGACCGCCAAGTTCATCGCGCAGCTCACCGAAGACCACCGGCACCGCGTCGTGGTCGGTGACGTCCAGGGACCGCACGGCAACCTTGATGCCCGGGTTGGCGGCCAACAGCTCCGCCTTCAGTTCTTCCAGCGCTTCAGCACGCCGAGCGCACAGCGCCAGGTCACGTCCCTTCGCAGCGAACTGACGGGCCATCTCGGCGCCCAGGCCGGAGCTCGCCCCGGTGATGAGGATCTTCTGTCGCGTCACGTTGCCACTTTATTTGAGGAGCCGCGAGAGCCGACGGTCGGCCAGCACCTTGCCACCGGTCTGGCACGTCGGGCAGTACTGGAACGATTTGTCGGCGAACGACACCTCCCGCACCACATCGCCGCACACCGGGCACGGCATGCCGGTACGCGCATGCACCCGCAGACCAGATCGCTTCTCTCCCTTCAGTGTTGCCGCCTGCTGCCCCACACTGCGCTCCACCGCGTCGGCGAGAACCGACTGCACGGCCTCGTACAGCACGGCCCGCTGGCCCTCGGAAAGCGTCTTTGCGCTGGCGAAGGGAGACAGCTTGGCCACATGCAGAATCTCGTCGCTGTAGGCGTTGCCGATTCCGGCAATCACCCGTTGGTCCGTGATGACGTTCTTGAGCCGGGCCGTGGTTCCGGACAAGATCTCAGACAGCCCGGCGGCGGTCAGCGAAAGGGCATCGGGCCCCAAGAACGCGATCTGCGGCACGGCCACCGGGTCCGTCACCACCCACACGGCCAACCGTTTCTGGGTGCCGGCCTCGGTGAGATCGAATCCCGGACCCGCACCGCCGGCGACACTCAATCCCGGTGCGTCGCCAGGTGTTCCGAGATGCACCCGCAGTGCGATGGGCCCCTTGCCCGGTTTGAGCGGCGCCGCCGCCAGCTTGTCCGACCAGCGCAACCACCCGGCGCGCGAGAGATGCGCGATGAGATAGAGGTCTTCCGCCTGCAGGCCCAGGTACTTGCCCCAGCGCGTCGCCCCCGTCACCGTCCGACCGTGCAGCGCGGTGATCGGCGGATCAAAGGTCTTGAGCACAGAAAACGCCGCGACATCAACTCTGGCGACGGCAGACCCCACGGCGTGGCGGCGCAGGTAATCGGCGAGCGCCTCGACTTCCGGTAGTTCGGGCATGGGCTCAGTCTGCCTCTACGCGCCGACACTCCGCAGCAGGTAGGTATCCATGATCCAGCCGTGCTCGGCACGCGCCGACGCCCGTACCTCGGCGATCCGGCCGCCCACCTCCCCAACGGTGCCCGACACCAGCAGTTCGTGTTCGGTGCCCAGATACGCGCCCCACCAAATCTGGGTCGACGGATCCAGCTGCCGGAACGCGCAATCGCCGTCGAGCATCACCACGACCGTCCCGGCACGGGGCCACTCCTCCAGCAGCCGCCGGCCCGTCGTGATGAGCACCGGTTCCCCGATACCGTTCAGCACGATCCGATGCCGGGCGGTCAGCGCGGAGATCGCGGTGATACCCGGCAGCACGTCGTATTCGAATGCGTGGGGATCCTCCGCGAGAATCGCGTCCAGGATGCGCAGTGTGCTGTCGTAGAGGGACGGGTCCCCCCACGCGAGAAAAGCGCCAGTGCCCCCGTCGGGCAGCTCGGAGGCAATTGCTTTGCCCCACAATGCGGCCCGTTCGGCATGCCACTGCTTCACCGCGCCGCGGTACTCGCCCTTCCCACGCACCGGATCGGGCAGTTCGACCAAGCGGTAGTCGGGTTCGGTGATGTACCGCTCGCAGATGTGGCGGCGCAGCTCGACCAGATCGTCCTTCGTGTCGCCCTTGTCGGCGACGAAAAACGCGTCGACCTCATTGAGCGCCGCGATGGCCTGCACGGTCAGGTACTCGGGATGGCCGGCACCGATACCGATGACGCGAATCCGTCGCATCGCGACTTACGAAGCAGCCGAATCGGAAGTCAGCACCGCGGAGATCTCCTCGGTGATCGCCGAGACGGTGAGCAGGTTGCCGATGAATTCGCCCAATTGCTCGTCGGTCTGAGTCTCCACGACACCGGGAGTCACCAATAGCGAGGCGGCGATCCGGAAGCTCCATTCGGCCGCGGCCTTGACATTGATGCTGGCCAGCTGCGCCTCGGTGAGCAGTTGGCGGAAGTACGGCGCCAGCAAGATCGTCGTCTGGTCGATGAACGGGCGGGCCTTCACCGTCAGATACGGCAGCACCTGCTCGGGGTTCTCCTTCAGGCCCTTCTGCAGCAACGGATGGTGACGGCCGTGCTGCACGATGCGCACAATGGCGTCGATAAACCCGGCGCGAGGATTCTTGGCGGTCGCGAAGACGGGCTCCAGCATCTCCCCAAATCGGAGAAACTCGCGGTGGAACAGTGCCTCGATGATCGCCGCCTGGTCACCCACATGTTTGTAGACGGTGGGCCGGGACAAGCCGGCCTTCTTCGCGATCAGCGCATGCAACCGCGCCTCGTAGCCGTGCTCCAGCAAGCACTCTTCAGCGGCATCGAGGATGCGGCGGCGAATCTCGCCGTGGTCGCGGGTACGGCCGCGGTGGCTTGACCGGCTCACTTTCATCGGTGCCCACTTTCATTCGCCACGAAATTACGTGGCACTTCGCGTCTCACTTGACGCCTCAACCTGCAACGTTTACGTTTGACATATTAACGGAAAGGACTGTCAACGGTGACGGCTACCCTGAACAACGGCCCCGCTCGGACCCCCAATCGAGAGGAATACTCCGACCGTCTCCTCAAGGGCACGGTGCGACGCTCCTACCAGCCGATCGTGGACCTGGACTGGGACGCGCCGTTGGATCCGGACAAGTACTACCTGCCACCCAAGGTCATCTCGCTGTACGGCACCGACGTATGGAACAAGATGTCGCGCGCCGAACAGATCGAACTGTCGCGACACGAGATGGTCAACCTGCTGTCCACCGGCATCTGGTTCGAGAACATGCTCAACCAGGGCCTGTTGCGGGTGATGATGCACGCCAACCCCACCAGCAGCGAAACGCTGTACTCCCTCGCCGAAATCGGTGATGAGACACGACACATGACGATGTTCGCCAAGGCCATCGAAAAAACCGGCCTGCCCGCATACCGGATGCCGTGGCACCAACGCGCGATGGCCAATCTGCTGCCACTGGCACTCAAGGGCCCGGTGCTGTGGGTGGCCGCGCTCATCGGCGAGGAGATCTTCGACGCACTGCAGCGCGAGATCATGGACGACCCGGAACTACAGCCACTTGTGCAGCGGCTCATGCGGATTCATGTCACCGAAGAAGCCCGGCACATTCAGTTCGCACGTGACGGTATTCGGCAGCGGCTGGACCGCACCCCCAGGCGCGTCAAGGTCATCCTGCGGCTCACCAACGGCCTGGGCGGACCCATCTTCCGGTACCTGCTGACCAACAAGAAGATGTACGAAGCGGTCGGGCTTCCCGGCCGTGCGACCACGCGGCTGGCCCGCAGCAATCCCGCCTTTCAAGAGGCCTCGCAGACCGGTTTCGCGCCCCTGTACAAATTCCTGGAAGACACCGGCTTGATGGGCCGACTGTCCCGCCGCATGTGGCGCAGAACTGGTTTCGTCGCGTGAGCGAGCCCGGCAGGAACAACGCAGAAGACGACGACGTCTTCGACGGCACCGCCGTCGTCAGCGCGGGAGAGTTCTCCGTCGAGTCCCGGATACGCCTCATCGGTTTCTTCAACCCGCTGGACGGCAAGTTCCACTGGCAGGGAACGATTTACGCCAAGCCAGAGGGCGGGGAGTTCAAGGGCGGCACCCAGGTCACCATTGCCGTGGGCGATACCAGCGCACAGGGGCGCATTACCGAGCAGACTCCGTGGGGGCACTTTTCGGTCGCGGGTGTCGGTGCGCCGCCGTACCCGCTACCCGAGATCGAGCTCGACGTCGCGAACTGACTTGTCGGGGCGCAGGCCACGCCAGCTGGAGTGCTTGAGAATTCCGCCCGGCGTGCGGTCACCGTAGCGGACCTCGCCGACCAGAACCGGCTCGACAAACTGGACGTCCTTGGCCTCGACTGCGGACAACGGTGCACTAAAAGGTGATTCCTCGCGGTGCAGCGGTTCCAGTCGCGCCTTGAGTGCGGCTAGTTCCTTCTCGGTGAACCCGGTACCCACACGCCCGGCATAACGCAGCCCAGCGTCGTCCGGTATCCCCATGAGCAGTGCCCCGATCCCGCTGCTACGTCCACCCTGCCCCTTGCGCCAGCCGCCGATGACGACCTCTTGACCGCTCCAGTTCTTTGCCTTGATCCAGGCCTGCGTTCGGCCCGGAATGTAGGGGGAATCCATCCTTTTCGCGACGACCCCCTCCCAGCCTTGATCGTGCGAATGCGCGAGGGCGGCGACACCATGGCCGCTCAGCTGTTCCGGAACGGTCATCGATTCGGTGCCGGCCCCCAGCACCTCGAGCAGGCGGCGGCGGTCACGATACTTTGTGCGCAGCAATGATTTTCCGTCCAGGTACAACAGATCGAATGCCCAGAATCTGATATCGGCGCTCGGCGTCCTGTTCTGCAGCAACGAAAAGCTGGGCAGACCCTTCGTATCCAGCACCACCACCTCGCCGTCGAGCACCACGCGGTGGTCGGCCAACTCGTGGGCAAGCCGCTGCAGGACCTGGAATTCGGCGGTCACGTCGCGCCCGCTGCGCGCCAGCGCTCTCAGCTGTCCGCGGTCGCATTCCAGGATGAGCCGGTAGCCGTCCCACTTACCTTCGAACGCCCACTCATCGGCATCCAGGCCCGCGACCGAGCCCGTGGTCGGCAGCATCGGTGCGAGGCCGCTGGGCATCCGGTGGTCGTCTACGGGAGATCGCTGATCCTTCATCCGGTGCGCCAGCCATTGCTTACCACTGGTTCGAATCAGCGCGTATCGTCCCGTGATTCGACTGCCATGCAGAGTGACAATGACCTCGCCTTTGGCTTCGTCATCACCACGCGGATCGATGAACTTCTCGGTGTCGTAGGTGCCCGAGTCCCAGATGGTCACCTCCCCGGCCCCGTACTCGCCCTTCGGGATGACGCCTTCGAAGCCCCCGTATTCCAGGGGGTGGTCCTCGGTGTGCACCGCAAGGTGATTGACCGACGGTTCCGTCGGTAGATTCTTGGGCACCGCCCACGAGACCAGCACACCATCACGCTCCAGCCGGAAGTCATAGTGCAGCGCGGTGGCGTGATGCTCCTGGATCACGAATGAATTATTTTGCCCAGCTTCCGGTTTGATAGCAGGCACGGGTTCCGGGGTACGTGCGGGATCGCGCATGCTGCGGTATGTGGACAGCCTGTCCTCGATGATCGTCACGTCGTCGAGACCTGCCAGCAGATCGCCGTCACGCTCGGCTCGCGCCAGCACCTCCGTGTACCGGAGCTGACGCAGCCCGGGATCATCAAGCTCCTCCCAGGTACGCGGCGCGGCAACGGTCGGCGTTTCACGGCCGCGTAGCGAGTACGGGGCTACCGTCGTCTTGGAACCGCTGTTCTGACTCCAGTCCACGAACACCTTGCCCGCGCGCAACTGTCGGGTCATCGTCGCGGTCACCATGTCCGGCATCGCCTGCTCCAGTTGAACAGCGACCTTCTTCGCCACCACCACCGCACCGGATGAGCTGACCGGTTGCGCCAGCGGCACATACAGGTGCAGGCCCTTGCTCCCGCTGGTCAAGGGAAACGTCGTCAGACCGATATCGGCGAGCACATCGCGGACGGCCCGGGCGACCTGAGCCAGTTGCGGCATGGTCACGCCCTCGCCGGGGTCCAGGTCGAAAACCAATCGATTTGCCGGGCCGGGGTTTTCGCCACCATCTGCTCTTCGCGCAAGCGGTTCATCACCCACGAATCGCCACTGCGGCACGTGCACCTCAAGTGCCACCTGCTGCGCGATCCATGCCAGCGCGACAGAGGTATCGATCAGCGGGTAGGTGACATAGCGGGACTTGTGCTCGATGCGCCGCCGCGGGAGCCAGTCCGGAGCTGAAGAAGCCAGATCCTTCTCGAAGAAGGACGGCTGGTCAACGCCATTGGGCCACCGCTTGCGGGTGACCGGCCGGCCCGCGACATGCGGCAACATGTACGGCGCGATTGCGGTGTAGTAGCCGAAGACATCCGCTTTCGTAGTGGCAGGAGCGGTCCCCGTGGCCGGGTACAGCACTTTTTCCGCATTGGACAAGCGGACAACCGCAGTTGACCCGGGGCCGGATGTCGCCGACTCCGCGGCTCCGGTGGGCCATACTGGGGATATGCGTTCCATCTGGAAGGGCTCCCTCGCCTTCGGGCTGGTGAACGTCCCTGTCAAGGTATACAGCGCGACCGAGGACCACGACCTCAAGTTCCATCAGGTCCACAACAAGGACAACGGCCGGATCCGCTACAAACGCACCTGCGAGGAATGCGGGGAGGTCGTCGAATTCCGGGATATCAACAAGGCCTACGAGGCCGAGGACGGCCGCACGGTCGTCATCACCGACGAGGATCTGACGAGCCTGCCCGCCGAGTCCAGCCGTGAGATCGAGGTGTTGGAATTCATTCCCGCCGCCGAGCTCGACCCGCTGATGTACGACAAGAGCTACTACCTGGAGCCTGACAGCAAGTCCTCCAAATCGTATGTGCTGCTGGCACAAACACTCGCACAGACCGATCGGGTGGCGATCGTGCATTTCGCGTTGCGCAGCAAGACACGGCTCGCGGCACTGCGGGTCAAGGACTTTGGCTCCCGCCAGGTGATGATCATCCACACCCTGCTGTGGCCCGACGAGATTCGTGAACCCGACTTTCCGGTGCTGGATCAGGAAGTGAAGATCAAGCCGGCGGAACTGTCGATGGCCGGACAAGTCGTGGAATCGATGGCCGACGATTTCGATCCGAGCCGATACAACGACACCTATCAGTCACAGCTGCTGGAGATGGTGGAGGCCAAGCTCGAAGGGGGCGAGGCGTTCACCAAGGAAGAGGCACCCACCGAGCTCGACGCCACCGATGTGTCGGATCTACTGGCCAAACTCGAGGCCAGCGTCAAGAAACGCCAGGCGGAGAAGGCCAGCACCAACTAGTCGTCGAACACGGGGGCCCGCGGTCGGTCTCGCATCGCCACAAAGTTTCGGGTACTCTAACTTTTCTATTCGGACTACTTGAAATAGGAGGTCTGCGTGCTGGAGCGACAGAAGCAGGCGCGATCATCACGCGGGCTCTATCTCCTCGGGCCCGCCTTCGTCGCAGCCATCGCCTATGTCGACCCCGGAAACGTCGCCTCAAACGTCAGCGCCGGCGCCAAGTACGGCTTCCTGCTGGTGTGGGTCATCATCACCGCCAACGCGATGGCCGGAATCGTGCAGTACCTCTCGGCGAAACTGGGCCTCGTCACGGGGCAGTCGCTGCCAGAGGCAATCGGCGATCGCGTGCCACGCCCGGCCCGGCTGGCATTTTGGCTACAGGCCGAATTGGTAGCCATCGCAACGGATCTGGCTGAAGTCGTCGGCGGCGCCATCGCACTGAACCTTCTGTTCAACTTGCCGCTGCTCCTTGGCGGTGTCATCACCGGAATCGTCTCGATGGTGCTACTGACCGTGCAGGATCGCCGCGGCCAGCGCTCCTTCGAGTATGTGATCTCCGGCCTGCTGGCCATCATCGCGATCGGCTTCCTGGCCAGTGTCGTGGTGGAACCTCCGCCACTGGCCGAGACCGTCGCGGGCCTCATCCCGCGCTTCCAGGGCACCGAGAGCCTGCTATTGGCGACGGCGATGCTGGGCGCGACCGTCATGCCGCACGCGGTATATCTACACTCGGGCCTGGCCCTGGACCGGCACGGGCGACCCGAAGAGGGCGAACCACGCCGCCGGCTACTGCGCATCACCCGCTGGGACGTGAGCCTGGCGATGGTGTTCGCCGGCGCCGTCAATATGGCAATGCTGCTGCTGGCGGCCACAAATCTGCGGGGACGTGACGGTGTCGACACCATCGAGGGTGCGCACGCCGCGGTCCGCGACAGCCTCGGCCCCACCGTGGCATTGCTGTTCGCGATCGGCCTGCTGGCATCCGGACTCGCATCGTCCTCGGTCGGCGCCTATGCCGGCGCGATGATCATGCAAGGACTGCTGCGCCGGTCCGTCCCGATCATCACGCGACGGCTGATCACGCTGCTGCCCGCGCTGGCGATCCTCGCGGCCGGCATCGACCCCACCTGGGCACTCGTGATGTCGCAGGTAGTGCTCTCCTTCGGCATCCCGTTCGCCCTCATACCGCTAATCCGATTGACCAGCGACCGTCAACTGATGGGCACCGACGTCAACCATCGGATAACGGCGTTGCTGGGCTGGATCATCGCCGCGCTCATTTCGGCGCTGAACATTGTTCTGATTTTCCTTACCCTTGCGAACTAATTCACCTGCGAGTAGGTCCCGGCCCGCATGGCAACAATGGCTGGCGGGTAAGGACCATTGGAAGCACTGGGATTAATAGCCCAGCGCCGCCGGCTCACCCACAAAGCACCGCAGGAGTACAACGCCCGGATGAACTCCGAGGCGGCGGTTCTCGGCGACTTTTGATCACCAGAGCAATTACTTGGCGCACCAGCATGTTCGGAGTGCCGCGCCTCTAGATGGGGCCACTACTGGAATGACCGTCGCCGCTGCGCGGCCCGAACCTCCGTGCGTAGTCCTCGTGAATCCACGCGTCCTTCTGACGCTTGAGCACATCCACCAGGCCAGGATCCAGATCATGTTGCACGAGCCGGTGACGCCGCCACACCTTATTGAGGGCATGCGCCATGATCAGCACCCACACGTAGATGGGCACCGTCATTTCCATATGCACATAGAGCGAGGCCGGCAGTAGCCAGAACGGCGCGAGGATGAACAGTGGCGGAATCGCGCAACGCAAGATGTGCCGGCGCACAGCCCCCTTGCCCGCCAAATCCCTGGCGACCCAGTCCTTCATGGAATCAGGAAGACGCCGCCCGTAGCAGTAGGCGATGTACTGGAGAAGATTCGGACGGTCGGCGGCCATAACTAGATTGTAGACTAATAGTTAGTGCACTAACTAAGAGCAAGGACGTGTGAATGACCGCAGTCTCGCCCGAGGTGGACCCGTTGGCCCTGGAACGGCAGGTGTGCTTCGCGTTGGCCGTGACCAATCGCGCGGTACTGGCGGTGTACCGGCCGCTGCTCGCACCCCTCGGGATCACCCACCCGCAGTATCTCGTGATGCTCGCGCTCTGGGATCACGCCAAGAGTAGCGGCGATGAATACCGAGAAGCCTTGTCCGTCAAGCAAATAGCCGCACTGCTGCAAACCGATTCGGCAACCATCTCCCCCATGCTCAAGCGACTCGAAATGCTGGGGCTCATTACTCGTCCGCGCAGTACCGCGGACGAGCGCACCACGCATGTCACCCTGACCAGACAGGGCGCCGCACTGCGCCGAAAGGCGCTCAAGGTTCCCGCCGCAGTGGTGGAACGCCTGGGCGTGAGCCTCGCCGAACTCGAGAACCTCCACAAGGTGCTGACCAGGGTAAACACCGCCGCACTGGCCGCCGGAGCACTGGACGTGGAGTAGCGGCCCGTGCCGCTTGTGACGTCCCACACATACCCCTGTACACCGATCGGTCTACATGCTGCAATGTTTGTGGACCGATCGATATACCAAGGAGGTCATCATGTGGACAGACTCAGGCGTACTCATCGCGATAGTTCTCGTCACCGTGGCCATGCTCTGGACAGCCAGTGGTGAGAACTCGATGAACTATTACCAGCGCGATGCACAGAAGAGCTTGTGGCAGCGCTAGTTAGCGCTTGATTTGCGGCCAGGATGGGCGTCTGTTTGTCTGACGTCATGACCAAGGAAGAAGCCGCCGAACTGATCACCGCGCGCCGCGTCGAGAAGAACCTGACGTGGCAGCAAATTGCGGAAGCGATTGACTCACCGCAGATTTGGACCATCGCCGCACTGTTGGGCCAACATCCGGTGCCCGAGGCCAAAGCCGCGAAGGTGGCCGAGCTTCTCGATCTGGGGCCGCAAGTCACCACCGCACTACGCGCGCAGCCGTACCGCGGCACACTGGACGGCAGCGCACCCTCTGACCCGACGATCTACCGGCTTTACGAGGCATTGAGCGTCTACGGGCCCGCGATCAAGGAAGCCATCCACGAGGAGTTCGGCGACGGCATCATGAGCGCGATCAACTTCAAGATCGATGTCACGCGTCGCCCGGACCCCGACGGCGACCGGGTGGTCCTGACCTTCGACGGGAAGTTTCTCGACTACCGCTGGTGATCGCTCACAGCAGCCCGCGGATGTTGCGGCCGGTGATGGCACCCCATTTGGTGTCGAGCGCATTCATCAGCAGCTGCCAGTACGGCGCCCACAACGTGCGTTGCGCCATCGCCGGGGGCATCGTCTTATAAGTGGCCGCCTGCTGCGTCCACCGCCACGCCAATCCCCTGGCTACGTCGTCGATGCACCAGTAAATGAGCTCGTTCGGATTGGTCGTCGTCTTCCACATGAAACCCTTTTTCGGATCACGTGTGTGGTACCAAAACTGGGCTCCGTCGAGCACGTACTGCGGCGCGGTGTTCGATTGCCGCTCGCCCTTGGCCAGCTCGGTCGGTACGGGTACCTCTGAGATCGCCACTTCGCCCGCGAGCCGGCTCAGCACCGCGATGCGCACATCGACCTGCTCACGGATCCACTCCGAGCTGCCCGGACTCCCTGGCTCCGGTGCCGGTGCTGCCGCAGACCGGACGGCGGGAGGCACGGGCTCTGCAGCTGCCGGCTGATCCACCGGCGCCGGGGCTACTTGCTCGACAGCTGCCTGCCCCGCAACATCGACGATCGCCCCGCCCGCCCAGTCGACCTTGGCCGCGTTGAGCACTCCGTCCTCTTCGAGCGACAGATCGACGACATAGGCGACGTCGACGAGGACGTCACGGGCACCGGGCGCAAGAGACACCCCGGTGCGCCGGGGACCCAGCAGCGCGACATGCACCATGAAAAACTCACCGTCGTCGTCCCGATCGCAGTACTCACGTTCATATCGGGCGGCATCAGCGGCGTCGAACCGGTGTTTGACCGGAGGTTCCAACAGCACACTGCAAAATTGCACCGGATGGTTGGCATCACCGTCCAACATGCCGAGTTCTGTTGCGGTGATGGGCAGTTCGGCAGCCAAGCTAGACGCGGCATCGTCCGCCGCAGCACGGATGGTGAACATGCGTGCGTCGGGCGGCCAGTCGTCTGGCTCCGGCGCGGCCCCCTGGTGACCGGTGGAATCAACCGTCATGGTCTTAACCGTATGGCAATCGTGTACTTCGGGCGACGATGGTGCACCCAGACCTGTTATTTTTACCGACAGACCGTCCCCGCTGGGGGGAGCAATTCGGACGTCAAGGAGACCACATCGTGAAGATCAATGTGCCTATCACCGCCGCGGTGGTGGCCGCCGCGGCAGCCGCGGGGCTGGCCCTCATGCCCACCGCCGGCGCCGACACCACGCTCGGCCAGCAGGGTCGCCTGACCAACGGCGATGTCGTGCAGGCGTGGACCATCAGCGACCTCAAGGTCAGCGCTGACCAGCTCCCGTACCAGCCCAAGGGCACGCTGTGGGAAGCCACCGCCACCGACGAGGCCGTTCAGGGCAGCGTGATTCCGATCGTCGCCAACTTCAACGCCAAGGCCAAGGACGGCGAGACCTACCGAGTGCTGTACGGCGTGGCCACCGAGCAGGGCGTGAACCCGGGCACCCTCTCGCAGGGTGAGAAGACCACCGGCAAGATCTATTTCGACGTGACCGGCGCCAACCCGGAGACGGTGACCTACACCTCGGGCGACGACGATCTGCTCACCTGGAAGGCCGCTCCGGCAGCCGCTCCCGCGCAGCGTTCGGGTGGTTCTGGCCAGTCGCACGGCACCAACCCCGCGCCGGCCACCAGCACCGCACCCGCCGCCACCCCGACGCCGGCTGCCGTTCCTGCCGGTAGCCAGGGCACCCCGCTGCCCGCCGGCAGCCAGGGCACCCCGGTGGACGAGCAGCAGCCCGCGACGACTCCGACTCCGACGGTGGCACCGGTGACCGCGACCCCGACCCCGGCCACGCCGGTACCGGGCGCCGAGGGTACGCCGCTGAACAACACCGCGGTGCCCGCTTCGCCGGCTCCCGCATCCCCGGCTCCCGCATCGCCCGCGCCGGGAGCTCCAGCTGTCGAGGGTGCTGCCCCGCAGACCGTCACCCCGCCGGTGGCAGCTGTGCCCGGCGTGCCCGCCGTGCCCGCGTCCGACAGCACCCCGCACGGACAGCACGCAGCAGGCAGCCAGGGAACTCCCGTTCCCACCGAGGGCTAGATAGTCGTTTTTCGGCATTGACCGCCGGCCGCCTTGTGCGGCCGGCGGTTTTTGTTATGAGTGCGAAGACCACCAGGCGTACAGCTGGTCCAGAGTCGGACCGCTCGCACCCGAGCGCGTCTCGCTGAGCAGAAGTCGGTCCTCGTCGGTCCACGCGACCACCGGGTGGCCCTGGTTGGAGCCACAGAACACCGTGCCGCTGACCTGATCAGGCGTGGCGTTGCGACGCCACGGTCCCGGCGATTGGATCCGGCCGGGGCACACCACCACCGCGTTGCGTTTCGCCAGGCGGCTCAATCCGGCGGCGAGCGCGGACTTGTCTTTGACCAGTGAGTAGCTCGCCTCTAGGGGCCCGTCCGGGTCTTCACTTCGACCGCATTTTATTTGCGCGACTGCCTCATTGGCGGGTTCAACGGCCTTGCATGCTGCGGCCGCGTAGCCCGTCGGGAGCATGGAAAGCAAGCGGGTCTCCGCATCGGCGTCCCTGCTGGACACTGCGGTCGTCGGCGGGGCCGCTGTGGGCTCCGCGGGAGCGTCGTCTCCGCCCCGGCTCGCAAAGACTGCGACAACGCCGCCGACAACTACCACTGCGGCAAGTACGGCGCCACCAATCATCAACGGCCGCTTACTTCTTTCGGGCTTGTCTTCCCACGATGAGAAGTCGACCGTGGGCGGCGACTTCACCGGCTGCGAGATCGGCGCAGCGGTCGCAGGGGCGGTATCACCGAAGAGATCGTGGCTGGGCCACTGCATATACGGTGCGGGCGGCGGTACCCCGTGGCTGCCCGCGTACAGGTCGGGAGTTGCCTGCTGCGCGAGGAACGGGGGCTGACCAAAGTCCTGCTCCGACGGAGCGAACGGACCGGGGTCGGACAACATGCCGGGAAGGGCGTTGAGGACTGGCAGCGGCGCGGTGTCCGCGGCGTCCGACGAGTCCTCGGACGCCGCGGAGCCCGCTCCGATATCCGGATCCATCCACTACCCCCAACGTCTCGTCGTCATCTCCCCGACCATGGTCAATGGACAAGATTACTTGGCCTGGTCGCCCACCGGCTAAAAGCACGCATAGTGGACCCGCGTGCCGCTAACGGACCGCCGTGCTGGGCTCCGGGACCAGGGCCCGCGCGATGGGCAAGATGTACCGGCGAGCGTACTGCTCGGCATCTTCCCTGGTGGCAAGCTCTCGCCGCGGGCTAGGGGCAAGGATCAGCGAATGTGTAAGGCGCACAAACACTTCGGCAACCCCGTACGAATCATCAACAAGATCACCGGCGCTACGACTGACGTGACCCGCCAGGTACGTTGTCGCCATATCCAAGGCGGGGCCTGCTCCGGTCGTCATGATCGGTAGCACAGACTCTGGATCCGTCTCCACCGCGCGCTGCATCAGGGGATGCGTGTGCACGTGCCAATAGATCCCGGTGAAGCCCGCCACGAGCTTGTCCTCGGGGCTGTCCAGCGCGGAGATTTCCCGGTCGATGGCAGAGAACATCGTCTGCGCCTCACGCATAAGGACCGCGAGGACAAGTTCCGTCTTGTTGGACCAGCGGCGATACACCGTCATATGCGACACACCCGCGCGCCGCGCGATCTCGTCGACCGTCGCGCGGCGAATACCGAAGCTGAGCATGGTCTGCAGTGCGGCATCGAGGATTCGCTCGCCGGTCGGATCCGGATCTGCAGACACAGCTCAGTCTCTCACGCAGCGGTACTTCCCAACCCGATGTTGCAATGTTAGATTCAAACTCAATTCCTAACATTGACGGAGGATGCAATGACGCATGTACTGCCGCTCGACACCGAACACGACGGTGAATTGGACACAGATCTCCGGGAGGACGGCCTTGCCCTCCTGCGCGTGGACGGGGCGCGCTCGCGCGTCATGGCCGAGTTCCGCAAGCACCTGGGCAGCCCCCTCATCGGCGTCTTCGGCGGGGTGTTGTTCGACGAGGTGGCCTTGGTGCCGGTGGCCGCTTCCGTGGACCGGTCGGGACGGTTTCGGGAGAACTTCACCGACCGTGGCATCCGGAGCGCGCTAAGCGCGATATCGCTCTTCGCCGGCGACCGCGAGCAACGAGCCGACACGGCACGGTGGCTCAAAGAGCAGCACCGCGCAGTCCGGGGTACCGGAGTCGGCGAGTACGAGGGAATTCGTTACAGCGCATTGGATCCCGAGCTCTGGATATGGATCGCCGCCAGCGCCATCAACGCCACTATGGAGTCCTTCCCGCATTGCACGGGATACACCATGACCCCGATCGAGAAGGAAGCCGCATATCAGTATCAGCGGTACCTGCTCAGAGACCTCGAATTGCCGAGCGCCAAAGGAAAATTCCCGCCAACATATTCCGCATTCGTCGACTACTACGACGACATGGCGGAAAACAAGTTGCAGTCCAACGGTTTTCTACGTGACCAGTTCGCCGGTTTGATGCGGCTGCCACTGCCTACACTGCTGCTGCCCGCCGCGGTTCGCCCGGCCCTGTTGCCCCTTTGGCTGGCGATTCGCCCGATCGCCGGCCGGGTGATTCAGGTCTGCTCGGCCAAGGCGATGCACCCGGAGATACGCGAGATGATCGGGTTCGAGCTCAAGCCGCGGCACCAGCTGGAGTTCGCGTTGTATACGCGGCTACTGCAGCTGGTATGGCGCGTCGCGCCGGAACGACTACTCGTAGAACCCATACTGTACAACAACATTCGCCTCGCCGAGGCCCGCTCGGAGCTCGACGGTTCACCTGCCGCGCAGCGCAAGTACGACACGCTTGCCCGCTCGCTGGCACGGCGCAATGAGCGACTGGCCAACTTCTATCACGGCTATCGCCTCGACAGCTTTGCCGCTCCGGAGCGGCCCACCGGTACCTGCCCGTTCGGCTGATCGGGGCACTACCTACCCGATGCCCGGACAGCAGTCGTCGCGAGCGTGCTCAGCTCCGGCGTCAAGCCGGGCAATGGAATCCTTGGCGTCTGGGGCACACCAAGACGGCCTGCCAACCAAGGCAGTGCGGCATCGAAGGCCTGTGCGGCGAACGGCCAGTCATGTCGCCCGGGCTGCGACGAGACCGCGCAGCGAATGCCATGTCCGCTGGCTAGCCCACAGAGCGAATTGGCCGCGACATCTTGCCCTTCGGGGTTCGCAAGACCGTCGTGCGGACTGTCGCTCACCGACCCGATCCCGGCGGCCGTCAGCAGCCGGTGCCCCCTCCCGCCGGGGATGTCGAACCATCCGGCGACCGAGCTGTACTGCCCGTGATGGCTGATCACCGTCGCCGGATCAAATCGCGCCCACGCGTCAACGTCACCACCGAACAAGGTGGCAATCGTGTGGGTTCGATCGCCGGTATTGGGGCTGGCATCCCCGGCGATATCAACGAAGGCGCTGAAGGTCTCTGGGTGCATCACCGTCAAGTCCAGGGCGCAGGTACCTCCCATCGACCAGCCCGCGACACCCCAATGGCTCCTGTCATCGCTCACCCGAAAGTTCGACACCATGTATGGCACAACATCTTTGACGACATGATCAGCGGCATTCCCACGTCTGCCGTTGACGCATTCGGTGTCATTGTTGAATGCCCCTGTGGCATCGGCGAATACCAGCACGGGCGCGAACCCGTTGTGTTGTGCGGCGAAGTCGTCAGCGGCCTGTGCAGCATGACCGGCCCACACCCAGTCCGCCGGGGTGTTCAGTGCCGATCCGATCATCAATACGGCGGGAAGTCGCGGCGCTGGGTTGCGGCCAAACCATGCGGGCGGCAGATACACCAGTTCGGTCCGGTGCCGGAAACCTGACGCATCGGCCGGAATCACCACCGGCGTAATGACACCTGCGGGCGGCTGAACACCTGCGATCTGCATGGCCAAGATGGTGCCGCGATCGACTTGCCCAGGTACCGGAGCCTGCGCGAGCCGCGCCCAGGCCGAATGCACCGTGGGCAGGTAACCAATCCATCCGTTCATGGACAGTCCGGCACACGCAACACACAGTGGCACCGCGATGACGTTCAACGCTCGACGACACCATCGAGTGCTACGCCAGTCCGCCAACGTCAGCCCGGCGGCCAGCCCGATACCCGTGATCCACAGCCACAATCGGGGCGGTGCCGGATCGCCCGCGACACCGAGCGAGTCCAGATACCAATACGCGGCGCATGTCAGTACCGCGCCGAGGGCCAGTCCAAGAACCACGCGGATCCGCCGACGCGGCACACGTACCGCATAGAACAGCACCGCTGCCGTGCCGAGCTGGACGATGATCGGCAGCCACCCGTGAATTAACGACAGCTGCCCAAAGTAATGACGCATCGGGTTCCTACAGGTCTGCGGGCCCGGCAGACTCGCCGCCGGCCGTGGTGAACGCGTCCAAGGCGCTCACCAGGCCACGACGTTCCCGTGCCGGCATCCGGGCCGCGATCCGGGCAATCTCGGCGCGGCGCTGCGCCATGACCTCCTGAACCACGCCCTCACCATGAGCGGTCAGTTCGGCAACCAATTCCCGGCGTGACCGCGGATGCGGATGACGATCGATCAGGCCCGCGCCCACCAATCGATCCACCATCCGCCCAGTGGTCGACGGTTGTACCCCCAGTAACTGCGCCAGCGTTGCCAAGTTGATGGGCCCCTCGTTGAACAAGATGACCAGTGTGCGGAACTGAGGAAACGTGATGGTCTCGTCAACCTGAGCGATCGACCGCGCGGACACGGCCAGCAGCAGCCGCGAAGCCACCAGTAGTGAATCCGCAAGCGCATCAAGCGATTCATCACGATCGACATCGTCAACGGTCACACTGACTTCCCTTCCGAATCTGCGGCGGCCACAGCGGGCACTACCCTACCTCCTAGCAACTGTTGCATAGCGCTATGATTTGCGCGTGCCGCGCAGGTAGCGACGAATGGCCACGCGGCCACCGTGGAACGCCTGCTTCCGAGGCAATCTTGTGCCCACGACGTCGTATCAAGCACCTGGCCAGACCGCGAGCTCGCAGCAGGAGACGCGAGCGGGTCCGCCGACTCCCGCCTAACGGTCAGCAATTAGCACAACGATACGCCTCCATCTATGCAGCAAATCATAAGAGCCCGCGTGAGCTGTGCGTTCTCTGCGATAGTCGGACGGCGAGGGCCGACCCGCACCATATGGATCGGCGGGCCGAAAACGCACTGTAATCCGCGCGATGGGTGCGACCCGCCGGACAGGACAGTCACTCGTCCCACGTTCACGAAATCGAATGTTTCGGTGTCATTACGTAAATGAGACTCGGCCAATAATTAATCCACTAGAACCTCTTAATGTATGCGAATTTGTGACGCAAATTCAGGGTATTGACAGCTCCTCTCCAGATCCCCTCAAGGTGGGTGTATAGCCGCCTGAGAAACGAATTAAAATTGCACCGATCAAAAGTATCTTCATTGCCTAGCGCTAGATGGACTACCTAAGCTTCGTTTTATGCCAACTTTCAACGTAAACGCAGTGGATTGGGACGAGCTGTACCGAGGTGAGGCTTCGTACGCTCCAGGGGATCCGGGCTGGAACATCGGGGAGATGCAGCCAGAATTTGCAGCTCTACAACGTCAGGGAAGATTCGATGGACCGATTCTCGATTCCGGCTGCGGTGTGGGGGTCACCGCATTGGCCCTGGCCAGTTCGGGCTACAAGGTGGTGGGTCTCGATCTATCTGCCAGCGCAATCGATAAAGCGAAAATAACTGCGGGGAAACTCGAATTAGAGGTTGAATTCGCGACGGCCGACCTCACCGCCGATACCGGATACTCCAGCTATTTCAACACGGTTATCGACGGGCTTGTTTTTCACAGTCTGCCGCGGGAGTCGCGCGATGATTATATTCGAACCGCAGCACGCGCACTGGCACCGGGAGGAAAATTCTTTGCACTGGTCTTCGCAACTGAAGCATTTCCTTCGGAAATCGGTTTCGGGCCGCGCGCCTTCACCGAAGAGGAACTGCGCGAGATCATCGGGGCACATCTGGTCGTCGACGAGGTGCGGCGAGCGCGCGCCTGGGTCAATGTGCCACGACTCCTCCCGGAGGGGTTCGAGTACCGCAATGTTACGATTGGTTCGGATGGTCGCGCCCAGCTACCCGCATGGCTCACGTCCGCGCATCGTGCACCGTAAGTCCAGAGGCAGCTCCACAACCAGAGTGGCATAGAACAACTATTGCATAGTGCCATATTGGTGGATTGCCGCAGCGGCTCCCCTACAGAGGGTGATGAGCACCAATTTCCGCTGCGGCAATCAGATTCTCCGGCCCTTCCCAGGAGAGACATTCAAAGCATCCACAGCCCAAAGTGGTCGCTTCGGAGCCCCCGTCAGTAGTTTCCTGAGTTTTTCCCAGCTTCGAGTGCTCTCGCATCGCGCTAGCTCACCCTCTCGATGCCCCGAGCTGGATACTCGCAGCACCCGCTAAATCCCCTGTGGCATCAGCATTCACAGCCACTACGTAGGGAATCACCCAGGAAACCCCATCATTCGGGTCATATCTTTAGGTAGTAAAACTTACTGAGAGAGGACCGTCGATGACGAAGCCACAATCAGTGCGCGGTCGAGTTATGTTGGCGGCTGCGGCCGCCGCGTGTGCCGGCACACTGGCATTTCCCGGAGTCGCCTCCGCGGCGACCAATAGTCAAGAAACACAATCCATTTCCAGTGGAACCGCTGTCACTGCACTCGGCGATAACGGTCCGCCGATCTCTGAGCGGTTCACCGCGGTTCCCACCCGCTGGGGTCATGGCGGCTGGGGCGGCCATGGCGGAGGCTGGGGCGGTCGCGGTGGCGACTGGGGTGGCCCGGGTTGGCGTGGTCCGGGATGGCGTGACGGCGGCTGGAGCCCCTGCGGTGGTCCGATCCGCGACGTGCTCCACCCTTGGCGTTGCCTGTAGTCGCGCCCGCACCCAATAGCGTGCACGGTTGCTTCTGCGCTCTCACGTAGTAACGCCCGGCGTATCCTATGCCGATGACTGCGCAAGAGTCCGGTGATGGGGTTAAAGAATAAGCGGCCCTGTCTGTTTCACTCATTACTGTGGGCGCCCCCAGTGTGGTGTTTCGGCCCGGTCTGGACCGCACTGTACGTCTTGATGGCGGCCTCAGTTTGGCTGGTTTGGTGCACAGGTCCGTTGAAGGTGCCCCACACTGCTTTGACCGTGTATGGCATTCAGTTGAAGTTGAATACGGCTTGGCCACCATTGTTTTCGTGGGGCCGGCGCGGCCGGGCAGTCGTTGAGCTTGCAGTTCTATGGGGATTCAGCGCCTCGACGGTGGTGCTTTTTTGGCGCCGAGACCAGTGGGCTGCAGCTCTGTTGTTGCCCTATCTGACCTGGACCTCGTTCATGGCGGTACTGAATTTTGCAGTGTGGCAACTGAATCGATGACCAACAGCATCCGCATCTCGTCGATTTCAAGAGTGGTGGTACGCGATTCGGGGGCGCTGAAAAGGCCTCGGCCTGGGCAGACCTGCAGATTCCGTTGCGCTCTAACTGACTGTGCGGCTATTGGTTCAGTGGTAGTTGCGCGATGACCGGGCCAGAGGGAGTGGTCGATCCGCTACCGTGTTCGAGGGTGAATGCCAGCGCGGTGGAGTTGTTGAGGCGGGGGATGACAGCGGTGGTCGAGGGTGTCACGGCTTGGCTGTCCATTGTCCCGGCTGATTGCGGACCTTGGTCGCCCATGAGCCACATTTGGTAGACAGTGCCGGGATGGGGTGGCGTGACGTTGTTCATGACGAGCACTGCGGTGTTCTTCTGTCGTGAGTAGACGACGGTCGCGGTGCCGCCGCTGGGAATGGCGCCGGTGACGGTCCGGACATCGGCGGCGTTGAAGACCTGCTGGGCGTCCGGCGCGCCGGGCCGCAGAATGCTGCCGATTCCGGCGGCAGCCAGCCCAATGACGGTGGCCGCCGCGACCGCGATCAGCGGAGCCCGCCAGCGGTTGACATCCCTTGCCCCATAAGTTCTTTGGGCGTCTTTGTTGACGATCTTGACCAGACGCGCGCGGAGCCGCGCAGGTGGTTCCACGGGGGTGCTCGCCGCTACCGCCGCCATGGTCTCACGTGCGGCGCGTACCTCCTGAATGAACGCCGAGGTCCGCTCCGCCGTGGACGTGGCCAGCCACTGGTCAATGTGGTCGCGCTCGTCATCGGGCAGTGCGTGCAGTGCGTAGGGGGCGGCGACTGTGATCGGGTCATCAGGTGTAGTCATGTGTTCCCCAGGCATCGCCGCAGTCCCCGGATGGCATCACGCATCCGAGATTTGATGGTTGCCAGGTTAGCGGCGAGCCGTTCTGAAACCTGGTGGTAGGTCAGGCCTTCGTAATAGGCCAGGTGCAGGCATTGACGTTGGGTTTCGGTCAGCGTTTGTAGGCATTCGGTGACCTGGCGCCGCTCATCGTTCAGGATTGCCGATTCAGCGGCCTCGTCGGATGCCCGTTCCACGTTGGCTGCGCCGTAACGTGATTCGCGATCGGATGCGGATTGTTCCGAACGCACACGATCAATGGCACGCCGATGGGCCAAGGTCATAATCCAGGCCATAGGTGATCCGGCGGTTGGGTCGTAGCTTTGGGCTGAACGCCAGATCTGCAGGTAGATCTCTTGCGTCGTCTCCTCGCTGTACCCAGGGTCCCGCAGCACCCGCACAACCAGACCGAACACTTGTGCGCGGGTGCGGTCGTACAGTGCGCCAAATGCGCCGGTATCGCGGTCGGCGACACCGCGCAACAACGCATCCAGGTCGCCGGTCACAACGCTGAGCGTAGCGCCACAAGCCAGGGTCGTCACGGCGATCCGCGCTTGGGTGGTCGCGGCAGGAAGAAGGAAACGCGCCGTTGATAGTCCTCGAATCCGGGCCGCCCGGCCATCACCTTCTCGGTGCGCCGGCCGCCGGTAGCGTGCACCAGGAAGTAGGTCATCAGTACCGGATAAGGCAGTGTTGCCAGCGACTGCCATCCGGTGATGGTGATCAACCACAGCCCCCACCACACGCAAGAATCTCCAAAATAGTTTGGGTGCCGGGTCCAGGCCCACAGGCCCCGGTCCATGACCTTGTTCTTATTGGCCGGGTCTTGTTTGAAGCGGCGCAGCTGGTAGTCGCCGACCCCTTCGAAAACCATCCCAATGATCCACAACGTGATACCGGCAGCCAGCACCGGCTGCAGTACTTCAGGGGTAGGCCCTTCCACGGCGGAACGTTGGATTGGGACGGACACCAGCCATGTCGCGGCAGCTTGGATAACGAAGATCTTACGGAGGACGTGCGGCACCGAGAAGTCGTCCCCCAGCAAGTCTCGATACCGCAGATCTTCCCCTTTTCCAGCCGATTTGACGGCCATATGCCAAGACAACCGCCCAGCCCATATCCCGATTAGCCCCAGCAGCAGTAGACGACGGGTCAGGTCGCCGCTGCCAAATCCTGCACAGACCAGAGCCACCGCGAGAAATCCGAGACCCCACGCCACATCGACTACGTTGTAGCGGCCAATGCGGTAGCCGACGAAGAAAGCCACGGAATGCACAGCAACGAGCGCCACAAGAGAGGCCGACATCACGATCAGGAAATTCATTGTTGACCTCGCTGGAAAATCCACTGGTGGACATCGAGATAACCGGAGCGGAATCCGGCCTCCGAATAGGACAGGTACAGCTCCCACATGCGGCAGAACACGTCATCAAAGCCCAACCCCAACACGGAGTCGCGCCGCGCGTTGAACTCCTGACGCCACAGCCGCAGCGTTTCGGCGTAGTGCGGACGCAACGACATCGTGTCAATGGTCCGCAACTGCGTTGCCTGACTGGTGATCTCGGAAATTGCCGTCACCGATGGAAGAAATCCGCCGGGGAAGACGTACTTCTGTATCCACGTGTGAGTGTCACGGCTGGCTAGCATCCGATCATGGGGCATGGTGATCGTCTGAAGCGCGAGTCGGCCGCCCGGTTTAAGTAACCGATCTATTGTCCGGAAGTAAGTTGTCCAGTAATCGAATCCGACCGCTTCGATCATCTCTACCGATACCACTGCGTCGTACTGGCCGCGTAGGTCACGGTAGTCGCGCAGCTCTACCTGTACCCGATCAGCCATCCCCGCAGCCGCGACGCGCCGTCGTGCCAGTTTCAGTTGCTCGCTCGACAAGGTGACCGAACGCACGTGGGCGCCCCGGGCAGCAGCCAACAAGCACAGTTGGCCCCAACCGGTCCCGATTTCGAGCACCCGGGTGCCCGGGCCTATTTGTGCATGATCCAACAGCCGATTGATCTTGCGATGCTGGGCATCCGTCAGCGCTTTAACCGAACCCGGGATGTGGTCGAAAAGGGCACTCGAGTAGGTCATCGTCTCGTCGAGGAACAGAGCGAAGAAATCGTTCGACAGATCGTAGTGGTGTGCAACGTTGCGCTGGGCCTGCGGCGGCTCGTTGCGCTGAACCCGCGTGGCAAGAGGCACGGTAACAGTTCGGAGGCGCTGCAGTACTGGGGGAACAAGCTCCCCCATCGATGCCGCCCAAGGAGTCAGAAAGCCGACGAGATCGGCGCACTCCCAGTCCCCTGCCATGTAGGACTCGCCGAAACCAATCAAGCCGTTCCGGCCCAATCGTCGCGCCATCGCGACCGGACGCCGGATCTTCATCGTTGGCAGGGACCAATCCGCTGCCCCGACAACCGATCCATCGGGGTACAGCAACCGCACGGGCAGCCGTGCTGCCGCCCGCCGTAGCAGCTTGTCGGCGATCGCCCCGCGTACCGACGTGAGCGGGCCCGAGGGAGTGGCAAGATCGGGCCAACGCCTCACATCCAACGCGACTGCGTCAGATGTGGTCCCGTTAATTTGACTGCTCATTCCACATGCACCTTTCTGACGCGGCCGGGCGGTCGGTCACCGGCAAGCCGCGCAACCACAGCCTGATACCTTCGAAACGTATGGCCAGCGCACCCATCAACGGTGCCACTGGTGAAAGCAACTGGAGCCGAAGCAGTTCCATCACACGGGCCGGGCGGCGCAACCCGCGTAGAGATGCGAAGAACGGTAATTGACCTTCACGGTCAAGTTGAACAGCGATACCAAGGGTGGCGTCTGGCCGAGGGGCGCGCACCCGGTACCACCCGTCCACACCGTTGAACGGGGACACGTACAACTTCTTGGCCAGAACACCGCCAACAGCGGGCAACAGGTAGGCGTGCCGCCCGCCATAGGTGTTGTGGACCTCCGCGATGACGTGGACTAAGTTTCCCTGGCGATCGTGGCACCAGTACACGCTGAGCGGGTTGAACACGTACCCAAGCACCCGCGCCTGCAGCAGCGCGGTCACCGTTCCACCACGTAGGTCGATCCCATGGGATGCCAGGAAGCGGTCAGTGCGCCTGCGCAGCGTGTCATCTTCTTCCCCCCAAAGATGGTCCTGTGCATGGAACTTGGCCAGAGCTCCCAGACCGGCCGGTAGCCGCGGCGGATTGTCGACGTCGATGTACCAGCTATACCCGCGGTAGGTGAAACGGTGCGATATGGGCGAGCGCCTCACATGAGTAATGCGAGTGCGATACAGGCAAGGAACCACAGGCGCTGAAGTCATCGCGCCCCTACCTGGAGGCTGGCGGCAGCTCTGGGAAACCAGGACCGGCCCAAGGACTGCGCTGCACGCACGCCTGCCGCCGCGCCATCTTCGTGGAATCCCCAACCGTGGTAGGCGCCCGCGAAAGCGATGCGTCCATCGTTGAGGCGCGGCAATATCCGCTGCGCAGCAATCGATTCCGGCGTATAGACCGGATGCCGGTAACACATTTCAGTCAGTACCTTGGCGGGATCAACCAAGTGTGAACCGCCCAAGGTGACCAGAAACCTCAGCGGGCCAGGCAATCTCATCAACCGGGTGACGTCATAGGTGACCAAGACACCCTCATGATCTGCTTGACTGAGGTAATTCCACGAAGCACGGGCACGCTTCTTGCGAGGCAACAGAGACTCGTCGGTGTGCAGCTGGGCGGCATTGGTTGTGTACCCGATAGACCCCAATACAACGCGCTCTGCAGCGCTCGGCTTGGCCAGCAGGCGCAGCGCTTGATCCGAGTGTGTGGCGATCACGACCGCGTCAAACACCCGTGTGGGGTGTCCCACGGCGGCCACGGCAACGCCATCGGAGGTCCGTTCGGCGTGCAGGACAGGGGTGTGAGTGAAGGCTTCATGCACGCTGCTCACGACGGCATCGACGTAGGTGACCGACCCACCCCGCACGGTGCGCCACTGAGGAGAGCCGAACACAGACAGCATGCCGTGATGGTCCAAGAAGCTGAACAGATAGAGCGCCGGATAGCGCATGGCCTCGCCGGGTGGGCATGACCACACAGCGGCCACCAGCGGCGTCAGGAAGCGGTCCACAAAGAACTGTGAAAACCGCTGCTGCTGAACAAAATCGCCGAGAACCACCGATTCTGCGCCTTCGCCTGATGCGGACAATAATCGGCGCGCACTACGGTGAAAACGCTTGACCTCAGCCAGCATCCACAGATATCGAGGATGCGCTGCAGCCCGCGAGGCAAACAAACCGCGTACACCTCGCGCACCGGCGTATTCCAGGCCAATGCTGTCATCGCGCACCGACATCGACATGTCCGTAGGGGCCGTGCTGATATCGAGCTCATCGAATAGCCGACACAGGGTCGGGTAGGTCCGGTCGTTGTGCACCAAGAATGCCGTGTCCACCGCAACCATTGCACCGCAGCCATCGTCAACGAACTGTGTATGTGCGTGGCCGCCGAAACGACCATCGGCCTCGTACAGCGTGACCCGGTCATAGGCAGACAGCACGTGGGCCGCGGTCAGCCCGGCCACACCGCTTCCGATAACAGCGACGGTCCTGGGTTCACTGCGGGCAGGATTTGCGGCCATATCCGGTATTCGGAGCGGGCCCGCACCTGGATTGGTGGGCATCGCAGTCGTTCGGCGCAAGTTTTTTCGAAGAGTGCCCATCTGGACGGCTGCCTGCACCGAATACTCCAATGGAGGACCCGTTTGCAGTAGATCTCAGCCCATCTACGGAAGGCAGTACCACCGACATGTCAGACTCACCGCGACTGAAGCCGAAATTTGCCGATGTGCAGGCGCATTACGACCTGTCGGATGACTTTTTCCGGCTCTTTCTCGATCCAACGCAAACCTACAGCTGCGCCTACTTCGAGCGCGACGACATGACCTTGCAGGAAGCCCAGCTGGCCAAGATCGACCTCGCGTTGGGCAAGCTGGGGCTCGAGCCCGGGATGACCCTGCTGGATGTGGGATGTGGGTGGGGCGCCACCATCAACCGCGCCTTGGACAAGTACGACGTCAACGTCATCGGCCTGACTTTGAGCAAGAACCAGAAGGCTCATGTCGAACAACTGCTGGCCGGCTCCCCGAGCACCCGTCACAAAAGCGTCCAGCTCCGCGGCTGGGAAGAATTCGACGGAACCGTCGACCGGATTGTCTCCATCGGCGCATTCGAGCACTTCGGCTTCGAACGGTATGACGACTTCTTCGCATTTGCCTACAACGCACTGCCCGATGACGGCGTCATGCTGCTGCACACCATCACCGGACTACACCCGGACGAAATCACTGCCAAGGGACTGCCACTAACCTTCGAACTGGCCCGGTTCATCAAATTCATGCTCACTGAGATCTTCCCCGGCGGACGCCTGCCCTCCATCGACATGGTGCGTGATCACGCCGAGCGAGTCGGCTTCACCTGCACACGAATACACCAGCTGCAGCCGCACTACGCCAAGACCCTGGACCTGTGGGCGGCGGCACTCGAGGAACACAAAGACCAAGCCATCGCCATCCAAGACGAAACCGTCTACAACCGCTACATCAAGTACCTCACCGGCTGCGCCGACGCCTTCCGCACCGGCTACATCGACGTCGCACAATTCACCCTCCCCAAACTGCACCTTCCCTATCTCGAGAAGCAGTGAACATCGAAAGGAGTAGAAAATGAACATCATCGCGACGGCACCCGCCCTGGGTATCGAACTGCTCAAGGCTGCGGGAAACGTTATCGGGATTCGAGCGGGCACCGAAGAGCCTCAGTACGAGAAGCAACCGCTCACCACTGCGGTGCAGATCAGAAGGTATGGCCGTCGAATCGCAGCAGAAACGACGGTCCGGGCTGATGACGACCAAGCACGCAGCGAAGGCTTTCGCCGCCTTGCCGGTTACATATTCGGCAAGAACCACCGGCAAGCCAAGATCGCCATGACCGCACCGGTAGCGCAACAAAAAGAGATCATCGCCATGACGGCTCCTGTTGCCCAATTATCAAGCCCCCCTGGAGACTCAGTGATCCGGTTCTACATGCCGTCACAATGGTCACTGGCAAGCCTGCCCAGCCCGGGCGATAGCCGCATACGGCTCACCGAAGTGCCCGCCGAAACGCTCGCGGTGCTGCGCTTCACCGGCAGCCGCTCACCGGCCACCATCACCAGACGTATCGACGAACTTCTCGTCACATTGCGCAACAACGACATACAGACCGCAGGAGAGCCCCAAGCCTGGTTCTACGATCCACCGTGGACCCTCCCATGTGCTCGACGCAACGAAGTAGCCGTTCCCATCCGGCACGCCACCGGATGAGATCTCCACGAATAAGCGGTCATTACCCACCCGGTGGGCAGCGGAACCAACTTTCTCGTTAATCGGAGACTTCATGGGTATCAGCAGTTCGGCCATTATTGAGGCGCCAATCGAGAATGTGTTCGCCTGGTATTCCAGGCCCGGGGCGTTCAGCCGCTTGGCGGCGCCGTGGGTGCCGCTTGAGCTGCGAACCGAAGCGAATTCGCTGGAGGACGGAACCGCGGTACTGGATTTGCCGGGGGGCCTGCGCTGGGTTGCTCAGCACGATCGGGGTGCCTTCCTGCCGGGCCGGCGATTCGTCGATGAAGCCGTCACAGTGGGACTGAGGTCAGCAGTGAGCGCTGTGTTGCCCTGGCGCCATATCCACGAGTTCGAACCACTCGGTGGGAGCAGAACCCAGGTACGTGACACGATCGAGACGCCGGTGCCCGGGCGGTTCCTGGCTGAACTCATCGCATACCGCCACCGGCAGCTCATTGGGGATCTGGCCGCACACCGCAGGGCGGCGGACCACGGAATGAACGCCTCGACAGTGGCAATTACCGGCGCCGCCGGCCTAGTGGGCAACGCGCTGGCCGCCTTCCTGAGCACGGGTGGGCACCGCGTGATCCGTCTGGTCCGCGGAGAGCCGATCCACTCGGGCGAGCGGAACTGGGAACCAGACGATCCGGACCCGGCCGCGTTGGAAGACGTCGATGCAGTCATTCATTTGGCAGGCGCCACCATCGCCGGGCGCTTCACCCAGCGGCACAAAGAGCTCATCGCCTCAAGCCGCATCGAGCCCACTCGCTTGCTTTCCCGAGCTGCCGCATCGGCAGGCGTCCGTACCTTCGTCAGCGCCTCAGCAGTGGGGTACTACGGGAAGAACCGAGGCGATGAAACACTCACCGAGACAAGCTCACCGCCGTCAGCGGCAGACTTCCTGTCCAACGTGGTCGCTCGCTGGGAACAAGCAGCCTTAGCAGGCGGAGGCGCCGGAACCCGGGTGGTCACTGTCCGCACCGGCATTGTTCAGTCACCGCGCGGTGGAACCCTCAAGCTCTTGCTCCCGCTGTTCCGGGCGGGGCTCGGCGGTCGTTTGGGCCCTGGCACCCAGTGGTTGCCCTGGATCGGGATAGACGACTTGGTGGACATCTATCACCGGTGTTTGTGGGACCTTTCACTATCGGGCCCGCTTAACGCAGTAGCGCCCGGCGTAGTGCGCAACGCCGAATACACACGCGCGCTGGCCCAGGCAGTCCACCGCCCAGCCGTCGCACCCGTGCCATCCTTCGCCCCGGCACTGCTGCTCGGCCGCGAAGGGGCCGAGGGGCTCGCCATGGCAAGCCAGCGTGTATCTCCCGCAACGCTATTGGGACGCAAACACGTGTTCCGGACTCCCAGCATCGATAGCGCGTTGGGACATCTACTAGGAAGCTACCCCGGCCCGTGACGACAATTCCCCGCCTATGTCTCACGTCATGACATGTCTTAGCGCCCTGTTGACTACCGTTCACAGCGTTCGCCAAGGCGCCAGTTAAGGAACGTTGCGAACGAACTACTTTCTTGCATTCGTGACACCGCCGCGCAACAGACCCTTCCGGTTGTTTAACTAGGTGGCTTCCCAATGCCCAGATCGTGTTCTAGCGTGAGGATGCAAGCGCAAGCAGTGCGGTTGGGAGGCTATTGCATGACTAAATTGACTCCGAAATTTAGAGATGTTCAGGCACACTACGATCTTTCCGACGATTTTTTTGCGCTGTTTCTGGATCCCTCTAGGACTTACAGTTGCGCATATTTCGAGCCTGACGATCTAAATCTAGAGCAGGCACAACGCGCCAAGGTCGACCTTGCGTTGGGCAAGCTCAATCTACAACCAGGTATGACGCTGCTGGATGTCGGATGCGGTTGGGGGTCAACGCTGTTGCGTGCCCTGGAGCACTATGACGTCAACGTCATCGGGTTAACGCTCAGTAGGAATCAGCACACGTACGTAACACAGCTGCTGGAAGCGTCACCGAGTTCGCGCTCCAAGCACGTGCTGCTGCACGGCTGGGAGGAATTCGAGGGCAAAGTTGACCGCATTGTCAGCATTGGGGCCTTCGAACACTTTGGCCATGAGCGCTACCCGGCCTTCTTCGAGTTCGCACACAACGCGCTACCTGACGATGGAATTATGTTACTGCACACTATCGTGGGCTTTCATCCCTATGAACTGCGCAGAAGGGGTGTGGCTCTCACTATCGAGAAAGCCCGGTTCGCCATATTCATGCGCACGGAGATCTTTCCCGGCGGACGGTTGCCCTCCTGCGAGATGGTGCGGGAACGGTCATCTGAGGCTGGTTTTAGCGTGACCCGCGAACAGTCGCTGCAGCTGCACTACGCCAAGACGTTGGACTACTGGCTTGAGGCGCTGCAAGCCCACAAAGACGAGGCCATCGCCCTGCAGTCCGAAGAAGTCTACGAACGGTACGTTAAATACCTCAGCGGCTGTGCACCAGCATTCCGCGAGGGCTTCGTCGACGTCACACAATTCACCCTAGAAAAATGACGCGGCCAACCTGACAACACGACACCATCGTGGACGTCAACGGCAGGCGCTCGTCACGCCGCAACAGCTACCGCAAGGCTGTGACATGTCGCCGAAATCGTGCAATTTGCGTCTGGCAATGAGGTTCGTCGATGCGTGCATCCGCTAAACAGGACAAGATTCAGAAGGTCCAACTACCTCGTCGTCGCACGCGTAGCCACCGGCGCCGCCGCGCCCTACAGCGCGCTCACTGCAGCTTGCGGTACCCCGAGTCCTGTGCAGGCGTCCCAACCCGGTCTGGCTTTGTAGGCGCCGTTGTTACCCGATGTGATATCGCGCAAGTACGTAACGGGCACACCGGGTTTCACACCTGCGTAGAGGGTTGGTTGCAGTAGCCCCAGGGGTTTGCCGTTCAATTGCGCTAGTCGTGCGATGAGTCCTGCCCACAGTGGTGCGACCGCTGAGGTGCCGCCGATTACTTGGGGTTGGCCGTCGACGAGTACCTGGTAGCCGGTCTGCGGATCGGCGTTTGCGGCAACGTCGGGGACGCCTCGCCCGGCCGAGCCACCCCCTGAACGCTTGGGCACCCCGGCCCCGGCCTGCCACGCGGGGAGCTGGAACGCATCCGAGACTCCACCGCCCGTCGAACCGCCTGATTTGCCATCGTTCCAGACTGTTTCTGATACGACTTTGCCCTCGGATGCGTGCAAAGACGTGCCGCCGCAACCCAGCGCGTGCGGGCTCGACGCCGGGAAATCGCAGTGCGCGCCAGGCTTCTGGCTGTCAGAGCTCCCGTTATCCCCGGCCGCTACCGTCACAGTCGCCCCTAGGGCTACAGCGTCCGCGATCGCGTTGTCCATCGCCGTACGAGACTGTGCGGTCCAGTGATCCTCGCTCTGCCCCCAGCTGACACTGATAGCACAGGGTGTCGGATCGGCATGTGCCGCAGTTGAAATCGCGTCAACAAAGCCCGCATCCGTATTCTGCGTGAAGTACACCACGATATTTGCTTTTGGCGCGATCGCCCCGGCGACCTCAATGTCCAGGAGTACCTCGCCGTCGGCGTTGGGGTCCTGGCCAGGCGCGTTGACTCCCCCGTCTACTGTCTGGGCGGTGACAGTGGGAGGTGCGAGCGACAGCCCACCGAAGTAACTGGTGAGATCGGTTTGGCTGAAGCCGCCGCCGAGCTCGATGATGGCGATGGTCTGACCGGTCCCATCGGCGGGTGGCATCTGATAGATCTCTGCCAATTGCACGGGGGTATAACTCACGCCGACGGCGTTGGGATCGGCGACGATGTGCCGCGTCTCAGCCTGGGATCGGTCATCGAGGCCCAGCACCGCGACGACAATGCCCGCGAGTTCGGCAGGAATCGACAAACCACCGGCCCGCATACGCTGCTGGATGCTGCCGTCTGCGTGTTTGACCTCGTGCACCGCGGTATGGAAGTACCTGCACAGGTCGGCGACGGTGCCTTCGACCCGGATCCTCCGCGAGGGGGTATGCACTCCAACAATTTTCAGACCCGCAGCGGCAACGGATGCAACTACCGCAACAACATCGGCGGCGCTGGAGCCGTATTCAGGGAGGAAGCGGGTCGGCAATGCCGGCATCGGCGCAGCCCGTCGCAGAATCACCGTCACCTGTGCGATGCTGGCGCCGGGCGCCTCTCTGACAATCTCTCCGATGGGTTGACGTTCGCTTCCAGCAAGCTTCACCACAGTCGAGTTCATTACCTCAGTATCCACACGAATCCTGACAGAGGCCGCGATGAATATTCACCAAACGTCAACCGATTCAGCCTTGCAAGCTATCGACCACATCGTGATACTCATGCTTGAGAACCGCTCCCTCGACCATATGCTGGGCTACCTGTACACAGAGGCAAACAACACATCACCCGCCGGTGATCCGTACGAGGGCCTGACCGGAACGGAATCCTGTCCCGACAGTTCGGGTAAGTCAGTCAGGGTGTACCCCATCACGACGCAGACTCCCAACGTCTACTTCATGCCCGGGGCCGACCCCGGCGAAGGATACGCAGCCACAAACGATCAGCTTTACGGCGCAAATGGCGCTCCGGCGGCCGGTGCAGTGGCACCCATGACGGGTTTCGTGACCGACTACGAAGCCGCGATCGCCGCCAGCAAAAAGAAGAAGTGGTATGTGGTGCCGGGAACGACACCCGAGATGATCATGGGCTGTTACACCGAGCAGACACTGCCGGTGCTGCACGCGCTCGCGAAAGGTTACGCGGTGTGCGATCACTGGTTTGGCAGCGCACCGACGATGACGATGCCTAACCGCGCTTTCCTGTGTGCAGGAACCAGCCAGGGACGCATGGACGATACCGTCAAGACCTACAGCGTGCCAAGCATTTTCGGCGCGCTCAGTAAAAATGATGTGCCGTGGAAGATCTACGGCTACACACAGACCCCCTTGACCAAGCTGGACTTTCCAGATACCGCAGCGGCCAGCCCCGAGCACTTCGGCAGGTTCACCGACTTCCAAGCTGATTGCGCTGCAGGAACTCTAGCCGGGTACACCTTCCTGGAGCCGTCGTGGAGCTCCACCGGTAACAGTCAGCATCCGAATTACAACGTGGCATTGGGCGAACAGCTCTTGCTCGACACATATAACGCCGTGCGCTCGGGGCCAACATGGGACAAGACACTGCTCGTCATCACCTACGACGAGCACGGTGGCTGCTACGACCACGTCAGCCCGCCGTGGGGCGCGACGCAACCGGACACCACAGTCGGTGAGTTCGGCTTTGACTTCACCCGCTTCGGGCCGCGCGTCCCGACCGTGCTGGTCTCCCCGTTGATCAAGGCGGGAACCGTTTTTCGCGTCCCAGACGGTGCGACTCCCCTCGACCACACCTCGATCCTGGCGACGATTGAGCACCGCTGGAACATCCCCCCGCTTACCAAGCGCGACGCGGCGGCGGTCGATGTCTCGGGCGCACTCACCCTGACGACACCGCGCACCGATGACCCGCTGACCGGTGTCACCGCACCGCCGCCACCCGCAACCCCACGGGCACTCGCCGAGGAGCCCTCGCACCTGCAGAAAGTACAAGCCGAGCTGCTCGCGAGGACAACCGCGGCCGCGGCAAGCCCCGCGAATCTCACGACCAACCAAGAGTTCGCCGACTACATCGCGAGACATGAGCTCTGAGCGTGTTCTGGTAGCTTGCGCTCAATCTGGCGTGGACGCCATTGCTCTTGGGGCTGAGCTGGCGCGGAACAGCATTCGTTGAAAAAGTCTTCTTGTGGTGCGCCATTGCCACGACAGCAGTGCTGTTTTGGCGGAAGAATGTTGGGCTGCAATTCTTTTGAACCTCTACTTGGTCTGGACCACGTTCGCCGCAGTCCTCAGCGCCTCTGTCTGGCAGCCGACAGCAGGTGAGGGGTCGCCCGATGTGGCCGGCCCCTCAGCTGCTAGTCCTCGATGACTACGCGCGGTGGAGCTGGCGCGTGTTGTTTCGAGCGTGTTGTGCTAGCTGATCGGCTTCGTTGGCCAATTCAAGCGCCCGAGCAGCCTGGTCTTCAGACTGCTGCGCCTGCTGGTTGGCTTGCTCGGAGTTTTCCTGGGCCAACTGCGCGCGCTGGCTGGCCTGATTGGCCTCGTTCTGCGCCTGTTGCGCCTGCTGGTCGGCCTGGCTGGCCTGATTCTGCGCATGTTGTGCGCGCTGGCTGGCCTGGCTGGCCTCGTTCTGCGCCTGGTGTGCGTGCTGCGCAGCCTGGCTGGCCTGGTTCAGGGCCTGTTGCCCCTGTTGGCTGGCCTGAACGGCCTGGTTTTGCGCCTGCCGTGCGGCGTTGAGCGCCTGCTGGGCGCGGCTCCTGGACTGCTGGGCCTGCTGTCGTGCACCCTGGGCCTCATGAAGGGCCAGTTCAACACGGTCGCGGACCCGATCCACGTCTTGACTGATGCTCTCCCGGGCAGCCAGTTCCCGCAACACACGAGCGTCCTGCTCGCGGCGGCGCTGCTCCTCCTCATCGCGCGGTGCTTCTACTGTGGTCTTTCCATCCTGTTGCGCTGTTGACATAGCGATATCCCATACTTGTTGTTTAATGAATTCGGTTGAACCTCAGTCAATTTCACTAGACCGGAGTTCTCCGCTGATAACTGAACCCTTCGCCGATCCCCGACATAAGTCAACCCCTGGACTCAACAGGGGAGACCTTCTCAGAATGTTGGTCTTCCGTTAACGCCCGTCTCAATGCCCTCGCTGAACATCAACGGAGCCGGGGACTCCTCCCGATATGACTCTGAATCCGTGCAGGGCAGCCGCCTTCACTCTCCGTCGCCTGCATCCTGACAGCCAGTGACCCGGCGTCAACGGCGGCGTGGGTGCGGGTTTGGGCATCAGGTCCAGAACGTCATCACCGAGCTCACCCAAGGCCCCGCCATCCAGACCACAGTGCACCTGCGCGGACCACGGAGTGTCGTCGGCGAGGACCTCGCCGAACAGGTGACATCGGCCATCATCGAGGCGGTTAGCAGTCACACACGCCCCATAGAACCCATCCGATTATGCAGGCACCACCGGCAACACTGCCCTGCACGACACCAGCCGTCGTCCGAAACATCCCCACCGACCCGCTACAGTTTTAGACACCTATTCATATAGGCCCCCGCCCTCGGGGACATGTTGAAAACTCTGACGCTGCTGATCAGTACCGGGCGGTTCTTGCCCTCGGAACGCGGGATCGCCGATTTCGGAACGCGCAATGCTAACCATCAGCTTCTAGAGCAAGCGGTGACTTCGATGGCTAGTCTCAGCGCGGCACCATGTCTGATACACGCACTGCGAAAATGAGTCTGTGACCGACCAGGACTGCCCAGAACCCGAACCGGCAACCGCCCCCATTCATCCTGCTGCTGCAGTGATCGACACGTGCTTTTTTGGCGCCGGCAACTTCAAGCCCGATAACGTCGAAAAGCTTGCCAGCCGCCTGGCACGACGGGACGTGAAGCTGTGGATTCCTGGGCAGGTCATCGACGAGTGGGCGATCCACGCCTTCGAAGCGCTCAAAGAGCTGCAGGCCGCATACACGAAACTGGGCGATCTGACCATCGCCGGGGAGCCACCCCCAACCCTCTCGGCCCGTGACGTCGCGGCACACATCGACCAGCTGTGCCGCGCGATGCCCAATGTCGAGGTCCTAGACCTCGACGGACAATGCGCTGTCAATGCAATCCGCGACCAGGTGCTCGGTGAAGGCGCTGGCGGACGCAGCAAGGATGGCACTCGCACCGGCGCGGTCGACGCGTCGATCGTCCGCGATGCGCTACGCCGTGTCGACAACGATCCTGACCAGATTGTATTTCTCACTAAAAACTACAAAGACTTCCGGCCAGCGGTAAATGCGCTGGGTCACACTGACTTTCCTTCCGCAAATACCACCTACCAGTTGTTCGGCAAGCTCTCGCCTCCGGTGCACCCGAAACACTCCGTCGACACTGCTCGCCGACTGATCATTGATGAGCTCCTTGAAAGGATCACCGAGTCCGCCACTGCAGATGACCGTCACGGCCCGCCGCCAGCCTGGATCGACGTCGACGACATCACGGTTGACGCAGTGGACACAGGGGAGCGGCGAGAGTTCGACGAGATCATCGACCCCACTTTCGAACTCGAGCCGGCCGCCGCACTCGTCTACGTTGCCGGGGTCTCGCTGCAAGTCATCGACGAGGACACCGACCTGGTCTCCTACACCGTCGTGCTCCTCGGCGACGTCCGCGTCGAGGGCTACGTGATCAACAACGACGGCAACACCGTCCACGAATGGATGACGCTGTACGACAGCATCGTCGTAGTGCCGTTCGACGCGGACATCATCGACGGCGAACTTCTTCAACCGCGCCAGTCCGACACCGCCACCGCCCGAGTCAGCCACCAAAGGTTCGCCGATGAATGGGACGCTTACGAGGATGTGTGGGAGATAATCACAGACTGGGCAGGCATCACCGCCACTTCAACGAACGGCGAATCCCTGCCCACATCATTCGAACTTCGCGGACCCGACGGCCAACGCATCGAGGCAGAGGTGTCCGGAGGATCGATCGCCGGTCAATGGACGCTCGAATTCACCAGTCCCGAATTAGAACTCAGCACGGCGATTTCCAGCGCGTACGACCCCAATAGCCGCGCATGGCTCGGCCGCGAGGACTCGTTCGACCTGTACCCGCCAATCTCATTGGTCTCCGGCACCCACCGCTCCAGGCCGGGACCGTACCCCGCCCTGGCACTCGTGTGGCAATACCTCGTCGACAGAAAGAACAAACCAGACCTGAATGAAGGAACGTGAACCGTTAGCGTCCTGGCTCGTTCGAGCCATAAACAGGAAACCCCTATCCGGCATCGATAGAGTCTGCTGCGCGGAGAGGCGATTTTTGAGTTGGCTTGTCGGTGAGGCGGGGTCGGCAGGCGACGATTCCGAGCCTCATGGTTGTTGCGGGACAAAGCCCATGACTGAACCTGTATTTGGTTGCCCAGATATTTTGCACCTCGGAACGTGAATAGTTCGATTCCGTCACGCAGCGGCCACGTCCGTGCGGCTACCGCCTGTGGGGGCTATAGGCGCTCCATCCGTTCATATGGGGTTGGAGGTCGTCGTAACTGGCTGATGTGATGCGCAGAAGGTGCAGAGGGCCGTTGATTGGGTCGGTGCGGTCGGCATGTTGTCGAATCCAGGTGGCCCACTTTCTGGCTTCTTCGGTGTGCGGGCCGTTGAGTTGCTCGGCTCGTGCCCCGATTTCATCGGCGTATGCGCGCATTGCCACGACGGCTCGCCGGCGCTCCAGCTGGTCGCCGAGCAACTCGGCGTTGCGTTGGTAGGTGAGTTTCGTGAACGCTTCTTGCTTTACCTCTTCCCATCGGGTCTCGCGGATTTCTGAGCGTCGTGACGCCTCCTGCCGTGACCAGTCGGCTTCAGCCTCGGCGATCTCAAGCTTGCGGATCAGCACGGGTAATTGTTCTTCGAGCGAGGCACCGGCGGTGTCCTGTAGGGACAGCACGGTGTCGTTGTCCCAGGCTTTTACGATGGTGACTGCCAACTTTCCTGATGGTTGGAAATGCTTGTTCGCGATCGTCCGCGTATTACGTGTGTAGTAGTCCGTTTCGATGAGGTAGGCCTGCACTTGGCGACCGCTTTGAGTCAGCTCGCGGATAGTGACCACAAGCTCCCGCGAAGGAAGCCGAAGCCACAGATCGTGGACGTGTTCACCGAGCCTCCTCGCCCTATTGCCCGGTTTCAAAGGGATCTTCCAGCCAACCTCGGTTGCTGCCGATGTCAGGGCCTGCAGGAAGCGCGCGGCGCGACCCATCTCACCCTTGGAGACCAGCGCCTTCTTGTTCTGGAACTCGACAACAGCAGGGTGCGGGTCCCGGAGTTGGTGGGGAATATTGAACGAGCGCACCGCGGTTAAGACTTCCCAATCGGGCTCCAGATAGACCGTTACTCCCAAGACGGGGTCCATGCGTGTAGGTTCCTGAGCCAAGCGTTGTCCCTCTGGTAGACAACCCGATTGAGCAAGAATGCTCTGGATCGCCCGAACGTCGTTGGCCTCGGCGCCGGGACCGAGGTCAAGTCGCCCGCCTGCCGCGACAACATCGTGCAGCATTTTCATTGCCCGGTTACGCAGTTGCTGTCGCTCGCGTTCACGCTCCGCCCTGGTTTCCCGGTCACGGCGGATACGTTCTCGTTCTGCCTCAATCCGCTTGACCTCATCTTGCAGGCGTCGGGTGCCCTCCGGGGTGATCTGGACAGCCCACGTCCTGCCGCTGCCCGAGACCTGAAGCAAGCCCCGATTATGCAGCGCACGCGCCGAAACCCGATGCGAACCACCTTCGTACACACCGTCTTTGCATCCGTCAGCCACCCAGCGCAGCACATCGAACTGGGTGACGCTCAGATGATTCGTACCTCGTCCCACGGTGACTCCTATCGTCGAAGCGCGACTGGACCATTCTTGCCGTCCCATGAATGATCGGTCGAGTCGGACAAGGCCAGACGCGCATGCCAAATTCGCCTGGTCTCGCGAGGGCGGCGGTAAGTAATTCAACCGCGAACAGCCCACCGGCATACATTCACTTCAGCGGCGCACTCAAGCAACCGGCTCGACACGGACCGAGCCTAGTTTTCTTTGGTGTCCATTGATCTCCATACGTACGAACGACTTGGCGATCTCGAAGCGCCCTTCACGTTGACCGCGAAAAATGGTCGCCGCCAACGAGATCGGGAACGCCTTCGTGAGTCGATGCGTTGCGATGTCGCCCCGCTGAGCTTCGAGGAGTACCGCGCGGGGCAACCCTGTCCTGGATGCGGACGTCCCTACATTGACGCCGAACTGTTCGAGAACAAAGGAACGATGTACTTCACCAACGAGGAACGTGCCCGGTACCAGGCCGAAGAGACTCAAGGCCATCCACGGTTCCTGTGGATCTATCCGACATGGCGTCTCCGGGTCGCTGACCGAGCATTGCGGGAAGTGCTGCCCGATGCCGCCGTGGTCGCCAGAGCAACGGCAACGAATCGCCACGCTGATGACGGAGATGACGCCGAAGCCGCCGCATGAGCTGATGAACTGGCGACTGCGGCTCTACTGCGGACACACCGTCGAATGCAGTAGACATTGCAGCCACAAGACCGTGCACTCGGCATTCACCGGGTCGGTCAAATGCACCGAATGTGGCCGCGATCCAGCAACAATCATCGACGCACGAGCCGTTGGGCTCGTTGCGCAACCCCCCGAACCCATGGCCCTGCCTCCCACCCCTCCGCGCAAGCCGCCCCGCGCAGCCCTCGAACGCCGAATCCAGGAACTAGAAGCAGAAATTGTGCAACTGAAAGCTAGTCAAACCTCGAGCCCTTCAGCTGCCTGTACTCCGAAGAGCGGCAAAGCACTTTCTCCTGGCCAGCGGGAGATCGGCGCCAGTTCTGAAGCAGAGCGATCATTCGTGACGGACTACGCGAAACAGCAAATACCTTCTGCGTTTATGTGAATCGGTAGACGTGCCCTGGCCGGCCTGTCGGTTCCGGCTTACGCAGTTCGCCGGTTCGGCGATATAGCGGCGAGCGGTCCAGGCGCTTGCGGGCCGCGCCCGCTGTAATGGGGCCGCAGACACTGAGAATTGCCCGTACCTGCGCGAGCGTGGTCTCGTTTCCCAGCATCGCGAATGTCGTGTCTTGGTCGACCAGCAGGCGCTCCCCGAGGCGCACGATCGCCGACCGTGCGATCGCCGTGTGGCCGAACGGCATTGCCTCGGGCATCTGTTCGACAGGAACCGCGCCCGCAGCTGTGGCGGGGACACGCGCCATCACAACGATCGACACAGTGTGTCCGCGTTCGTCGCGGTCTGGGTCGCTGACGACGTCAACGACAGCGACACCGCCCGTCAGTTCAGCGCCCGCCTTGTCGCGCATGATCCGCTGAGCGCACTGCTCGACGGTCTCGCCTTCCCAAGCGGCCAGCAGTCCACCGGGAAGGGTCGTTTCACCCTTGTGCGGCGCCCCTGCTCGTTCGATCAGCACGATCTGCGGCTCCAGGTCGTCCGTGAGCGCAACGACATCCACGCTGAGCCAGGTGCCGTGCACCGGATGATCGCCGGGCCGCACCGCCAGATTGGATTCGGTCATTGATCTCATGACTGCTCCCTGGCTGTGCCGCTGTAGCGCGCGTAGATACCGGTTTCACGCGTCAAGGTCTCACGCACCTCGGTGAAGCTGTATTGCCGCAACAGCTTTCCATCCTCGAAAACCCGCTTCAGTTCATTGTCGGCTTCCTGATCGACGTCAGCGTGCTCGATCAAGAACGGCTCACCGGTCATCCAACGGCGCACTGCCAGGCGCCCGGTAGCCGACTTCTTGGACCCGTCGTCGGTGATCGGATCCTTGAGGATGTCGCGTCCGACACCGTCGACCTGAACCCAGGTCGCCTTGACGGCCATCTTGAAGGTATCGCGAGTCTGGTACTGGTAGGTGTAGGAGCCGAAACCGAAAACAACTGCGGTGGAGGCGTATCCCTGCGCCATCAGGTTCCGGGTGATGGAGTCGGCGCGCTCACGGGTGATCGAGTCGCCGTAGATCGCACCGACATGCGGGTCCAGCTCGCGGTATCCCTTAGCGTTGGTGACGGTGCCGAACGTTTCGGCCAGCAGGTTCACCACTCCCTTGCGAGCCGGGCTGCCTTCGGGCGCATCGGGATCCCCGCACAGGATCAGCTCGGGGTCGCCGCTGTCGGGCCGGATCACCAGCTTCCCGTCGCGGGCTATGATCTGTTCCTTGCGCTCGGGCAAGTATTCAGTGAGCACCCGCCACAGATCCCAGGTGTCGGAGACAACCGACAAGACTCCTTCCGGATACAGGCCCAGTAGCCGATCGAAGGTCTCAAGTTCGCCGTCTTGTCCGCCGGCGCACATCACGGAGTGTTCGGTGGCCGGAACCGACGCGCCGATCAACGCCGTGCCGTTGCCGGGATAGAACCGTTCGATGAAGCGGATCGCGGGCAGCACATCGGTGCCCGCGAAGCTGAGCAGGTGGCCCGCGCCCGAGGCCGCGGCTGCCGCGTCTCCGGCCATTCCGCGGTAGGAGAAGTCGTGGCCCTGGAACTGCACGGCGTTTTCGTCGCCGGACTGGGCCGCACGTTCGTCGAGCAGCTTGCGGTTGTTCCAGGCGATGGTGGCGCTGGTGATCGGCTGCCACAACTCGGCGGACAGCTGAGTCTCGAAATAGTTGGTCAGCCAGAAGAACCGGGGGTCGGTGTTCTCCACGGTCAGGTACGGAACCCGTAGCGGGATCAACGAGCCTTCCCGCACCGCCCGCACCTGCAGCGGTAGGTATCCCAGCGCGTGCAGATCGCGGAAGTGCTGGACACCAATGGCGTTCGGCCCTAACAGTGCGGTGACGAACTCGGTGTAACCCTCCAACACCAGTTCGAGTTCATCGGCGGTCAGGTCAAAGAAGACCTGCCAGTCTTGCGTGAGCCGCTGCAGGTACGCCTGTAGTCCGAAGAACACGGTCACATCGATACCTGGCACGCGGGTGCCGCGCGCGGTGAGGTTGGAGTAGACGAACTCGGTGCCTTCCGGGTACTGGCGCCGGTGGTCGAGCTTGTAGGCATCGGTGGCCAGCAGTGTGTCCACTGCACGATTCTGGTTGTCGTTCATGGTGTTTCCTCCCCTATCGAGTGGTGTTGATGTTGTCCAGGACGTCGAGCACGTAACGGCGGAGCGGGTGGATCGTCACCGCTGCGCCTTCCGGTGATGCCACGGCTGCAGCGATCGCAGAGTGCAGCGAGTCGGTGGTGTGGACGCTCCGGTAGTTGTCGGTCAAGACGCCGGTGCCCTTGGTGAACCCGCCGTGTGTGACCCATAGATCCAGGTCGAACCCGCCGCCCAAACCTTGTGCCAGGAGGGCGAAGGTTCCGCCGCCGTCGCAGATGTCGTCGACCACCAGGTACCGGCCAGGTCGGTCCTGCGCCTCGGGCGGAGCCTTGTAGCCCAACAGCTGTCCGCTGGCGGGGTCCCGCTTCTTGTCGGCCACAAACACCGGCAGCTCCAGTTGCGCGGCGACTGCGCTCGCACGCCGCAGCGACCCCGCGTCCGGGCCGATCACGCCAAGATAGTCGCCTGCCGCGACCGCAGCGGTCACCACCTCGGCCATGTCGATGACGTGAGCCGCGACAGTCGGGTTGACGGCCCGCAGCGTGTCCAGCCACACCGGCGAGTGCGGATCGATGGTGACGATGCCGGTGATCCCGGACAGCGCAGCCAGCCGCGCGTTGGTGTGCGCCGGGCTGGGCGTGTCCTTGTCGCCGCGTGCACTGGGCAAGAACGGCATCACCAAGATCCGGTGCGGGCACGCCGCCGTCAGAGCCGCCCAGTTGCAAACCACCGTCCAGTCAGGAGCAGCAGTGTGCACCCACAGCACCTGCACACCCGAGGCGAGATCTGCACCAGCGACGGTGCGCACCGTTAAATCGCCCATCGGATAGGCGAATACCTCGATCTCCGCTGCGTTGAGCTGTCCCCCCGCGTAGGCGAAGAACTCGTAGTCGTTCGTCATAGCGGCAACCCTACACTACTTTCGTACATTTTGTACCTATCTATGTGCATGCCCTACGCGGCGTGTAATCTGCAGCTAACTGGCCGAGGAGGGATGACATGGGCGGTGAGCAAGTCAAGGTAAATCTGGGCCGTCTGGATCAGGTGATCGGTGAACTGTCCGTCTTCGACAAGGAGATCGAGCAGCAGATCGCGACGATAGAGAGCCAAGTCACCGCCTTGCACACCCGCTGGGAGGGCGAGGCCGCCGCCAAGCATGTTGAAGCGCAAGCTGAATGGACCAGAGGAGCTCAGTTGCTGTCGGACGGCATCAAGGGCCTGCACAGTGCGTCAACCGAGGCGCACTGCAGCTTCCAGGAGGCCATCGCGGCGAACAAGGCGAGATTCGCATGAGCCTGAAAGTCACTTCGGAGGAACTGGAGCAGCAGGCAGCATTCGCAGACTCGGTCGCCAACCTACTGGTCGACAAACACCAAAAGCTGTCGGGTCAGATGGTTGATCTGTTGGAAAGCGGATGGAAAGGCGACAGCGCCGACGCCTGCCACACGGCATGGAACGAGTGGAACAAAGGCTTTCGCCTGATGATCAACGGCCTGGCCGACGAGGCGCAGGCGTTGCGGTTGGCCGCCAGCTCCTACCGCAACACCGATGGCGGCTCGGCGGCAAGATTCAACGACACCAGAACGCAGCTCTAAGGACCGGAGTGCAGCCGAGGCTGCTGGGCCAGGCCGTTCAACGCAGACATCTCGCGGTTGAAACCGTTGGCGGCGTCGCCATCGACCTGCTGCACCGAACGTGCCGAGGCGACAATCTGCCCACCGTTGTGGGCGAGCTCGTCTACGAAACCGTCCATTTTAGAGTGCAGCACCTGCGCGAAGGAGGTCAGCGCTGCACCTGCCGAGAACCCCGGATTGCCGGCTGCCGCCGGTTCTTGCGAGTTGAAGTAGCTTGCGTTCTGGGCTTTGGCTGCTGCGGCCAGGTCGGTCAACCGTTGACCACTTGAGCTCACCGCGCCGGGTTGTATGTTCAGGTCGTCATCGCTCACGTAAAGACTTCTCCTTCAAAGTGTTTCACCATGTCACCTTGGGTTGGACGACCTCGACCCTCTGGTCTCCATGTGCCTGCGCGAACTCCGGAAGTCTGCCGTTCACTGTGTAGTTGGTGGCCCCGTCACTGTGCTGGGTATAGATGACCTCCCCGTCCGGCAGCACTCCCGTGACCAGCGCGGCGTGATGAGTGTCCCCGTTGGCCTGGGTTGTCCAGTAGACGACGTCGCCGGGCCGCACCTGACTGGGGTCACTGACCACCGTTCCGCCGTGGCTGAGGAAGAAATCGTGGTTGTTCTGCGATGCGCCCCAGCTTGGTGTGTTGGTGACACCCGGTGGCGCGTGATGCTCACCAGCCCATCCGCCATCGCTCCAGCCGTCTGCGTAGCCGTGGTTAACCGGGTCGAAAGGTGAGCCTTTTGTGGGCATGCCGCCGCCGTATCGCAACGAGGTGGACACGAAATTGGTGCAGTTATCGAGTCCTTCCCAATCCAGTTTCGGGTTGTTCCAGTTACGTTTTGCATAGTCGACCGTTCCGGCGGAGCTATAGCCAAGCTCGGGGCGATCGATACGCTTGCGTGCGTCGTCGGGGATGCCATCAAGATTCATCAGCTCGGTGGGAGCAGCTCGTTCGAGGTTGAACTGCTCCTGCGGCGAGAGGCCGTTCCACCACATCCGGACCTCGCCCGGCGACAATCCGTCCGGGAGGGTGTCGCGAATTTCCTCCAACGCCTTCCCCGCGTTACGGGTCTGAACCTCCTGCGCCTGCCCCTTAGTGGTCTCCGGGTTTGCGGCACTACCACTAGCTTCCTGTAACGCCGAGGCACACAGTGCGTTGGCCTGGGTGGCCGCCTCGATCGCGTCGTCGATGAGTCGCTGCGCCTGATTTATGACAAGGAACATGGCAGTCGGGTTGTCGTCTCTTCCCAGCTTGGACGGCAGAGACACCTTCCCTGTGGCCTGATCAACCTTGAGGCCGTTCGATTCGGCCATGTTCACCGCGTTTTCCAATTCCGTCTGCGCGGTTTGGACCGCGTAGGCCAGGGTGTCCACCGGCTGAGCACCAGCGCGGGCCAGGATGGAGGTCGTCTCGGCTTTGGTGGCGATGTTCTTGAGCACCCCGACCGCGAGCTGCCCGACGTGATCGTCCCAGGCATCGGTCAACGGTTGGACACCGTTGTTGTGGATATCGTTCTCGACCCGATCGCACTGCTGGCCGGCCTTACGTATGTCCTCGACGGCCGTGGTCCATAACTGCGGCTTGGCGCCACGCAGCTCGGCGAACGTCACCATCGGATCACCGCCCCTGTTCTGTCCGTCCCTCCAGCAAGCTATCGGTACGGTACACCGCCACCCCTACAGCCCGCTTACGGAAGCAACCCGCCTGGCCAGGCGATACTGTGAATGCGTGAGCGATGCGCCCGAGCCGTCCAGCGAAGACGTACCTGTTCAGGCCAAACGCCGGTTCTGGACACGAGGCCGTCTGGTGGCGATGACAATCGTGCTCGTGATCGCCGGGGCCATCGGCTGGTGGAGATTCGATGGCACGGTGCTGCAAGATCGCGGTCTGCATAAAGATGCTGCTATAGCGCAGTGCATCGACGCCATCCGGGACAGCATCGGCCGCAGCCTGCGTGCCTCTGGCACCAGCGAAGCAGACAGCAAGGCGATCAGCGCAGCTGCGCAGTTCAGCGACGTGACCGGCACCCCAGAGCCGTTGTCATCTGACAATCACGGGGTGCCCGCAGAACTCGGCAAGAATCGTTCGTCCGTGCTCACGAACTGGCAGATCGGTGGGCACGTGTCGTTAGACGGCTCGCTGCCCTTCGTCAGTGGGCTAGGTTCAGACAACCGCTTCGGATGCTCAGTAATAGTGTTCGACGACAACACTATTCACGTCGCAGGCAGACAAGTGGACCGGTCATAGGGCGCGACACCGGTAGCGGGTCCTGCTCGCACCAAATCAGCTGTAGGGAATCAAAACTGCTCACATTGCGTCGGGTCTCCGTGAGCCCCGCTGCACTCGTCGAGTGCGCAGACCCGCATCTCCGCCGGCCCGGACGGGGCAACCCTCGCGCCAGCGCGCTCGCGGCCGAATCGCTACACATCTAGTCGACAACAAAGTCTGCCCGAGGAATTGTCCAAAGCGGTCGTGTCGAAATCGAGTCCTGAAGAGGCGGATCGCAACTTCGCGCTCGCCTATGCGTGGGCATAACCGGCGATCGGAAGCTGAGACAATGATCCGGCCGATCATTTGCCAGCGGCACGCCGCCGCGCGGCCTCCTCGAATGAGGTCATGTTTAGCTCAAGTGCTGGCGCTTCTTCAACCTCGTCGGATTCTGCGTCATCTTTGACTGACGAAGTGATGACGGGCTGGAACAGTGCAGTGAGCCGCGAGAACTTCATAATGCCCAAGGACAAGCCCATCAGAAATGCCCATCGAGCGACTACCGCGTTGTATCCCAGAGCCTGCGGCTGTTGCGTCGAGTCCAGCGCAAGTGCAAGTACTGCCAATAGCGCGGCGCCCATCGCCCCGACGTAGATGCTCCGCCAGCTTTTCGCGAGATCATCTCCGGCTCCCTTCTTGAGAGCCATAGCGCGCGGCCCTTTAGCGGAGGCCAGCTGGCTGACTGCGACGCTGCTCATCGCCCCGGTCAGCGAGATAACGACCGCGAAGGCACTGTAGAGACTGCGGCGATCACCGGGCAGCAGCCACGCAAGTACGTCGAATCTGCCTGTGCGCCAGACAACCAGTCCGTAGCCGCCAGCAATGAGGATCGCGGCCGCCAGGTCGGCCCAGCGGTGGTCGATCCACCAGTCGTACAGTCGTCGGCCGGCGCGTTTCAAGGCGATGCACCTCCCTTCGACCTGTGCCCCACCGGTGATCTACGTCTTTTTATCAGTGTCACTGCTCGGTGTGGTTTTGGATACTGCACCGCGCAGCTCAGCATCATGTTCAGCCGCAACCAGCATTATCGTCTTGACCGCCGACACGTTTCGGATGGAGTTGCCGTCATCATCAACGGACCCGATCTTGCGCTTGGCAGTGATGCGCTGCTTTAGGAAGTCGACGTTCTTCGCTGTCGTCTTTTGGTCGGCGTCGATGTACACCAATCGTGCCCTAGCCTTGACCACCTCATTCTCGCCAGCCGCCGCCGCGAGATTTTCCGCCTCCGCTCGCAGCATCTGGCGTCCTTCAGTGTTGTCCTTCGCCTGGGACGTCTGAAGTATGAGCGTCACGGTCATCGGCCCGAACTGCTCGGTGACCTGCCGCAAGATCGGAGCAAGCTTGGACTTGCGCGCCTCCAGTTGCTGCGCCTTCGACGTGCTGATCTTGGTCTCAATTCGGGACGCCTCGGGGGCCTGCTGGAGCTGGTTGCGGGCCTCATTCGACATCACCGCTTCAGACGCGAGCTCGACGCCGGCTCCGAAGAGAGCAAGTGCCTGTAGCCATTCAGTGACAGCACTGACTGTCGGCGCCGATGTGGATCCCTGGATCATGCCGATAACATTGCCGAAGTCGAGGAAACTGATGATCGACGTTTCGTAGAGCTGAGTGATCTCGTCGAACTCGAGATCGGTTATGGACTTCTCCTGGTCGTTGTAGACGCCCAGCCAAGCTTCGATGTCCCGGACTTTGAGCAGCTTCAGATGTGCACGCTCGTCGTAGAATAGAATTTCGCCAATTAGAATGCGCCCGCCGACATTGCTGGTCCGCTTCGCAAGTGGTTGACCGCTGAGGGCCGTGAGTACTTTGTTCCAATCAACCTGTGCTACAACTTGATTCGTGGTCGACGTCTTGTACTTGACGATGCGATAGAAGCTGATCGTACGCTCACCCTTAGCCATGGAGCCTTCCCTGAGTCCCAGCCGGAGCACTTGCCGGCGGGGCTCGCACCGGGACGCGTGCCATACAAGCGCACCACGCTGACGATCAGTGGGGCCTGCCAGACACACCGAGCCCTTGCTCGAGTCCGCTCCGGCAAGGCCTCGGCGCTTTCCGTGGACAGATCCTGATTGCCCGCCCGTCGAAATTCTATAGAGGGCGCCGGGCAGCCCTGCCCATTACTCCCGCATGTTCGATAAGCGGAAGAACGCGGTAGCCGGCCCGGAACATGCTCGCCAACCCCGAATCACTATGTCGCCATATGGCCCGGCTGTCACCTAGCCTCGTCGGTCATCTAGCGGGGGTCGCTCAGTTTCGCCTCTGTTGCGCTGATGTCCGGCCGGTTGAAGTGTTCCCAGGGACGGTTCCGTGCAGCTACTCTGAAGGTGTGCGAACGAGCAGCAAGAGCGTGGTGCGGACAGCCGAGAAACGAGGCCCTACACACGATGTGGTGGTGGCTTCGAACTTCGTCCAGGCTGTCCGGGACTCCGGGTATATCAGCCTTTCGACGGCGCTGGCAGAACTTATCGACAACTCGCTCCAAGCGGAGGCGCGAACTATCGCGATCACGATCGAGCGGGTAGCGGCTGGCATGCCGCCCAAGATCGAAGTCTGCGACGACGGCCTCGGCATGGACCGGCCGCAGTTAGAGGCGTGCTTGCAGTTTGGCGGAACTGCAAGGTTTAACGACCGCCGATCCTTTGGGAGGTTCGGCATGGGATTACCCGCGGCTTCGTTGAGTCAGTCGCGAGAGATCGAAGTCGTGTCATGGCGAGACGGCAAGCAGCCGCTTGGTGTTGGCCTGGATGTCGACGCTATCGCTGCAGGCGCGTCTCCGCGATTCACGGCCAGTCGGCGGCGCACAAATGTGGTGACCAATAGCGGCTGCATCGTGAGGTGGCAGCGGTGCGACCGAATCGAGTATCAGCGATTTGTATGGCTTGAGCGCGCGCTTCACCGTGAACTTGGCCGGATGTATCGACATTTCCTCTCGAACGGGGTCCTTCTCACGATCAATGGCACCCGAGTAAAGCCAGCAGACCCACTCCATCTCGCCACGACGATCGAGGGCGTCACCGCCTCCCTCGCGTTCGAACCGCTGCTATATGAACTAACAACATCCGACGGTGGCGCATCCGTTGTTAACGTACGTTTCAGCGCTCTACCTGTGGACGCGTGGCACCACCTCGACAACCTCACAAAGCGCAGGATGGGCATCGTAGGAGGTGGGGGTGTTTCGATTCTGCGCGCTGGCCGCGAGATCGCTTTTGGCTGGCATCTCATGGGCAATAAGCGGAAAGAGAACTACGACGATTGGTGGCGATGCCAAATCGAGTTTGGCCCCGCACTCGACGAGCATTTCGGCATCACAATCAACAAGCAGGGCATCCGACCATCGACCGAACTGCGCGAGGCACTCGAGCCGGAGATGGAATCCATCGCGCGAATGCTGAATTCTCGAGTACGTCAGGCGTTCGAGGACGTAAAGATCAGTGAGGCGACTCAGCAGTCTTGCCATATTGCGGAGGCCGCCGATCGCCATTTACCTGCGCTCCCGCAGGATCGGCGCCACCGACACGGAGGAGCCCTGACGTATCGGCTCCTTTCAATGCCGTTGGGATCCGGCGAGATGTTCGAAACGAGAGTCGAGGATCGATCGCTGAAAGTCGTTCTCAACACCGACCACCCCGCCTTCGCGGCGCTGTTTCGGCCGCTGCAATTGCTCACCGACCAGTCCGGCACCAACGGCCTGCGCTCCGCGGTTGAACTGCTCGTCTTGTCGTTCGCGCGTTCGTCAGCTGCATCGCCCCACGGGACACAGGAGCAGGTCGACCTAATTTCTTCCTGGAGCGATGCGTACGCAAAGATGCTTCAACAGTCATGACGGAGCCGATTTTCTTGCCACTAGCGATGCCTGTCGGCGTGTCCCGGCGCGAGCGTCTCGGTTTCGTCCGGCTATGCAAGCTGCTGTCACATGGCCCGCTCTCGGCTCTTGACTGCGCCGCCGCGGATCTCGGGCATGAATGGTGGATCAAGGCTGCAAACCTTGGGGACCTCTACAGTCAGCCCCACCTTGCTGCTGCGGCACACACCGCGATCGATCTGTTCAGCCAGGGCTGGACAGTACAGATTGACAAGTACGGCGCGCTGTTCGCACCGCCCACGGCCGAAGGCGATCGGGAAGCGGAAAAGGCTCGAATCCGACGCCAGGAGCATGTGCGGCGCGACGAACAACTCCGCCGTGGGAGCGTGCGACGGTTCGTAACCAACATGGAGCGCGCCCACGAGCACGGCGGTCGATTGGTGTCGGTCTTCGACCTAATGCGGGACGGCCGAGAACTGGCGTATGCGCTCGATGGTGCCACGAAGATGGACGGCGTGATCGAGCCCTACGTCCAGATCGTTGATGACTCAGTTTGCGAATTGACCGGCTTCCGTCTGCACGACATTTGGCGCTATTTCCGCCATACCTGGTCCAACGCCTATTCGACAGTGCCCGGCCGTTCGATGCCGATCCTGGTGCGCGACGCGGCGACCCCCAACCACACGGTGATCGGGCTGGCGGCGATCTCCAGCCCCGTCGTGCAGATCGCAGCGCGCGATCGATGGATGGCATGGGAGACCGACCAGTTCATTGCGGATGTCGCCGCCGAGCCGACGATCAAGGTGGCGAGGTGGCTCGGTCGACGCATTAAGACTGGTCTCAACGAGATCTACACCACGGATCTGCTGCGCGACGGCGTGATCCAGCCCTCTGACCTACACGAGCCGACCAAAGAAGCCATCGCGCGCCTCAGAGCCGATGCTGAACGGCACCGGAAGCGTCATCATCGGTCGAGCATTGTCCGCCATGTCCGCAACATCGAGATCGATGCCTGGGTTGAGCGTTCCGAGACGTACCTTTTCAGAAGTAAGAGAGCCGCGGCATTGGCCGACACATTGGAGGCGCAGCGTCTCGTCGGTGCTCATCTCGGGGCACGTCCGAGTGTGGCCAGACTCAGGGCGGCTCTGGCCGACCCGAAAGCCAAAGCTCAGATCCGAAAGCTAGTACGGCGGGCCCGTGGCGAGAGAGTCGGCACGGTCGTCGCGGATCTGACGGTCTGCGGTGCTATCGCCCCGTACAACACCCTCGCGGCGGGAAAACTCGTCGGCGCCCTAGCCGTCTCGCCGCCCGTGTTGAACGCCTACAGAGAGAAGTACTCGCGCCCGAGCGAGATCGCCTCAGCCATAGCTGGTCGGCCAATCCGTCGCGAAGCCCGCCTTTCGTTCGTCGGCACTACTTCGCTCTACGGCACCGGTTCTAGCCAGTACAATCGTCTGTTCTGGCCTCAGTCGGTGATGGGCGGCGCCAGCGAAGAGCGCACCGGCTTCTTCGAACTTGGCCGCTCCCAGTCGTTTGGTACCTCACACTTTTCCGAGGAGACCGTCGAGGCGCTTGTCCGCCTCTCGTCGATCGGCGACGGCCTGGTACGGGTCAACAGTTTGTTCGGCGAGGGCGTCAGCCCTCGCCTTCGCAAAATCCGCATCGGCCTGGCCGCGCTGGGATGGCCCGCGAATGACCTACTCAAGCACGGACGCGAGCGGATTCTCTACGGTGTCCCACTCGTCCGAAATGTCCGCGACTACTCACTAGGCCTCGACACTGAACCCGACTACGTCGTCGACCTCCGCCTAGAGAACGCAGAGGCCCTCGTCGGACAGTGGTGGTTCGAGCGTTGGTGTGCGCGCCGCGCAGCCCAGCCACACGTCGTTGAGTCGATGTGCGAGCACCGCACCTCGAGACCCGTGCGGCACGGCGCGCGGGTGCCGATGCCTCCCCTCGACCAGGATGCGCCGTTTGGCTACGACCACGACGAAATCATGGACGCTAGGCGGCACGTAAGTACCCGATACACCTCGGAGCTCACCGATAGGTGGGCCACGGGCGAGGAAACTTCCGGGTCAACTTGACGGCATAGGGCCCAGCAAGCGCAATCGGTCGCCTTCCTCGATTGGCGACGCATTTGACGAGGTCCGGCGACCGGGCTCCATAAACCGAGATGTTCGGCGGCGGGCGTCATCGGAGGCATTCCAGAACCTCAAGCGAGGCGTTGGGCAGACTGCGGGCAATGATCAGGTCGTCGACAAGCTTGAGGCGCTCGAAGGTGCATTGGTCGACGCTGCGCAAGTCGGACGTTGGGAAGTCGGGCGTGAGCGGTCCATGCACCCCGACGAGCACCCGCTCGCCGCTGTCCTTGGTGGCAAGAATCGGTACGAGAACCGGCCCGATGCCATCGACATTGATGGTGGCGTCGCGTTCAAACGCGACGCCCGCCACACCCGAGCGCTGCAGATCCTCGTAGAGCCTTTGCACCGACCGTTCGAGTCGCTCAGGCGCGAGCGTGGGCACGGTGCCGTGAAGGAGATAACGGAGGAGGTTGGCACCGACGTGGCGGTCGAGTTGCGTGTGCTCAAAACGGTTCCGGAAGCTTCGCATGCATCGGTAGCAGGACTCCTCGCAGTCGGCCGGGCACCCCTCGAGCCGAGCCAGAGCCAATTCAAAGATCTCCCGCCCGAGTTCACTAACCTGCTGTGTGAAGCCCGCTCCGCCCGCCAGGGTGTCATACAAGTAGATCTCGGCTTCGCGGCCCTCCCCGCCCCACTGTGTCAGGGCGGGACGGAACTCGGCTTGCAACTCGCTGGCCTCGATCTCCAGCCGCTGCGTCGCCGCAATGGTCAAGGCTTCCGCCACCGTGCGGAGTGCCACCTGCGACGAAAGGAACGACGGTCGCAGCGTTACAGGATCCGACACAGTCATGCGGATAAGAAGAACGTCGGAGATGAAGTCGGTGCCGAGCACCACCCCATCCCAGGTATGTCCACCCGGGCACGTGGGATCCTTGTGCCCCGGATCAGGTTTCGGATGTCTGCCCGCCAGGAGAGGCGTCGCTATAGCTGTGGGCTCGATCAGGCCACACCAGGTGCAGAAGGTATAGCCCTTATTACCCGGACCGGTGTTTGACACCAGCAACCTTTGACGTCCGAAGCTGTGATGGACTCGATCGGTGATCTTCTGCCACGAGTACTGATCTCCACTGTCGGCGATCAGCTTTGCGCGAGTGGCATAGCTGATCGCGGGCGCGTCATCCGGGCTGGTCCTCGGTGGCTCATTCGTCCGATGAGCGAAACCGGGCGGACGCATCCAGTTCATGCCTGGCCCGAATCGGTCCCCTTTACATGCCGGGCACAAATCGGAGCGACCACGATCTGACCGTTCCCAGGGAATGTGGGTGGCGTGGTGACAGTCCTGGCACTCGAAGTACATCATCCGAACGCGCCACGCATCGCTCAGTTCCGTGCGCATCGGTGAGTAGAGTGCGCCCGACGTCCATTCCCGCTTGTCGACCCAGACAACCTTTCCGGGGGCGTACTGACTCAACGCCACCGTCAGCCCCTGGCTGGGGGCGTACTGGAAAACCGGGCGGAACGACGTCGATCGGGCCTCATCGAAGATGTGAAAGCTGACGACGTCGGTCGGGAAGGCATAACGCGGCAGTACTCCCTTGTAGAGCAGTCGGTCAAGCAACTTGCTACGCGCTCGTTGTGAGCTCAGATCCTCGCCGCTATCCTCGCTCGGCTCGCCGTCGCCCGTGCCGTCCCCGGTGCTCTGGTCTTCCTCGGTGTCGACTTCGCGCGCGTCGTCACCCATTGCCTCCGCCTGCTCGGACGCGGTTGCTCGGCTAGCTAATTCAACATCGAGGGCGTCGTCGATGCCGTCCACTGTTGCCTCGACAAAGTGGGCAAGTAACTCGTCTCGGGCGGCGCCAGCGATCTCGCTGGGCAGCCAGTCATCGACTTCGCCGCGCAGGAGAACCTCGTTGGAGACGAGCCAGCCCTCGAAGTCTGTCCGATTAAGCGTAGCGGTGTCCGACAGGAAGTCGGTGACCGATCCGAGCACCTCGAATAGGTTGGCGGGCATAGTGTTCGGATCGAAATGTTGCACCCGATCCTGGTGGTACCGCTGAAGCAAGAAGGCCGTGACATGGCGCTTGACGATGGCGATGTTGTTCATCGTCAGGATGGGGTCGGCAACGTCGCCACTGATCATGTCCTTGGGCTCACGGAAATAGTGATCGTCGTGGGTGTCGGCACTGCCGAACGCGATGACCGTCGCCACGGCGTTGCCCCGACGACCCGCTCGGCCTGCGCGCTGTTGGTAGTTGGCACGCGAGGGCGGCATGTTGCGCAGCGCCACGCCACTAAGGGAGCCGATATCGATACCGACTTCCATGGTGGTCGTGCACGACAGCAGGTCGATGGCCACCTCAGGCTGCTCACCCGGTGCTGGCACACCGATGTTGACGTCCTGAAACAGCAGCTCATACATCTCGGCTTTCGAGAAGACGTCGTAAGTCTGAGACGAGTTGAGCTGGGCTGTGTGTTCGGCCGCAACGATGCTCATCACCTCGCCCGGAGGTGTAGCGAGCGCGCGCTTGGCGCTAGCACGGTAGTAGCCCTTGCGGGCCTTGAATACTTCGTCCGAGTCGGGTTGGAGTGGGCGGACATTTCCTGCCCCGCAGGACACACAGATCGTCCGGCCCGGGAACGGCCGCTGGGTGAAGCGGCACCTGTCGCAGTAGCCCCAGGCGTCGTCGATTTCCAGCGCAACTGCGCGGGCCATCAGTTGGTACTGGTCGCCGGAGCGTTGGCAGAATTTGGATTGCAGGACCGGCAACCACTCGTTTGCGAACACCCGTCGAGCGTCGCGAGATGGCAGGTATTTGTTGAGCTTGACGAACTTGCCGCTGGCGGCCTGAACCTTGGTTCCCTTCCAATCCAAGCCCATCGCCGAAAACCAGATGCCAGGACGCGCCCACATCGACAGCCACAGGCGCACTAGAGCGAGCTTCTCCGCAGGGGTCGTGGCGATGCCTGGGATGTCGACCAGTTCGTTGAGCACAGGGTCTCTGAGGTTGCCGCGCTCTCGCAACGAAGCCAGACCGAGCGCCGAGAAGCTGTAGTACTGGCTTGTCAGTGTCGGGACAAGATTCCGCAGCAGCGACTGCGGCGGCGGGTCTTGGACGGAATAGAGTTGCATGAACTCGACAGGGTCGTTGAGGGCTCCCCGCTCGATGGACTCACAGACCTGTGTGAATGCCTGGAAGTTTTCCGTACCGGCAAGCTCCGGGCGCAGACGAACACCGAGCAGCGTCGCGCCCACCATAGCCGCGAGGTAGAGGTTCTCCAGGCTTAGCGCCGGTGCGATCGCACGCTGCGACAGTTCGCTCCACCCTTTGAGGATGATCGGGCGAACAGCATCGCGCAGCGAGTAATCCTGCACGTTCGGCGCAAGTCGAGCAGCAACCTGTCGAGAGTCAGAGAACGCTAGGACCTTCCGGCCCCGGAGCGGCGCAAAGTGAGTGGCGGCCTCCGGACCCGGTGGCTGTACCTCGATCTGCCGGCTGACAAGTGCTTGGAAAGGTTGGTCACCCTTGGTCTGATGGTCTTGGACGCTGGTCCGACCGAACTTGGCCGACTCCCCACAGACACCGCACGGGATGAATTCACCGGCATTCTGCGTGCTCGGTGGGTCGTGATCGTCTCCGCCCTGCTTGTCATCGTCAGGTCGACAGCGCAGCCACACCGGACGCCACCGGTCCCCCAACTGGTCGGGATTCAACCGGCCAGTAACTAGGTCAAGTTCTTTCAATTCTGCATTGCCAGGATCGTCAGAGGGTTCTTCAAGGAGCAGATCGATCGGTGCGAGTTCGGCGACCGGCCCAGAGGCCGCATTGAACGCATGTCCTGGCTCCTGCCACAGGAACGACGGCTTCGCGACATCGTCGGTGTAGGCGCGAGCGTAAGCCGTGCCGCATTGTCGGCAGGTGAAGAGTTCGAATACACGTGCCCCACACTCACAGGTGTTTCGGGGCTGGCCGTACATCGCGCCGATCGGGCCTCTGGTAATTCCGTCGCGGTCGACCGTGCAGTCAGGATCCAGACACACCCAAAGGCCTGGCAACCCCCTGAAAAAGGCGTGGATGCGACACGGCAGGAGGCCAGCCTCCTTGACGTTGCGACGTGCGGCACTGCCGAGCGAGATCAGTGTGGACACTGCCCGATCGGCGACCTCAGGGTCGGCCTGGGGAAATACCAACCGGCCAAGATCGGGCAGCGACTGCGCCTTGGCCATTGTCTCGTTGACCAACGTGGCGAGCGGTGGGAAATCGTGCAGCGCCTGATGTAGTGCCACACTGGATTTCGCGCCCGGTCGGGGTGTGACGTGGCGGTACTTCAGCAGTCCGGCGACTGCATCGAGACGTGACGGATCATCTTCGCCGTGAAAATACTGATCCATGGGGACCTCAGCAAGCGCAGCGGCATCCTCGTTCGACCCGGGGGCCGCCGGCGCCCGCAAGTCGTACGTGCCGGCAACGACTTGGAAATCACGGATGTCCTTGCCAGTGAGCTGGGCGGCAAAAGCTTGGGCATAATCGGTATCCGAGAAGCTCGCGCTGGTTGCGATCACTTGCAGCCGATCCGCCGGAATACCCAGCCGGGCCCGCAGGCGCCGCATCAGAAGCGCCACCTCGGCACCAGCTGCCCCCCGGTACAGATGTGCCTCATCGATGACCAGCAGGAACTTCTCGCCGGGGTTGTCGTGCAGCCACCGTTTGGTGGCATCAAAGATGGGGCGCTCCAGCGGTCGCATCAACATGTATTCCAACATCGAATAGTTGGTGATGAGCACGTCAGGCGGCCAATCGAGCACTTCGTGACGGGTGAGGAGTTCGGCGTCGTTAGGCATCATGACGGCTCGCTGGAATTCGCCTGTCTGCGGATTCACCCATCGTTGTTGAGGCGAGCCATACCACGCACTGAGGTCGGGCTTCGCCGGCCACTTTCCCCTCGCCTGAAGTTCGTCGATGAGGTGCTGGGCGCGCCGCTGACGAGGGGAGTTAGCGTTCGCCGCCTCGTTGAGCAGCGCGATGTAGTACTTCTCCAGCGACTTGAGCTTGGTCCGGTCTTTCTGGACGGTCCGCACTCCCGGGTAGAGCGTGCGGCTGGTGTAGCGCGCAAAGCGGGCCGGGCGATGCGCCCACGCGTCGAACTGGGAGGTGACGCGGTCATCGCCGAGGAGTAAGCGCAGGCGGCCCAATTGGTCATTGACGAGCGCATTCATGGGATAAAGAACAAGCGCTCGCACAGAGGCGGTGCCGAACGACTGCGGACGATTGGCCGCTTCTTCCGCCAGTTTGGCGAGCATCGGCAGCAGGAAGGTCTCCGTCTTGCCCGAACCAGTACCAGTGGTGACGACGAGACTGCGGTCATCCCTGGCGGTGGCCTCCAGCGCTGTCGCTTGGTGGGTGTATGGAGGGTCGAACAACAGAGGCGTACGCCCCCCGCCGGTCGATGTCAGGCTGCCAAATAACTGATGCACCGCTGGGTCGAGGTCCAATTCGGCGAACCGCTTACCGGACGTGTAACGAGGGGTGCTCTCCAGAAAGGGCGCTTGGTAAGTGTTCCCCAGCTTGTCGAGCAGCAATTGCCGCTGACGAATGAGCGACGGGTGCCCAATGTGATAGGTCGCCTCAATGTACTCGTGGAGAGCCTTGCGAATCTCGCTAATCGTCTCCGAGATCGTCAGCGCGCGCTCCGTCATCTTGCCTACACTCCCTCAATTGCGTTCATCCACAACGACTCCGACAAAAACGCTTGCAACTCGGTATCCACTCGGTGTGGCATGCGGTAAGAGAACAAGGCACCCGCTGACCTCGGTACCGGAATTCCGATCAATTCCAGATACCGTTCGGCCCACGACGGCAGTGGCCCGAAGAAGTCGAAGATGCGCGTAGCGTCCGAGTGCGCATACGGGCCTACATGGAACACTTGGGGACTTCCGCGCTCGTAGTCCAACGCCGCCTGAAGTCGGCGGGCTTCGTCCCATCCGGGCGCAATGTGCGAATCAACGGGTAGGTCCAACACCGCATTGGGCGCGCCATCTGCGAACTCCACCGCGCACCAGATCGGTGCCCCGTAAGCCTGCGGGCGCCTGCCGACGAAGATGCCCTGATCGGCCGCGCGGGGTTCACGCCACCGCCCCTTGTAATAGCGCACCGAGGTCGTCGGGTCGATCAGTGTCAAGCCACCGATCGGGCCAGATACCTTGGCTGACCTGAGGCGCGCCCGCGCCTGCTCCATCACGGCAGCCGCTGCGTCCTGACGAGGCGCCTTCGTCCATTGCTCCCGCGTGAGTCGGTGCAAGCCCGCGGCACCAAGCACCTCGGACGCTATGTCCTGTTCGAGAACGACCGATCGACGGTGAGCCTCGTACCGTACTGCCGCACCGACCGATTCTTCGTCAACGATGGGTGCTCCGTTCGGGCGGATGCCCAGTAGGAGGTATTGCCCCGGCTGCGTCTCGACGTAGGACGGTGGCCCGAGGAACAGCAGGCGATCCCGTGCGCCCATCGGGCTGAGTTCCACCAAATCACCAATACTGACGAGAGCGTCGAGAGCCTCAGTCAGCTCGCTGCGATCTAGATCAGGCTGGAGGGGCCTCAATACAGCCAGGACCGCGTCGACGAGCTGGCGCGACGTGGACGGACATAGCAGCGAAGCCGCCCGACGGAGCGAGGCACACACTCCTTCAGGTGAGAAGAGGTCGAACAGCATGTCGTCAAGGCCGAGAATACGGACTGCCCGCGCTGCAACCTCGGTGCGGTCGAGCCGCTGAACACTCACCGCACACCCTCGGCGATCTGTTCAGCTGTCGCAAGCACTGCGAATCGAGCGGCGCGCACCAAGACCGGATCAGTCAGGACGCACCGCAGATATTGATCGAGTTCAGTCTGATCCCAATCAAGCAGTTCGCCCGGCGAACTCGCCAACTGTAGGAGCAGGCGCGCACCCTGAACACCATCTGGCATACCCGCCGACGTAGCCAAATCCGCGATGGCGTCGCTGAACCCGCCGATGAGAACTTCGGGCGAGTTCCACTTCAAAATATTGTTCGCAATGGTCTGGGACACGGCACGATGCGCGGGCGATTCACCGATTAGCGACTGTGCCCGGCTGAGATCGAACGCCCCCGCCGCGATCTCGATGTTCTGCTGCTCGAAAGACGCCCACCGACCCGGGGCAAGTAGCTCAGCCAACGCTGCAGTCAACGCGGCCAGTACCCGCTGACGTTCCCACATCCCAAAAGGGTGGGCAGGCAGTTCCGCTTGCTTCCACAGCCGGTGGCTCCGCAGGAGCTTGTGCACCTCGGTGAGGGACTTCGGGGCGAGCGGCACCGATGGCTGCACAACCCCAAGGCGGAACACTTTCTTTGGGTCAGGCGGGATGATCTGCCCAGCAACCTGTTCGCCGTTAGTCGCCCACAGCAGACCGCCGCATGGCGGTCCGATGAACTCCCGGTCGACGGGCTGCGCCTGCCCCACGAGCGGATGCTCGACGGAGAAGAAGTCGACCGAGACGCGATTGCCGTCCGTTCGATCAATCAGGCGCGCCGCGTAGCCACCGTGGCGATGCTGCGTTGTGACCACCCATCGAAGTCCCTCAAAACCACGCTCACACGACAAGATCGCAAAGCCGATACCCGCCCGGCTCACCACTACGTCCACGATGTCGGCTTCGTCGTAATGCTTGGCCAATTCCGGCTGTTTGCGCACCGTGCCGAAAAGTCGTCGCCAATCGTTGCCCGTGACCGGGAGTTGGAGGCTTCTGCGGTAGCAGCCGAGTTCAACACCTTCGCTATCGCGGAGCGTCAACGCGAGATCAGCCGTTGTATGCGCGGGACCGTCCACCACCACAACAGCGAGACCATCCCAAAGCTCCGGCAAGCTGGGCTGTGCGGGCACCGTACGCAGGCGGATGCCCTCACCCGAGGATGCTCCTTCGCAACGGACCTCCGGGTCGCGGATCGTCGCGATGAGGGTCCCCTCAGTCATGCGACCGTCGCTATTGAGGTCACCGAGCGAGACGACGATCTCATGTATGCCGACACAGAGACGGTCGAGGGTGAGGAAAAGTTCTGTCTCTCCTGACGGCCACTCGATGTAGTGGGGCTCGCCATTGACGGTCAGTTGAACCTTTGGTGGTGAATGCTGGGCACGAACGGCGAAGCATGCAGGCTCGCCGGCCAGCCACTCGGCCGAGCCTTCACCATCCCAACGACTGGCGACAACACCGACCGGGCGAATAGACACATCAGATATCACCGAGATGCCGACTTTGACTAAAGCACGTGAATCGGAATCGCTCAGCACGGCCGGCACATCGAGATCGTAGGCAACGACGCCGTCGACACCGATCTCAACCTTTTCGCACCAGGCGACGTCTGGTGGCGAATGGTCGGGTACGCCGAGGATGCAATAGTGACCGCCTGGGCGAACATATTTACTCTTCACCTCGACCGCAGGCGCGCCAGCCCGATAGCAGAACACCCACCAGGGCCCGGTGGTGATCTCGCACTGGTCAGCGATGAGGAGATTGACTTCGTCGGATGCGCGCTGGAGCTGTAGGAACGCTTGAGTGGGCGCCGGCCAAGAGTCGAACCGCACCGGTGGAATCGCATATAGCAGCCCCCCTGTGGGAATCGGCTGCCGAACGCCCGCGACGATCGCCCGACACTTGCGTAACTCGTCATAAACGACCGGTAGCGAGTGCTGCAGGGGCTTGAGGTCAGGCAGGACGGCATAGACCTGACATACCCCGCGCTCCCGCTTGAGTTGGAGTTGGGGATCAGTTGCGGTCGGCAGGCGCTTCTTGCGAGTCACCGCCCCGCCGGTTTCCGCCGACGGCCGGAAGTTGTGCATCCGAACGGTACTGACCGACCGGCGGGCGTTGTGCAACCAGCGACGAGACTCTCGTTCGCTGTTGAGGTTTTCGATCAGCCGCGCCAACGTCGCTGACTCGATATAAGGCGACACTTCCTCTTCGGCAGAGAGCAGCAGCGCCACTGCGACGTGACCGGCCAACGCAGTGTTCTGGCAGAACTTTTCCAGTCGGTCGCTGTAGTGCCGTGACCACGAGTGGAGCCGAACACCCAACTCGGTTGGGTCATCCAGCAAACTCGGCCAGGCCGTACGGTAGTCCGACAGCATCTTGGCCAATTGCACCTGAAGATATCGCGGCAAGACCGCGTGTGTAATAGGCCAAGCGATCTTGCGGAATGTCGCAGCCCAAGCGCCTTGCGGGGTGGCGCCCCCGTATTCATGAGCGAACTTCACGAACCAGCCACGAACGCGGTCGCGCTCGTATTCACCGTCTTCCCACCCAGGCGTCGTCGTGGCGTAGATCGGCCAGAACTCCACGCCGTCGTAGATATATCCGACCTCAGCCGCATGCACAACAAAGGGAAGCCAGCACCGACCGCTCACCCGCATCAGCAGACGCTCTCGATGCGCTGCAACCACAGCATGCTGGAGGGACCCCAGGTCTTGGCTACCTAGTCCGTGTTCCAAGGCAAATACCGGCGCCGGCCCCGCGAGTCTCTTCCGGCGCTCACGCATGCCGCGGAAGTGCCAGTCCAACTGCTCATGGAAATACTCCAATGCCTCGGCGGTGTTTGCGCGCGTAATCTCGACCACCGTGGTGCATCCCCCTATCGAAGTCGACACATCTGTACTCAAATGATCGAATAAGCCCAGTTTGTCGGATATGTCCACCGGAGGCGGCGGAAACGACGCCAGATGTCCGGCACAAAACCGCGCTTCATATATTCGTGCCGGCCTGTGAACGGCACGGGGAGCGATCCGTCATCGACGAGTAGATCGAGCCACGGTTGACCTTCAGCTATTTCGCACCGGCTTGGTTGCTGTGGCGGGTACAGATCAGCTGGACTCAGTAACGTGGACTCACCACCTGGACAGGCCGTCACGCAGGTCAGTCCAGTTTCGCCACTGTTTGGGCGGTGTAGCTAGTTTTGGTGTTGCCCCCGGGGGTAGTTTCGATTTTCATGATGGCGGTGATCCGGACACGGTCTCCGACGGCCAGTCCGCGGGTTTGACTGGGGTCGATGCGGCCGAGTTTGACTGTGAGAGTGTCGTTTTCGCCGCCTTCGCGTGCGATCAGCCATGAGCTGACGGCGCTGACGGTGAGGTATTCGCCGATGATTTCCACGGGCTGTTCATCAAGGTTGGCGTGTTCGACGGTGGCAGCCATGTAGGCGGCGGCAGCAGCAGTGACGGTGACGCGCCGGGTGGCACGGGCGGGTTGGCGCCAGGCAATGTCGACGTCGAATTGGGCTCGGTCGGGGGTTTTAGCGAGGTCGCGCACAGCCGAGGCAGTGCGCGGCCCCATGTCGCCGAGTCGGTGCACGAACGCCGAGTCCTGGGGTACGGCGCCGATGTCGTTGCCGGCGGCGAATACTTCGATCGCAGCGGCGACAGCGGTGTCGAGCATCTGGTCGTCGGTTTCGAGTTCGGTGAACATTCCGACCTTGCCTTCGCCGTGCCCTGTTTCGGCGATAGGAGATGTTCGGGGAGCGACGGTGAGAATGATGGAGCCGGGCCCCGGGGCGGCGGCCAGCAGCAGATCGGTTCGACGTTTGACGTCCGCATTTGGTTGGCGCCCAAGGGTTTTGTCGCCTTGTTGAGCCGCGCCAACGGCTGTGGCAAGTCGTTGAAAGCCGGTCATGACCCGGGCGACGTCGTTGACGCGGGCCGAGGAGCCGGTAACGCCGTCGCCGGTGATTCGGATGTTGCCTTGTGAGGTGAGGGTGCGGCCCAGCGGGTCGGCGGCGATCATGGCTTCGATTCCGATGCGTGCCAGATCGTCGGGGGTACTCCAGTCCGGCACCTGGGTGTCCGCGTTAGGGCCGGTCATCGCGGCGACGATCGCGGCCTGCATGCGGTCGAGTTCCTCGCTAGGAGTAGCCATCGATAATCACCTCCAAATATCCGCGTCGGGGCAGCGCGTCGATACGAGTACGGATCGCTCCCGCTGGTCCCGAGGCGACGCGTTGCAGCAGATCATCGATCATGCCGCGACGTTGTAGATATGGGGCATAGTAATGGTCCGGGTCCTGCGGATCGGGCTGACAGTGCCAGGGCACCAGTTGAGTGTCCACCTGGACACCGACAATCCTGCGTACTTCCCCAGGCATAGCGAACGCACGCAGTAGCGGCCCGCTGACCGAATCAAGGCGCGCCTTCCCGAGTTCGAGGTCTTCGACCCAGTACAGGCACTGCACCGGCTGCGGCTGTGCCGCATCCGACAGGAACGTGCCGTGCAACCACACGGCGTTGACGGGCACGTGTTGGCCGAGCAGGTTCGTGGCCAGTTCCCAGTGGTTCCACAATTGAGTGCGGCGCTCGCCGCGTCCGTGTACGAATCGGGCGTGTATTTCGTCGCGAGTGGCCCCGTACCGTCCGGCCGGCAACAGACCGTGCTCGGAACTCAACTCGGGTATCAACGATCCACCTCCCCCTGGTTGTTTAGCGTCGCGCGAACAACGCTAAGGCGCGACCGCCATGAGCGCCGCCGAATCCATAGGCGCCCACTGCTGTTCATGATCTACGCCGCCGACACCGCCAGCCGCGGCGAATAACGCCGCGGTCACCTCGTCGATCACCTGTACAGCACAGCGACTAGCTTCCAACAGAGCGACCGCATCGTCGTAGGCGACAGCCGTGGCAAGTTGTTCTCGGACGGCCAGAAGTTTGGAGAAGTCCACTCCATCGACACGATTCACAGGCACATGGTCACCAATGAAGGCGCGAAGCAATTGGTCGATCGCTTTGCGCTGCGGCGTGGTCATCCTTTGAGCTTCAGCTGGAGGCTCGTATCGATCGGCCATCGGTGGGCGTACCGCTGCCGCGGCGAACGCCACCGTCTCAGGCACCTCCGCCAGGTAGGCGATCGCACGAATCGATGTATCCGAGGGACGCGACGCATAGGTGCCTTGCCGCAGCCGGTTCAAGGTCGCGTGCGACACCTCATGTCCGCCGCGTTGGGCGATCTCCGCCAATCGCCGTCCGGACGCCCCGTCGTGGCGTCGCACCGCCGACTCGATCAGCTCGACCAACGATCTGCTGGTTGCGCCCATGGCCCACCTGTCCGTGTCAGTCCCGGTTCGGCGCGCCTGCGCCTGCGCTACCCATTGTTCTGACACTTGTAACGTGAGTCAAGCGCAACTCGCCGATGTAAATGCAAGGCAATGTCACTCACTATTTGTAATGTGCCTCACGTGTCACGAGTCAATAGGTGTTGGTCGCGCAACTCGATCGACTTGTTTTGCGGATCGGGCGCTCTGACGCGACGACGTCCGTGGCCACAGCGGTCGACTGAGCGTGTGTTCGAGGTGCGCGAGGGTGCCGATATCGCAGAGGACCGTGCCGGCCAGGATCCGCCCAATCGTGGTGTGAGACACCCCGCTGGCCAGCGCGAGGGGCCGTTGACCAGTTCCAGTTTCGGTCATCGCCGCACGCAACGCCCTCGCCACGTGCTGCGCAACAGCCGCCGCCGGTGGCGCGTCGGCCACCAACTGCCCGTCTGGCCACGCGCCAGCGGACACGTACTCGGCGGGTGGTCGAACCCCATGACTGCGCGACACCACCCGACGATAGCGTCCGACAGCACCAACGGCAGGCCATCGATGAGCAACCCGTACCATTCCGGTGCATTTACGCACCAGCATGGCGGAAGGATCACCGATGGACCAGCACCACACGCGGCGGGGTGTGTGCAATGAAGGGCACTCAACTAACCCTGGCGCTGCCGTGGGGACCGGCCATGGCTGAGAACAGCGTGGCCACCTCCGTGGACCTTGTCGTCTCGGACTGGGCCCTCGACGGAGCCATGTCGTCACAGACCTTGGATAAGTTCGCACTACTCGCGCACCGCTTCGTCCGGTTCGCAGCCGCGCACGACATCACCACACTGGACGCGGTCGACCACGGTTTAGCGGCGAAATTCGTTGCGGCCAAGGGCCGCTCACGTCACGGCGAGGTGGCACCGGCAGCAGTCGCCACGATGCACAACCGCCGGGCAGCCTTGCGGGCATACTTTCGCACCGCCCGCCGATTGGGATTAGTTCTGCATGATCCGACCACCGACATCGACGTACCCGATCGAGAAGCCTCCGTGCTGCGGCCACTCACCGACGACGAGTCCGTGCTGGTCCGGTTGTTCTCCGAACACGCCACCCCCACCCGGCACGCCGCCACAGCCGCGATGTTGCTGGCCGGTGCACACACCAGCGAACTCGGCTACATCCGCATCCGTGATGTCGACACTGATGCGCACTCCGCGTGGGCACACGGCTCGACCAAGCACCGTGCCCGCGCGCTGCCGCTGGATACCTGGGCCTGTCGGGTCATCAACCAACGGATCGCCTATCTGGTCGAACGTGGCGCCACCGGCGAGACGATCTTTTGCACCGGCTCCGACGGCTCTGACGCGCAGCGTCAGGCACGAGTGTGTGTCACGGTCCGTGATGTCCTGACCCGCGCCGGCCTGACCGGAACTGCAGGGATCAAGCCGTCCTCGCTAACCGCCTATGCGGCCCGACGGGTCTTCGAGGACACCGGCCGAATCGAGTCCGCAGCCACGCTGATTGGCTCGGGATCACTCGACGGTACCGCCGCGTTGATCGGCTACCGCTGGGGCCAGGACCACTGATCAGCCATGGCTTCCCAGCACCGTTCGCCGCGTCGAGGCTCCCGCGCCGACGCCTACGGTGCGCACCGCATCAACCAGCGAGAGGTGCACGCCCGCCCAACGCCGGGCGATGACAACACGCTGCTGGAGATCGAGACAGTCCATGCGGTCGCCTCATATTCGGCGCTGTACGCGATCAGTGATCTGATCCCCGATCGACCACCGGGCAGCCCAGGACGGCCAGCCCACTATCCGGCTTGGGTGGCGGTCATCCACAAAGTCCTGCACGGCGCGTTCGGCAGCGCCAACCACGCCAGCCGCATCATGGCCAACCCCAAGTACTGGCACACCATCTGCGACCAAGCCGTGCGACACGGTAAATCCGCCCGCACCAAACCACCGCGCCGCCACCACCACGTCTACGCCCAGCCGCGCCTTGACACCCATATCGACGCCCTGCACCAGGGACTGCTCGATACGGCCGCGACCCTCGCCCGCGAACTCAACTGCCTCAACCCCGACCGTCCGGTCTCGCGCACCAATCCCGAACGAGGACAGTTCATCACATGCGACGGCACCGTTGTCGCCGCGCCAGAGCGCCAATCCACCGTCGAAAAGAAGAAAGCCGACGGCAAACCCGCCGCCAACGCCCACCTGGAAGTCCAAAACGGTGATGGCTCAACCGAATACCGCTACGGCATCAAATTCGCCATCATGAGTACGCGGCCGAACAACATCCGAAACGTGCGTGTCGTCCTTGATGCTGTGCCCGTTCCGCCCGGAAAGGGCTATAAGGGCGAAGCCGGTATCGCCCTAACAATGATCGACCACCTCGTCGCACGCCCCGACGTGCGCGTCGACGGCATCTGCTACGACGGAGCCTTCCGCGGCATACACATCGACCACGTCATGAAACTCGGGATGACCGCCCTAGTGCCCCCGCATGCGGGCACCGCCGTGCCCACCCCCTGCACAACCATCGCCTGCCGCTGCGGAGACGACCATGTGATCTGGACCGACAAGGGTCGGCTACACGAACGCGTCATCCTCGATACCGGCGAGCCCCACCTGCAACCTCTGCCCGTGGACAAGGTCTACGACCGCCGCAACCGCGGCGGCACCTACCGCTGGTACATCGACTTCGCCACCATGTGCGGGACCATCCAGACCTGCCGTATCGACATCACCGACGAAGACATCAAGTGCGGCTACAACCGCGCCGAGCACCTGCGCCAATACACGAAAACCGATGAAGGCGGCAGCCTCTACGACCGCTGCTACGGGTGGCGAGAGGACAGCGAGAGCCTCAACAACACCCTCGACCGCACCCTCTGCGGCGGACGCATGACCGCCCACTCCAAGGCACGCCAACACGGCGTCATGATCGGATTCGCATTGGGCCGCAACGCCATCGCCCACTACATCCACAGCCGCGATCAAAAAATCACAGCGGCCTGACCAGGCACCGGTCTAACCTTCGGCCAGTCACATCTGCCTCATACAGCGCACCGGGCCACGCAGGCAACACCGGCAACACACCCCACCTCACCACCAGCCGACGTTCGGAGCATCCCTGCCAACCCGCTAGAGTTTTAGACACCTATTCACACAGGTCCCCCGCCCTCGTAGCTCAGGGGATAGAGCACGGCTCTCCTAAAGCCGGTGTCGCAGGTTCGAATCCTGCCGAGGGCACAACCCACCCAAATTGTTGTGCCGCGGACGAACTCAGTACGCACCCTCGCTACGTACCACCGCACCCACGGTCCGCGAAATGATGCGGATATCAAGCCCCATCGACCAGTTGTCGACGTAGGAGATGTCGTGCCGAATGGACTCGTCGACCGATAAATCGTTGCGGCCGCTGACCTGCCATTGGCCGGTGACACCCGGCTTCACCAGAAGACGTCGCCGCATGGTGTCGTCGTAGGCGTCGACCTCGCGCTGCACCTGGGGCCGCGGCCCGACGACACTCATGTCACCGAACAGCACGTTGAAGAACTGAGGGAGCTCATCGAGGCTGTACTTCCGTAGGAACGCCCCCACCGGGGTGATCCGCGGATCGTCCTTCGCCTTGAAGAAGACGGGCGTGCTCCCGGCCGAGTCGATCATTCCCGCGGTCTGAAGATCGGCTCCCGTGAACATGCTGCGGAACTTGATCATCCGAAAAGGCACACCGTCCAGCCCAATCCGTTCGGACACGTAGAACACCGGGCCCGTGCTGGTGAGTTTTATGGCGGCGGCAATCGCGATCATCACCGGTGCGGCGGCCAGGATGGCAACAGTGGCGAACACCATGTCGAAGGCTTCCTTCGACATGGACCGCGCACGCCGATATCCGGGGGCCAGCATCTCCAGCATGTGAACACGCTCCAGGCCCCGATCCGCAGTGGCGACAACGGTCTCGTCCACGTGGCCAGGAGAGACGGCGAGCTCGATTCCCAGAGCCCCGAGATCGGAGGCGAGAAGGGCAAGTTCCTTGCGCCCAAGGTCGTCAGTCATCGCGACGGCGACGATCTGCGCCGAGGTGCGCTGCGCCGCCTCGATCACGTTCCGGTCGTCGCCGACGACGGGAACGCAATGATCGCCCACCTCGATCGCCGTTGCGCCGAGCCGTGCGTCGATCGCCGGCGTGCATGCGCCGACAACCTCGAATCCGCTGTCCCTGTGACGACGGAACGCGGTGACCATCTCCCGGACCGCGTCGTGATCACCGGCCAACAGCACCGAGGTGCGCGCCTCCGAGCCCCATAGACGGCGTAGTACGTGCCGGGCAGCGATGATGCCGAGCAGTCCGAGCGGTATCTCGATGACGAGGTGCCGGATGTCGATCAGATCGATGCGTGAGATGAGGTAGGTAAGCAGAACGATGGTAAAGAGCTGGAAGGTGACGCCCACGACCGTCTGCCATTCCTGGAGCACCGCCCGTAACGCCTTGCCCGGCCCCACGGTGTGCAGCGACAACGCCGCAAACCACACGACGGCAATCACCACATCTGTCGCCATATACCAACGACCGAGATCCTGGCGCCCGGACAGTAGATGGTGCGCAAGCTGGTAGGACACCAGCGACGTGAGAGCTATGGCCACCAAATCAGCCGCAGGCGCCCACCGTCGATGCAAGTAGAAGAGCCCACCGGGGCGCTTTTCTACTCTCCGTTGAGTTCCGTCACTAACCACGCTCTTGATAACCATGAGTGCACTTCACCTGTTCGTTCATATCGGTGATTCGTATGGACGATTTCGGCAATAGAACCAGACCTATTTGCGAGCTTACGTTTCCATAGCGATTCAAATATCGCCACGTGATGGGGATCACGCCCATTCGAAAGGACGATGAAAATTTCATTGGAGGTAAATAAGGATCATCTAATAAACATCGCTTCCTGCGGCCGTTTGCTAATAACCGAGCCAATCACGTATCGCTCACTGGCTAATAACATTACGGTAACAATACCAGTTGAGGTTGATCGGTGGCAAACCGTAATCTACCCACAACGGTCAACGACAGCGTCGTCGCGGGTGGATCACGCTCATCGTTGCGGGCAAAAGCTGTGTCGGTGGAACCAGTTTGTCCATAGCCAGGACCACACCCGCTCCGGTTGCGGATGCCCGCTAGGTGCTGCACTCTGAGTACGGGTCAGCTTGCGGGCGGCATGATCTGGCGTGCTTAAAACAGAATTAAGCACCGTATTTCGCCCGTGAGTAGGATTGCGCTACTCGTAATATGGAATACGAACCGCTTCGGCGCATATGAGTACACACCGGCTGTCAGCAAGCCCTCGGCCGCTCATCCGGGCGGGGTGGGTGGAACAATGAACAAACATCAGACGCGGGGCCAAGACCCCGGAGCAGAAACCACAGCGCGGCGCACAAAGCCGCGACCGCGGTTGCGGCTCAACGTCGGGACGGTGCACCACATGCCGCTATCAGCAGAAGACATCAGCAACAGGGCGGGAGCCTGACATGGCACCCATCAGAGTGCATATGACAGGGTCAGAGTGGTTCTCCTCGCTGCCCGGGGGCCTAAACAGGTACTTCACTGACCTGTTCATGGCGTTGCGTCACCGGGACGACATCGAACTATCGGCCGCGGCGTTCGGGGTCCCGTCCGACGGCGGATGGTCCTGGGGCTCCCCCGGTGGATCCACCCGGTCACGAGTCCTCACCGCATTCAACGACCGATCGGGCCTACAGCGACCCGCCATCCTCGACCGGCACTTCTGCCTGTACGGACCATCGGCCGCCGGCTGGCGCACCCGCAGCCGCTTGGTCGTGCACTTCCACGGACCGTGGGCGGCCGAAAGCAGATTCGCCGGAGCCGGAGCCCTGCGCTCACGCGCCAAGTACGTCGTCGAGCGTCTTCGATACGCCGGGGCCGAGCGGATGATCGTGCTATCGGACCGGTTCCGAGACGTCCTGATCGAGGACTACCGGATCTCTGCCGACCGCATCGAGGTCATCCCGCCCGGCGTCGACCTGGACAGATTCGGCCTACTTCCGCGGTTGGACGCCCCCACCGGGAGACAAACGGTGCTGTGCGTACGCAGGCTCGAACACCGCATGGGCATTCACCGCCTCATCGAGTCGTGGCCATCGGTCGTCTCCGCGCATCCGGACGCCTGCCTGATGATCGTCGGCACCGGCACCGCCGAGAAAGATCTGAGGGCACAGGTCGCTTCCGCAGGTTTGGGCGACAGCATCCAGTTCACCGGACGTGTCGACGACCTGACCCTCACCCAGCTCTACACACTCGCGGATTTCACGGTGGTGCCGTCGGTGGCTCTTGAAGGCTTCGGATTGATCGCACTCGAATCTCTGGCCACCGGTCGACCCGCCGTCGTCACCGACTGCGGAGGGCTCCCCGATGCGGTGCGCGGCCTGGACTCCTCCTTGATCGTGCCCGCCGACAATGCCGAAGCGCTTGCCGCACGACTCATCTCGGCACTTGACGGCGCACTCCCCGATCCGCAGCAATGCCGCCAACACGCCGAATCGTTCTCCTGGTCCGCAGCCGCGCAGCGTCACCACGCCGTGTACTCGGAGCTGAGCGCATGATCCAGGCAATGTTCGTTGCCCATACCGCGGCGCCCTCCGGTGCGGAGTTGGCCACCTTGCGACTGCTGTCTGCGCTGCGTTCTGCACCCACCGGCCTCATGCTCGAACCGTCGGTGATCTACACCGAAGACGGTCCCATGGTCGGCGCCATGAAGTCCCGGGGCATACCAACCTCGGTGCTGGCCAACAGCTTCGATAGCAGGAGCGTCACCATCCGAAACTCCGGATGGGTGCGCCGAGTGGTCGGCGCTCTCGCGCTGATTCGCGTCGGGTGGGCCCTCGGCGCCGCCGTACGAGAGCACGGAGCCGATGTGCTCGTCGCGGGCAGCACGAAAGCGCTTATCATGTCCACCGTCGCGGCAAAAAGAGCACGAATCCCCGTGATTTGGCATGTGCACGACCGGATATCGGCCGAATACTTCGGTGCCACACTGGCATTCCTTCTCCGTACGCTCGGCAAGTTCGTCGCCGACGGATACATCGCCAACAGCAGGTCCACCGAGAGCTCGCTTCGACCTGGCCGCCTGCCGGGCGTGGTCGCCTACCCGGGACTCGATCTCCAACAGACCCCCGACACGCAACATGCACCGCAGCGGCCCGCCACGGAGACCGTCATCGCCGTCGTCGGCAGGCTCACACGGTGGAAGGGACAGGACGTGTTCCTTCGTGCCCTGGCCAACACCAAGGTCCGGCCCCGGCACACGTATCTGGTCGGTGGCACGTTCTTCGGCGAGGAGCAGTTCCGAACCGAACTGGAAGACCTGGCGAGCGAGCTGCAGCTGCCCGTGACATTCACCGGACATCTCGATGACCCCACGGACATCCTGTCCATCGCCGACATCCTCGTGCACTGCTCCGTCATCGCCGAACCCTTCGGCCAGGTCGTCGTCGAAGGGCTGCGTGCGGGCTGCGCCGTCATCGCCACCCGGCCCGGCGGCCCCGCCGAGACCATCGAATCGGGTGTGCACGGGCTGCTAGTCGATGCCGGCGACACCGACCAACTGACCGATGCCCTCGATCGTCTCATCGCAGACCGCGACCTACGAATTCGCTTGGCACAAGCGGGACAGATACGGGCCCGCCGCTTCGATATCGCCGACTCGGCGCAGACCGTGGCGTCATTCCTTTCCGATGTCCTAGCCCGGCGCTCCACCGCATCCACGGCGGAGCGCCGTGTCTAAGGAACCTCGAAGTAGCACGACGCTGCCCCGGGCAATGCGACTGGCCAGAGATTTCGGGGCAGTCGTCTTCGGAAAGTACGGGCAGTACCTGGTCACCTTCGCGACGGTGCCGCTGCTCGCGCGGGTGCTGGGCCCGGCGGGAATGGGGTTGTTGGCGGTCGGAATGGCCGCGTACTTCTTCGGCTCCATCGTCGTCGACCTGGGCATGACGCCCTTTCTCGCCGCACGGGTGCCCGAGCTACGCAACACGCCTGCCGAATTTCAGCAGGTTCGCGCCGACTACCTGACCTTGAGGCTGATGACCCTCGGAGTGCTCGGTGCTGCATTCGGTGCCGGCTGGATCGCCGGGATGCCTCCGTACGTTCACATGATTCTGTTGGGGCTCTTCGCCGGTGGGCTTTGGGCCACCTCCGATGACTGGCTCCTGATCGGGCAGGGTCGGTTTGTGGCGTCGGCGGTATACCAGGGTTCGGGACGCATCACCTACCTGGTTCTGCTCATCGTGCTACTCCCCCACTCGCCCCAGGCGTCCACGGCAATCCTGTGTCTACTGGGCTCCTCGATCTTGACGGTGGCGGGAACCTGGTGGGACAGCCTGCGAACATTCGGGCCGCTGTGTCGTCCGTACGCACCCGGCCAGATCCTGCGCACCAGCTGGCCGATTGTGACGTCCCGGCTCCTCACTACTGGGTACGGCCAAGGGGCGCCAGCCATTTACTCCGCCATGCTCGATGCCGTATCGCTGGGTCTGTTCTCCGCGAGCGACCGTCTGGTCAGAGCAATGCAGTCACTACTGGACATGATCGGATTGGTGCTGCTACCCCGGATGGCGAAGCGCAGCGGGCATGAGCACTTCTGGCGCAGCGGTTTTCAAGGATTGGGGGGCGCCGTCGCGGTGGCCGTCCTTGCCGCGGCGCTGTTGTGGGTGCTGGCCGCGCCCATTGTGCACATCATCTTCGGGAGTGAATTTCTCGGGGCCGTCGGCCTCTTGCGCGTCGAACTTCTCATCCTGCCGGCGAGCACGATCAGTTCCTACATCAGTACCGCGCTCCTACCGGTGCGCCAGGACACGCATGGCGTTCTCATCGCCTCGGTGGTGGGCACCACGGCATCGGTGGCAGGGTTGATCACCGCCTCGTGGACCCATTCGGTGTGGGCCCTGATCGGCGGAGTCATTGCGGCCGAATTCTTTGTGGCGCTGTGGTATTTGGCACGGGTACGGCACTTGTCCGGACGCGAGCAGGGTGAGGTGCCGGAGGCCGATACTGCGCACGAAGGGGTTCCGCGATGAAGATTCTTTTTGTAGGAGACGACTGGGTCGGCAGCAACGCACGGTCGATGGCCGACGGATTCCGGCAGGCCGGTCATGAGGTCGTCGTCATCGACACCACCCGAGTCACCTTGCCCACCAGGTTGTCACCGGCGTGGTTGTACTCGAAGGGAATGCGCCGGCGCGCACCCTGGCTGCAGGACTGGACGCATGACCAGATCGAACGCATCGCACGAGACTTTGCCCCCGACATGCTGTTTGGGTTCAAGTCGATCCACCTGGACCAGGCTCGCCTCCTCCAGGTACCGGCAGCGGTCCGCGTGCACTACAGCCCGGATGATGTCGGGAACCCGTACAACACCACACCCGAGTACCTGGCCCACGAGAGCGGGTGGGACCTGGTGGTCACCACCAAACGCCACAATGTGCCCGAGCTGCTGACCCGCGGCGCACGCCGGGTGAAGTTCGTACTCAGCGCCTACGACCCGGCCTGGCATCGCCGGTGCGCCAAACGAGTTGCGCAGCAATACCTGGTGGGATTCATCGGAGCCCGGCGTCCGGACCGATCGGCCTTGATCACCCGGCTCGGCAGCGAGCACGGAGAGAACCTACTGGTGCGCGGTCCGGGCTGGCGACGCATGCCCGCGCTGCGGACCACCGGCGCCACGATCGGTGGCGCCGTATACGGCGACCATTTCGCCACCACCGTCGCATCGGTGACCGCGAACCTGGTCCTGCTCAACTCCGACAACCGGGATACCCACACCTGTCGGACCTTTGAAATACCCGCGTGCGGAGGGCTGTTCGTCGGCGAACGCACCGATGAACACGGCGAGCTTCTCCATGAGGGGACCGAATGCCTGCTCTTCTCCGACGAGGCCGAGCTTCGCGAAATTCTGGATTGGTGTGCGTGCCATCCTGCACAGGCCGCCAAGATCGCCGAGTCGGGCCATGTTCGGGTGACACGGGAATCGCACCGATACGTCGACCGCGCCAGGGAGATCATCGATGAGCTTCAGTGATGCGAAGGAGACACCGGTCGACGATATCGAGGCACCCACACCGGATCGCACGTCGCGACGACGCCGGCGAATCCTCTTAGCCTGTATCGCCGTTACCGTGCTGCTGGCGGGTTTCATAACCGTCGGGTGGCGGGTGTACATGCATCCGCAAACCGATCCGCTACACCCGGCCGATGCCATCGTTGTACTGGGCGGCACACCCTACGAGCGTTTCGATGTCGGGCTGGACCTGGCCAAGCGCGGGTACGCACCGTATCTGTTGATCTCACAGTCGACCGGCGCGAACGACCGCAACATGGACAAGTACTGCAAGGGGCATTTCACGTTCACGGTCAGCTGCTTTATCCCCGACCCCTGGACCACCCAGGGTGAAGCGCAAGAAATACGCGCCAAGGCACAAGAACTCGGCTGGCACCACATCATCGTCATCACCTTCACACCGCATGTTTCGCGGTCCCGGTACATCGTCGGAAAATGCTTCGACGGGGAGCTCACCATGGTCGCCAGTCCCGCGCCTTCCGGAGTTGCCTTCTGGACGTGGATGTTCATCCGCCAGTCGGGCAGCTACGTGAAGGCCTTCCTGACCCCCGGATGCTGAGGAGCGCACATTGAACGCCTCGCGTATCGCGATTGTCCACGAACGCTTCACCGAGTTCGGCGGCTCCGAACTGGTGGTCGCCGAGTTCATGAAGACCTGGCCGGAGGCCAAGGTCTACGCGCCCATCACCGAGCCACGTTGCCGCCAACAGGTGATGCGGGCAGCGGGCCGGACCGAAGACGGACTGCACGAGCCCATCTTAGGGACCTGGCTGGACGAGGCATACGCCCTCACCGGGCGCAGATCGCATGCACCACTGCTACCCCTGGTACCCAGCGCCCTGCGGAAACTACCGCTCGGCAACGACGTTGATGCGGTGCTGATCAGTCATCACTCGTTCGCGACCCAGGCGGCGTTGGCCACCGAAGCCCCCGTCGTCGCATACGTACACAGCCCGGCCCGCTGGGCATGGGATCGCACCTTCCGCGACCACGAGATGGCGAGTCGAGCGGGCCGAATCGCCCTGTCCGCATTGGGCAAGCTCGCGCGCCGAGGAGAATTGCGAGCGGCGCCGCACCTGTCGCACGTCATCGCCAACTCATACGCCGTGGCCGAGAGGATTCGCGACTGGTGGGGGCTGCCTTCGACGGTGATCAGCCCACCTGTACGCATTGACCGCTTCTCCCCCGACCCCTCGATCCCGCGCGAGGACTTCTACCTGTGCGCGGGCAGACTGGTCCCGTACAAGCGCGCGGACCTGGCGATCCGGGCCGCCCAACGGGCCAACTGCCGCCTAGTGGTGTTGGGAGAGGGACGATTCCGCGATCACCTTGAGGACATCGCGGGACCAGAAACCACGTTCCTGGGCGCCGCATCCGACGAGGTGCTCCTCGATATGTACCGACGGTGTCGCGCCCTGCTGATGCCGGGCGTGGAGGACTTCGGGATTGTCCCCGTCGAGGCAATGGCTTGCGGGACAACGGTTCTGGCACTGGGCGAGGGCGGCGCGCTGGATACGGTAAATCCGGGAGTTACCGGCGAGCACATGCAGGCGGGCCCGGATGACGCCGTCGTGGAGCAGCTGGCCGCGCTGATGCGCGAGTTCAACCCGGCCGACTACGACACCAGCGCCATCCGGGCGCACGCGTGCGAATTTTCGCCCGAGGCGTTCCGTTCCCGGATCGCCGACACCGTACTGGGAGCCGTGCGCACCTAGCCGCCGGTCGAGTGTTTTCCTCCGCTCGCACCGGCCCCGGCGTGCGAGCCCGAGCCCTCCGAGCCACCACCGGCGTTCGACCCATTCGAACCACCACCGGATGCCTCGGCCGCACGGTGCTTACCGCCCGACTCGCTGGGTGTATTGACTTTGACCTTCACCTTGTTCGAGGTGCCGGCCGAGCCATCGTCGTGGTGTTTTCCGGAGTCGTTGTCCTGCTTGGTCTTGGCATCCTTAGACGCATCAGCGGCGGCCGGCGATTTAACACCGTCGGTCTGCGTTGAGGTGACGGATTCTGCCGTGTTGGTGACAGTCGACGTGACAACACCGCCGGTGTTCTTGATGGTGTCGGTGACCTGTTTCTTGAGTGATTGGTTGGCCTTGTCGACCTCGTCCTGCAGCTTCTCCTTCACCACAGGCTTGGTCAGCTTGTCCTTCTCTTTGGCGTCGATCTTCGCGTCGGTCTTGGGATCTTCCTTGGCGATGTCCTTCACGGGGCCGGCAGCGGGTTGAGTCGCGGGCTCGCCGGCCGGTGCCGTCCCTGATTCCACAGCCGCGGGTACCGATGCGGAAAGTGCTGCGGGCGTGGCCTTCTCGACGACCTTTTCCTTGGTCGCGACGAGGTTGGACGTGAGATCCAGCTTCGGGGCCTCACGCTGCTTGACCTCGGGTGTCGCCGGGCTGCCTGAGTCCTTCGCCCCTGGCGCGGGAGACTCGATCTGTTTTGCCGCCGGTGCGGGTGCGTCCGCCGCTACCAAGGCATTCGGCGCCGGGGATGAGAGCGGCGCGGGCGCGGCACCGACCAGGCCGCCAAGCTGCGTCATCACGTCCTTGTAGAACTTGGAGGCCTGCAAGGTATTCGACGCCGCCCCGTTGAACAGGTTTCCGTACTGCTGGGTGAGCAGGTCAGAAAACGGTGTCAGCGCAGGCGTGACCAGACCCTTGTACAACGGGGTAAGCGCCTTGGCCAGTTCAACTGTAGGGTCGGGGATCCCGAGTGCGGTGCTGATCAAGCCGGAGACGGTGATCAGCTGAGTGGGCACGATAGCGCCCGTCGGAATCAGGTTCGGCGGGATGATGCCGAGAGACGTGTTGGCTCCTGGCGCCGTTCCGACCTGAAAGGTCGGCATGAGACCTACACCGAAAAGGGACGGCAGCGTGAAGCCCGCACCCTCGGTCCCGAAGTTGAATCCACCCAAGGAATAGACAAGCGGCACCGGGAGCGCCCCGCTGAACGGGGTCTGCAACACCATGACGTTCTGCCCGTTGTTGACATTGAATCCGTTGGTACCGAGGTAGTTTCCGGTCGTCACGTTGAGATTCGTCATGCCGAGACCGAGCCCCGGAATCGAGACGTTCGACAACGTGGTGCCGATCGGCGAATAGATACCGTTCTGCGTAGGGATCAATACATGTGCGCTGAACTGACCGGCCTGACCAAGCCCCAGGGGCGCCGTGATGCCGTTGGCCCACATCGGGATGGACAGCACGGTCTGCGGAACGTTCACGGCCCCGCCGTCGACGACCAGGGTGGGCGCCGTGGCCCACCACCCCGTCTCCATTCCCAACGGGAACTTGTAGTTCCCCGCCCCCATCGGGACCCAAGCAGTGACGTTGGGCAAGATGCCGTCAGGCAAGATCCGGACCGAATCAGGCAGGATGCCCAAGGGGTCCAGCGCGGCCGGGATCTTGATGTTGAGCCCACTGGGTGTCTGCACAAACGTGTTCGTGATGGTCGTCAGACCACTGGCCTGCAGCAGCGGCCAGTTGTAGCCAGCCGTCAACTTATCCTGTTCCGCGATCAGCCCGTCGACGATGTCACTCAAGGGCGGGAGCTTATTGACGATGGGTCCGATAATCGGGTTGTTGAACACGCCGTCCAGCGCGTTGGCAAGACCATTGAGTAGGTTCGCGCCTGGAATGGTGGTGGGCAACGGAAGGTTCACAAAGCCCTGCCCCGGGATCTTGATCGCCGGAATGACCCCCGGCACCGCCGTCGGCAGCGGCATGCTCGCGAGATTCCGTAGAACACCGGGGAGATCGGCGATCGCGGTCAAATTCGAGTGAGTCAGGCCCGTCCCGAACGTCGGCAGCAGTCCCCCGGAGCCTTGGGCGATGGGATTCCAGACGCCACCGGCGGCCGTGCCGATCGCATTAGTTCCGGATAAGTAGTTATTGAGCGCGTCCTTATAGTCGGTGACCGCACCCTTGTAGTCCGGCGCCGCCGCAGCGGCTTGCGCGGTCGGGCCGACTAAAGCCAAGCTAGCGGTCGCGGCGACTGCCCCAGCTGCAGTCACAGTGCGTTGGACGACGACCTTTTTGGATGACTTTCGATGACGCTTGGACAAGACCGCAACCTCTCCTTTGAGGGAATCCAGAAACTTGAGCAGCACTGTAAACGTGTGACCCAGCTCATAGTCTCCATTTGAAAATCGTGTCTACCGGCGATTTGCCTGGTAGCACTGCGTGCCCAAACTTGCCTCGGTCGCTACATTCCGCCCGAGCGGCGGTCATACTCACGCAAAGTGGTTGATTAAAGTTTGCTACAAGCGTCAACAAGCGTTTACGTCGAGCAACCGGGCGGCCGAGGCAAACGCCCGAACCGCCAGGACAGTGGGGTACTACAACCCCAGTAGACGACCGTCAATTTACGTTCACGGGTGAATCCATTTTGGCGTTTCGCATGCATCCAGGAATCGAATAGCCCATGATGGCCGAGACGTACTCGTAGATAGCTGGGATTTGTGTTCCAGGTCACACAGGGAGCTGTATTGATCGCCGTAGCCGTAATCGCTCTGAGCTGCATCAGTGTGGGCCACCTGCGATGACCACACAGGACGAGCGCCACGCCACCACTGACGGCGTTGCGGCCATCCAGGATTGGACGACCGGGTATGTCAAGCGCCATCCCCTCGAATCTCTCAAAACCGTCGGTGAGCAGTTCATGCTCGGGGTTCGCACCATCCAATGGTTCTTCGTCGACTTGTTCACCGGGAACTTCCAGTGGCAGGAGTTCGTCAGGCAGGGCGCCTTCCAGGCCGGCACCGCCGTCATCCCCGTCATCCTGGTGACTCTGCCCATCGGAGTCACGCTGTCGATCCAGTTTGCGCTGCTCGCGGGCCAGGTCGGTGCGACCTCGCTCGCGGGTGCGGCCAGCGGCATCGCGATCATCCGGCAGGCCGCGTCCCTCGTCGCCGCACTCCTCATGTCCGCAGCTGTGGGCTCCGCCATCACCGCCGACCTGGGCTCGCGCACCATGCGCGAGGAGACCGACGCCATGGAGGTCATGGGCGTCTCGGTTGTCCGCAGGCTCGTTGTCCCCCGCTTCGCCGCAGCCATCATGATCGGTATCGCGCTGACCGGGGTGGTCTGCTTCGTCGGCTTCCTCGGCGCATACCTCTTCAATGTGTATTGGCAGAACGGTGCCCCCGGCAGCTTCGTCACTACCTTCTCCGCCTTCGCGACCCCCGGCGACATGATCCTGGCCCTTATCAAGGCCGTCATCTACGGCGCGATCGTGGCGGTGGTCGCCTGCCAGAAGGGCCTGTCCACCAAGGGCGGCCCGATCGGCGTTGCCAACTCGGTGAACGCGGCCGTCGTCGAGTCGATCCTGCTGCTGATGACGGTGAACCTCGCCATCAGTCAGCTCTACATCATGATGTTCCCGCGGACGGGGCTGTGACATGACCGCATCAACTTATGTACCCCCGATTGCGCGACCGTTCGTCGGTATCTACAACAAGTCCCAGAAGCCGATCATCCGGCTGGGCCACATGGTCGCCTTCTTCTTTCGGGCGATCGCCGGCGTCCCGATCGTGCTGCGCCACTACCGCAAAGAGTTCCTGCGCCACCTGTCCGATATCGCGTGGGGCAACGGCTCGCTCGTAGTTGGTGGCGGCACCGCCGGCGTCATGATCGTGCTGGGCATCATTGCCGGTGGCCTGGTGGCCATTGAGGGCTACAACTTCCTGGATCTGCTGGGCCTGGGTCCGGCCACCGGGATCATCTCCTCACTGGTGAACACCCGCGAGCTCGCCCCGATCATGGCCGCGATCGCCTTCGCCACCCAGGCCGGCTGCCGCTTCACCGCGCAGCTCGGCGCCATGCGTATCTCCGAAGAGATCGACGCCATGGAATCCATCGCGATCCGTCCCATCCCCTACCTGGTGACCACCCGCCTGATGGCGGCCACCGTCGTCACCATTCCACTCTACGTCGCCTGTCTGGCCGTCAGCTACCTTTCCTGCCAGGTCATGGTGGGCATCATGAGCGGCGGATCCATCGGCTCATACCTGCACTACTTCGGTATCGGCGTCAGCGGGATCGACATCTTCTACTCCGTCATCAAGGCCGTCATCTTCGTCTGGCTTGCCTCCACCATCCAGTGCTACTACGGCTTCTATGCCAGTGGCGGCCCCGAAGGTGTGGGCGTTGCTGCCGGGCACGCGATGCGCGCCGCCATCACCCTGGTCATCATCGTCAACATGCTGCTCACCATGGCGCTCTGGAGCGTCGACGCAGGAGCGAGGTTGGGCGGCTAAATGGCGGCGAATTCCTTTGAGACAGACGGCCGCGGACCATCCGAGAAGCTTCTTCTGGGCACCGGCCTTGTCATGATCGTGGTGGCCTCCCTGATCACCGGAATCATGTTGTTGAAGTCCACGGGACGTCTCAACGATTTCATCCGGGTCGTTGCCGATCTCAACAACGTCGGTGACGGATTGCCGCAGAAATCCGATGTGAAGTACCACGGCGTTCTCGTCGGTGAGGTGGACGGCGTGACCCCCGCCTCCAACGGTCAGCCCAACTTCGTACACATCAACCTCAAGCCGCAGTACGCCAAATCCATTCCCGATACCGCCACCGCACGCGTGGTCCCCAGCAACGTGTTCGCCGTCTCCTCGGTGCAGCTGGTGGATCGCGGCCCAGGCGCTCCCATTCGCCAGGGCGCGCATATCGCCGAGGACACCCAGCTGCCGACCGTGCTGTTCCAGACGACGGTGAGCAAGCTGCGTGATGTGCTCACCGCGACCGGCCGCGGCCGTGACGACCACTCCACCGGCATCCTGGCGGCCCTCGGCGCCGCGACCGACAACCGGCGCGTCAAACTGCTCACCGGCGGTGCACAGCTGAACCGTCTGATCGCGCAGCTCAACGACATCGTGGTGACCGACACCGGTCCGTCCACGGTCAAGGCTCTACTCGATGCCACCGAGGGCCTCAAGCAGACCGCACCCGAGCTGATCGACTCGCTGCATCAGGCCGTCAAACCGATGCAGACCTTCGTCGAGAAGCGCGAACAGCTGACCAGCCTCATCAACGGCGGTCTCACCACGGTGGGCACCACCCGGCAGGCCTTCGACAACCACACCGATCAGCTGATCGGCATCACCACCGACATCACCCCCGTCATCGGCACCTTCGCGAACAACGCATCCAAGTTCCAGATGATCTTCCAGAAGGCAACCCAGTTGGGCATCAAGTGGTTCGAAGAGCCCTGGAAGCCGGAAGTAGACACTCCCAACATGCGGGTGAATCTGTCGATGACCCCCGGCTCCACCTACACCCGTGCGGACTGCCCCCGGTACGGCGACCTCAAGGGGCCCAGCTGCTTCACCGCACCCGAACTCGTGGTGCGGCCAGACCTGCCGGAAACACTGCTACCGCAGAACTACAAGGTGCCCGCGGATCTGCAGCCGCCCCGCGGAACTGTGGTGGGCCCCAACGGAAACCTGATGGCGGTCGGTCCGCCGTATGTCGTACCGCCGGGTGGGCCGAACCTGACGGATCCGAATCCTCCCCTACCACCGTGGCAGCCGAATCCATCACCTCGTGTCCCCGGCACCGCCGACCCCGACCTGCTGGAGCCGCCACCGCCACCGTCACCGCCGATCCCTGCCGCACCCGTTGCGCCGGGTGCACGTGACGGCGGCGGTGCACCGATCGCGCCGGCATCCTTCGGCGGGACGGTAGGCCCGGTCGGCAGCATGGTCGAACGCGCACAGCTCAGTGTCATCACCGATAAGCCGGCCAGCTCCTCCACGCAGCTGCTGCTCGGTCCCGTCGTGCGAGGCACCACGGTCTCGCTCACGAAGGAAGGATCCCAATGAAGTTCCGTGGTCCGTTGATCGCGCTGACCGTCTTTATGGCGCTCGCGCTGGTGTTGACGTGGCTGGTGTACGCCACGCTGCGCCGTGATGTGGCGGGCGGCACCACGTCCTACTCGGCGATCTTCACCGACGTCTACGGCTTACGCGACGGCGACGACGTGCGCATGGCCGGTGTGCGCGTCGGTCGCGTTGAGAAGATCGAGCTGGTCAACAACAACCAGGCCAAAGTGAACTTCGTCGTCCAGAATGACCAGAAGCTGTTTGGCAACACCCTCGCGTCGGTGACGTACCAAAACATCGTGGGCCAGCGGTATCTGGGCCTGTCGCTGGGTAAGACGGGTGACACCAACGTGCTTCCCGCCGGATCGACGATTCCGCTGGAGCGCACCGATCCGTCCTTCGACGTGACAACGCTGCTCAACGGCTACGAGCCGCTGTTCAGCACGCTCTCTCCCGAGCAGGCCGACAACCTCACCAAGGGTGTTATTCAGTCTCTGCAGGGCGATCAAGCCTCGATCACCGCACTGGTCGACCAAACTTCCACGCTGACAAAGACTTTTGCGGGCCGCGACCAGGTACTGGGCAACGTGATCACCAGCCTCAGCACCGTGACAGGCAACTTGGCCCAGCAGAACGACAGCCTCGACAAGGCCATCACCAATACCCGGAAAGCGGTGTCGGACTTCGACTCTCGGAGACCGGAACTAGTCAGCTCGGTAGGCTCGCTGGCACAAACCATGCGGCGCCTGTCGAAGATCACCGACGAGGTATATCCGTCCCTTGACGAGCTCATCACTCGCCAACCGGGCTTCGCCAAGCACATGGTTGAGATCGAGCCGAAACTGGCCTTCCTCGGCGGCAACCTGCCGCTGCTACTGAAAGGGCTGGCCCGCATCACCGGTGACGGGGCCTACGGCAATGCCTACATCTGCGACCTGAACATCACCGGTTTCTTCCCGGGCCTCAACGATGTAGTGCCGATCATCGTCAACGCCGCGTCGCCGGGCAATGTGGCCCAGCACTCCCCACGATGCAGGAACCTGGCCGATGGCTGAACAATCGAGATGGCAGCGGATCAAGAGCCGGCCGGTCGAGACCTATAACAAGACCTGGTTGGGGTTCATCGCCATTGCGGTGATCGGCGCCCTGGTGGGCGGCATGCTGTTGGTGAAGGCCATCGGTTTCGGCTACACCACATACACCGCCGAGTTCGCGCAGGCGGCGTCGCTGCGGGCGGGCCAACCCATCACAGTGGCCGGCATCCCGATGGGCACCGTCACCAGCATGAAGCTGGTCGGAGATCACGTCGAGGCCAAGCTGTCAGTCAGCGATGACGTGAAGCTCGGTAAGGACACCAAGGCCGCAATCCGGGTGACCACCATTCTGGGATCCCGGTACCTGGATCTAAGCCCCGAAGGCCCGGGATCGTTGCCCAACAAGACCATTGACCTCGCGCACACAGAGGTGCCCTACGACCTGCAGGCGACTCTCAAGGATGCGACGAACACCTTCGATCGGGTCGACTTCGACAAGGTGGCGCAGTCATTGAGCATTCTGGGCAAGCAGCTCGACGGGCTGCCCGAGGTGGTCCCACAGGCCATGCAGAACATCCAGACGCTGTCCTCGATCATCGCCGAACGACGCGATCAGCTCGGCACTCTACTGAAGAGCAGCGAGAAGGTGACCAACACGCTCCATCACCAGCAGCAGGGCATCGGAACGCTGATCAACCAGGGGCAGAACCTGATCGGTGAGTTCGTAGTGCGCCGTGGCACATTCCACGCGATGATGCAGTCGCTGACCAACCTGATCCAGCAACTCAGCAAGATCGCTATCAAGGACCGGCCGCAGCTTGACGACATGCTCAAGACGCTGCATCAGCTCACCGACATGCTCGGCCAACACGATGACTTGCTGCGCAACATCTTGCAGATCACACCGGTCACGCTGCGTGGTGTTGCCAACGCCACCGGAACCGGCAATGCCATCGAGTTCAACGCGCCCAACGGCCTGGCCGTCGATTCCTGGATGTGCGCAATCAGCGGGCGTGCCAAGCAATTCGGGCTGATCCAGTACTTCAAGGACTGCAAGTGATGAACAGCAAGGGTGCCGGAAAAGGCAAGTCGATCGCGATCATCGCAGCTATTGCGGTCCTGGCCGCGGCGATCGTGGGCGCGGGTGCGTACTACGTGAAGTCGCAGTTGGACTACATCACGCTGACGGCGCAGTTCGACAACGCCTCCGGGCTCTACGAGTCGAATGTTGTCGCGGTACTGGGCATGCCGGTCGGCAAGATCACGAAGATCACACCGCAATCGGGATATGTCGACGTACAGTTCACCGTCGATAAGGACGTCAAGGTGCCGGTCGATGTACAGGCCGTCACGCTATCCACCTCGATCCTGACCGACCGCCAAGTCGAGCTATCCCCTCCCTACCGGGGCGGGCCGACGCTGCAGGACGGCGACACCATCGGCCTGGACAAGACGAAGACACCGGTCGAGTTCGACCGTGTGCTGGGCATGCTCGACAAACTGTCGGTATCGCTCAAAGGTGACGGCCACGGCCAGGGGCCCGTCGGCGACATCATCAACGCGGGCGCCGGCGTCGCGGACGGCAATGGCGACAAGATCAAGTCGGGGCTTGACGAATTGTCAAAGGCGTTGCGGCTCAGCTCGGAAGGCGGCGTGACCACCCGCGAACAGATGAGCACCATCATCAAAAACGTCAGCTCGCTTTTTGACGCGGCGGCCGCCAACGACGGCAAGCTGCGCGAGTTCTCCACGACCATCCACCAACTCAGCAATATCATCGACGATGAGGCCCTTGGGACGGGTACCACCGGACGCCAGCTCAACGCTCTGATCACGCAGGCCGGCGACATCCTGGAAGCCAACCGCGACCACATCAAGCAGTCGGTACTCAATGGCAACACCGCCCTCAAGACGGTTGTCGACAACCAACGCGAACTCGCCGAAACCCTCGACGTAGCGCCCCTGGCCGTGGAAAACCTGTACAACACCGTCGACCAGGACAACGGATCGTTTCGCGCACGATTCCTCACGGACAAGCTGCTGTTCGAGAGCCAGACCGGCAAGGAGATCTGCAACCTGATGGGCCTGCGCCAACTAGGTTGCAGCACAGGCACATTGCAGGACTACGGACCCGACTTCGGCCTGACCTATGTGCTCGACGGGCTCGCGGCGATGGGGCAAAAGTGATGACTACACATAAACGACTGGCCGCTATGGGCACAGCAACGATGCTGGCTGCCACCGTCCTCTCGGGCTGCGCGACCAATGGCCTAGGCGACCTGCCCTTACCCGCGCCCGGAGTCGGTGCCGGCGGCTACCACCTCACCGCGTTGTTCTCGAACATCCTGAACCTCCCGAATAACGCGAAGGTGAAGTTGGCCGGTGCCGATGTCGGCCAGGTCGACGACATGCGGGTGAGTAACTACACCGCCATCACGACACTGCGCATTCAGGACGGGGTACGGCTTCCCAAGGGCAGCACCGCCGAACTGCGTTCCGCCACGCCGCTGGGCGATGTCTTCGTCTCGATTCGTCCCCCAGCGGGTGCGACCTCCGATTCGCCCATCCTCAGGGAGGGCGACACCATCGGCCTCGACTCGACGATGGCCGCGGCGACCGTGGAATCCGTGCTGAGCTCGGCCGCGCTCGTCTCCAACGGCGGAGCGGTACGCAACCTGACCAATGTCATCAACGGCTTCGGTAAGGCAACCGGCGACCAGGGCCAGGCGTTCGGTGACCTGATCAAGGACTCCAATCAGCTACTGGGAACGTTGAATACGCGATCGGCGCAGATCTCGGAGGCTCTCACACAGACCTCCCGGCTGGCCGACCAGCTCGACACCAAGAACCAGGCACTGACGGACATCGTGAAAGAGGCCGACCCGGCCACCGAAGCGCTTGCCGCCAACACTGCGCAGCTATCCCAGTTGGTTCTGCAGATTGGCGCCACCACCAACCAGTTGCAAAAGTTCCCGTCGATCGCGGGCACCGATACCAGCGGACACAGCCTCATCAAGGACGCGAACACAATCGCCAAGGCGTGGAACGACGTAGCGCAAGATCCAACCGTTGATATCAATGCGCTCAACCGGCAATTCACATCTCTTATCAAGGTCACACCGAGCGACACAATCTCCGTAAGGGTGAGCATTGATCGACTGATTCTCGGATCGATACCGGATGCGGGATTCAAGGGCGACGTCGGCACGCACGGCCCCAAGCGCTACAACTGGGCTCAGCTGGTCGGCTCCTTCAAGTACACGCTGTGGCGCCTACAAGAACGTGTCGTGGGCAAGGGCGTGTACGGCGACGACGTCCCGATGCGGCCGAGCCCAACCGAACCCGGTGTGATCGAGCGTGTTCCGGGGCCGCCGCCGGGTGCCCCGGGGCTGGCCGAACCCGCGTCGGCTCCTGCTCCCGGTGCGGTTCCCGGTCCGGCGCCCACTCCCGCACCTGGAGCCACCCCCGGACCGGAGGTGATGGGCCAGTGATCAACACCATCGCCAACGGCCTCGTCGGCACCGTTCGCGCCGCGCATCGCAAGAAAATGGTGCTCTCCGGCATCGCGCTGGCAACCGTACTGCTGGTCGCGATCGCCTATCTGACGGTCGGCGCCCTGCGCGTCAGCCCGTTCTCCGGCACCTACCGCGTCAAGGTGCAGCTTCCGGAATCGGGCGGCCTGCTGCCCAACCAGGATGTCGCGCTGCGCGGCGTGAAAATCGGCACCGTGCAGTCGCTGGACATCACCCAACAGGGAGTCGACGCGATCGCCGAGATCCAGTCGAAATACAAGATCCCCGTCTCGGCGAAGGTGCGGGTCACCGGGCTCTCACCTGCCGGTGAGCAGTACATCAACTTCGAGGGCGCCTCGAACCAGGGTCCGTTCCTCAAAGACGGCAGCGTCATCTCCGAGGGTGTGCAGGTGCCGGTCACATTGGCCAAGCTGTTGGCCGACGCGGATGGTCTGCTGGCGCAGGTGGACCCCAAGAAGCTTGAGCTCATCAAGAAGGAACTGAGCCTGAGCAAGGAGGGGCC